>Ga0137403_10010812_pt1 | contig 10093 bp, 4 predicted proteins | sample CZOMad2_1_16fung_FD_122057 | JGI IMG/M metagenome (GOLD analysis project Ga0137403, IMG submission 122057) | Vadose zone soil fungal communities from Angelo Coast Range Reserve, California, USA - CZOMad2_1_16fungal (Hybrid Assembly) | ecosystem: Environmental > Terrestrial > Soil > Vadose zone... | reverse complement strand
AGCACATAGGCAAGGCCATACCAACGCGGGCCGACATTGTCATAGATCCTAAAAATGATCGGATCGAGATTGTGAAGATAGTAAGCCAGCACTTGCGCTGCGATTGTCCGCGACGTTCTGAATTTGCGCAATCAAACTGTAGCCGCTTCGCTGGGCGAAGAGCGCGCGTCGTCCACCCGCCTTCGCCGAGGCTTCGGCGTGGCAAGCAGGGCGACGGCTACAGAACACGCGACGCGCTTAAAACCTTTCGCAAAAAAGGTGCGGTGCGGCTGACGCGATTCTTGGCGACCTGTTCCGGGGTTCCAAACGCGACCACGTCACCTCCGTCCGCACCTGCTTCCGGTCCAAGATCGACGATGTAATCGGCTTCTGCGATCACACTCAGATTGTGTTCGATGACGATCACGGTGTTTCCTTCGTCCACGAGCCGGTGCAGCACGTTGAGGAGCAATTCAATGTCGGCCATGTGGAGGCCGATGGTCGGTTCCTCGAGTAGATACAATGTTGATGCCGGTTTGCGCATTCTCCGGATTCGCTCGTCTGCCGCGCGGCTGACCCCGCGCTTCAGTTGCGTGACCAGTTTGAGCCGTTGCGCTTCGCCGCCGCTCAAGGTCGGGCTCGGCTGCCCGAGCTTGAGATACCCGAGCCCAGTGTCGACCAGTAGTGAAAGCGGCCGCGCAATTTTCGGATGCGCAGAAAAGAATTTCGCCGCTTCTTCGATAGTCATCTCCATTACGTCGCCGATGGATTTTTCGTTGTAGCAAACCTCCAGCGTCTGCGGGTTGTAACGTCGGCCACGGCAGTCTTCGCAAGGCACATAACTGCTCGGGAGAAAATTCATTTCCAGTTTGATCAATCCCTGACCTTTGCACGTCTCGCAACGGCCGCCTTCGGCGTTGAACGAGAATCGGCTTGCAGAATAGCCGCGCACACGTGAGACCGGCAGTTGCGCGTAAAGATTCCGGATCTCGTCGAACATCTTTACATAAGTGCCCGGCGTGGAGCGCGACGTTTTACCGATCGGCGATTGATCGACTTCGTAGACGGCCTCGATAACGCGAACGTTCTGGGGAGCGCGAGCGCCCCGCTCGCTCTTTCCGGCGCCCTCGCCGAAAAGCTCGGGGTGGGTGTCCCGCGAGGCGCGTGACACAGCAGGCGAGGCGCCCGCGCTCCCCAGATGCTCGCGTACTTGGGGTAATAGCACGTCGTGCATCAATGTTGATTTGCCGCTGCCGGAAATTCCCGTTATTACCGAGAGCCTCCCGACGGGGAAGCGAACATCGATATTTTTCAAGTTGTTCGCGCGCGCGCCTCGAACTTCGATCCAGTTTTCGACACCACGCAACGACCGGCGCGATCCGCGGATCGGATGGCAAAGCGGCGTTTTGAGGCAGCGGGCGGTCTCCGAATCTGAATTCTTCTCGATTTCGCGCAGCGTGCCAGCCGCCACCACTTCGCCGCCGTGAATTCCCGCACGCGGCCCAAGGTCGACAATGTAATCGGCACGCCGCACTGTTTCTTCGTCATGCTCGACCACGACGAGCGAATTGCCCTTGCTCCGCAGGGCAGTGAGTGTTTCCAGCAAGCGCAAATTGTCCCGCGGATGCAAACCGATGGTCGGTTCGTCGAGCACGTAAAGAACCCCGCGCAAATTCGAGCCAAGTTGCGCGGCCAATCGGATTCGTTGCGACTCGCCGCCGCTCAATGTCTTCGCTGAGCGTCCGAGCGCTAGATAACCAAGTCCGACCTTCTCCATGAACCGCAGTCGCTGCTGAATCTCAGGAATTAGGCCGGCCGCAATCGTTTGGTGTGTGCCTTTGAATTTTAACTTCTCAATGCTGCGCGCTGCTTCGCTCGCCGAAAGGCTGGTGAATTGATCGATGCTGTAACCTTGCACACGCACGTGACGGGCCACGGCGTTTAGACGTGAAGCGTGACAACCAGGACATTCGCGTAGCTCGCCTTCATCGATCCACTCCGATTCGCGTTCTGCGGACAGTTCGTTCTCGAGCACAGATTCGCCCTCAACGCTCGCGCCTGTTTGGAGATCCTGATCCCAGATTTCACCGAACCCTCCACAGTCTTCGCATGCGCCATGCGGCGAATTAAATGAAAACAAACGCGGATCGAGCTCTTCAAACGCGCGGCCGCACCGTGAGCAGCTCATCTCAGTACTCATTACGGTCAGCCGATTTTTGGAGTCGAGCAGACGCGCAGTGCCGCGCCCGATCTCGAGTGCGCGTCCGGCAACGTCGCGCGCGTTCGTGGTTCGCTTCCGATCGATCATCCCCACGACGACGTCGATGCTGTGTTCTTTGAAACGCTCGAGTTTTCGAAAATTCGCGACCGGAATGAGTCGACCATCGACGTAGAGGGTGTCGAAGCCCTGGCGTTCCGCCCAGCGCGCGACGTCTATGTGAAAGCCTTTGCGCGCTTTTACGAGTGGCGCGAGAACCTTCAGCGGTGCGCGCTTCGCGGCTTCTTCGATTTGTTTTACGATCGCCGCCACGCTTTGTCTTGTGACCGGCAAATCACAGTCAGGGCAAAATTGCGTTCCAGTTTTTGCGAATAAGAGCCGAAGGAAATGATAAACTTCGGTGACCGTCGCAACGGTCGATTTGCCGCCGCCGCGCGTAATCCGCTGTTCGATGGCTACACTCGGTGGCAATCCGCTGACCAGATCGACATCAGGCTTTTCGAGTTGCTCGACAAATCGTCGCGCATACGGCGACATGCTGTCGAGAAAGCGGCGTTGGCCTTCGGCAAACAAGATGTCGAATGCGAGGGTGGATTTGCCGGAACCACTCAAGCCGGTGATCACCACCAGCTGTTCCCGCGGGATTTTGACGTCGATGTTTTTGAGATTGTGCTCTCGTGCGCCGTGAACGTGGATGGCGCCATTGCGACCTGGCGCGCGAAATCGTGGGGCGGTTTCTGCAGCTCGCGCCAACTCAACAGTGTCATCCTGAGTGTACGTGAAGGATCTCTCCGACTCGCGCTGGATTTTGGGAGGTCCCTCGCCGTCTCCGCGCCTCGGGATGACAGACAGCGTTTTGATCGATTTCGAAAGGACCCTTCGCAAGAATCTTCCCGTATGCGATTGGCCCATCTCCGCAATTTGCTCCGGCTTTCCAGTCGCAATAACCTCGCCGCCTTCTTCTCCCGCTTCTGGGCCGAGATCGATGATCCAATCAGCGCACTTGATCACTTCCATGTTGTGCTCGATCACCACGATCGAATGTCCACGATCGACCAGCCGCTGAAATAACCGCAGCAGCATCGCCACATCATCGAAATGCAGTCCGGTGGTCGGCTCGTCAAAAATGAACAAATTGCCAATTGTTTCCCCATTTGGGCGTTGGGCGTTGGGCGTTGAGCGTTGGATCTTTTCTGTTTCGGCCAGATGTCCGATCAGCTTCAGCCGCTGCGATTCGCCGCCGGATAGAGTATTGAGCGGTTGGCCTAGTTGCAGATAACCCAGCCCAACCTCCTCAAGCACACGTAGCGGATCGGACAAGCTCTTGTCCTCGCCAATTCGCGCGAAAAATTCGATCGCTTCGCTTACGGTCAGCTTGAGCACATCGTGAATTGATTTTCCGTGCAGTTGAACTTCCAGAACATGGGGCTGAAAGCGCTTGCCTTCGCACTCAGCGCAGCGCACGAAAAGATCGCTCAAAAATTGCATCTCAATCTTCTCGTACCCTGTCCCCGAACAGCGTTCGCACCGGCCATTGCCGGAGTTGAAAGAAAACGCGCCCGCGCTCAGCCCCTGTGCCATCGCTTCCGGTTGCGCGGCGAACAATTCGCGGACCCGATCAAACAAACCGAGATAAAGAATCGGAGTTGAACGCGGGGTGCGTGCTAGCGGCGCCTGATCCACCATCACGACCCCGCTAATCCGCTGCGCGCCGATGATCGATTTGCACGCGCCGGGGTCCTGATCAACAGAGTGAGCCTTTGCACCCAACAAATTTCGATAAACCACATCGTGAATCAGAGTGGATTTGCCGGAACCAGAAACGCCGGTTACGCACGCGAACACGCCGAGCGGCAGATCAACATCAATGTTTTTCAGGTTGTGCTGGCACGCGCCGACGATCCTGATCGATGCAGTCCAGTTACGGCGGGATTTCGGAACAGGAATTGATTTGCGACCGCTGAGATAATCGCGCGTAAGCGAGTGGGGGGCGCGTGCCAATGCGGGCGAGGCGCCCGCGCTCCCCAGAAAATCCTGTAACGGTCCATTCCACACCAACCCACCGCCGTGTTCGCCGCGGCCTGGGCCGATATCGATCAAATTATCGGCGGCCCGAATGACTGGTTCCTCGTGCTCGACCACCAGCAGCGTGTTGCCTTTGTCGCGCAAATTGTGCATCACCCGCACCAGCTGCCCGACGTCGCGCGGGTGCAACCCGATGCTCGGCTCGTCCATAACAAAAAGTGTGTTCACGAGCGATGCGCCTAGGCATGTCGTCAGATTCACGCGTTGAACTTCACCGCCGCTCAACGTGCGCGTTGACCGATCGAGCGTGAGATAGCCGACGCCGACCTCGCAGAGGTAGTTCAGGCGCGCGCAGATTTCATCACGCAGCATCTGAGCGGTTTTATCGCCAGCAGGGATGTCAATGTTGCGGAGCAAATCGCGCGCATCGGAAATCGAAAGCGCCTGGAATTCAGGAACCGTGAGAACAATTGCAGATTGCGGATCCACCTTCGCCGAGGCTACGGCGGACAAGTTGCGGATTGCGGAAAGTTTATAATTGAGGGCGTCGGGCTGGTAACGTCCGCCTTTACAGCTGGGGCAAGTAACATAGGCGCGATAGCGACTGAGCAGGACGCGTATATGCATTTTGTACGTCTTGCTCTCCATCCAGCGAAAGAAGCCGCGGACACCGTACCACCGCTCGTCTTCGTAATCTTCTTCGGTGTAATCGCCTGATCGCTTTTCGCCCTCGATAACAAATTTCTGGTCAGCCTTGGGCAATTGCTCGAAGGGAACATTGATGTCGATGTCCTCGCGGGCACACGCTCGAAGCAAATCCTTTTGCGATTCGCCAAACTCGGCACCGCGAAAGACGCGCACTACGCCTTGTTTAATACTCAGTCTGCGGTCGGGAAGAGCTTTGTTTAGATCAATTGAAATGGTGCGACCGAAGCCGCGACATTCGGGACATGCACCGAGCGGATTGTTAAAGCTGAAAAGACCGGGCGTCGGCGGACGAATATCCAAATCGCAAAAGGCACAGTGCCAGCCGGTCGAGAAGGGAATCTGATCGGTGATCAGTGATCGGTGATCAGCTGAGCGTTGAGTGTTGAGCGTTGGACGTTGAACGTTTTCCGCAAACCGAATTACATTGACCAGGCCCTTCCCAAAACGCAGCGCGGTTTCGATTGCCTCGATTAATCGCGTCCGATTTTCCTCGGTGACCGCAACGCGATCCTGAATCACCTGAACACGCGCGCCGAGCCGTTTGATTGTTGGATCGGCGTCCACGCGCACGACTTCGTTATCGATCCAAACACGCAGGTAGCCCTGCTGCTGGAGAAAATCGAAAAATGCGCGCGGTGCGGTCTTTGCGGGAACTACAACCCAAAACGTGATGAGGACGTTCTTTTCGGCGCAATCTCGCAGAATCTGCTGCGCGATAGACTGCACGGTTTCGCGACGGATTTCGCGACCGCAATTCGGACAGAAGGCATCAGCAAGATGTGGCCAAAGCAACTTCAAATAATCGTTGATCTCCGTCATCGTCCCCACAGTCGATCGCGAGGTCTTGACTGGATTTGATTGCTCGATGGCAATGGCCGGCGGGATGCCGCGGATCTCGTCGACGCGCGGCTTGTCCATGCGGTCGAGGAACTGCCGCATGTAGGGGCTGAACGTCTCGACGTAACGCCGCTGGCCTTCGGCGTAAATCGTCTCGAAGGCGAGGCTGGATTTTCCAGAGCCACTCGGCCCTGTGACAACCGTCAATTCCCCCAGCGGAAGATCAACATCGATGCCTTTAAGATTGTTTTGGCGCGCTCCGCGGATTTCGACGGAATCGTTACGCGCTGTCCTGGTACGGCAGTCTTTCTTCCCAATCTTTGAACCCACCGGAAATAATCCTTGATGAAAAAGTGATGCGCAAATTTCCCAACGCGTGATCAACCAACACTGTAGAGGAAACCGTTGGCTTCCCAAGGGACGCTAATAACGTCCCCACACATTATTCTTTGAAGCGTCGTGCTAGCGCTTCACGCTGTCCCAGCAACTCTTCCGGCACGACGCCACCTAGCGAATCGAAAAATGTTTTGTGCCCGGCGATTTCCTTCTGCCATTCCTCGTGATCGATGCAGAGGAGTTGCGCAACAGATATATGGTCGATGTCCAACTCGGCCAGGTCGAGATCGTGCGGGCTGGGCAACCAACCAATGGGCGATTTCAGCGCGCCGCCGTTTTCTTCGCAGCGATCGATGATCCACTTCAGTACGCGCATATTTTCGCCAAACCCAGGCCAGAGGAATTTTCCGTCTGTGCCTTTGCGAAACCAGTTCACACTGAAAATGCGTGGGGGATTAGTTAGCCGTTTCCTAATGTCTAGCCAGTGCTTAAAATAGTTGCCGATATTGTAACCGCAGAATGGCAACATCGCCATCGGATCGCGGCGCACCTTACCAACAGCGCCGGTAGCAGCCGCAGTTGTTTCCGAAGCCATGGTGGCGCCCAGGTAGACACCGTGAGCCCAATCAAACGCCTCATAAACGAGCGGCACCGTATCGCTGCGGCGTCCGCCAAAAATGATCGCGCTGATTGGCACGCCTTCACCTTTCTCAACATCAGGGGCGAGCGCCGGGTTGTTGCGCATCGGCGTGGTGAACCGGCTGTTAGGATGGGCAGCTTTTTCCTTTAGGTTCGGTGTCCAATCATTTCCCCGCCAATCTACGGCATGGGCTGGTGGATCGCCGTCTTTTCCCTCCCACCATACGTCGCCGTCGTCAGTGAGCGCGACGTTTGTGTAAAGCGTGTCATGCGCGATTGAGCGCATCGCGTTTGGATTTGATTTGTAGCTCGTGCCGGGCACGACACCGAAATAGCCGTTCTCCGGATTGATTGCGTAGAGCCGGCCATCGCGAACCTGCATCCATGCGATGTCATCGCCAACGGTTGTAATCTTCCAGCCTTTGAAATGCTCCGGCGGAATCAGCATGGCGAAATTGGTTTTGCCGCACGCACTGGGGAAAGCAGCGGCGATGTAGTGTTTTTTTCCTTCTGGCGATTCCACGCCGAGGATCAGCATGTGCTCGGCGAGCCAGCCTTGTTTGCACGCCAGGTATGAACCAATCCGCAATGCAAGACACTTTTTACTCAGCAAAACGTTGCCGCCATAACCGGAGCCGACGGAGATGATCGCGTTATCCTGCGGAAAATGACAGATGAAGCGGCGCTCAGGACTAACGTCCAGCAGCGAATGGACGCCGCGGTTCCACTCCGCGTTTGGATCATTGCCGAGCCGTTTCACGGCGACCTCGCCCATCCGCGTCATGATCCGCATGTTGAGCACGACATATTTTGAATCGGTAATCTCGAAGCCGACTTTGGTCAGGGGCGAATCCGGCGGACCCATGATGTAGGGAATGACAAACAGAGTGCGTCCCCGCATCGCGCCTTTCAAAAGGCCGCGAAGTTTGGTGTACGTTTCTGCCGGCTCAGACCAATTGTTCGTTGGACCGGCTTCTTTTTTCGTCGGGGTGCAGATGAACGTGAATTGCTCGACTCGCGCCACGTCATTTGGGTTGGAGCGATGCAAATACGACCGCGGAACTTTCTTCTGACCTAGTCTGATCAGGACATCTTGCTTGAGCGATTCAGCGATCAGAAACTCGTTCTCTCTATCCGAGCCATCGCACCAGAAAATATTTTCCGGTTCTGTGAGGGTGGCGATTTCATGGACCCAATCGAGTACCGCTTGATTGGCCGGCCTTGCGCCACCGATCCCACTCGGCGGGAATATGGCTGGCGCGACATTTTTCATGGAACGAAGAATGTTCATCTTAACCACGAATCCGCCTTCGCCAAGGCCCCGGCATGACAGGTGGACACGAACAAACACGAATCCGAGGAGGCCCGTTAAGCTGACGGCTTTTTTTGGGTTCGCCCATTGACCTTAATCGTCCGTTGGTCGCCGTTTCACTTGCACAAGCACAATGCGCGGCATTAATTGAAAGCATGTTCGGGGTCACCACCTCCGATGATTATCGGCCGGTCGCGTGGATGGGGCGCTATCCAGTGGATGTGACCACGATGTTGGTAGGGTTGCACGTCGCGGCTGCTATTTTCACAGCAATTCTCGTCGCATTATTCGGCGCCGTTCCAATCCTTGCATATTTACAATTTGACAGCGCGGCAGTCTGGTCTGGCGGCCAAGTCTGGCGCCTTTTCACTTACGCGTTTGTGCATTTCCCGACGGCTTCAGGTCTCCTTTGGTTTGCTGTAGAGATGTACATGCTGTTCGTGTTTGGGCGGGAAGTGGAACGCTTTCTTGGGCGGCGTGCCTACATTGGCCTTTACTTGGTTTTGCTCTTGTTACCCACGGTGGTGCTGACGCTATTGAGATTCTGGACGCCGACGACGTTCGACACGTCGACGGTGATTCATTTCGCAATTTTTGTCGCCTTTGCGACGCTTTATCCAAATGTCGATTTGTTTCTGCGGATTCCCGCGAAGTGGGTCGCCCTCATATTCATTGCGATCGGGACGCTAAGTGGACTGGCCGCACACCATTGGCAAACGCTGGTCGTGCTTTGGACGAGCATCGGTGCTGCGTTCCTCTTTATTGAATTGCATGGCGCTGGTCCGGAACTCGCATGGTGGGATGCCTTGAAAGCGCGTCTCGGTCCCAAGCCAAAATTTCACGTAGTACCGAACACGCGACCGCGACGTTCCGCAGAATCGGACGACGTTTGTGCGTCGATCGATACGATTCTCGATAAAATTTCAAAATTCGGGATTGGGAGTTTAAGTGAGAGCGAGCGTCGGCAACTGAATCGCGAGCGCGAGCGGTTGCTAAAGAAATCGGAATGACTGCAAGGAACGATGGCTGGGGCAGCCGTCACTCCTTGAGGCGCGACTCGATGATCTCGCAGAAAACGTGCAGCAAGAGTTGGTGCGCCTCCTGAATCCGGGCGGTTGAATTGCTGCGCACCAAAAGATCAATATCGGCCATGCCGATAGTTGATCCGCCGTCGCGGCCGAGGAGCGCGATCGTTTTCAGTTCGCGCGCTTTCGCTTCCTCCAAGGCGCGAACGATGTTTTTCGATTCGCCCGAGGTAGTCAGGCAAATGAGCACATCTCCCGGCTGACCAAACGCCGCCACTTGGCGTGCGAAAATTTCATTGAAGCCGTAATCGTTTGCGGCCGCAGTGAGAAGTCCGCCATCGCTCGCAAGACAAAGCGCCGGCTGCGCGCGGCGGTCCTTGGCGAAACGCACCACGAGCTCGGTCGCAAAATGCGCAGCATCAGCCGCGCTGCCACCGTTCCCGTAAACGAGCAATTTATTTCCCGCGCGCAAGCATTGCTCAATCAGGTCCGCAGCCTTCGCTACTTGCGAGTCGAGGTCGAGAAGTGATTGCAGCATCTCTTTCGCCGCAGCGACTGCGTTTTTTAAAATTTCAGATGAGCTGTGCATAAACCATCTACCAGCTGGAATAGTAAAAGACATCTTTCGTCGTGAATTGAACGGAAATATCAACTGCGGTGACGGTCCTCGGTCGGAAACGCCACTGCCGAAAAGCCTCCACGGCTGCGTTGTCGAGAATTTGATGCCCCGTGCTTTTCAGCATCCATACCGATGTGACATACCCGGTCCGCGGATTCACTTTGACCTCCGCTGAGCCCCGACCGGTTAGACCTTTGTCGCGTGCTTCCTGCGGGTATTTTGGACCGACAGTTTGCGGCCATTGCGGCGATCCCATTGCGACGAACCGCACTGGAATCCTAACGGCAGACACGCTCCCTGGCTGAAAACGCCACACCCGAAACGCTTTGAGCGCTTCATCATCGAGAATTTGGTTTCCGTTGCTTTGCAACATGCGCGCCGATGTCACATACCCA
>Ga0137403_10001377_pt2 | contig 10093 bp, 13 predicted proteins | sample CZOMad2_1_16fung_FD_122057 | JGI IMG/M metagenome (GOLD analysis project Ga0137403, IMG submission 122057) | Vadose zone soil fungal communities from Angelo Coast Range Reserve, California, USA - CZOMad2_1_16fungal (Hybrid Assembly) | ecosystem: Environmental > Terrestrial > Soil > Vadose zone... | reverse complement strand
GAGTCCCCCATGTGTGATTTTTACGAGGCGCGCCTCATGGAGCTGCTACACTTTGACGCGAAGGGGCTGAACTGAAACTACAAAAGCAATACGATACGTCATCCTGTGCACAAATCTTGCCACATCGGAAGCCGCTCTCATTGACACATATTCCGCCGCGGGGCTTAAACTGATTACCCACATGAAGATCCACATTAAAACCCCGGCCACTCTGCGAGCAGTCAAAAGGGGCGGCTTGACTCGCAAGCCGGGCAGACAGGGCACGATTTCTGTGGCTTCGAATGGCGCAATGACGCAACCGAGGGCAGCCCGATCCTCTGATCAGGAAGTGATGCGACATCTGTCGCGCTCTCAGATTTTCAAAGATTACGAACGGGCTTTCAGCGAAGCTGTGGGTTTGCCGCTTAATATTCGAGGGCACGATTCGTGGTCGCCTGCGCACCATGGCAAAAAAGATCACGATTCATTCGCCGCGATTCTGGCTCGTTTCAACAAGGCTCGCGCCGCATGCTTAAGTGCCCAAGCCGACGCATCCCGAGAACCGGACCCGGCGACGCGCACCGTCACTTGGTTTGCGGGACTCTCTGAAAGCGCAGTGCCAGTATATGTGGGTGACCACATTCTTGGTTTTCTCGAGACGGGCGAAGTAATGCTGAAGAATCCGACAAAGAAACACTTCGCGAGCATTACTCGGCAGCTCCGCGCGTGGGGCTACAATGCGGATTGGAAGCAGCTTGAGCGGGCCTATTTTCGGTCGTGCGTTTTATCGCCTGTTCGGTACCGCGCGATGTTGCGGCTACTGAGTATTTTTGCGCAGCACCTTTCGATCTTGTCGAATCAACTAGTCGTACGGCGCGAAAACGATCAGTCCACAAATATGACGCGAGCGCGGCAATTTATCGAGGACCATCAAGCGGAGCCGCTGTCGCTCGGGCGGATCGCCCAAGTGGCTAATATCAGCAGGCATTACTTTTGCAAGATGTTCAAGAAAGCGACCGGGATAAATTTCACCGACTACCTCTCGAGAGTTCGAGTGGAGAAATCGAAGACACTTTTGCTCAATCCCAACTCGCGAATTAGCGAAGTTGCCTTCGCCTGCGGATTTCAATCCATGACGAACTTCAATCGCGAGTTTAAGCGAATCGTCCGTCGTTCTCCCACGCAATTTCGCGAATCGCTTCCGAAGCTGCGACGCTCGGCATAGAGCTGTTCGTCCGGTGAGAAAGGCCGAGCAGTTCCGCGAGGCGTGACTCGTAGGAGTCGCAGGTGGGGCAATTCCCGTTCGGCTCGACCCAGTCGGGGTGCTGGACGCGCAAGGCGTGGTGGATGTGTTGCTGGAGTTGGGTGTAAGAATGGACTTCGTCAGACATCGCAATGGCTCTCCGTGAAGACTCAAAGTGGCGCAGGACGGCGACTAACTAAGCCGCCCCACACTGGGGGCGAAACGCACGGGATTTTCCGTACGCTCGCCGTCAGTGTTGGCGCATTACTGCACTTTTACTTCGACTGTTTTTGGCTTCGGCATCAGGCGTTTCGGCAGGTGAACCTGCAACACGCCGTCGCGAAACTCAGCCACGATCTTGGTTGGGTCCGCATCCTCGGGCAGGGTGAATCTGCGCTCAAAGGTGCCGAAGAGGCGTTCGAGCCGATGGAATTTTTTCTTCTTTTCTTCCTTCTCGGCTCTGCGCTCGCCGGAAATGTAAAGAATGCCGTTTTCGATTGTTACTTTAACGTCATCCTTCTTCATCTCGGGTAGGTCAGCCTTGAACAGATACTCATGATCAACCTCGGTGATGTCCACCAAGGGCGACCAATCGGCTAGCTCGAAGCTCTCGCCGTTCTTCGGGAAACGAATGGGAAAAGTCGGAATGCCGCCAAAGAATGTGCTAAAGCGGTTCTGAGCTTCCTCCATCTCCCGGAGTGGGTTCCACGTTATTAATTTATTCATATTTTACCTTTCTAGATGGGAGTTAAAGCCATCTTGGTGCATTGCGCTCACCGCTTATTGTCAGAGTCGACCCTAATCTTGCGCACGTTGAGGAGTTCCGGCTAAAGGCAAACGCTTGGCGACTTCACCAGATCGCGGTCTTAGCCACGCCGGCTGGAAGCCCGCGTGCTGCTCCACACAAAGATATCTGTTCCGACAGCGCATAGCGGCAGTCAGCAATCTGGCTTGCCATACGCGGCTCAATCACGCATTATGAAATCCCGATGATCAGGGCGAATTGTCGGGCGCGGTTTACCGCAGCCGATTTCGACTTCATCGTGCGCACGCTGGCGCGTTCGCAAAGCGACCAGGTTTCCCTGGTGGATCTTTTAAGCGATGTCGATACACGCGATTCGATTCTCGATCATCCGCGACTCGTCGATGCGATTTTAAATCATTGCGGACATCTGCGGATATCGTCTCAGTTTTATTTTTACGTTCTGGCTCGGCACGTTTTGCAACAGGGCGGGATCGGCGACCGCAAGCTCTGCGATTACGTCGCGTCGTTGCTCGAAACATTTTCGCGGGCGAGTCGGTTACAGATCTCCGATGAGACCCATCATCTGGCCGAGCAATACATTTCCGACATACTGATTGCGCTGTCGCGCGCCACTCCAGAGCAGGCGTTTTTGCTCCGGGCGCACATTGGGAATTACTCGCTCTTTATCAGCGGAATTTTTCATGAGAACACGCAGCGGCGCAGTCTGCGCGGTGGACCCGACATCGAGTTCTACGAGCAGGTCGGCCGGACGAACTATCAACTTGTCGCCTCACACGCTGTCGCTCGCCGCTGCGAGTTGAACGACGTTTTCGAAGGATTGGCAGATCGATTTCGCGATGTCCGGCTCGCACTGAATCAATTGTCCGATCGATTGCTTAATCTGGATGAGGGCGCGAGGCCGTCGCTTTCGCTGTGAACGAGACGCTCTTCAGTCAAATTCAGAAATTATTTGAGCGAACCTACGCGCAGGTCGGGATCAATCTGGAGGATTGCCTGATTGATCGGACGCGGTGCGCGCAACTGTCCATGTTGGCGGGCAAATCCGCCCGGGAATTGAGCGAGCTCGCGCGCACGTACCTGCGCCGCGCTGGAGATCAGCTTTATGTCGGCATTTATTATTCGCGCTGGCTGATTGAACAGCTTGAGCTACATGATCCGCGCGCTGGGTTGGGCAATCGCAATATTCGGTCGCTGATCATGTTCGTCGAGGAACTCAATCACGCGCTGCACGCTGCGCTTCAATTCAAACGGGGAATCCGCGAGATCGCCTCGGAAGATTTTGCGCGCAACCTTGAGCTCCAGGCGCAGGTGGATACGTACCTTGTTCTCCTTTTGTTCGTCGCTTTTTTTCGAAAACCCCAGCGCGTTTCACAAACTGATCGGCGCTGGCTGCGGTTTCATCTTTTCGGCCGACAATGTGCGGAAGCATTTCGTGATGCAAACCTGCGCGGCCGCTATCTCGAGACCAGCCAGCTCGCCGCGAGCTACACGCGTTACCTCGATACTCTGAACGGTGTGCGGCGCTTGGATGAAATCCGGCGGTTTCATTCTCTGGATTACGGCGCGAAGAGGGAGCGGATCTTAACGTTGACAAACGGCGGCGCCAGCTGATCGGATGCATCTCGATCACTTCATGCAGTGATTGCGTCGCCGCGCACCATGCTATTCATTTCCGCCATTATGACTTATCCAACAAGTCCAAAAGAAATGACGTGCGGCATGATGTATTTCCCGCGAATGCTGGACAAGATTCGCCTGTATGCCCGCGGCGAATTGCACGAGGATTATCACGAGAACCTTGGCGCGACGAAAGCGGCGGATGGGGTGTGCTGCAATTTTCTGCGAGTTCATTATAGGAAGCTGCGCGACCGCGCACTTCAAGGCGGCACGGACGAAGAGATTCTTGAATGGTGTTTTGAAAACGGCCGGCGCTTGAATGATGGCGACCTGTTTGTCTGGAATGGATTCGCATCGAAACTCGGGTGGCGCGATTCTGTTACCCCGAGATTAGAACAACGAAAGCGCGAATTCGGAATCGCCGATCGCACCGACATTCTCACAATTCCTGATCTCATCGATTTCGACGAGGGACGTTTTCAGGAGGCAGCCGAGACTTCATGACTTCGCCAAATTTCCTTTGTCGCTGCTTAGGCTTCGGTATCGCCGTTTATCTTTTGGTCGGTCTCGCCGCGTGCAATTACGAAGTCCCAATCACATCTGCTCCTACTCGCAACGTGCAGGAACAGCTTCTTGGCGACTGGACGTCATCGGATGGTAAGGAACAGATGAAAGTGCGCCGACTCGATGAGAGTTTCTACGTCGTCTACTACGACGGTGATTTGTTTCGTGCTTATCACTCCGATGTTGCAGAGACACCGTTTGTCAGCGTTCAGGATATCAACTCCAACGATCGCAAGTACGCTTACGTGATTTGGAAGGTGTCGGAAGACGGCAAGAGTCTGAATTTGCGGAGCGTCAGCGATAAAGTGATCCCAAAAGACACTAAAGACTCACCTGCGGTTGTCGCGCTTTTGAAAAAGAACGCGCGTAACGCTGAGCTGTTTGGCGAAGAAATTGCGGCCTGCACCGGCCAATTTCTTGGCGCCAACGGCGGTCTCCTCACATGAGCCTGGGGCATCGCCCCAGGAATTCGAATCGAATGATAACGAAGCGCTGAAAGCGCGATTCAAGGAGGAAGACTCGCGCTTTCAGCGCTAGCATTGGGGGCCATAAAATCCTGGGGCGCTGCCCCAGGCTGGCGATGAATGCTGCGCGCATGGCGCTACGCAGGATAATCAGCTGGATTATCAGATGCGATTCCTCAACTCGCGAATGCTTTCGGAGCCAGTTGCGATTGATGGTCAGAGGCTTTTCTGACAGAATTCGGGATGCCTAGACGAAGCAGTCGATTTCTCACAATTTGTTGTCTGCTGTTTCCGCTCTGTTTTTGTGCGCTGGATATTGAGGCGCAACAAACACCCGCGGTAACATCGAGCTCGAGCGCGTCGCCATCGGCGACGCCGGTTGTGTTTTCACCGCAGACACTCGCGGAACTGAAACAATTGCAACAGGCTGCTTTGAAAAGCGATTATGCCTACAAGCAGGTGGCACATCTGGCGAATAACATCGGGCCGCGATTAAGCGGATCGGCGCAGGCGTCAAAAGCGGTGGAATACGTGGCGAACGAATTAAGGGCCTTGGGCTGCGAAGTGCAGTTAGAGAGAGTGATGGTGCCGCATTGGGCGCGCGGCGAAGAAACAGCAGCGCTCGTTCAGTTTCCGGGACAAGCCGAGAACACAACGCAGAAGATTGTTTTATGCGCGCTGGGCGCAAGCGTCGCGACGCCCGGAAATGGGATTACCGCGGATGTGATCGCAGTTAGAAATTTTGACGAGCTGAAATCGCTGCCTCGTAACAAAGTCGCAGGCAAGATTGTGCTCTTCAATTATCCGTTCGACAAACAGATGGCCGCGCAAGGTCGTGGCAACGAAGCTTATGGCGAGGCGGTTGTTTATCGAAGTGACGGCCCGAGCGCAGCCGCCCGACAGGGCGCTGTGGCGTGTTTGATTCGCTCAGTTGGTGGCACTGACTATCGGCTGCCGCATACGGGACTGACAGATTACGCAGGTGATGCTCCCAAAATTCCAGCCGGCGCAGTTACCGCAGAGGACGCTGATTTAATCGCTGATCTGGTCCGACAGGGACCGGTGAAAATGAAATTGGTTTTGACGCCGCAAACGTTGCCGGAGGTCGAAAGCGCGAACGTGATCGGGGACATCAAAGGCAGTGAGCATCCCGAACAGGTAATCATCGTTTCGGGTCACTTGGACTCATGGGACCTTGGGACGGGCGCGATCGATGATGGCGCCGGCGTCGCCGTTTCGATGGAAGCGGCGAACCTGATCCACAAACTTCATCTCAAACCGAAGCGCACGATCCGCGTGATCGCGTGGATGAATGAAGAGAATGGCTCGGCCGGATCAAAACAGTATTCGAAAGACCACGAAAAGGACTGGGCAAATCACTTCGCGGCGATGGAAACAGATGGTGGCGCTGGTCATCCGCTTGGTCTCAACATCAAGGGAAAATCAGAACTGAAAAAGATACTCGCGCCCGTCGCGGCAATTTTGCAGGAATCAGGCGCGGGCATTCTCAATTTGGTTGAACATTGTGGCGCTGACATCGAGCCTCTGGAAAAAGCCGGAGTGCCGTCTTTCAGTCCGATTCAAGACAGCCGCTCTTATTTCAACTACCACCACACTGCGGCCGACACGCTGGACAAAATCGTCCCGAAAGAATTGGCGGAAAATTCCGCCGTCGTGGCAGTCGTTGCTTATGCGCTTGCGAACATGGAACCCCGAACGCTTTCGGGGTTGCCTCGTTGAGCAACCGACACTCGTTCTGCGCGGCCGCGACGATATCGCGATCTGTTTGTTAAGTAGACAGGTTCAACGCTGAGTGCGATGGAAAGATCGAAAAGGAGGATGGAATCATGAACGGAAAGGCATTGTGGGTAGTGCTGGAGGCGAAGCCGGGCAAGGAAGGGGAAGTGGAGAAGTTCTTACAGGCTGGCCAGGGATTAGTAGAGGCCGAGCCGAAAACAGTGTCATGGTTTGCAATTAAAATCGGGCCGTCTCGATACGGGATTTTCGACACGTTCGCGGATGACTCCGGTCGAGATGCGCATCTGAATGGCAAGGTGGCCCAAGCCTTGATGGAGAAAGCGGCCGAACTTCTGGCGAAATCACCTTCTATTGAGAAGATCGACGTGATCGCGTCGAAGCTCCCGAAATAATTGCGGAAAGAGCCTGGTTTGTCCGCTTCCAGCGCGTCGCCGAAGCCGGTTCAGTTGCGCTTCAAATTGCGCATCTCGTTGAGCAGTAGATTTAGAACTCGCCGACTGCGGTTGCGTAGAAATCTCCACGCCCCGGCGTCCACGAAATAAGTGAGCAGAATGCTGTCTCGCGTATTCACCTCTCGCCCCACCGGATCGGCCGAATGCCATGTATTATCGGCCACGGCAAACGCATAGCCGGTATTCGGCGAGAACGGCATCTGCGCTTTCTTCGGTTTTCTCCCACTGGGAAGTACCTCGTGAAAGATCGTCCCGATATGTGGTGTCGAATTATCTGGCGGCAGATACAATTGCACCGTGATACCTTTCCAGAGGCTGTCGGTGTGCTTGAAGATCCGGTAGCCGGGAATGTCTCGAGTCAGAATCGGCACGGGATACATTTGCACCTTCTGAAAATTCTCTCCGAACCGGCGCCGCAAGCCGGGCGCGAGCCGCTGCACGAAAGCGAACTTCACCTGTTTCGAGCGAAGGACGCGGCCCGCCACGTCCCACACAGCGCACTTCTTTGCAGGCAAGTGCCGAATGTATTCCGGAAAGAGATCAATCTTGGCGCGAGTAGGTTTTCCGTCGGGCCTGCTGCTACCCACCTTACTTTTTCCAGACATTGCTCGGTAATCTTCCGCGACAGGCATGGCTTCCAGCATCTCCGCGTAAAAGTCGTCGGGAAACACGCGATCAAATCTCAGATGATGAAACGGTGCATCGTCCGCATGCGCGTTTTGCACCGAATTCACCACGAAATCGGTCAAGTTGTTGACTGACCACGATTGTCTCATTGATTGAATTGTTTCCGTGAATTATGAGCCAAACAACTGAAAAACGCTCGCGTTTCTCTCGTGTCGGCGGCTGGGTTGCAGAATTAGTTTTGGTGTTTGTTGGTGTTTACGCGGCGTTTTGGCTCAACAATTATCAGCAGCACCAGCAGGACGCTCAACGGCGCGATCAGATTCTGGCTTCGATTGAGGAGCAATTGCGCGAAGGAATCGAGAGCGGAAAGATTAACCGCGCAAACCAAGAACGAGAAGCCGCGGAGTTTCAGCGCGCCCTTGACGCTGGTGAGATGCCGCCGCTGTATCCTTTTGTTTTCACGACCGACTACAGCCCGGGCGATTGGGCTACGATGCTGCAGTCCGGGGGCGTCCAACTGCTTGACGTGCAGACGCTCATGGCGGTGCGCAACGATGAATCAGTTATCCGCTGGGGACTCAGCCGGATGGCGCGTTATCAAAAACTAAGCGACGAACTGATCGTGCCGAATCTCGATCAGGACATCTCCTTCTTTTACGGTCCGGCGACGAAGAAATTGCAAAAACGTTTCGAAATATATCCCGAAGCTCTACAAGCAAGGGTAAAATTTGCTAACGAGCTTGAACGAACCCATACCGGGCTGCTCAAACGAATCCAAGCGGAACGCCAGGGAAATCGTTAATATGAATCGAATAATCCGAATCTTCGCACTTCTCTTGTCTGTCTCGGCCGGGAGTTTCGCGTCCGCCACCGATTATCCAACGCCGACCGAAGGCGACTATGCGATTCGCGATTTCAAATTTGCCTCTGGTGAAAGTTTGCCGGAGCTGCGGCTGCATTATCGCACGCTTGGAACACCGCAGACAGATGCACAAGGGAAAACGACAAACACAGTTCTCATCATGCACGGAACGACCGGCAGCGGTGCGCAATTTATCCGCCCGGAATTTGCCGGCGAACTGTTCGGGAAAGATCAGCCGCTAGATGCGACAAAGTTCTTTATCGTGTTGCCGGACGGGATTGGCCACGGCAAATCGAGCAAGCCGAGCGACGGCATGCACGCAAAATTCCCGCGCTATGGATATCTAGACATGATCGCAGCGCAGTATCGCCTCCTCACCGAGGGGCTCAGCGTCAACCACGCGCGGCTGGTGATGGGGACATCGATGGGCGGAATGCATACCTGGCTCTGGGGCGAGTTGCATCCCGGTTTCATGGATGCGCTCATGCCACTGGCCAGTTTGCCGACGCAAATTTCAGCGCGCAACCGTGCGTGGCGTCGCTCGGTTATCGACACCATCCGTAACGATCCGGCATGGACCGGTGGCGAATACAAAACGCAGCCGCCGAGCCTGCGCACAGCCGCGGAAATGCTTTGGCTCATGAGCAGCAATCCAGTGCTGCGACAAAAAGAAGCGCCGACCTTCGCGAAAGCCGATGAAGTTCTCGAGAAGTTTGTTGATGGAATCGTGAAGAATGACGACGCGAATGACGTGTTATACGCTCGAAGCTTCACACGATTACGATCCAGGACCAGATCTTGAAAAGATTCGCGCACCACTCTTGGCGGTTAATTCCGCCGATGATCTGATCAACCCACCCGAGCTAGGCATCCTCGAGCGCGAGGTCAAGCGTGTCCCGCATGGGCGCGCGATCGTGATACCCATGAGCGACAAAACGCGCGGTCACGGCAGCCACACGATTGCGGCGTTGTGGAAAGATGAATTGGTGAAGCTGCTACACGAAACCCAGAGATAACCTCGACACGCACCGCCGTGCCTTCTCTAGCAGTGGACAGGTAGGCGAAAGGGCAACCGCTGAAATCGCTGAGCACTGCGCCGGTGTTGAGAGGCTATAAATAACTGGGCGCCATCCGCAGAGTTTACGCAGCGAATTTTTCTTCGATCAATCGCTGCAAATGCTCGGCGATTGCCGGGTAATTGAGACGTTGGATGACCTCGTCGAGAAAGCCGGTGACTATGAGCCGTTGAGCAATTTTTGTGGGAATACCGCGGGCGTGCAGGTAAAATAGCTCTTCCTCGTCGATCTGGCCAGATGTTGCGCCGTGAGTGCAACGGACATTATCGGCGAGAATTTCTAAGCCGGGCATTGAGTTTGCCTCGGCGTCATCGCTCAGGAGAAGATTGCGGACTTTTTGATAGGCGTCAGTGAAATGGGCGTGCGGTTCCACCCGGATCAGGCCGCCGAAAATGGTGCGAGCGCGATCGTCCAGCGCATTCTTGTAAAGGAGATCGCTCGCAGTGTGCGGCGAGACGTGGTCCTGCAATGTGCGCGCGTCAAACTCCTGTTGGTCTTTGGCCACAGCGACAGCGAGCAAATCGCTTCGGGCTCCTTCGCCGATGAGCCGGCTCAAACTTTCGAAACGCGAATACCGCGAGCCGAGGTGCAAATTCAGACTCATCGCCGAAGCATCGTGATCAACCGTTGTCGTATTCATTTGTAAGGCGACGACATTGTCTGCCCAGTTTTGCGCGCACACATA
>Ga0137403_10010810_pt1 | contig 10094 bp, 10 predicted proteins | sample CZOMad2_1_16fung_FD_122057 | JGI IMG/M metagenome (GOLD analysis project Ga0137403, IMG submission 122057) | Vadose zone soil fungal communities from Angelo Coast Range Reserve, California, USA - CZOMad2_1_16fungal (Hybrid Assembly) | ecosystem: Environmental > Terrestrial > Soil > Vadose zone... | reverse complement strand
CGCGAGCGCGGCTGCGTGGAGCACCTCGTGCTGCGTCCGGAGGACGACGTCCGGCGCTGGATCGACGATTTCCTGCGAGTCGAGGCAAGCGGCTGGAAGGGCCTGGGTGGCAGCGCATTGGCTTCTTCGGAGAGCGACCGGCGCTATTTCACGGACATCGCGACTTCTGCCTTCCGTCGCGGGCGGCTGCTCATGTTGGGCGTGAATTTCGACGGCCGTCCGATCGCGCGCCGCTGCGCGTTCGTCTCAGGGGAAGGATCGTTTGCGTTCAAGACGGCTTACGACGAGGAATTCGCGGATTTTTCGCCCGGGGCGATGCTCGAGGTCGACAGCATTCGGCAGCTTCAATCGCTTCCCCACGTTCGCTGGATGGATTCCTGCGCAGCCCCGGATAATTTGCTCGTGAACCGGCTCTCGAACGATCGCAAAACGATCCAGAGCCTGACCATCGGCGGCGGCGCGCTGGGCGATCTGGTGATCTCGGGCCTGCCGCTCCTGCGCTGGACCCATCGTCGGATTCTGAAGAGATCTTCCGAAGCACCGGCGCATTCCTCTGCAAAGACTCCCGATCCCGGGAACTCCGGAAAACCACAGAAGTGAAGGAGGCCAAGACATGCAAGCTGCAAATCACGCGATAGCACGATCCCTGGGCGGCGTGCGCGCCGGCGAGCAGGCGGCAGCGAGCCGCTATCTGGACATCGACACGGAAACGTTCCGCACCCATTTCAATCGCAGGCCGTTTCTCTTCCGGCACTACCTATGCGACCACCCGGTGTTCCGGCTTTCCAACCTCGCGAATCTCGCCAGAACGCTTCCCCCGAGCATTGTCGAGTACAACGCCGGGAAAATTCCGGTCAGCCTTCCCGACCAGGACAAAACGCCTTACACGGGCCTGTCTGCCGAGGAAACGGTCAGGCGAATCGAGGAGTGCAGCTCGTGGATGGTGCTCAAGCGCGCGGAGGCGGACCCCGAGAGCCTCGAGGTGCTCAACCGGTGCCTGGACGAGATCCAGCCGCTGTCGGAGCCGATCGAGCCGGGCATGTGCGAGCGCGAAGCCGCGATCTTCGTGACCTCACCGGGGTCGGTCACGCCCTATCACATGGACAAGGAGATCAATTTTCTGCTGCAGATCCGCGGCAGCAAGACCATCAGCGTGTTCAGCGCGTCGGACCGCGAGGTCCTCTCGGAGGTCGAGCTGGAGAAGCACTTCACCGGTGCGGCGATTCGCCGCAACATGGTGTTCCACGAGCGATACCAGGAGCGCGCCACGGTCTTCGAGCTCAAGGCCGGGTACGGGATCCACATTCCGACGACCGACCCGCACTGGATCAAGAACGGCGACGCCGTGTCGATCTCGTTCAGCAACGGCTTCAAGACGGGCGCCTCCCTGCGGCGCGGCATGATCTACAACCTGAACGGTCGGATACGCAAGCTGGGGCTCCGCCCGGCGCCTTACGGCGACGGCTTGCGCGACTCGATGAAATTGCAGGTCCTCCGCGCGATCAACCGGGCGGAGAGATGGCTGAACATAAAGGCCGCCGAGGGTTGATCCCGGCTTGGACTATCGCTCATGCGTCCTGCCGCACCCAGGCTGCTTCCGAACCGGTTGATTCGACGCGAAAGCCATAGTCACGGCAGCCCTTGGTCGCGTAGCTGAGCGATTGGCCGCCCGCGTGGAGAACATAGATCTCTCCGAAGATCCGGTAACCCATGCGCGTCACGGAGTGCAGGGAAGGAAAGTTGTTCGAGAACACGTAAGAGACCAGCCCTTTCCTGCCATCGTCCGTGAACGCGCTCAGAGCGCGGCACATCCCTACCGCGTGCAGCCGCTTTCCGCGATACGCGGGGACGGTGTAGCCCTTGTACATGTACGTCCACGCGGGGTCGAAATGGAGAACGAAGTGCTCGTCGATCGGGGTGGGCAGCCTCGAGTACCAGCCGTACGCGGCGAGCGCGTCGCCATCGAAGAGCGCATAGCAGCGATCGCCCCGAGAGCGCGCCTCGCGCAGGAACCCGGCGGAGAAATCGTGGGCGCCATCGCGCGCGAACCTGGCGAGCTCCGCCTCGCCGACGAAACGCCCCTCGAACCCCGGCGCTTCGAGGAAGTTGGGATCCTTGACGTCCTGTATACGAACGGACATTCCCTTCAGGATCCGGAAATGGGCGAGCCGGTCTACCGTCCGGCACCCGATGTCGTGGAGCGCGGCCTGCAGGCCGTACTTCTGGACGTTTTCGTGGATAGTGCCGACGAGCTTTCGCACTCTCATTGAACCTCCCCGGTTCGAGTGATGGAGCCGATGACGCCGCTCCAGTGGTCGCAGGGTATAGGTTCGGGCTTACACCGGCGGACGGAGTCGCATGGGCCGAACGGATCACCGGCCCTGGCATGCCTCTGCGCTGTTCCGTCTTCGGCCGCGGATACGATCCCAAGTGATGAAGATCTGCTTCGTGGGGTTCCACAATCTGCCGGTCCTCGCCCCTGAATACAGACGGCACACGTTCGGCGGCGAGGCGGTCCAGCAGACCCTGCTCGGCCGGGCCCTTGCGCGACGCGGCCACGAGGTGAGCATGGTCGTCGAAGACCATGGCCAGGCGGACGGCGCGCAATGGGAGGCGATACGAGTCTTCAGAGCCTATCGCCTCGACTCCGGCTTGCCCGTGCTGCGGTTCATTCATCCCCGTTGGACCGGCATGTGGTCCGCGCTCAAGCGGGCCGACGCCGATCTCTACTACACCAGTTGCGCGGGCATGCACGTCGGCCTGGTCGCGCTGTTCTGCCGGCATTCCCGGAAGCGATTCGTCTTCCGCAGCGCGAGCGATACGGATTGCGACGGATCCCGCCTGCTCGTGCCTTTTGCGCGCGACCGCTGGCTCTATGCCTACGGCCTCAAGCGAGCCAACGCTGTCCTCGTGCAAAGCGTCTCGCAGGCGGCGGCGCTGGCGCGCAACTACGGATTGGCGAGCCGCGTGGCCGGAATGATGGTCGAGAAGGCGCTGCCGGCAGGCGTCCGGGACATCGACCTGCTGTGGGTCAGCAATATCCGGCACGAGAAGAGACCTGATCGGGTTCTCGAGCTCGCCGGGAGACTGCCGGAGCTTGGTATCCACATGGTCGGAGGACCGCTGCCCGGTAACGAGGACCTTTTCCTGGATGTCGCGCGCAAGGCGAGGGCAATCGCCAACATATCGTTTCACGGCCCCCTGCCCTATTGGGACACCGCCGACCTGTACGGCCGTGCCCGGGTCTTCGTCAACACGTCAGACGTAGAAGGGTTTCCGAATTCGTATCTGCAGGCCTGGATCAGAGGCGTGCCCGTGGTCACTCTTATCGACCCGGACGGCGTCATCGAGCGCGAGGGTCTGGGCGTGGCGGCGAAGTCCGCGGACGGCATTCGCGACGCCGCCCGCGGCCTCCTCGCAGACTCGAACGCGTGGAAGGCGGCGAGCGATCGCTGCCGCGCGTTCATGGCCCGTGAATACGGCGAGGACAGGATTTTGGCCACTTACGTCGATACGTTCGAGAACGTGATGCGCCTCGAAACCGGGGACAAGATGATCTCCTCCCGCGTGGCAGGCCATGTCTGAAACCCCCTTCATCATCACGATAGACACCGAGGGCGACGACCTCTGGTCGAAGCCGCGGGAGATCACGACCCGCAACGCGGAGTACCTGCCTCGGTTCCAGTCCCTGTGCGAGCGCTTCGGTTTCAAGCCTGTCTATCTCACCAACTACGAGATGGCGATGTCCGACATCTTCGTCGACTTTGGGCGCGACGTGCTCGCCCGCGGCACCGGCGAGATCGGGATGCATTTGCACGCATGGAACTCGCCGCCGCTCCTCCCGCTGACCAACGACGACTTCCGTTTTCAGCCCTACCTGATCGAATACCCCGATACGGTGATGCGCGAGAAGATCAAGGTCATGACCCGCCTCCTCGAAGACCGGTTCGACCAGGCGATAATCAGTCACCGTGCCGGGCGCCTGGGCTTCGACGGCCGCTATGCCGCGATGCTGCTCGACGAGGGCTATGGCGTGGACTGCTCCGTGAGCCCCGGCCTGGACTGGCGCGACACCCTGGGCGATCCGGGCGGGAAAGGCGGGACGGACTACAGGGCGTTTCCCGATCGACCGTATTTCTTCAGTCCCTCCGACATCTCGGCACCGACGACCGGCGGGATGCTCGAGGTGCCGATGACGATCCGCTCGAGCGACGTGTATCAAAAAGCCCCTTGGGTGTATCGCATCCCGGTGCTGCGCCAGACCACGAACCGGCTCATCTCGCCGGCCCTCAACCACGTGTGCCCGACCGAGAGCAATCTCCGCGGAATGTTGCGAGCCGCGCGCGCAGCGCGGGCGGCGGGCGCAATGCACACCGCGTTCACTCTGCATTCGTCCGAGCTCATGGCGGGCGGCAGCCCGACTTTCCGCAGCGTAGGGGATATCGAGCGCCTGTACGAGAACCTCGAGGTCCTGTTCGCGGAGCTCTCCGCCTGGTGCCGCGGCATGACCCTGAAGGAGTTCCACGTCTGGTTCCGGAATCGTCGGGCCGAGCGCGACCGGGCCGGATCGGACGCGCTCCGTGAAGAAATCGCGAGCGCTTGAATGATCCAATTCAAGGGGCGAGGCGTCGTCTATGGAGAAGTCTGGTACGACGAGGAACTGCCTCGCGACCCTGGGGTGGATATCGTCCTGTACCGCCAAAGAGAGGCCCCGATCGCCAACGCGCGGGCGACCCCGTTCCTATCGATGGTCACCGATCTCTCCGTCGCGGAAGACACGATCACGGAGAGATTCGGCAAGGATTGCCGCTACAAGATCCGCCGCGCCGAAACGAAGGACGGGCTGGCCATGGAGCTCATCACCGAGCCGGCGGCCAGGCTGGAGGAATTCCGCGCGTTCTTCGACGCATTCGCGAGGCAGAAATCGTTCTGGCCCTGCGATCATAAATGGCTGCTCGCAGCCTGCAATGCCCGCCAGCTCGTGCTCACGTCGGCTTCGCAGAACGGCGAGACGCTGGTCTGGCACGCCTACCTCACGAGCGGCAACACCGCCTGGCTCCAATACACGGGCTCCTGCTTCCGCGACAAGGGGAACGACTACCGGGCCCTCATCGGGCGCGCCAACCGCTGGCTGCACTGGAAGGAGATGCTGCGGTTCAAGGAGATGGGGATACGGCGCTACGACTGGGGCGGGCTCTTCGAGGACGAGTCCGTCCCGGAGAACGCCGGTATCAACCGGTTCAAGAAGGACTTCGGCGGCCAGGAGGTGCGCACCTACAACTGCACGGTGCCGGTCACGCTCAGGGGCCGCATCTGGCTCCCCTTGAGCGACGCCTGGCGACGCCGGAACGCCGCCCCCGCCGCCGCGTAGACCCGCGCGCTGCACTTCCGGTCCCGGTTCGGCTTCCGCCTGCGCCGGATGGATCACTCCCCTAGTCCGGCGCATAGGCCGCGCTGTCACGGGTCGCCTGCATCTTGAACGCTCGCCATGCGATGAAGGGAGGCGATCATGGGGCAAAGCGCGCAGATTCCATCATGCAGGATCCTCGTGCTGTTTCCGCTCCTGGCCGGTATCGCCTGGCCCGCAGGCGCGGCCACGGACCCTCGCGTGAACGTGAGCGAGAGCTACGGCAAGCTGCCGCTGCAGTTCGAGGCGAATCGCGGCCAGACCGACAAGCAGGTGCACTTCCTCTCGCGCGGGGTCGGCTACAGCCTCTATCTCACCTCGGGCGAAGCCGTGCTGGTGCTCTCCAAGCCCGCCGCGGATGCCAAACGCGTTGCGCTGCGCATGAGTCTCGTGGGCGCCGCGCGCCAGCCGCTCGTGAGCGGAGTCGAAGAACAACCGGGAAAGGCGAACTATCTTATCGGCAAGGATCGCTCGAAGTGGCAGACCAACGTCCCGACCTACGCAAAGGTCCGATACAAGAACGTGTATCGCGGAACCGATCTCCTCTACTACGGCAACCAGCGTGAGCTCGAATACGACTTCGTCCTCGCCCCCGGAGCGGACCCGAACAAGATCGTGCTCGGCTTCAAGGGCGTAGAGAGACTCGAGATCACCGCGCAGGGCGAGCTGGTGCTGCATGCGGCGGGCGGAGATGTACGCCAGCACAAACCCGTCATCTATCAAAACATCGACGGAGTTCGGCGCGAGATCGACGGTGGCTACGTGCTCAAAGGCGCGAAGCGAGTAGGTTTTCAAGTTGCCGCGTATGACCGCAGCCGGCCGCTGGTCATCGATCCGGTGCTCGCTTATTCGACCTACCTCGGTGGCCACGGCATCGCCGTGGATACCGACGGCAACGCCTACGTGGTGGGCTCGACCGGTTCCACCGCCTTCCCGACAACGGCGGGAGCCTTCCAGCCCAACTACGCCGGCGGTTACGGTGACGCCTTCGTGACGAAACTGAATTCCACCGGCTCGGCCTTGGTCTACTCGACCTACCTCGGCGGTAGTGGCTGGGATCGGGGCCATGCAATCGCAGTGGACACCGACGGTAACGCCTACGTGACCGGCATGACCAACTCCATCGATTTCCCGACGACCCCTGGAGCGCTCCTGACAACGACAACAGGGGGCGGATATGCGGACACCACCTTCGTGACGAAGCTCAACCCCACCGGCTCCGCCCTCATCTACTCAACGTACATTTTCAACAGCTTGAGCTCAGGCGACGCCATCGCCGTGGACACCGCTGGCAACGCCTACGTGACGGGCCTGACCTGGTGCAACTGCGGCACCGGCTACGAAACAGCGTTCGTCTTCAAGCTCGACCCTACAGGCTCTGCCGCCGTCTACTCCACCCGCCTCGGCACGCACAGTCCCTATGACGGCATTCACTCCTACGGCAGCGGGATTGCCGTGGACGCCGCTGGCAACGCCTACGTGACGGGCAGCACCAACGCGTCTCCGCGCAACTTCCCGATCACCGCGGGGGCGTTCCAGTCGGCCCCGGGCGGCTCCTCGGACGCTTTCATCATGAAGCTCGACCCCGCTGGTGGAGTGGTCTACTCCACTTTCCTCGGCGGCAGTGACGACGACCGGGGTCGAGGGATCGCCGTGGACGCCCGGGGCAACTGCTACGTCACGGGCAGCACCAAGTCGAGCAACTTTCCGACGACCCCGGGGGCCTCGCAGACGATCTACGGGGGTGGCGGCTCGTTCTACGGAGGAGGCGACGCCTTCGTGGCGAAGCTCGACCCGACGGGCTCCGCCCTCGTCTACTCCACCTACCTCGGTGGCAGCGGCGATGAGCTCGGCTACGGCATCGCCCTTGACACTGACGGCAATGTCTACGTGACAGGCAGCACCAACTCAACCGATTTTCCGACCACTGCGGGCGCCTTCCAGGCGACCTACGGGGGTGGATACTTCGACGCCTTCGTGACAAAGCTGGATTCCACCGGCTCTCGATTGGTCTACTCCAATTACCTCGGCGGTAGTGGCGATGATCAGGGTATCTGGATCGCGGTGGACATCCGCGGCAATGCCTACGTCGCGGGCGGCACTGACTCGACGGACTTCCCGACGACTCCGGGCGCGTTCCAGGTTTCGCCCGCGGGCGCTGGTGGTTTCGTCGCGAAGATCGTCGATGTGACGCGCTCCGAGGAGAGCGCGGCGACCGCAATCGGCTTCTGGACAACCTACGGCGCGGAGACCGGCAGCTTCAGCGGCGGCAGCATCGTCGCTTCCAATTTTCCCGCCTCCACCACGCTGTTCAGATTCACCGGAACGGCGGTGAGCTGGATCGGCGTCAAATGCAACGTCTGCGGAATCGCTGTGGTGTCGATCGACGGCCGCGCGCCGACCCTGGTGGACACGGCGGGGCCCGGCGAGCCAGGCGGCCTCAGCTCCGAGCCCGTCTTCTCCGCCTCGGGCCTTGCGGCAACGAGTCACACGATCGCGATCAGCGTCACGGGCATGAGCAGCTCCGGCGGTAGCTACGTTGCAGTGGACGCCTTCGATGTGACCGCGGGCAGCGCCACTTCACCGCTCTTGCCGCCCGTGGTGCTTCCGCCGCCCCCGGTGACCATTCCACCGCTACCACCGCTCCTGGGGTTGTGACCCACTATGGGTCGATAAAGAGGAGATCGTCACCCGCTCCGGCGACTACTAGTTCCGCTGCTACTTCACCTCGTCGATCCACTCCATCTGGATCGCCTCGAGGATTTTCTCGCCGCAGCGCTCCGGATCGTCGTCGAAGCCGTCGAGCGCCTTCACCCACTCGAACAGGTCGGTGAAGCGCACGGTCAGCGGGTCCGTGTCCGGATATTTTTCCGAGAGCGCGATCGCGATCTCCAGCGTGTCGGTCCACTTCATGGTCACTAACCTCTCTCGCTCACCATGTTGACGGTGTACTTCGGTATCTCGATCACCAGGTCTTGATCCTTCAGGATCGCTTGGCAGGAAAGGCGCGAGTTGGGCTCCAGGCCCCAGGCCTTGTCGAGCAGATCGTCCTCTTTTTCCTCTGATGGATCGAGACTGTCGAAGCCCTCGCGGATGATCACGTGACAAGTCGTGCAGGCACAGGATTTTTCGCAGGCATGCTCGATCTCGATGTGGTTCTGCAACAGGTTATCGCAGATCGACATGCCGCTCTTTCCTTCGATCAGCTTGCCCTCGGGACAGAGTTCGGCGTGCGGCAATACTTTGATCTGCGCCATAGAAGGCTAACTCTCAATCTCCGACAACCGTTGGCCCTTGAGCGCTTGTGCCACACTCTTGTCCATGCGTCGCTCGGCCAGGGGCTCGGTAGCGTGGTTGAGCACTGCGATCGCCTCTTTGATGGCACGGTGGTCGCTTTCCTCCAGCAGCAGGCAGATCATCTCGCGCTGCATCGGATCGTCTTCGACAACCAGTGCGGTCGCGCGGAAGGGTTTTGATTGTCCCATGGGTCGCCTCCGTGAATGCGACAAAGTGGATGTGCGTCAAAGTATCTTGGGTTAAGGCCCGAAAGCGCTTTATGGTTCGGTTCCAATTTGCGAATGTCGGGAACCCGACATTGTGCCTGTTTTTTCATCTGTTTTTTCATCGCCTGGAGCCTCCCGATGACTGCGATTAACGGATCGGCCGCCGCCATAACCGGTGCGGCCAGCGGCATCGGCCGCGCATTGGCGCTGGAATTGGCCGCGCGCGGCTGCGATCTGGCGCTGGCCGATCGCGACGAGGCCGGACTGCAGGCGGTCGCCGCCGAGATCGCCAAGACCCACTCGCGAAAAGTCACCATGCACCGCGTCGACGTCGGCCAGGCGAGCGAGATCGAAGCCTTCGCGCAAGCAGCAGGCGCCGGCCATCCCGGCCTCAACATCCTCATCAACAATGCCGGCGTCGCGCTGCTCGGCCAGTTCAGCGAGATCGACCAGGCGCAGATGGAGTGGCTGATCAACATCAATTTCTGGGGCACGGTGCATGCGACGCGCGCGTTCCTGCCGCAGCTTGCGCGCCAACGCGAGGCCCACATCGTCAACCTCTCCAGCCTTTTCGGCATCATCGCGCCGCCGGGGCAGACCGCGTACGCCGCATCGAAGTTCGCGGTGCGCGGCTTTTCGGAAAGCCTGCGGCACGAATTGCAGGCGGCGGCGAGCCCGGTGCGCGTGTCGGTGGTGCACCCCGGCGGCGTCGCCACCAACATCGTCCGCAACTCCCGCACCGGCGTCGGCGTGACCGACAATGAGCGCCGCGCAGGAGCGATCGAGCGGTTCGACAGCGTCGCCAGGACCACGCCTGCCGCCGCCGCGCTGCGCATCATCAAGGGCATCGAGAACAACGAGCCGCGCATCCTGATCGGCAACGATGCCCGCCTGATGGACCTGTTGCAGCGCTTTCTCCCCGGCAGCTATTGGGCCGTGCTGTCGCGCTGGCTGCAGCCGACGCAGGCGGGGAAGTGATTTCTCTCCGCGAACACAACTGCAAGGGCCTCGAATGCGCGCCCGGTGACAGGCTCCACGAAGCAATCCATCTGAAGTAAACATCGATGTCTCCACAACGGCGGTGAGCTCCCTCTCCCCTTGTGGGTTCGAGACGAGCGAAGCTCGCTCTTAGAGGGTTGGGGTGAGGGGTCCGGTCTATCGATAGAGCGGAACCCCTCACCCGG
>Ga0137403_10010809_pt1 | contig 10094 bp, 8 predicted proteins | sample CZOMad2_1_16fung_FD_122057 | JGI IMG/M metagenome (GOLD analysis project Ga0137403, IMG submission 122057) | Vadose zone soil fungal communities from Angelo Coast Range Reserve, California, USA - CZOMad2_1_16fungal (Hybrid Assembly) | ecosystem: Environmental > Terrestrial > Soil > Vadose zone... | reverse complement strand
ATTCTTCTCGCGGTTTCCGACAACGGCACGGGAATGGATGCAGAGACACAAGCGCACATTTTTGAGCCTTTCTTCACCACGAAACCGCAGGGGAAAGGCACCGGCCTCGGCTTGGCCACGGTTTATGGCGTCGTTAAGCAGAGCGGCGGATTTGTCTGGGTCTACAGCGAATTGGGCAAGGGGACCTCGTTCAAGATTTATCTGCCACGCGTGGACCAGCCAGTGGTCAAAAGCGGATTAACCCAGTTTGTTTCGGATGTTCCGCGAGGGACGGAAACCATCTTGCTTGCCGAGGATGAACAGGACGTCCGTGAAGTTGCGAAGGAATTTCTGGAATCGGGCGGCTACACCGTCATTGAGGCGCGCGACGGCGCGGAAGCGCTCCAGCTCGAAGAAACGCATGAAGGCGCGATCGGGCTACTCATCACGGACATGGTCATGCCCGGCATGAACGGCCAGGAATTGGCGGGACGCCTGCAGCAGAAACGCGCGGGACTGCAGACGCTATACATGTCCGGCTATAGCGAACGCGCCGCCGCAGAATCGGCTCAGGGGGATTCTTCCATCCGCTTGCTGACAAAGCCCTTCAGCCGTTCCGCGCTGCTCCGCACTGTGTACGAAATTCTGAATCCGGCCTGAACGATTCCCCTGGACTTGGCGTGCAATTCTTTCGATTTCCTAGCGAATCTTCGGATGTCTCTTGTGCCAGTCGGTATGCTGCTGGAAAGCGCGCGCAGCCTGAATGACCGCGAAATCGTCTCCTGCTCTTGCGACAAATTGCAAGCCGGCGGGGAGATTTTTATCAGTGAATCCACATGGTACAGACAACGCAGGAAGGCCGCAGAGGTTGCCGATCCCGCCCAGGGGGTCTGGAAAGACGAGATCGGTTTCCAGATTCAAATTCAGCGGTGTCGCTGCGACGGGCTGCGATGCAGTTGCCAGCACGTCGAAGGAATCAAACAGAGTCTCCATCTTCGTTTGCAGGATTTCTCTCACCTTTAAGGCTTGCAAGTAGTCCGCAGCGGAATACTGTTCGTTGACGTAGCCGGCAATCTGCCCTAGAGGGTCTGTCAATTCGCTGACCCGGCCCGAACGAATTAACGAACGGAAAGATGCCGCGCCTTCCGCGGCAATGACGATATTTCCAGCCTCTTCCCAGGGACCGGCAGGCAGAGACGCATCTTTCACGCTCGAAAATGTCTTGCGGAGGACCCTGACCGCAGCTTCCACGGGCTTCGCAATACCGGGATCGAGCGACTTCCACGCATTCTTGAGCCAGCCGATTCGTAATGGACGAGAACGCAACTCTAAGGATGCCGAATACGTAAATGCGGCTCGATCGATTGGCAGCGTGCCGCGGTCTCGCGCGTCATGCCCTGCGATCGCGGCGAAGATGCGGGCGCAATCATCCGCTGAACGTGCCAGAGGTCCGATCTTGTCCATCGAAGGAGAGAGTGCCATGGCTCCGTAACGGCTGACGCGCCCATACGTCGGCCGCAATCCGCTGACGCCGCAGAACGCCGACGGGCAAATGATGGAGCCCCACGTTTCCGTGCCGATGGCGAATGCCGCGAGCCCCGCAGCGACGATCGCGCCCGAACCGGACGATGATCCGCACGTCCAGCAGGTGGGGTCCCATGGATTCTTGGCTTCGCCTTGCAAGGATGCCGACGCAAAGCGGTATCCCATTCCGCCAGCCAGCTCGATCATCGCCGCCTTGCCGATCATCACAGCACCCACGCGGTTGAGATGGTCAATGAGGGTAGAGTTGTAGTTGAAAGCCTGGTTGGCGTAGGGCTTCGCGCCCCAGGTGGTCGGAAGGCCTTTTACCGAAAGCAGGTCTTTCACGGCATAAGGGATGCCATGAAGCGGGCCGCGATAGTGGCCGCGTTGAATCTCTTTTTCCGCCGCCTTTGCCTGCGTGAGCGCGATCTCCGGAGTCAGCCGCGCATAGGCATTGAAGCGCGGGCCCAACTTCTGGCTGCGGTCCAGATAGGCCTGAGTCAATTCCACGGGGGAAAGTTTCTTGGATTCGATGCGTCTAGCAAGTTCGCTAACAGTGAGATAGAAGAGTTCTTCCCCGGGCATTCGTCTCGCTCCTCAGGAATTCTTTGGCGCAGCCGTTGGTTTACGCGGAGCAGTCATCGGCGAAGGTTTCTTTTCGCGTTCCATCAGTGGCCTCAGATAGAGCGCCGGTCCGTCCCCGTTTTCCACCGGGTAGGCGCGCAGGCGATCGAGCACAGGCTGCGCTTCCTTGCACAATCTGCGCAGATCCGTTTTCTGGGCCTCGGAAAATCGGCCGCCGTATTCGCCGAGGATGGCCTGGACACGTGATTCCACTTCGGCCTGGCTTTCCGGCGAAAGGTTCGTAGGATTCGGTGGCTGCTGCGTTTGGGGCGCAGCAGGCAGGACGTCCGCGCCCAGTAAATTTGCGGGCGCCAGCGAGGCGGCGGAAACCATGGCCGCTCGTCGCGCAAATTCGCGGCGGGATATTGCATGGTCCTTCTCGGTGCCCATCAAAGCCCTCCTTTGCGATCAAGAATAGGCTGCAAGGCGCAAAACGAGGCTACTGAATCCGCATGGCAGCGTCAACTGGCCCGTGGGCTGGAGATTCAGCCGAATGATGGGAGAAGGATTAAGACGGATTTGGCTTTGTGGGTTCGGACGGAGATTCCGTGGAAGGCACCTCTTCGGTTTTGGGTACGTCGATCCACTGCCGGTCGTCCACGGAGAAGAGCATATAGTTGCTGAAGCTGTGCCGCCGATGAACGCGGCGTCCTTTCAAGTCGTAGAAGACTTCCGCCGTGCGCGGAAGCCACATATCCACATCGCGCCTGCGGAAATGCACGGCGCTGTATTCGATCGTCGTGTGGTCCGCGACCAAGCGAATTTCCGGCAGTGGCGCGACAAGATCGGTTTCGAGACGCACGATCTGGAACGTGTCCGCTGCGATCCAGGCGCGCCCTTTAAGGGCGACAGGGTAGGAGGGGCCGGCTTCCCCGACCCGATAACGCCGATCCGTACTGGGCTTATCGTGCCGCTGGCGGAAATGAACTTGCCAGGCCAGGCCGCCGTTCCAATGAGCCAATCCTTCGCACGTCATGTCGTAGTTCACCGCGCTATAGGGATGAAAGATCAGCACGAGTGAGGGCAGCCCCAGGGTGGCCGTTCCACCAGGGAATTTCTCATAGGAAGGGCCGCCGTTGCGGTATTCGTCCACGTTCAAGATGCCTGGGCGAACTTCCTGAATGGAGACCACGTAATCGAATTTGCGTGTTTCAGGCGGGGCAGGAAATCCCCAGGCGTTCACGGATTCGTGGAAGAATGACTCCGTTGCCGTGAAGCGATCCACATTGCGCATGAATTCCTGCACGCGCTTTCCAGCGTTTCGAACGATAATGTCCAGCTGACAGGAGATTCCGGACTCGACGGGTGGCACTTTCTCGTCCACATCCGGGGGAAGCCAGCTGGAGGGTAAGGGGAGCGCGGCTACAGTCGATGGATAGGCCGCCGCGGGCGTTACGGAAACCGCCGGAGCTGCGGGAGCAGAAGAAGGACCAGAGGGGAGGACCTGACGTGGACGAAGGGAGTCCAATTGCATCCGCGCTGCAGTATCCGCGGGATGTTCTCGAAGATAAGATTCCAGAACTTGGACGGCGCGATCGGCCTTCCCTTGCGCGGCGAGCGCCCTCGCCAGCATGGGCCGGACTCCGGCAGCGCGCTCGTGGCCGAGCTCGACGGCGCGTTCCGCCTCGCGGACCGCCTCCTCCGACGACCCCAGGCGCAAGTCGGCATCGGCGAGGAGCGCGTGAGCGCGCCACGAATTCGGCTCGAGTTCCAAGGCCTTCTTGAGATGAGGAACTGCATCCGCGGGCTTGTCTTCCCGTAACAACGCATCGCTGAGGGAAACCCGGGCGAGCAAATGCTGCGGGTAGATGGTGATGGCCTTCTCCCAGTAGGACTTGGCCTGCTGCCAGTCATTTACTAGCGATGAATACACGCCGAAGAGAAAATTCACATCGGGATGAGAAGGTGCGAGGCGATACACCGCATCCAGGTGGGCACGCGCCTCCGCGAACTTTGATGCACGAAGCGCTTCGAGTGCTTTCCCCAGCTCTTTCTGCGCTTTAGGGGCGAGGACGGGAGGTCCAGCCACCACTGGTGTAGGTTCGCCACCCGGTGATTCAGGTTTCATGGTAACGTAAATCAGTTCGCTTCCCCCGGACCCTATAACATCAACGTCCTCGACTGCCTTCACATAGCCGGGTGCAACCACTTGGACGGTGTATCGGCCCGATGCGACATTATCGAAGGATGCCCTGCCGGCCTGGGCTGTAATCTGCCGCCAATACTGGTTCGACATCTTGGTGACTGTGACCAGCGCCATCTGGCTGATCGGCCCCCCGTCCACATCCCGCACATACACATCGAGGTGCGACGCGGGGATGGCGATTCCCGCGGCAGCGCCGCCTGGCGGCCTCCCGCCAGAAGGGTCCACTGGTGGGCGTTGAGCCAAACCTGAAGCAGGCAGCAAGAGACACCCAGCGCCGATCAAAGTCGTCGCCAGGGACTCAAGGATATGGAGTGTCATAATCAACCTCTACCGCGGAAGGGAAACCTCAACCTGCGTCGTATCATACACCGACGCCAGCGAAAAGGCGTCAGCAGTTGCTGCGCGGGAATCGTGCCCCAGCGTAGGGGGATTGGCCCCTGGCATTCAGATGTTCAGTAAGCGTCGGAACCATTTCGAAATTGCGCAACAAGTCGTTGCGTTCAAGAGGTGGATCGAAGTTGGCGTGGCCGCTGGCTGTATTGGCGCAATTTTGAAAACGCCACGAGGGAGAGGCAATCGTCTGCGAGTTACTCCACGTCGGTGAGTGAGCGTATTTGGGTTTCGAGCGCCTGGTTGTACTGCCGCTCAATCTGAAGTTCGGTCTGGAGTTTCTTGACGAGCAAGTCCAGGTGAGCGATTTCGATGCGCAGCTTCTGGACGTCGGACGCGGTCGGAGCGGGCCGCGCTGTTGGAGGCGCGGAGGGCGGCACGTCAGGCTGCCCAGATGCCGGTTGCCGTGGCGTGAAAGCAGCGGCAAGCGCGCGCGGCCAGGCCGATTCGGTGGTTTCCGGCGCTGCTGGAGGCGGAGGTGCCACGTTCCGGGGCACGACTGGAACGGGAGCCGGAGCAAAGAGATTGCTTAGCGCATTGGAAGGCCCCGAACGTTCCACAGCGGGAGGAGTTGCGGCTCCCTTTGGGTCGAGGAGGCTCTTTACCCGCGCGATCAATTCCTGGGGCTGAAAGGGCTTGCGAATCAGCTCATCGGCTTTTACGGAAACGGCTTTGTCCGCCACGCTTTTATTTACAACTCCGGACATCAGCACCACGGGAATTTGGCTGAACTCTGGATTCTGCTTGATCTGGCTACAGACGGAATAGCCGTCCTGATCGGGCATGATGACGTCTGTAATCACGACGTCTGGGCGGTATTGATCGAACTGCGCAAGCGCGGAGGCCGCGTCGGCGCAGGTAATCACATTGATGTTCTCGCGGCGGAAAGCGATCTTGATGACTTCGCGCATCGTCGCGCTGTCATCAATGAAATACACCGTGGGCGTCTTCTTCGCCAACGCCTCGCCGGGCGGCGGAATCGTCATGGTTTCGCTCATAGCGCTTCCTTGTCCGCCATGTCGCGCGTTCCCTCGTCGTATTCGCGCATGGCATCGAGCATGAGATCGGTGGACGAGCGCAGCACCGTCCGCTGCGTCGAGGCCGCACCGTAGACAAATTTGTAGACGCCCTCGCCGCCGTTCTCGCAGCTCTTCAGAATGTGGATCACGGCTTCGTCGCCGAACAAGTTTCCACATTCCGCGTGAGTAATTTCGCCCGCGTCGAAGAACAATACTGCGTCCGTCGCGTTAGCGTTGATGTGCAGCGCGCCGGTCTGGCGCGCGTGGCCCAGCATCTGCATCACGCCCGGCAGGTCGTGGTGAGTCAGGTTGCCGCTCAAGCTGGTGTCCGATTGGGTCAGCATCTGCGTGGGCTGAAAACCCTGCGTCTTGCTCAGGATGATCTGTTTCACGTGGGTGGCAATCAACGCGGGTGCCTGATGACGGTCGACGTAGTCGTCGCACCCGGCCTGGAACGCCTCCATCAGCGCGCGCTGGCTTCCGTCGCCCAGTGCGACGATTGGCAACGCGGCGTTTTTGGCGTCGGCCCGAATGATCCTTGCGATTTCGAGCGCGCCCATCTCCCGCATGTTCGTGGCGCAAAGAATCGCCATGGGCACGTCGTATTCAAGCGCCGTGAGCGCGAAAGCTGCTTGCGTGCTCGAGATGACTTCGAATCCTTCGCGCTTCAGCGCGTCGCCCAGGCGCTTCGCAAAATAAACGTTGCTATCAATCAGGAGAATTTTTCCGGAGCGTCCGGCAGCCGTCATAGCCGTGCCTCCACAGCAACCGTTGCTTCGCCTTCCGCGCGCATCTCGCCTGGGCCCGGCGTGATGGCATCAATATTCAATACTTCGATCACATCCCCGGCGTGCGAGAGCCAGCCTGCCACGTGAGGGGCGTCGGATTCTGCGGCAACAGTCATTTCCGCGTTGATCAATTCACATTCACCGGTGACGGGCAGCGCCACCCACTCCGTCTGCGCGCCGTAATGGCGCACTGCGAGAAGATATAGCCGGCGCGACGTCACTTTCCTGCCGGTAAGGGATTCGGCCACGTCGCAGACCGGGACAATTCGCCCTCGCCGGAGGATGACTCCTTCGATTTGTGCGGTGCGGTGCGGAAATTTGAAGACCCGGCTGGGTGCGACAAGCTCGGCAATCTGGTTGGCGGGAACCGCAAATCGCCGTTCCCCCAGCCGTAGCAGGACGAACGATTGCAATTCGAGTTCGGCAGATACCGTCATGAATCGCTTACCGTTCCTTCCGTGTTCTCGACGTCGCGGCCTGCGGGTGGCGGCATGAACGCGTCCAAGAGCGAAAGTTCTTCTGCTGACAGAAAGCTTTCTGGGTGCACAACCGGGATTACCGTCTGATCGATGGCCGTCAGTCCCCGGTACCACTGCCTCTCCTCATGGCAAAACGATTTTGGCAGCGCCTGAAGCCGCGACATGGCCGTCATCTTCTCAATGCCATCCACCAGAAGGGCCGTGCGAGTTTTTCGCAGCACGAAAACCAGCGTTCCCGGCGAGGGCGGAAGATCAAAATGCAGTGCGCCGCTCACGATAAACAACGATCTGTCCCCGCGCCGTACGACATGGCGCACCTTCCGCAGACCTGGGGCGGAAATCTCGGTGGACGATCCCGAAAAACTATCGGTGCTGCGGACTTCTTGCACCGAAGCAGAAGACACGGCGAAAAGCTCACCGCAGATGCGGAACACAATAATCTGCTCCGTCCGCGCCGGGCTGGTCTTCGCTGGCGCCGCCACGCGCATTAGCGAACTCCCGCAGGAGCCGGGCGACAAATGCCGAGGACGCGTTTTTCGATCGCTGCATAAATGTCGTCGATTCCAAGCACCTGATCGACAACACCCGATTTAATGACTTCCGCGGGCATGCCGAAAATCACGGATGTACCCTCGTCTTGAGCCAGGACCAGCCCGCCCGCGGCCTTGATGGCTTTGGCTCCTTTGGCCCCATCACTGCCCATGCCTGTCAGCACGCCTGCGATGCTCAGAGCGCCTGCATAGGTCGCAACCGATTCCATCGTGACGTCGATATTGGGCAGATAGCCATCGATGCGCCCCGTTGTGCTATCCAGCTGAATTCGGCCTGTGGGCGTAACGCGAAGATGCTGTCCGCCGGGGCAAATGTAGAACGTGCCCGGCTGCAAAGATTCGTTGGCTTCCGCTTCCTTGACGCGAATCTCGGTGAATTCGGCCAACTGCACGGCGTACTGTGTCGTGAACGCCGCAGGCATGTGTTGCACAAGGATCACTGCGGCAGGGAAGTCGCGCGTGAACCCAGGAGCAATGCGCATGACCGTTGCCGGTCCGCCTGTCGAAGCCGCCAGGACGACGACGGGAAATCTTTGGTCGAGCCCGGACGAAGCTGCGGGCCGGGCACTGACCGGCGCTGGTGGACGCGCCTTGGCGCCCCCGGTCTCCTGCAACTTCGAAGCCAGCCGCGATGCCGTACGCACCACACGCACCTTGCAGGCCATGCGCACCTTTCGAAGGAGTTCCTCTTTCACGCTCTGCATGTCCAGGTCGATGCCGCTCGAGGGCTTGGCGACAAACTCAATGGCGCCCAGTTCCAGGGCGCGCAGGGTGCTTGCCGCGCCTTCCTTGGATTCGGAACTGACGATTACAATGGGCCGTGGATTCGTGGTCATGATTTCGGCGGTCGCCTGCAACCCATCCACGTGGGGCATGTTAATGTCCATCGAGATGACGTCGGGCTTGAGCGACTCCGCCAGCGAAACGGCCTCGCGTCCGTCTTTGGCGTGGCCCACCACTTGCAGCAGTTCGTCGGCGTTGAAGATGGTTTCCAGTACCTTGCGCATGAACGCGGAATCGTCCACGATCAGCACGCGAAACTTTTTGGTCGGGGTTGCCATCGCTCGTCTACGCCACCGGAACAACAGGGCGGGCCGCCTCCGTTCCCATAAGTTGTTCCACCGCCGCGATCAACTGATCTTCCTGAACCGGCTTGGTCAGGAACGAAGACGCGCCTTCTTTCATCGCGCGATCGCGATGTTTCGCGCCCGCTCGGGAAGTGACGACCATCACTGGAATCCGGCGCGTTGACGGATTCTGCCGCAATTGCACCATCAATTCGTACCCGGTCATGCGCGGCATCTCGAGGTCGGTGATAACGAGATGGCACCCGTGCTGCGACACGAGTTCGGCGGCTTCCATTCCATCGGCCGCCAGCTTCACGCGATAGCCGTTCTTTTCGAGCATCCGGCCTACGAATTTGCGCACGCTGATGGAGTCGTCTGCCACGACGATCACACGCTCTTGCTCGACGCGGTCGATCGCTTCTGAAGGAATCGTTCCGCGCGCAACTGCTGTCGACCCCGGCGCAAAAATGCGCGCCGCGCTGGAGCTTGCCTGGAGCGCACGCCGCTCGCTCGGTTCCGTTGCCACCATCCGGTTCAAGTCAATCAAAAGAATCAAGCTGCCATCCGGCGCAATTGTCGTGCCCGGAAAGAGCTTTACGCGGCGAAGATACTCGCCCAGGTTCTTGATAACGATTTCATCTTTGCCAAGCACGTCTTCCACTACCAGGCCGATCTGCCGGTTTCCTGCGTTTGCGACAACCATGCGGAAATAGCCGTTGATTGGCTCAAGCGGCGGCAATCCCAGGTACGTGTCCAGTCGCACAACTTCGGTCACGACGTCGCGGACCTTGGTCAACAGTTTTCCGCCAACGTCCTCAATCTCATCGGCCCGCAAGCGGCGAATTTCCTCGACGACCGCCAGGGGCAGCGCAAAGTTTGTTGTACCGCAACGCACGAAGAGCGCCGGCGAAATGATCAGCGTGAGGGGCACCTTGAGCGTGAACTTTGTGCCCAGTCCGTTCGTGCTTTGGATATCAATTTCGCCGTTGAGCGCGTTCAAGTTGGCGCGCACCACATCCAGCCCGACGCCCCTGCCCGACAGTTCCGTCCGGACCGGCGCGGTCGTGAAGCCCGGGTGGAACAGCATCTCGCGAAGGTCGCGCTCCGTCAGCCGGTCCGCGGTTTCCGGTGAAACGAGCCCGCGCTCGATCGCGCTCTGCTTCACCCGCTCGTAATCGATTCCGCGCCCGTCGTCTTCCACTTCGATATAAATGTGATTGCCGCGATGATAAGCACGCAGCGTGATGTTTCCCGCTGCCGGCTTGCCCGCGGCGGTCCGGTCGCTGCCCGCTTCGATGCCATGCGCCACGGAATTTCGGACGAGATGCACCAACGGGTCTGAAATCTGCTGAATAATATTGTTGTCGAGTTCCGTCTCGCTGCCCGAGAGGTCCAGTTCTACCAGCTTGCCGGTCGATTTCGCCGCGTCTCGCACCGCGCGCGACAATCGCGAATACAGCGTCCCGATCGGCACCATCCGCGCCGCCGTAATCTCGTCCTGCAGGTGATGCGCCAGCTTCGTAAATT
>Ga0137403_10010808_pt1 | contig 10095 bp, 9 predicted proteins | sample CZOMad2_1_16fung_FD_122057 | JGI IMG/M metagenome (GOLD analysis project Ga0137403, IMG submission 122057) | Vadose zone soil fungal communities from Angelo Coast Range Reserve, California, USA - CZOMad2_1_16fungal (Hybrid Assembly) | ecosystem: Environmental > Terrestrial > Soil > Vadose zone... | reverse complement strand
ACCTCGGCCAGTCATCCAAGCCGAAGCTCTATCTGAGGCTGACCAGGCTGGCCAAAGTGAGCACCGTTACGGTCAACGGCGCGACCGCCCAGTTCGAGACCGTCGAAGATAAGCGTGTTACGACTCTCAATCAGATCATCATCACGCCGCAGTCACCGATCGAGGCCGGGGCGAAGGCGACAGTAGAAGTGAGTTATCGCATTGAGGCGCCCGAGTCCACGCCGTTGATTCATATCTATCCTGGCGAGGTTCTGTTGACGCCCGGAGCGGTGTGGGCGCCGATGCCCTCCACGATGTTCGCCCCGCTATACGGTCCGACGACGGCGCCCATCATTTTGACGGTAAGCGCCGTATCTCCGGCCGCCAATTTCCAGGCGCTTTCATCGGGCACGCTCAAGAGCGAGGGTCAGAATTCAATTTTTGAACAGCCGCTTAACTCACTTCCTTTGGTCGTCGCCGGAAGCTTCGATCAACCAGTCAGCTCGGATCGAGGGGGCGTCAGGGTCGAGATATTTGTTCAGCCGGGTATCGTCGCTGTACCGATGGATACCAAGCTGGCGGATCCACGACCGATCATCGCGCGTCTTGGCGATGAAGCCGGGCGCGTAATCGATTTTCTTACACGGACGGTCGGGCCTCCGCCCGCAGGAGCGACGTTCCGAATAATCTCCTCGGTTCGCGCGGGCAACCTCTCCGAGCCGGGCGTGCTGGTGCTCAACGAGCAAGTGTTCCGTCGCGACACGCTCAGCTCGAGCGTCATCGAAGTGCTCGCCGACGCCGTCGCGCGCATATGGATTGACGGTCGAGTCAGACTACGTGGGCAGGAGCCTCGATCAGCGCAGGAAAATCGTCCGGTAGTGAAGGCTCGCAGCGCCGCCTTCCTGAGCGACTCGCTCCCAAGGTATCTGGCCGGGCTCTACTTCGAGGACCGTTTCGGCAAGGATGCGGCGCGCGATTTGTTCACAAGCATGCGATGGAGCTACACACCTGTGGCGCAATCGGGGCGTGACGCGGAGTTAGGAGTTCAGACCCTGTTGCAGCCTAACTACTCGGCCGCGGTGTTCAGCAAGGGACCTCTGGTCTATCGGCTGCTTGCAGAAACCGCAGGCCGCGACAAGCTCATAGCCGCGATTCGATCTCTGTTTTCCGGCCCCCAGACAAAGATAATCACAACTGAAGACTTGAAAACGGCTCTGACAAAAGGAGCTCCGCCCGAAGTAGAAAAGGTCTTTCAGCAATGGATCGATTCGATCATCGAGCCGGACATAATCATCGGGTCGCCGCTGCCTTCGAACAAACCGGGAGTCCAGGGGATCAATCTTCGTAACCTCGGCACAGGAGACGTGACTGTCAAAGTGCTTGCGGTTACAGCTTCGGGAAAGCAAGTCACAACATCGGTGATAGTCCCCTCGGAGAACATCGTTTCGGCCGAGATACCAACCGCCGAGAAAATCGTTTCTGTTGAACTGGACCCGGAAAAATTCATCATCCAAACCAACTACGACAACGACGCGAGAGACGGCGATTCAAAGACCATGCGCACCTCGGCTCAGACGCTGTTGAATTCCAGCATCGGCGCCTTCAACAAGACGCAATACGCAGAGGCCGAGGCAAAGCTGAAAGAGGCCTTGCGCTCCGAGCCGCGCAACGCAGTGTTGCACGCCTGGCTTGCCAGGGCGCTCGCGGCACAAAAGAAAATGGACGAAGCTGCCGGCGAAGCAACCGCAGCAATCAAGATCGACCCGCCGGCTGGACCGGCGTTGGCCTGGGCTCGCGTAACGCTGGCCCAGGTGGCAATGGCGCGCAATCAAGCCGCTGACGCAGCGCGCCAGTTTCGAGCAGCCGTCGTCGAAGCCGATGAAGCCGCAGCCCAGATTGCAGCTCACGAAGGATTGATACAAGCGGAGCGGGCCGCCGGCATTGCTCCTCAGGCCGACGAGTCGGTGCGAGCTTTCATCACGCAACTCGACGCGGCGATCAAGCAGCCGGCGTCGGACAGGCTCTTTGCTCTTGTCGTTAAGAACAACCTGAAGCGGTTCGTGCAGGGGCTGACGGTTTCAAGACCTGCAGCCTGGTCAACGGAGATCCTTCACGTCGATCAAGTCGATGCCAATCGCATCGCGCTGGATGTTGGACTGAAGGTCAAGACCGAGGGCAAAGACCAGGCGGGAACAGCCTTGTTCGTTTTGAATCGCGCGGGAAATACGTGGCTGCTCGAAGACGTGCCTCATCAGCTTTTCAATGTGAAATAACTGCGGTTTCTGGTTTGTGGTTTGTGGTTTCTGGTTTCTTAGTTTCCGCTCGAAGCATTTTTTGACAGAACCAGAACCCACAAACCAGAAACCAGAAACCACAAACCTACATGCGACGAAACGCAAGAGCTATCCTGCTGGTCGGCGGTTTGTTCGGCGTCCTCGTTGTACTCAATCTCGCCTTTTTCGCTGACAACCGCGCGACGGAGGAAGACGAACTTACCGGAGATCGCTCGTCGTACCGCTCGACTCCCTACGGCACCCTCGCGTTCTACACCTTGCTCGCAGAAAGCCACTACAACGTCACCCGCTTTGAGAAACCGTTCAACGACTTGAAAGATCACGAGCCCGGAACGTTGATTGTCATCGCGCCGCCCGGCGTTCATAACCCGGATGAAGAAGAGCTCACCGCGTTGACCAAATGGGTGGAAGCCGGAGGTCTGCTCATCATCATCGACCGAGAGATTCACGTGCCGGTCGGCGATGCGTCGGTAAATACCGAAATCGCGCACTCGAAGAGCACAGTTCATCCGCTGCAACCGACTCCTTTTAATCGCGGCGTACAGCGAGTTGAGCTTTCGGATTACGCGACCCGAGTCAAGGTAGACAGCCGCTCGGCCACGTATCACATCGGAGACGATCAAGCCGCCGTTCTCGCTGATGCGCAGGTCGGCAAAGGGCGAGTAGTGCTGCTGACCGATCAGTACGTGGTCGCCAACAACGGCATCTCGCAAGCTGACAACGTGATTCTGGCGCTCAACCTGTTGACCGACCGCCCGGCGGGAAAGGTCGCCTTCGACGAATACCATCACGGCTACGGCGCGTCGTCGTCCGGCGGCGGCCTGTTGTCTTACTTTCGCGGCACGCCTGTTCCCTGGCTGATGGCGCAAGCAGGGTTGATCGCTGCGCTCATTGTCTACAGCTACGGCCGGAGGTTCGGCCGCCCGATACCGCTGCGGCAGGAACGGCGCACCACTAACCTCGAGTTTGTTTCGTCGATGGCCAACATCACGCGGCTCGCGCATGCCAGCGATCTGGCAATGGAGAATATTTATTCTGAGTTTCGTAAGCGGCTCTGCCGTTTCAGCGGTGTCCCCGCGAAGATCGAAAACAGAAAGCTGGCTGCCGCAGCCGCGCGCCGTGCCAGGCTTGATGAGCGAGGGCTGGCCCGACTACTCTCGCGATGCGAAGAGATCGCGCGAGGAGAGAAGGTGAGCGAGCCAGAAGTGTTAAAGCTGGTCACGCGCATTCGGGAGATTGAATCTCAACTTGGGTTGTAAACGAACTACAAGTCACGATCGGTTCTTAACAACTTCGCTAAACATTCTAGCTAACCGGCCGCGCATATGTCTCCAGATAGCTGCTATATTAACTATGTATTCGCAGAGAGGAGGCGAGCAAAGTGAGGGCGCGAGGAAAGCATAACCAGCAAACATTCATGGGCTTCCGGCACATATGTCGCAAAGCTGCAGCTAAGACTACTGATGTCGATATGTATACTTGGATCGTGCTAAACGATGTATGGCGGCAATTAGGAATGGGACTCGGGCGGTGGCGTGCCTAGTGTCGACGGTACGAAAGCTGATGCATATCGGGCAGTACTTTGCTCCCTGCTTCATGAGAAGGGTGTTGACGTGGTCGGAATACTCAACGAAGTATTAGAGAAGGCTCGACAAACCGAAGAGTAGATTCCAAGATTTATTCGAAGCTGAAAATGCGGTCGCCATTTGCAATTAGTAAGGCGCTTCCGCGCAAGGTTGATGGGCGCTTAGGGCGGTGTTGCTAGCACCAGAGAGTGTTGTTTTGTTTGTAACGGGTGAAGGAGGAATATGGAATGAGCCGAACGCTACTTGCTGGGTTAGTCCTAACGGTTTTCAACCTTCTGCCAACACCCCAACGGCCTTCGGAGCCCGTGATAGTTGTGGGAGGCTTTATCCCGGGAAACCGATATCAACAGGAAATGAACGCCGAGGAGAAGACAGCCTATATAGAAGGGGTCTGCGATGGTTTCCTTATGGCACCAGCCTTCGGTGCCCCGAACAGCGGAACGAAACCTTTACTCCAGTGTATCTCCGGGATGAACAACGCCCAGGTCACTGCGATATTTGACAAGTATTTGGCGGAGCGTCCCGAACGCTGGCATGTGTCGGCGAATATGCTGATGCACGAAGCGTTGGTGAAAGCCTGTAAGCTTGCCACACCGAAGAAGTGACGTAACCAATCTGAGATGCGGGGCTCGTCGGCCCACGTCCTCGAGATTCAATCTCAACTTGGCTTGTGAACTAGCCGCGCGTCGCGTTATACGTAGGGATCAGGTTCGATAGACACAAGCGGTACCGCAAGAGAGGCACGATCATGGAAGGCATCCAGTACTTGACGAACGAAAAGGGCGAGAAGGTCGCAGTGCAGATTGACCTTCGACGGTACGGCGATCTTTGGGAGGATGTTTACGATAGTCTCGTCGCACGTGATCGAGCCAGGGAACCGAGGGAATCGATCGACTCTGTCAAAAGACGTCTGATTAAACAGCGCAAATTGAATGGCTGATCACCATTACCTTCGCGCGCTCCGCTCGGAGGGAATTAGAAGCGTTAGACCCGCCAGTAGTTCGGCGAGTATTTCCGAAGATCGCTGCTCTGGCACGCGAGCCACGGCCCAAGAACTGCCGAAAGCTAACAGGCGAGAAGAATCTCTGGCGCATTCGAGTTGGCAATTACAGAGTCGTGTACGCGATCTACGACGTCAACTATGTCGTCGATGTCATTGCCGTCCGGCACCGTAACGCGGCCTATAAGTGAGGACGACAGGTTGCGAGACGCTGAACCGGCTCGACCGCTATTCGCTATTCAAGGAGAAACGAAGATGGTGAATCGGACGCTGGTCGTAGCGCTCTTGGTTTCATTTGCCTGTTTGGTCCCTACAACCGTGGCGCAAGGCAAGAAGCTGAAAATCTACATCTCAGCAGACATGGAAGGCGTCGTCGGCGTGGTCACCGGCGATCAGCTCAGCCCCCAGGGCTTCGAATACAACCGCTTTCGCGAATTCATGACCGAAGAGGTGAAAGCGGCTACGGAAGCCGCTTTCGAGGCGGGCGCTACGGAAATAGTAATCAGCGATTCGCACGGCAACGGCGAAAACCTGTTGATAGACAAGCTGCCCAAAAACGTTACCATTGTTCGCTCGTGGCCTCGACCGCTGATGATGATGGAGGGTATCGATGAGACATTCGACGGCGTGATCTTCATCGGCTATCACACCAGCACAAACAACATGTCAGGTGTGCGAGCCCATACGATCTCGAGCGCGCGGCTTGCGGATATTCGGCTGAATGGCACTTCAATGCCCGAAGCCGGAATCAACGCTGCGATCGCCGGTCACTTCAATGTTCCGGTCATCATGATCTCCGGCGACGACGCGATCGTGAAAGAAGCGACCGACCTCCTGGGCAACATCGAAGGCGCGGTCGTGAAGTGGGCGGTCAGCTTTCACGCTGCCAGGACGCTCACGCCTGAGACTGCATATGATCTGATTCGCGAGAAGTCCAGGAAAGCCATCGCGCGGATAAAAGAGTTCAAGCCTTACAAGGTGAAAGAGCCGGTGCAGCTAGATGTGCGCTTCAAGGCTTATCGCCCGTCAGAGTTGCTGAGCTATCTGTCGATCGTTCAACGCACCGACTCGCACAGCATACGCTTCGTGGGTAAAGACATCGTCGAGGTGTCGAAGTTCCTGGAGTTCATCACTAACTACGAACCTTCGCTTGAGCCATAACATGAACGCGCTTAGACACACCATAATCATCGCCGCTCTGCTGCTCGTCGTAGTCGCGTCCACAACCAGCGCGAGAGGCGATGTGCTCGAGCTCAAAATCGACGATCAAATAACTCCAGCGAGCGCCGAAGTCATCACCTCCGCGATCACTCGCGCAGAACGCGAAGGCGCTTCAGCTCTGATCATCATGCTCAACACGCCGGGCGGGCTTGATACGTCGATGCGAGAAATCATCTCGCGCATGGACGGCTCGCGAGTACCCATCATCATCTACGTCGCGCCAAGCGGAGCGCGAGCAGCGTCGGCCGGGTTCATCATTCTCATCGCCGGCGACGTCGCCGCAATGGCGCCCGGAACCGCCAGCGGCGCTGCTCATCCGGTGATGGCCGACGGCAGGGACCTGGACAAGACCATGTCCGAAAAGGTCGTCAACGATGCGGCGGCGTTCCTGCGTAGTCACGCCGAGAAACGAGGGCGCGATCCTCAGACCGCCGAGTCGGCTATTCGCGAGAGCAAGTCATTCACGGAGCGCGAAGCGCTGGATAAGCACCTGATCGAAATCATCGCCCGCGACGAACAGGATTTGCTCTCGCAATTGGAGGGCCGGACGATCACTCGGGTGGATGGGAGTCAAACCGTTCTGCACGTGGCGGGTGAAAAGCAGGTTGAGATTACTCCGACTATCAGGCAGCGATTGTTGATGGCCCTGGCGGATCCGCGCATAGCGTTTGTGCTTTTCGCGCTGGGTGCGCTGTGCGTCTATTTCGAATTCCAACATCCCGGCGCCATAGTGCCGGGCGTAATCGGGATCTTGTCGGTGGTGCTCGCGCTGTACGGGTTTCACATGCTGCCGATCAATCTGACGGGCTTGTTGTTGATCGTCGTGGCGATCGGGCTATTCGTCCTGGAAGCAAAGGTTGGTGGCTTCGGCGTAGTGGGATTGGGCGGCATAGCCGCTGCGATCGTGGGCTCGTTGATCCTGATCGACGTTCCGAATTCCGAGTTGCGTCTGCCACTCAGACTTGTGCTGGCGGTCGTGATCCCTTTCGGAGTCATATTCACTTTCATCGTGCGGCTCGCGATTCGCGCGCGGCGATCGAAGGTGACTACGGGCGGTTCGGGGATGATCGGGCTAACGGGAAGAGCAACGACGGCGATCGCTCCTGAGGGAAAGATCTTCGTGCGAGGCGAGTTGTGGCGCGCGCGTTCGCAGATGAGCATTGCGCCCGGCGAGAGCGTACGGGTGACTGGGATGGATGGGCTCACGCTCGATGTCGAAGCGGAGAAAGAGGCGGCCGTTATTCCGAAAACAGCTTCCGCGGTTGATGAGTAGTCTGCCTCACGGATCCTGAAGTCGATGAGTAAATAGATGAGTAAATAAATGATAGACTGCGAGGAATAATCCTCTACCGGGAGGGCGACTTGGGTTCGAAGCAAGAATCTCTGAACAAGCGAGTTCGGGAAACCATCTCTTGCCTACATAAGAATCGAAGGTCCGGTTGAATGCGGCGGACTCGAGTTTGCCGGCCTGGACTGGGATGTGACAGCATCAGCAGCCCCCGTGTCGGGTCGGCTGCCTTCGTGCTGGTGTACGCCGACAAAGGGATTCAAAGGCGCTATGATGAGCTTTGGACCGAGCCACGAGGTGTCGAACCTCGAAGAGCTGAATTTCAACGATGAGATTGATTCGCTCATGCTGGTTAACTCAATCAAGGTATTCGATGAATTGCGACGGGACGATGCCGAGAAGTCTGCCGGCGCGTATCCGCCGGAAAAGAAGCGAAACAAGGAAGTGGGACGCCGTAAGCCACGAGCCGAGCGAAATCGCTGAAGAAAGAAGAATTGCTCGCCGGGGCGCTCGATGACCGACGACCGATGACCGACGGGCTACGGTCGCCCGTCTTCGGTCCGCGGTCGTCCGTGCTAGAATAGGAGACCTCATGCCAGAATTATTCACGCTCCCCATCATCGTTGTCGCGATCGTTCTGCTCTACCTTCTCAGCGTGATCAATATACTGCCGGAATATGAGCGCGGCGTTATCTTTCGCCTCGGCCGATTGCTGCCCGAGCCTAAAGGTCCCGGCATCATATTGGTATTCCGGCCGATCGACCGCATCGTTCGCATAAGCCTGCGGACCGTTGTGCTCGACGTGCCGCCTCAGGACGTCATCACTCGCGACAACGTTACGGTGTCAGTCAACGCGGTTGTTTACTTTCGGGTAATCAACCCGCTTCTGGCGGTTGTTGAGGTTGAAAACTACCTGTACGCGACATCGCAGCTTGCTCAGACTACGCTGCGTTCCGTGTTGGGTGAGGCGGAGCTGGACGATCTGCTATCCGAGCGCGATAAGCTCAACGCGCGGCTGCAGGAGATCCTCGACAAGCACACCGATCCGTGGGGCATCAAGGTATCGCAGGTCGAGATCAAGGCCGTGGACCTGCCGCAGGAGATGCGGCGCGCGATGTCGCGACAAGCAGAGGCAGAACGCGAAAAGCGGGCGAAGATCATTCACGCGGAAGGCGAGTATCAAGCGTCTGAGAGACTCCTCGCGGCGGCTCGCGTGATCGCGGTCGAGCCCGTCGCGGTTCAGTTGCGTTATCTTCAAACGCTCACGGAGATCGGGGTCGAACAGAACACGACGGTAGTCTTTCCGATCCCGCTCGATATGATCAAAGCGTTTTTCAATGTGAGCGCGACAAAGGCTGAGGAGGTCGCGCCGACTCAACCGCGCGGTTAGTTTCTGGTTTCTGGTTTGTGGTTCGAGACGCAGGACGGGTCACCACCAGAAACCAAAATCAAACCGAGAACCAGAAACCAAAAACCAGAAACTAGAAACCAGGTAATTATTATGAGCAACAAACAAGTCATCGCGATCTTCATCATCGGCGTCGGGTTGCTTCTGGGCGCGTTTTGGGCAGGCCTCTATGTCGTAAGACAAGACACGGCTGCCAACACAAATCAATCCGGGGCGTCGGCTCGCGGCGCCCAACCAGCGGCCTCGGGCAAACAGCCCTCAACGAACACCAACACATCCGGTCAGCCGGCCGGGAACCCCAGTCAATATGTGGTTTTCGTCGCGTCTTTTGGAACCTTGGAAAAGGCTAAACAACTCGAAGCCGAGCTACAGAAGCTCAATTATCGGGCGGCCTACGTACAAATGCCGAGCAATCAAGACACGCTCTACCGAATAAACATTGGCCCGTACGATAAAGCCGACGCCGAGAAAGTAGCCACCCTGCTGTCGAACGAACGCAAGGGCATTATGATTCTTCCCTGGAAGCCAAACCAATAATTCACTGGCGCGGAAGCGATCACAGAGTTGAGCATCGGCGCGAAACCAATCATATGCTTATTCAAGTCGAACGACTGAGACCGGAGACTGGCCCGAGATTGCCGGAGTGGCTGCGCAAACCGGTTCGCAGTGTGGAAGCCGATCACGAGCTGAAAAAAATGCTGCGCACTCGCGGGCTGCACACGGTCTGCGAAGAAGCGCGCTGCCCGAATCGCAACGACTGCTTCGCGCGAGGCGCGGCGACCTTCATGATCCTCGGGGACGTCTGCTCGCGGAGTTGCGGATTCTGCTCGGTGAAAACCGGACGCGGGTTGCCGATGGAATCATTGAGCGCCGAACCTGAGCAGGTTGCCGAGGCCGCAGCCCAGCTCAAACTGAGCTACGTTGTGATCACTTCAGTCAACCGCGACGAGTTGCCGGATGGGGGCGCTGAGCATTTCGCAAAGACCATTCACGCCGTGCGCCGTCGATTGCCGGGCGCAAGGATCGAAGTGCTGACTCCGGACTTCAAAGGAAACCAACGAGCGCTTCACACGGTGCTCGACGCCGGCCCGGACACTTTCAACCACAACGTCGAGACCGTGCCGAGGCTGTATCAAACAGTGAGACCGCAAGCCGACTACCAGCAGTCGCTCGATGTGCTCAAAGAGGCTCGCCGTCACGCGCCGTCGGCGCTCACGAAGTCGGGATTCATGATTGTACTCGGCGTACGTCGCGATGAAGTGAAGCGCTTACTCGAAGACTTGCGCGCACACGCCGTTGACGTGGTGACCATCGGCCAG
>Ga0137403_10010807_pt1 | contig 10095 bp, 7 predicted proteins | sample CZOMad2_1_16fung_FD_122057 | JGI IMG/M metagenome (GOLD analysis project Ga0137403, IMG submission 122057) | Vadose zone soil fungal communities from Angelo Coast Range Reserve, California, USA - CZOMad2_1_16fungal (Hybrid Assembly) | ecosystem: Environmental > Terrestrial > Soil > Vadose zone... | reverse complement strand
GAAGCGATCGGCGGCGACGCTGTGAAATGGGTCGTTCATACCAAGCGCGGCGTTCCCGCCATGCATGATTGGCGGCCCCACTTCAGCAACATGCTGCGCGAGATTGTCGCCAGCGGCGGTATGAAGCCGCAGGGCGGCGGCGCAGCGAATCCGCCGCCCGATTTGAAATATCGCGAGAAGTGGGGACCGCTCGATCGTGACGATCCCAAAGGATGGCCCCAGTCCAACGTGATCGCCGAGCAGTACCGCCAGTTCGTCGGCCTCATGGGCGGCTGCTGGTTTGCGCAGATGCATCTAAAGCCGGATGGCTTGAACAGCGTTGTCGATTCGTTCAATGCCACTACGGGTTGGAATTTTACGCTCGACGAGGCGATGCTGGCGGGGCATCGGAGCGCGATATTGCAAAGCGTTTTCGCAACCCAACGCGGCTGGATCGCTGACCACGACTGGCAGCAGGTGGGCCAGCGTTTTATTGATCCGGTGCCCGACGGAAAATTTAAAGGTTTCACCATTGCCAAATGGCTGCCGGAGATGGTGCGCGAATACTATCAGCTCTCCGGCCGGCACGAAAAAACCGGCAGACCTTTCATGAACACACTCGTGCAGCTGGGTCTCGAAGAATTCAAAGAGTGGGCGCAGCTCGATTGAGTATCAGTGCCAATGGCTGCGATCCATACCAGGGTTTCATATATCGGCCTGATATCGATTTTATAAAATTCAACGAGCTGCTGCGTAACTCATCTCTGCGCGCGTACGCCCCGGCATCGCGCCGCTTCCGTTTAACTCCGCTATTTCTGCCGATGATTAAAACGCTAGCAGCCCGTTAGTCGGCCAGGGAACGAATCTCGGCGTCGGCGCGGCGCAGACGAGCAGAAAGTTCCCGCCCGATATTAAGAATTAACTTGCTCTGTATTTCGGGATGGCTACTCGCCAGCGTTCGGAGCTGAGCGATCGGCAGGACGTAACATAGGGTCGGTTCGTCAGCAATGACGTCAGCGGACCGGGTGCCGCGGTCCAATAGCGCCAATTCGCCGAAGGCCAGCCCGGGAGTAATCGTGCTCAAACGTTGGCGTTGCGCGCCGTTCTTGATACTGAGACAAATGCTCACTCTGCCCGCGGCCAGGAGATAGAGAGAGTCGGCGATTTCACCCTCCCGGATGATTGTTTCACCGGGGGAGTAGCTTACCTCTTTCAAAACGCTCTCGATCAGCGCAATTTGTCCAGGATCGAAGCCCCCAAGGATATCCATTTCGGCCAGGACAACCTGCCGGGACTCGCGTAACAGCTCCGGTTGTTTTTCCTGAAGCAGCTGATCTTCACACCATTCGAGAGCTGAGTCGCTGTCGACAAACAAGCTCTCGCCATGCCATATGGCCTCGGCTTTATCTCTGAACAGATCGGTGCAATGCTCCGGCAAATGAGTTAAGAGAAGCGTCTTGTCCTGCTTTCTCAACTGCTCCCTCATCTGATCCAATAGCGTCCGGGCACATGCATCGATTTGCAGCACCCGTTTGAGATCAAGGATCAGAAATGAAAATGAGTCCAAGTCGGTGGCGACCTGCCTGAGTACTTGCTCTATGGTGCTGAAGAAAAGACTCCCTTGAAGCTCGTAAACGCAGATCGTCGAGCCTTTCTGGTTTAAGACCGACTCCTGAGCGCCACCACGTCGGCGTTTCGAACGCACGGTGGTTCCCCGATAACTGCGGCGAACCACGACTGCCGCACTAAAGCGACTTTTGAACATGTGCAGTTTGAAGCGCTCCGAAAGTTCTTCGCAGACCCGTATGCCGCGGCAGCTGTTCCATTGTTCATCCAGCGCTGCGGAGAAAGTGCCGATGCCGAACTCGCCGGGAAGCACTGCGATGATTCCGCCAGAGACGCCGCTTTTGGCCGGTAGCCCGATGCGATAACTCCACTCTCCAGCGTAATCGTACATGCCGCAGCTGTGCATGACACTGAGAACGTTCTTTACGTACTGCTCTTCGAGAGCACGCTTGCCGGTCAACGGATTGACGCCGTTATTGGCGACGGTTGCAGCCATCAGCGCCAGATCACGCGCGCTCACCAGGATCGAGCATTGCTCAAAATAGAGGTCGAGGTGCTCGTCGATCGGCTCATCGATCATGCCGAAGTTTAGTTCGAGATAGCCGATGGCCCGATTGCGGTTACCGGTCGTACGCTCGGAAATATATACGGCATGATCGATATCGAGCGGTCTCCCGGCCAAGTCGGAGAACTTGCGGAGCAGCCGGGCCAATCGTTGGTCATGACCCTTTCCTTTGACGAGAGCCGTCGTTGCGATCGCGCCTGCATTAACCATCGGATTGAATGGACGGTTGCGACGCTCATCGAAGACGATTGAATTAAAGGCTTCGCCGGTTGGTTCGACGCCAACTTTTCTCAGCACGTAGTCGACCCCGTGATCTTCAAGAGCAAGGCCGTAGACGAATGGCTTCGAGATCGACTGGATCGTAAACAAATGATTTGTATCGCCGACCTCGTATACGTGGCCGTCGGCGGTAGCGAGCGCAATGCCGAACAGACGCGCATCAGCCTTGGCCAACTCCGGGATGTAGGTCGCTACCTTGCCGCTGAAGTCTTGTTGGTACTCGGCGTGAATCTCTTTGAGAGAGGATAAAATCGGAGAAATCTTTGCGCTCTCACAGGTGATCCTGGCGGCTTTATTCAATTGCATCGGTTCTGGCGTGTCGTTGCCCTATGGTATTCAATCGCGAAGTCGTGTCGCTCCCCGAAGGGAAAGAATATAGCTTTGCCGAATAATGCACTCTACATGCCAGAGAATGCCGAGACTTTCTCGACTTCAATAACACGGTCCCGGCGAAAGAGTCGGAACACCTCCAAGGTCATTCCCGCGAAAACGGGAATCTCGAAGTCCCTAAATTTATTAGATTCCGGCTCGCGCTAGCTGTCGCCAGCTTGCCCCGAATGACGGAAGAATCGGTCGGCGAGTTCCACAGAGGCCACGCCCCACGTCGGGATGTCGGTTGGTCGTCCGTCGGTCGATACAAGCTTATGTGCGTTTCTTAGGCAGGTGTTTGACGTGAATTTGGGCAGAAGCAACGCTCGCTTGCGTCTTTCGAACGATCGGACGGCGGGGGTGCGAAAACGCTGCACAAAACACACCGTTAGCGCGGCACTCTGATTTCCAACTCCAGGCCGTTGGGATCTTTGACAAAAATGGTGGTGAGCTTACCCGTGTCGTCGCGATTCTCGCGCAGAATCTCTGCGCCTTTTTCTCGGAATTCCTTGGCGACCTGCTCGACGTCGTCGGTGACATAGCCGTAATGATGGACGCCGACTTGGGTCGCGGACTCCATTAGCTGAATCGACGGGGCTCCGGCGATTCTGACGAAGCAGAACCCATAACCCGCGGCGCCTCTTCTGATCGGTGTAGCGTGTCCGCCGAAAAACTTTTCATAAAACTTGATCGATGCATCGACATCCTTGGTGTAAATAGCGACATGCTCCAATTGATAGTTCATGAGTTTTCACCTAGCGGTTAGGCACAAGCCGTTTCACGCAAAAAACTGGTTCAATTAAAATTGATCACTGCTTTTACCACCGAATAGCTTGCCATCGCTGCCATGGCCTCATTGATCTGTTCCAGCTTATAGCTCTTGCTGATCATTTCCTCGAAAGGAAAAGATTTCCTCCTCGAGGCGAGAAAGTCGATTGCCTGCAGCCAGTGGCGCGGCTCGGCAGAACGGATAGTGATGAAAAGCATCTCTTGCGGTATCCGTTCGACGGCGATGTTCGCCTTGCCTCCGGCGGCGATATTCAAGTAACGGCCGCCGCCGCGGAGCAACGTGAGTCCCTCGGGCACGGCTAGATTATTTGCGACTTGAATCACGACATCAGCGCCGCGTCCGTCGGTGTGATCGCGTACCCAGTTGCGCCGGTGTTTCTCGTCGGTGACCTCTTCGAGATTCAGCACGCCGTCGGCGCCCATACGTTTGGTAACTTCCAGCCGGTTGGCCGGCGCGCCGATGACGAGCACCTTCTTGGCGCCGTGGTCTTTGGCGACCGCGGTGGCGAAATTGCCGAGCGGCCCGCTGCCCTGAATCACCACGGTCTCGTGGCTCTTGATGGCCCCGAGCCGGTCGAAACCATGCATTACCGTGCGGTAGGCGCAAGCAGACGCCGCCGCAGACGCGGAAGTAACATCTTCGGGAACTTTGATGATGAGACATTCTTTCGGCACGTACATATACTCAGCACAGCTGCCGAGGAGAAACGGATGCTGATCGCTGCGGTTATGTCCCCAGGACGCGCGGCCCGGGCAAATGCACGGTTGCAGCGCAACCGCGCAGTAATAACAAGAACCACAGGCAACGTAACTCCAGACGATGCGGTCACCACGTTGGACCGGGTTACCGAGGATATCGGTCCGCTCGCCGGCGATATCTTCGACGTAACCGCAGGGTTCGTGGCCGGTGATGATTGGCAATGAGTCTTCGTCCCCCAACGGACCGTGCCAGCGGTGCACGTCGGTGCCACAGAGCGTAGAAGCCGTGATCTTCACCAGCAGCGAGCCCTGATCGAGTTTGGGGATCGGCACCTGCTCTATCGTCAGGGGTTTGTTATGCTCGGTGATAACGGCGGCGCGACAGGTCTCCATGATGAATCCTTTCATTCAGCTAGGCTGGTTATCATTTAACGGCTGGAACCATTGGAACTATGAACAACTGGAACGGTTCCAATAGTTCCAGCCCTTCCGATCGTTTCAATAGGAATCGGGTGATTTACAGCGGCAATTTGTAAAACGTCTCGGCGTTGCGCCACAGCATGGCGGCCTTGTCGTCATCTGTAATCTCGTCGCTCTCCATCAACTCGCCGAGGTCATGCTTGCAACTTTCGTTGGTAACTTCGTGCGGAAAATCCGACGAGTAGAGAAACGGCTTGTTGCCGACGGTCTTGATCGCAAAGGGCATGGTCAGTTCTTCGGTCTCAATGCCCAGATACAAACGCTCTTTCTCGATCAATTGCTTGACATAATGGCCGGGATCTTCGCCCTCCCGGATGCCGTACTCGCTCGGTGGAATATATTGGTGGTGGGTTTCATGCGACGCATGCAAGCGTTCGAGGAGGAGCAGGAGCCAAGCAATACCGCCTTCGAGAAAGGCGATGCGAACGCGCGGGAAGCGATCGAAAATCCCGTTATAGAGAATATCGGCGCAATTGATCGTGAGTCCCCAAGGATGACCGAGGGCGTGCACCGGCACGTACATGTTCATATGATCCATGCCGAAGCGGTCATGCGCGCCGCCGTGGACCGCCAGGCAGCAACCGAGCTTGTTGGCCTCTTCGTAAACAGGCCAGTACATCTTGGAGCCGAGCGGGTGCGCGAGACCATTCGACGGCATCATCGCGCCCAGCATGCCGAGCTCGGTGACGGCACGGCGCAATTCCTTCGCTGCCTCCTGCGGATCCTGCATCGGCAGGATCGCCATGCCTTTGAAGCGCGAATTGAATTTCACGTAGGTCTCATAAAGCCAATCGTTGTAAGCTTTAGAGACCGACACAGCGTAATCCAGGCTGACAATCTTGCCGTACGATAGCGCGGTCGTTGGATAGAGTACGGTCCATTCGATGCCGACATCGTCGAGAAATTCGAGCCAGCCCTTGGGGCCCACTGCGGGGCGCTGGTCGCGCTGGGGCGGCGTTTCCACGGCGCGTCCACTGTGAAGATGATCTAAAGGCGGAAAGACCACGCCTTTGCGCGCGGCGATTTCCCGATAGGGCGATTCCATGCGGGCGATAATCGCCACGGTATCTTCTATAATATGGCCGTCGCCGTCGATAATTCTTGTGCCCAGTGTGGCGCTCATTTAAAAATACCTCCCGTGAAATTCGCCATTCGTTCTCCAGTGAGGAAACGTGAACATTGCTTTTCTTATAATCCGACTTGACACTCGGGATCAAGGAGGCAACCGCGAAGATCAAACGTTCTGATCTCCGGAAGGTTTTGTGGCCGGTGCTCGGCGGGACGAATTCCGCAACGCGATACGGCGCCAAGCGATCGGCCTCGCGTTCCGGCCAAGTTTGCGATAAAAGAAAATCGTTCAAACCGGACGATCGGAGCGTAAAAGCACCGGAGGATTTATGGTAGAAGAGACAGCGGAACAAAGATTGGCTCGACTGGAAGCTGAAAACAAAGCGTTGCGCGACCAGATCGAGCAACGAAAGCCGGGACAACTGCGTCTAAAGGTCAGTGAAAAGGGAGGTCTTTCGGTTTACGGATTGGGAAGATTCCCTGTGACGCTGTACAAGGAACAGTGGGTGAGGTTGCTGGACCATGGCGAGGAGATCAAAAAATTTCTCCACGAGAACGATCAACAGCTCAAGGCCAAGCAGTGAAGCTGTCCCTAGAATAGCCCTATCCGGCACGAGCATACTTTTCGAATAGCCAAAACAAATCGGTCCACCGGCACTCAACATTCCGATTGTCAGCGGGGCAAGTTTGGATCGGGACGCCAGTTGGTCTCTAGTGGATGATGCGCGGCTTAAGCGTTTTGAAGATCCGCTCGCTATCTCTTCTCTGGCGAATGAAAAGTATCCAAAAGCCGCCGGCGCATAGCTTCTTCACCGCCCGGTAGCAGGTCGAACTTTGTTGTGTTGTCGATGCTCCGCAGAATGCTTTGACCTTCGCTGTCCTCATGCATTGATTGCAAGACACGCCCGAGCCGCTCAATCAGTTCGGGAGCAAGATTCTTTCGAACTGAGACGAGGTGACGCGGAAGTAATTCTGTTTGGGCCAGAATATTAAGATCGACTTTTCTTTTGTCGTCCAATGCCGCGTAATCGTCGTCACTGAGGGCGCCCGCCGCTACCTGTTTCGAGAGAACCCATCCAACGAGAACATCCTGCGTCTTGGCAAATACATAACCCACTTCCGTTGCGGGCACGGTGGCGCTCAACGCGGAAACTGGCAATAGCTTAAAGCCGTTTCTTTGGAGGAATAACTTGGGTAAAAAGTAACCCGATGTCGATTCGGCATCCTCGAAGGCGATGATTTTACCGCGTAAGTCTTGGATATGGTTGGTGCCGCCGTTTTTGTTTGTGGCAATCAGGCTGCGATACTCCGCTTTGCCCCCTTTCCACCGTCTCAGCAACAACTTTGCCGCCCCATGAACTTGGTTAACGACATAGGTTGGATAAGGGCTCTCCATGAAGAAGTCGACTTTATTCTGGTCGAGAAGCTTGGCGAGCTCAGACAAGCTACGGGTGACCACTACTTGTCCTTCGGCATCCATCGGAGCCGACAATTTACGCGCGACGTAGCGCGCCAGATCACGAAAATGCTCTGCAATATCTTGCTGATTTGTCTCAGATACGAGCCCCAGGGTGATGGTTTTCACTTCGTTTCGAAGCGGCGTTTGGCCGGCGACCTCAGAGCAGAGATTGGCGCCTAGTAGGAACATCGCGGCTGCCAGAGCAATTGAGAACTTGAGCGTTTGTCGTATCATCGTGCTATCCAGGTGGATTGAATAGTATTGTAACTATACGACTGCGGAGGACTTGACAAGAATCACCGCCGGGCTATCAATCTGTACTGCGGAGGCACGACCCTCCACACTCGAATGCTGTGCGTGCAGCGAAGCCGCCAACCGGTTTGTCCATTCTGTTTGCGCCACTCGCTCGAGTTCGGTATCCATGGGCGTGAAACGGCTGTGTCCTGTACAGCGAGAATGGTCATGATGGTCCAATGGGTGGCGGGCGTAGGTTGCACGGACAAGGTCGTTTTTTGGCAGTATTTGCCAAACCGGTGCTATTTTGGGTTAGCAAATCACCGACAAATTTCTTTGGCAAATCGTATCCAGAAGCGTAAAATACGCAGATCACGAAAGGCGTAGTCCATCGCCTTACAATCGAGGCGTAACTCTTTATGAGGACACGAGAAAAAGTTGTTGTTTTGCTGCTTCTGGCGGCGCTCATCTTGGGCGCGCTGATTTTCTTTGCGTTTAGAGATAACGAGGTCGAAGCCAATCGTTTTCGCTGGCTCCTCGCGAACAATCTTAAATACAGTCTGTCATCTCCCGGTAGATTTCTCGATGAATTGCCCACCGCCGGTTTGGTTTATGGGGGCTTGGCAATCTTCGCGGTAGTCATGGCGATTATCGTCTTGAAAATGGTCCGAGACGGCGAAATCCAGGCGCTCAGAAGGCACTTGTTGAATTTGCGAGCGGAGAAGAATCAGACGGAGAGTTTACTCCAGGAGGAAGTCTGGAAAGGAAAACACGAACGCCAGGCCAGAGACTCTGTGAGGAAAGATCTCGAGTCCAGCATTGACAAGATAGAGTTATTGATCAGCGAGCTTAATGAAAAGGAGAAACTGTTAAAGGCCCGCGACACGGAACTGATGGCCGCGAAGTCAAGCGCCCTGGATTATGCCGATTCAGCACCATCCAAGGACCCAGCCGAACGATTGCTACGGGAAGAGCTAAAGAAAAAAACTGAGATGTTGCAGTCGAGCAACTCTACCATCAACGAACTGCAGCAACGCCTGAGCGCCAAGACCAGGCTGTGGGAGAGTCAATTACGCGAGAAAGACGGGCTTTTGAAAGGCCGTGAACAAGAATTAGACGGGCTCCGGACTGAGATTGTTGATCTTGGGGGGCGGTTGGGTGAAATGGAAGCCGCCAAAAAACGAGCGGAGGATCTCCTCCACGAAGAGCTGCGGCAGAAGAAGGAAGTGCTCGAAGCGAACGACCTCGCGATGAGAACCGAGGAGAAACGCTTAAGTGAAAAGATTCGCATTCTCGAAAGCCAGGTTAGCGAGAAAGAGAGACTCCTGAGAACCCGCGACACTGAGGTTAACGGCTTTCGCAGACAACTGAGCGAGCTTGATGCCGCCAAGGAACAGATGGAAAGCCGCTTTCAGGAGGAAGTTGGAAAGCTAGATCAGGATCGCCGTGCCAAGGAAGATATCATTAATGATCTCGAACAAAGATTGGGTACGAGCCTCCACGGTTTGCGCAATGAGGTCGGCGAAAAAGATCTACTGCTACAGGCGCGCGACGGAGAATTAAAAGCACTCAATTCGGAAGTAAAGGCCATTTCGTTAAGACTGAGTGAAATGGCGGCGGCGAAAGTTCGCGCGGAAGAGTCTCTGGGAGAAGAGCTCAGGAAAGAAAAGCAGCAGCGCGAGGTGGATAAAACCGTCTTTCGAGAGAAAGAAGAACACCTCGATAAGGAAATCCATCTCTTGACGGCTCAGTTGAACGAAAGAAACGAAGCTTTAAAGAGCCGTGACGGAGACATAAAATCGCTCAAGCAGGAAGTTAAAGCCGTCGCACTGCGGTTGGACGAGCTCAATGCGGCGAAAGAGCGCACTGAAGCATTGCTGCAGAAAGAGTTACAGGAGGAAAAGCAGCAACGCGAGGCCAAGGAACTCGCCAGCCGTGATCTCGAAGAGCGATATGGCAAACAGGTTCAGAGTCTAAAGACTCAGCTGGGCGAGAAGGACGCGTTTCTAGCAAGGCGCAATGAAGAGATAAAATCGCTCAAGATCCAAGTCGACTCGCTGGCCGAACAATTGAGCAAGGTGGGATCGGCAAAGGAACGGGCGGCAAGCTTGCTCCAGCAAAAGCTGAGAACGGAAAAAGAAGTACTCCAAGCGAGCGACTCGGCGATCAAAGAAATCGAAGACAGTTTCAAAGCGAAGATTGAATCCCTCGAAGACCAGTTGCACGCCAAGCAGGAACTCGTGGGCAGTCGGGATAGAGAAGTTGAGGCGCTCACGTCCGAGATGGCTTCGCTGTGCAAACGAACATCGTCGCACAAAATCGCGTCCGCTCGGCGCTGCTCACAGTTTTGAAAAGCGCGAGCGCGTCCACACTCGATATTATCAGCCGGGTAAAAGCGGCGTTGCCGCGGATCAAGGCGACCTTGCCGCCCGAGCTCGACATCACTCAACTGTTCGATCAGTCGATCTTCGTGCGGGCTGCTATCAACGGCGTTGTGAAGGAGGGTGTGATCGCGGCGTGCCTGACAGCGCTCATGATCCTGCTTTTTCTCGGAAGCTGGCGCTCGACTCTGGTGGTCGCCACTTCAATCCCGTTGTCGATCTTATGC
>Ga0137403_10010806_pt1 | contig 10095 bp, 6 predicted proteins | sample CZOMad2_1_16fung_FD_122057 | JGI IMG/M metagenome (GOLD analysis project Ga0137403, IMG submission 122057) | Vadose zone soil fungal communities from Angelo Coast Range Reserve, California, USA - CZOMad2_1_16fungal (Hybrid Assembly) | ecosystem: Environmental > Terrestrial > Soil > Vadose zone... | reverse complement strand
AGCCGACGTTTCCATCCAGCTTGATGTAGTTCAAGCTGTACTTTGAAGCCTCCACCTCCAGCGGATCTTCTTCCGTAATATCACGCAGCTCGCGCAGATCTGGGTGGCGGAACATCGCGTTGTCATCGAAAGTGACCTTCGCATCCAGCGCGAACAGCCGGCCATCCGTACAGGAGATGAATGGATTGATTTCCATCAGCGAAGAGTCGGTCTCTTGAAACGCGCGATACAGACCAGTCATAAACGGCACCGCTTCGTTGATCTGCTGCGGCTTCAGCCCAAGTGCGAACGCCAACTTGCGCGCCTGGAAAGCTTCCAGCCCCATGCCGGGATCGATGTACTCTTTCAAAATTGCATTGGGATTCTCTGCCGCGACCTGCTCAATTTCCATTCCTCCCGCAGCGGATGCCATAAACACCGGCCTCGCTTCCGCTCGGTCGATCACGATTCCGAGATAGAGTTCCTTCTCAATCGGCAGGGTTTCTTCGATCAGCAGCCGGCGAACGATGCGGCCCTCAGGCCCGGTTTGGTGCGTAACCAGCTTCATCCCCAGCATTCGGGAAGCAATCTCGCCTGCTTCATCGACCGATTTCGCAATCTTCACGCCGCCACCCTTGCCGCGCCCGCCAGCGTGAATCTGAGCCTTGACCACCACCCCAGCAGCGCCCGAGCCAAAGAGGTTTTTCGCGGCAGCCTCGGCTTCTTCGCGCGACTCCGCCATCTCTCCACGGGGCACTGCCACGCCATACCTTTTCAGGATGCCCTTGGCCTGGTACTCATGAATTTTCATAATGATTCCTGGTTATTGATCCGGCAGGAACTTGCTTGCGGCTTAGCACTGCGGCAGCAAAGTCTAGATTTTATAGAAGCGTAGAGGGATTGGGCAAACGCAGCGCACACCCGATCACCGCGCCGGTCGGATTCCCTGCATCCTCCACAACTGTGCAAACAATTGCGATGCTAACCCGTTTGCATCGCAAAAGCTCAGATCACCCATGGCATCTTTGGCAGGGCGCTTGCTTATTGTCATTCTGACGTGGAATTGCATGGAGGAAACTCCATAAGTCTCTTCCACGCCTGCCGACTGGAAATTCCCCAGCCAGTCAAAGCCTGCATGAACCCTGGCTCTTTGCGAATACGGAGGTCGACGCCATGAAAACTACATTATTTGTTCTTTGCTTATTCTGTGCCACCGGCGTGTGGGGACAATCTGCGGTCGGGGGTTCATCTTTGAGCTACGAGCCGGTGGTTTCGTGGGCTCCTTCGCACGCGCAACATGCGTCGCAGCAAGCGATGGCGCAAGGACACAATCTGCTGGAATCTTCCGGGTTCAATTATGCTCGCGGGGAGAAACCGCTGTGGGAAGTGGCGCCGCAAACCACACCTACGCCTCTCGGCGATACGGCACGCGCCCTGCGAAAAGAGCACGCCGCCGCGCAACAAGCCACTAAAGTTTGGACCAACTAACCAGGTTTAACCACGAAGGACACTAAGAAACACGAAGGAAATCCTTAGCGGTTATCCTTCGTGCGACTTCGTGTCCTTTGTGGTTTATGAGTTACGCCACCCAAGGATTGATAAGTGTAACCGGGACATCGTCAAAGTGCGCCGTATTGCGGGTTGCCAACGCGGCATGTTGGGCGAGCACGATCCCCGCAATCATTGTATCCCGCAGTTCACCAGGACGGCCTTTCCTGTGCCGCGATGCCATTAGATCACCTGCTTCCTGCGCAGCAGCAACATCGAATGCATGCAAGTACTGGGGATCAAAATGGATAGACAAACGGCGGGCGTCAAAGAGCATGTTTGATGGCGCTTACGAATGTGCGTGCTCACGCAGTTACTTCCGTTACTTGCTGCAGGCCCGATTGTGAGTACCATTTTGGGAAGTGGTGCCGATGTTTCGAGCCGTCAAACTCGCAATCGCCTCACTGTTGTTAGCCAGCGCAGTGAATGCCGCAGCCCAAAGCGGCTATCAGGTCGTGTCCCTCAACAGTTCAGGGACAATCGTGGGCACAGTGAAGTGGTCTGGGCCATTGCCGCGTTTAGCGACATATCCGATCACAAAAGATCCTGCCATCTGCGATCCTGAATCACATAAAACTCGCGACCTGGAGCGTCTCATCGTAGGCCCGCAAGGCGGCGTAGCCAACACGGTCGTATTCCTGAAGAATATTTCCAGTGGAAAGGCGATGGAGATGCCTGAGCCGCGACGTTTTCTGGATCAGAGGCATTGCCGTTACGAGCCGCACATTCTTCTGGTACCGCAGGGCGAACTGCTAAAAATGAAGAGTTCTGACGCAACCCTTCACACAATACACATGAATGGAGCAGCCACTTATAACCTGCCTTTCCCATTCCCCAATCAGGTGATTTCGCGGGCCATGCAGTCAACGGGTCTGGTGGACCTCAAGTGCAATGGCGGTCACGTGTGGATGAATGCTGAGCTGATGGTCGTTCCACATCCTTATTACGTGGTCACGGATGAAAGTGGGAGATTTGAACTGAACAACGTGCCACGCGGCAGCTATGAAATCGTGGCCTGGCACGAAGGCTGGGGCGTGGTGCGGCAGGAAGCTGCTTTTGACGTGCTCACCGAAAGACGCATTCAACGGCCGGTATTTACGGAGCCTAAGACCTGGGAACAGCACGTGACCGTGAATGCGGACGAGAAGGCGGTCGTTAACTTCGTAATCACCGGAAAATAATTCGGACCCTCACCCTGGATTTCCGATTCTGAAATCGAGGATCGCGCGTCCGAAATTCTGTCAAACGATGACCTGAGCTCTCGCCTAGAACGAGTAGATCAAATCAAACTGCAGACGGTTCAGGTACGGCTCGACCTGGCCAACCTTTACGCCCGTAGCCTTTACGGAATTCTCCAGATTTGTGTTCAGAGTGCGTCCATGCCACCAGGTAAAGCTGGCGACGGTGTTGCTGCGCAGCTTCCACAGGGCATAAATGCGGTGCTGCAAGATGTTGGTTGGGGCCCGCTGATCGCTTTCATTAAACGATGCCAGCACCGAATCCTGTTCCTGACGCAGCCATGCATAGCCAATCTGAATATCGTTTTTGTTCTTGACCTGGCCAACGCTGAAATCGACCCCGTACTCTTTGTTCTGAGGACCAAGGCTGGAGATCACGTTACCAGTTGAGTCAAGTGGATGTGGCTCAGCGTCGAGGTTGTCCTCAAACTCGAGCAGCAAGTTGATTGGCAGGCGGGCCAGCGGCGTCTTGATCTGGTTATTCAGAATGAAATCGGCGTAGTTGAAGCCTGAGAAGAAGTGAGGCTTCAGCGAAGCGTCGAGGAACGTGGCATTGGTCATACCGTTCGGAGCGAACGGGCATGGCGCCACATTCGGGGTGGTGGGGAGCGTCGTGGACGGTATTCCCTGGACATTCGCGCAGCCTGGCCCTTCTCCCGGAACAAAGAGCGATCCTGAGGGCGGTATCGGGGTGGTGCCTGGCTGTCCGGTCGTAGTCGCCTGCACAGCAAAGGCGCTGGCCTGCAGAATGGCGTCGGGACGGTTCCATTTGAGACTCAGGAACGACGGGGTAGCGGTCCAAGGCCCCATTTGAAGCTTAGCGGAAACCTGGCCACCTAGGGCATAAGAATCCTGGCGAGCCTTTGCCGTACTGCCAGAGTTCGATTCGCTGTACAGAAGTTCAATACCCTGGACTGTAAAATTCTTTACGAATGGGATCTTCAGGTCCCACGAGAACTTCTGATTGAATCCTTCGGGATTGAGATCAGGATCGAAGGTCGCCGATGTTCGTTGCCATGTGTACGCGAATTTGCCTCCAGTGAGTGAGATCCACTTATGCGCTACGGGGTTATAAGTGATCCATGCCTTGTCGAGAGCGACGGTTTTGCGGTCGAAGAAGTTGGTCAGCGTTTCATTGGTGGTCGTTGGATCGCCGAGAGAACCGGTGGCCAAGTAAATTCCGCTGGTGAAGTCTTCGTTCAGCTTGCCATCAAAGCCGAAACGCACACGAAGACGGGCGCGGTTGCGGTCTGGAACAGTGTTTTGGATGAAGTCTTCACCACGTACCCGGACATCGCCATTGAAACGGAAGCGGCCAACCAAGCCTTCCAAGGCCGACATGCGTTTCTGCTCATCTTGCGCGCTCACAGCGTTGTTGGTGAGCGTGGTTTTGACGTCGGCCAAGTCGCTGTTCAGCTTGGTGACGTTCTCTTTCTGCTCGTTAGCCGCACTTTCGGCGGAGCTTGCCTTTTGTTGAGCCTCAGACGCCGTGGCCTGAGCCTGTTGTAATTGCTGCTGAGCCTGTTGCGCTTGCTGTTGCGCTTGTTGCAAGGCGGCGTCGCGGCTTTGCATTGCTTGCCTGAGTTGCTCAATTTGCTGCTGCTGCGCGGCCAGAGCGTCTTTGAGCGCCTGTACATCGGCAGCCGTGACAGCCCTGGGCCGGGCCACCGGCTTTTTAGACTTTGGTTTAGCGGCAGTCTGCGCTACGAGCGTCGTCGCTAACAGCGGAACTACGCACCACCTGAGAACAGACTTCATCATTTCTCCTTTTGCCTCCATCAATTTGTGGAGGTCAAGAATGATCGAAATTGTTACTGCTGGTTAAAGCGAACCCGGACCTTATCCGCTCGGTCGACACCACCGTTTTTGCCTTTGTTCATCCAATGTTCACGCGACCGTGCGCGGCAAAAACGTGACTGCTCTTGGTTTGAGTAAGCTCACTTGTACTTGTGGAGTGTTACTGGATGGTTAAAAGACGGTGAATTTCTGATGAAACGGGAAATAAAACCTGGCCCCAGGCGCTCCAGCCCTTCGACGTAGCGCCGTTCCCACCTGTCGAGTTCATTTGTGCTTCTTAATAAAACTTCCCGGGCTGCGCACTCGCGGCTGAAGGGAAAGTCCGCGGTGCCGATGAAGATTGGGTAGACAGAGCGGGTCCGCGCCTCGCGCGGGACAAACGACCTCGCAGAACAAGAGGGCTGAGGACAGGAAGCAATGGACGATCTAGTCAGGGATTTTCTTGTCGAGAGCGGCGAAAACCTGGATCGGCTGGATCAAGAACTGGTGCAATTGGAGTCGGATCCCTCCTCGCGGGACCTGCTCTCGAGCATCTTTCGTACCATCCACACCATAAAGGGAAGTTGCGGCTTTCTCGGTTTTGCCAACCTGGAAAAAGTCGCACATGCAGGAGAGAGTCTGCTCTCGCGCTTGCGCGATGGCAAGCTCTTGCTGAATGCAGAGATCACCAGCGGACTGCTGGCTATGGTAGATGCCGTGCGGCAGATGCTGGCAGAGATCAAAACGACTGAGCAGGATGGCAAAGAAGATTATGCAGGCCTAATCGAAAACCTGGCGCGATTGCTGCAGCAGGTCAAGGAAGATTCTGTTCCGGACCAAAGCTCTGCGCCCCGGCCACCGGTGCGGAAATCTGCCGGGGGCGACGTCCGCTATCGTCCACCGGGAGGGAAAATTGGCGGCCTGTTGGTAGAGCGCGGCTTCGCGCGTCCAGAAGATATCGCTACTGCGTTGTTAGAGCAGGAAAAAGGAGACCGGCGGCGGCTGCACGCGAGCACGCGAGGGCGGGCAATGAGCGCGGCGGCCAGGTAACGGGCCGCGCGTAGCGCGAGGGAAACGATTGACTGCTTCGCCCAAGGCGCGCGTGCTCATCGTGGATGACGCAGTGGTCGTCCGCAAAGCGCTCACGGATGCGCTCTCCCGCGATCCCGCGCTGGAAGTTGTAGGCACGGCCAGCAATGGCCGCCTGGCGCTGACGAAATTTACTCAACTGCGTCCGGATATTATTCTGCTCGATATCGAGATGCCCGAGATGAACGGGCTCGAAACCGTTCCAGAGATCCGCAAGCTCGACCGCCGCGTGCCCATCATAATGTTCAGCACGCGCACGGAGCGAGGCGCGGAAGCCACGCTGGAAGCGCTCTCCCGTGGAGCCACCGACTACGTCACCAAACCCAGCAATACGGATATTGAATCCACTTTCCACCGCATATCCGACGAGCTTATTCCCAAGATCAAAGCGTTCTGCCATGTGCCGGCTTCGCTGCCAGTGGTTGGCACAAGACAGCCGGTGCTGCTGCCTCCCAAAGTAACTCTTCAGACCCGCAAGGCGCCAACCGCCGCAACCCGGGTTCACCTAGTGGCAATTGGGGTTTCTACCGGCGGCCCTGAGGCATTGGCCAAAGTGCTGCCCGCGCTGCCTGCGAATTTTCCTGTTCCGGTCGTGATCGCGCAACATATGCCCCCGATCTTTACTTCACTATTGGCTTCAAGATTGTCGGCGAAGAGTTCTTTGCCGGTGCGAGAATGCCGGGCCGGCGAACCCCTCTTGCCGGGCTGTGTATGGATCGCTCCCGGCGACTATCACATGGTGGTGAACGACGAAAGCGGAGTCGTGCGGCTCCGGGTACATCAGGGACCACGGGAAAACTTTTGCCGTCCCTCAGTGGATGTTTTATTCCGCTCGGTTGCGCACATATATGGTGCTAAGACCCTGGCCGTGATTCTTACCGGCATGGGACAGGACGGCTTCAAGGGTTGCGAGGAACTCGTCGCCGAAGGCGCACGCGTAATCGTGCAAGACGAAGCCACAAGTGTTGTCTGGGGAATGCCGGGATTTGTGGCGCGGGCGGGATTAGCGGAAAAGATACTGCCGCTGGATCAGATCGGTCCGGAGATTTTGCGGCGGGTAGCAGGTCAGGCGATGCAGGTGCATGCCACGTGAACGCGGGCGAATCTTGGCAAAAAAGAAAGGGGCGAGGATTGCTCCTCGCCCAAAAGCAAGACTTGGTCAATCGCGCTATTTCACTCCCACCACGAAAATGATGTTCGCGGGGCTGTACGCCAGGTTGATCCGGAACTGGTACGTTTGTCCTGACGTCAGATTGGTCGTTGCCATGTTGAAGATCCACTGCTGGCTGGATGCGTCCCATCGGAACGCAGCGTCGGGGATATCACCACTAGTGGTTTCGTTCACGGCATCAACCGTGCCCCGTACAGCGCTCAACATGGTCAACGTGCCTCCGGTGCCAGCGAAGACTGCAGCAGAACTCGAGATGGCAGCACCCGACGCGCCGCACACCCGGAACTTCACCGGAATCGTGCTTCCACCTTTGCGTGGATAGACGCTGGTTCCGTCGCTGTTGATCGGCGGCAGAATGACGCCACCTGGACCAATGGCGGTACTGCATGCGCCGAAGCTGATGTTAATCGTCGAACTAACTGGACCGCTTCCAAGGTGATTGGCATCACCTGCGTAACTCGCACTCGCAGTGTAGGTTCCGGGATTGAACGGCGCAGTCGAACCCCCGGGGTTGTAGGTAACCGCGACGGACTGATTCAGTCCTCCCGCCCCAGTCACATTCGCGGTCAAAGTGTGCGAGAGACCGTCGTAGATGACGGCGTAGCCTGCACCGATCGTGGTCATACTCGATGCTTTGGCGATGATGTAGGTCTTGGTGTCTGAGCTGCCGTTGTGGTTGGCGTCACCAGCGAAGCTGTAGCTCGCCGTGCAGCCCGAGTCTGCAAAGTTGATGGGCGCATGTCCGCAGCTGTACACCGGGGCCGGGCTATCGTTCAGGCCGCCGATCCCGGTCACTGCGACCGTCGATGGATGCGACAAGCCGTCGTAGGTGAAGCTCACGCAGCCCGCCACCGTCACCGCCGTCGTAGAGCTGGCCTTATTGATAGTCAGGACTCCGGTACCGGACGCGTCGGTATAGTTCCCATCGCTGCTGGTGAATGTTGCCACCACTGTGTAGGACGTCTTTGCATGAGTTGGTGCGGTATTGCTGCCATCGTAGGCAAATGTGAAGCTACCACTGACATCGGCTCCACCCAAGCCCTTGGTCACGGCCGTAGCGCTGTGCGGGCTGCCGTCGAAAGTGGGCAACGGATCGGTGACCGTCACTGTTGGAGTCGCCGGGTTGATCTTGGCCGTCGTTGTTACCGGATTCGTGACGGCATAGTTGCTCGCCTTGGCCCCACCTAGCGTCGCTGTCGCTGATACCGTCTGTGCGCTCGGGCTCGCATTCGACGACGCGAATGTCCCGCCCGCTACTGAGCAGGTGACATCATCACTGCCCACCTTGCCCGCGGCGATATTGCAGTTCGACACCGCCGCCGTGTTGTTCCCGTCGTAAATCTTATCCGCTGCCGTGAATGTCACTGTTACCGGCGCTGCATTGATCTTCGCCGTCGTCGTCACCGGATTCGTGACCGTGTAGTTGCTGGCCTTGGTCCCGCCCAGCGTAGCTGTGGCCGATACCGTCTGCGCGCTCGCGCTCGCATTCGATGACACGAATGTCCCGCCCGCCACCGAGCAGGTCACATCATCGCTACCAACCTTGCCGGTAGCGATAACACAGTTCGACACCGCCGCCGTGTTCGTCCCGTCGTAGGTCTTGTCCGCTGCCGTGAACGTCACCGTCACTGTCGCCGTGGTGACAGTTAGAGTCTGAGTTCCGCTGGTGCTGGCAGTGTAAGTTGAGCCGCTGATCGTCGCGTCTGCGAAAGAGGCCTGAACATTGTGGCCCGCCACCGAGAGCGCTGAGGGGTTATAGGTGGAAAATGTGGCAACGCCACTGCCATTCGTGGTGCCCGAGCCGGCAGCATTCCCGTCCACTGTAAAGTTGACGGTTGCACCAGATACGGCAGCGCCGCCGGTGGTGCGAGTCAGCGTGGCGGAGAAAATTACGGCCCCTGTCGAGCCGAAAGAGACCGAGGTTGGGCTCGGGGCAGTGAGCGCCAGAGAAGTCGCGACGGACTTACTTACGGTGTAAGTCGGTCCGGGGATGGTCAGGGGTATAACGGCCGCACTCCCATTCAGCGGGATGTTGTTGCCGTCTACGGTGACGTCGGCATCGTCGTGGTAATTGAGCTGGATCGTGCCGTTACCCGTGCCGGTGTTCACCGCTACTGTATAGACCGTGTTGTCGGTCGTGGTCACGCCGGTGATGGAGGCTCCGCTTACCGTGGTGTTGGTCGAGTCGAACGCAAAGTCCTCAGCGTCTATTCCGAGAACGGGCTCGCTGAACGTCACGTTGAAGTTCACGTTGTTCAAGTTCGTTGTGCTCGGTAGGCTCGTTATGCTCGCCGGAGCCATCACAATCGAGCTGATGGTCGGGAAGACGATCTTGTAAGTGACAATAGCAGCAGCCCACGGCCCGGCAGGCTTGTTGTATGTCCAGGTGGCTGCATACTGGCCAGTGGTACCAACGACCAGGTAGGCTGGCTGCAACTGCAACGGGTTACTCGCACTGCCACCGTTCTGGCTGTTGGCCAAATTCGTGAAGCTGTCGCCTGCAGTTAGGTTTCCCATCTTGCTGTCGAAGCCAACCGCTCCGATCAGCAGTTCGTCGGCCTGCGAAGTCGTTGCCGGTGTTGTTCCCGTGCATGTCGTTGCCGTTGTGCCCGAAGTGGGCGTAGTGCTGTTCCCCGTGCCGGAGCGGCAGAGATCCTTAGGCGATGGCGACACGATGCCATTAAAGTAGAACGATGTCGCTGCCATATTGACAGCGGTTCCTCCGGAGCAAGCTGGCGCGGTTGCGCCAGAACAAATGGTAATCGTGCCACTGGATAGCGCGTGCGTCACTGGAGCGGAGAAGATGAGCGTCCTGATTCCAGTCGTTCCGCTCCCGTTAGTGACATCCGCGTCCTTCGTGTAGCTATTGCTCCCGCCGCTGCCATTGTCGCTGACTGTGACGGTTTGTGTTCCCCCGTCCATGGCGACGGTCACGAAGATGGTTTTCCCCGTAGCAACAGTCACTCCCACTCCGGTTTGGGTGAGAGTGGTTGTTGTGCTGTTGCCGCTGTTTGCTGTTCCGATGGGGGCCTGTTTGATGGTGTTAATTACCGTGATGCTTAACGGACTCGAAGCCGCCGAAACGGCTCCGATAGCATCCGTGGCCTTCGCGGTGATCACATGCGTTCCAACGCTCAGAGGCGTGGTGACGCTGACGCCAACGGTGTTGTTGGCATAATTCGACGCGCTGCCGCTACCCACTTGTAGGCCATCACTGTAGATCGTGACCGTCGTGATCGATCCGGTTGTCGTTCCATAGAACGACGGCGTAGTGGAGGTTGTGACATTGTCTTC
>Ga0137403_10010805_pt1 | contig 10096 bp, 9 predicted proteins | sample CZOMad2_1_16fung_FD_122057 | JGI IMG/M metagenome (GOLD analysis project Ga0137403, IMG submission 122057) | Vadose zone soil fungal communities from Angelo Coast Range Reserve, California, USA - CZOMad2_1_16fungal (Hybrid Assembly) | ecosystem: Environmental > Terrestrial > Soil > Vadose zone... | reverse complement strand
CCCGAGACGGTGCGTCAGGCGGCTTTGGGTCTCATGACGCAGGAGCAGATCGAGTACTTCAACGAAGAGCTCGAAATCGACTTTGCGATATCGGAAATCGGCTTGGGACGCTTTCGCGTCAACGTGTTCTATCAGCGCGGCTATCCGGCAATGGTGTTGCGCTACATCACCGCGGAAATGCCGAAGCTGGAAGACTTGGGCATGCCGGATATCTACAAAGAACTGGTGATGCTGAAGCGCGGATTGATCCTGATGGTCGGCGCCGCCGGCGCGGGCAAGTCCACCACGCTCGCCGCCATGATCAATTTCCGAAATGAAACCTCATCCGACCATATTTTGACGATTGAAGATCCGATCGAGTTTTTGCACACCAACAAGAAGTCGATCGTCAATCAGCGCGAAGTGGGACTGGACACCAAGACTTTCGCGCGCGCCCTGCGCAGCGCGGTGCGTGCCGCGCCCGACGTGATTCTGGTCGGCGAAATTCGCGACCGCGAAACCATGGAAGCGGCGATCGCGCTCGCCGGAACCGGGCACCTGTGCATCGCCACCCTGCATGCCAACAACTGCGCCGAAACCCTGGATCGCATCATCAATATGTTTCCGCGCGATCAGCACAACCAGATTTTTCTGGACCTGTCGCAGTATCTGCGCGCCATTCTGTCGCAGCGCCTGGTGTTCGCGAAGACCGGCACCCGGGTCGCGGCGTCCGAGGTCATGGTGAACACGCCGCATATCTCGGAACTCATCAAGAAGGGCGATGTCATCGGCGTCAAAGAGGCGATCCGCACCGGCACGGAACGCGGCATGCTGAGTTTCGACAGCTCGCTCTACAATCTCGTGCGCGAGGGCCGGATCGAGCTCGAGGAAGCATTGTCGAGCGCGGATTCGCGCACCAACCTCGAAGCCAAGATCAACTTCGGCTGAGGCGGGATCTCGCAACGCTCGAGGTTGCTTTCGAATTCGCGGCTGCAGACGTCCCAGCCGGATTTCAAGGCACGCTCCCGACAGGCCTCGGGATCAATGTCCAGGGCGCGCCGCGCCGCGGCCGCGAGATCCAAGTCCAGCGCTCCCGTAACTCCGTCCTCGATCACATCGATGGGCCCCGTCACGGGGTACGCGGCCACCGGAATTCCGCAGGCCATGGCCTCGAGATTGACCAGGCCGAAGGTATCGGTGCGGCTCGGAAAGACCATGATGTCGGCCGCCGCCAAATGTTTCGCGAGATCCTCGCCGAAACGATAGCCGATGAAAGTGGCATGAGGGTACTGCTTCCCGAGCCGCGCACGCTCCGGACCGTCGCCGATGATGATCTTGCTGCCGGTCCAGGCCATTTTCAGGAATGCATCGATGTTCTTTTCGACCGCCACGCGGCCGACATAAGCGGCGATCGGGCGCGGCAGCGTGAGAAATCCCTTCGGATGGGGCTTGAACGTCTCGGTATCGACGCCGCGGCGCCAGGTCGCCAGGTTCTCGAAACCATGCGCCGCGAGATCGAGGCATACCGAGTCGGTGCTCACCATGCAACGCGCGGCCGCGCCGTGGAACCAGCGGAGCGCCCGGTAGGAAACCCCGAGGGGGATCGGGAAGCGCGCCCGCAGATACTGGGGAAACTGAGTGTGATACGAGGTCGTGAAGCGCATGCCGGACCTCGAGCAAAAGCGCCTGGCACTCAAGCCCAAGGGTCCTTCGGTCGCGATGTGCAGCGCCTGCGGCGAAAATGCCAAAATATTCTGTTTCACCCTCTCGTAGGGAAGGAGCGATAAGCGGATTTCCGGGTAGGTCGGGCAGGCGATGCTGCGAAAATCGCGGGGGGTGATCATGCGGACTTCGTGACCGAAGCGGCCCAGCCAAGCTGCGGTCTGCGCCAGAGTGCTGACCACGCCGTTCGTCTGGGGAAACCACGCGTCGGTAACGATCATGATTCGCATGCCGGCCTAGAATCGCACTGTGGGATGACGGAACGATGAATGCCGATCTGAAGTTTTCTTGCAATCCCGCGACGTAGGTCGCCCTTCGAGCCTCAGGGCAAGGCTTTGTAATAGCCTTGTAACGAAATTCCTATATTTGCTTCATGGGCGATTTATGTAACTTTCTCGAGGAACCACCATGCAAAGTTTTTGGGCGGAACTGCGGACACAGCGATGGGATGATCATCGTTACTATCATCACAGCCGTATCAATCAGTCTCTGCATTTGTTGAGCGCGATCAGCTTCATCGTTGCTTACGTCACGGCGTTTACGGACCCGGCGAAATCCGCGCTGATCGGCTGGCTGGTATCCATGGTCAGCCGGCAATCCGGGCATTTTTTCTTCGAGCCCAAGGGTTACGACGAGGTCAACCGGGCGACCCACAAGTACAAGGAAGACATCAAGGTGGGGTACAACCTGCGCCGCAAGGTCATTCTGCACGCTATTTGGGCGCTGTCGCCGGCATTGCTGTGGCTGGATCCGACGTTCTTCGGGCTGTTCCCGCCCCATGCGAGCGGCGCGGAATTCGTGCGCCACATCGGTGAAATCTGGCTCATCGTCGGGATCGGCGCGCTGTTATTCCGTACCGTGCAGCTGTTCTTCTTGAAAGGGGTTCAAACCGGACTGGTGTGGTTGACCAAGATCATCACCGACCCGTTCAACGACGCGAAGATCTACTGCAAGGCGCCTCTTTACTTGATGCGCGGCGAGCTGATCGATCCCATGGGCGAGGTCGAAGCCCATCGCGCCTGAATCATTTCCTTGAATACGCGGCGTCTGATGGATTTATTGGTGAGCTTGGGATCGGACCACCACCATCCGTCACGCTGCATACCCTCCGCCGCCGACAGAATTCTGTCGGCGACCTCAGAGAAGTCGCCTTCCGTGTAATTCAAGCTGAAGATGAGCCTTCCGGTGCCCACCCAGCTCAAGGCGAGTCCGGAGGCGCGCAAATAGTATTGAAACATCCAGTTATAACGCGACGGCGCCGAGTAGTAGATGGTCCAAATCGAGGACAGGTTGGCGATCCGCACCGGGAGCTCGGCCGCCGTCAGTCGATCGTTCAGCGCCTTGGCGCGGGAGTTCCAGGTGGCGTCGAGGTCCCGGTACAGCCCGCCTACGGCCGCGGTCTCGAGCCGCGTCAAGAATTCATGCATGGCGCCCATGACATAGGGATGCGCATTGAACGTGCCCCGTGCAAAGCAGATATCGGCCGGCCGATCGTCGCGAAAACGGCGCATGAACTCCGCGCGGCCGCAAAGGACGCCGACGGGGAGCCCTCCGGCCACCGTCTTGCCGTAAGTGACCATGTCGGCGCGCACGTCGAAGTACTCCTGAGCGCCGCCCGGTGCGATCCGGAAACCGACGAAGACTTCGTCGAAGATCAACACGATGCCCCGCGCGCTGCACTCGGCGCGCAATTCCCGGAGCCATGCCGCATACGCGTCGCGGTCGAAGTGCGCGCTACGACCGCTGTCGATGAGGGTCGAGTCGCCGGGCGCACTGACGTTCGGATGCAAACCTTGGAGCGGATTGACCAGCACGCAGGCGATATCCCGCCGGTTGCGCAGCACCCGCAAGCTGGCCCGGTCCATGTCCTTCAAAGTGTACGTCTCACGGGCGGCCAGCGGATTGCCGACGCCCGGCTGCACGTCGCCCCACCACCCGTGGTAGGCGCCGCAGAATCGGACCAGAAAGTTGCGCCCGGTGTGGTAGCGCGCAAGGCGCACCGCTTGCATGACCGCTTCGGTGCCGGACATATGGAAGGAAATCTCGTCCTGGCCGGAAATCTGCAGCAGGCGGCGCACGTTGTAGGCGGTCACCGGATGATAGGCGCCCAGCACCGGCCCCAAGTCGCGAACCCGTTCGGCACCGCGCTCGATGCACTCCTTGTAGAAGTCGTAGCCGAATACGTTGACGCCGTAAGAGCCCGTCAGGTCGTACAGGCGATTGCCGTCGAGATCGGTGACGGTCACACCGGAAGAGGACTCGAGAAACGTGCCCGACTTGAAGTGCTGCCGCACGTAGCCTCTGAATTGGAACGGCACGCGGTAGCGGGAAGTGAATTGCAAGTCGGACACGCCGCCGGTGATTTCGCCGGTGAGCTCGGCGGTCTTCTTGAAGCGCTCGGCAAACAACTTGCTGAGGCGCATGAACCCGGCGCGCCGCGACGCGGCGACGCTTTCGGGGGCCCCGTCGGTCTGAAAGAACCGGGACTCGCCGTATTCGTAAAACGGCACCAGCGACGCAAAGCGGCGCGCCATGCGGGAATGCCCGGTCAGCGAGCGATGCTTGGCGCGCGAAAGCTGCAGCCGCAACTGCAATCTGCGGAGCACGATGACGAACGCGATTCCGGCCAACGCATACCAAATTTTCGTCGTAATCGCCGTTTCCCTCAGGCTGCCTGCCCTCTAGGCGGCGAACTCTATTGCAAACGAATGACACTGAGATGACTGCGAAAGCTCTGCTCGCCCGGATCGTTCAGCAGGAGGACATCAACTTTCTGCTCACCAATCGCATCCCGCGAAGGCTACTTACGCAATTCGTGGGGTGGTTGAGCCGGGTCGAGCAGCCTCTGGTTTGCGGCGCCTGTATCGCCCTGTGGCGGCTGTTCTCCGATCTAGACCTCCGCGAAGCGAAAAAGACGCGTTTCAAGAGCGTGCACGACTGCTTCACCCGCGAACTGCGCGACGGCGCGCGTCCGATCGATCCCAATCCCGGTGCATTGGTCAGTCCCTGCGACGCGCTGGTCGGCGCCTGCGGCACGGTGGCAGAGGGGTCAGTGCTGCAGGCGAAGGGATTCCCTTACCCGCTCCTGGATCTCCTGGGCGACGCGGAGTTGGTGCGCTACTACCACGGCGGGCAGTACGCGACCCTGCGGCTGACCTCGAGCATGTATCACCGCTTCCATGCTCCCGCCGATTGCCGGGTGGAGCAGGTCAATTACATTTCCGGCGATACCTGGAACGTGAATCCGATTGCGCTCGAGCGCGTCGAGAGATTGTTCTGCAAGAACGAACGGGCGGTCATTCGCTGCCGGTTACTGCCGTCGGGTGCAGTGATGACGCTCGTCCCCGTGGCGGCGATCCTGGTCGCCAGCATGCGGCTGCGATTTCTCGACGTCCTGTTGCATTTGCGCTATCGCGGGCCCAATGTCATCCCCTGCGACGTCGGTTTGCGCAGGGGGGAGGAAATGGGCTGGTTCGAGCATGGATCCACCATCATCGTGTTTGCGCCGCAGGGCGCATCCTTGAGCGAGGGGGTGCGCGAGGGCGGCCGCATTCGCATGGGCCAGGCCTTGATGCGGATCGATCAAATCGGTGCCGGTGAGTGACAACCGCGCTATTACGCCGCGGGGATGTTCCTGCGCTTGATTGAGATCGTGTCACGGTCTGGATGATACCTTCGGTCGGCACGACTGCGCGCTCCGGTTAGAATGACCCCGTGAACGCGACCGCGACACTCGATTCTGGCCGGGAGCAGCGGGCGGTCGCGACGCTTGCTCTGTGTTTCCTGACGGCCGTGATCGAGGGAATGGACCTGCAGTCGATGGGGATCGCGGCCCCCTCGCTCGGTCCCGAGTTCGGGCTTTCCAAGCAGCAGCTGGGTGTGGTGCTGCTCGCCAGTCCGCTCGGCCTTTTCTTCGGCGCTTTCATCGGCGGGCGGATCGCCGATTCCTGGGGCCGCAAGAACGCCCTCGTTCTGGCGACAGCCCTGTTCGGCGCCTTGCAGCTCTGCACCGCTTGGGCTGCGGGACTTCCGAGTCTGCTCGTGATCCGGTTCCTGTGCGGATTGGGCCTGGGCGGAGCGTTTCCCAACCTCATCGCATTGACAGCCGAAGCCTCCGGCGGCCGCAACAGCATCATCAACGTCGTCATTACCGTCGCCGGAATGCCCGCCGGAGGCGCGCTCGCGAGTCTCATCGGTGTTCTCGCCGGCGCGAATGGCGACTGGCGCATCGTCTTCTATGTCGGAGGGATCGCGCCTCTGGCGCTGGCACCCGTGATGGCGCTGGCGCTGCCCGAGTCGGCGCTGTTTCGCGAGGCCAAAGCCGCGGCAGCGGCGGCGGGCACGAAGCACACGACACTGGAGGTGCTGTTCGGTGGGACACGCGCGGGGCCGACCGTCCTTTTGTGGGTGGCGGAATTCTTCACGACCCTCGTCACTTACCTGCTGCTGAACTGGATGCCCGTGCTCATGGGTGCCAAGGGATTTTCCAAGACCGACGCGTTTCTCATCCAGATCCTGTTCAATGTCGGCGCAGCCTTGGGTTCGGTCTACCTCGGCTGGAGGATGCAGCGGCGGCCGCGCCGGACGATATTGCTCATCTGTTACGCGGGGCTTGCCGCCGGTCTCATCGTGATGGCACCGCTCGGGAAGGACCTGCTTCTCGCCGCGGCTACCGCCGCCGTCCTCGGCGCCTGCGTTCTCGGCGCCCAGTTCATCCTGTATGGGCTCGCTCCGGCGTACTACGCCGTCGAGACTCGCGGCACGGGAACCGGCGCCACCGTGGCCGCCAGCCGGCTCGGCTCGGCCGTCGGGCCTTTTTTCGCAGGAATTCTGCTGGGGCACGGTGCGAGCGGAACGCACGTCCTGCAGGCCCTTCTTCCCGTCACGGCGATGGCCGCCGCCGCGGCGATCGGACTCCTGTTTCTCAAGCGTGTACAGGGCTGAAGATTCCTATCCCTGAATCCGGCGCGGGTCGCGCTTACAACGGCCGGCGATGCCTGGTGAGAGTCGCGGCAATCGATGCCAGCACCGCCATGCGGACTGCGACGCCGTTGTTCACCTGTTCGCGAATGACGGAACGCGAGCCGTCCGCCACCTCCGACGTGATTTCGACTCCGCGGTTCATGGGTCCCGGGTGCATGACGAGCACACTGGGCGCAGCCAATTTCAGGCGCTTGGCGTCCAAACCAAAATCGCGGAAATAGGCGGCGTCATCGAGAGACGCGCTTTGCGCCATGCGTTCCTTTTGAATGCGCAGCATCATCACCACGTCGGCTCCCGCAATGCCGTCCTCGATGCGAGTGAAGCGATGTGCGCCGCGAAACTCACCCTCCGCCGGCAACAGCGCTTCAGGCGCCACCACCCGCATATCCGTCGTTCCCAGCGTCGTCAGCGCTTGATGGGCGGACCTCGCGACGCGCGAGTGTTTGATGTCGCCGACGATGGCCACTTTGAGCCCGGCGAAGCGGCGCTTGTGGGTGCGAATGGTCAGGGCGTCGAGCAACCCTTGGGTGGGATGAGACACGTGCGCCTCGCCCGCGCTGATCACCGACACGTGAGGGGCGACATGGTCGATGAGAAATTCCGGCATGCCCGCTTCCGAGTCGCGGATCACGAACACATCGGTGTTCATGGCTTCGAGCGTATAGATCGTGTCCAACATGCTCTCGCCCTTGGCGCGCGAACTCGAATGCAGGTCCAAGTTGAGCACATGCGCGCCCAAACGGCGGCTGGCGAGGTCGAACGAAGCTCGGGTGCGGGTGCTCGGTTCGAAGAACAAATTGGCGAGGGTCACTCCGGCGAGCTCGCGGCCTTCATAGGCGGGCTGCCCCGGAAGGCGGCGGTAGCTTTCCGCACGATCGAGGATCGCCGTCAACGCGTCGCGGGTCAAACCATCGAGCGTGATGAGGTGGCGCAGGCCCCCGGCGCTGTCTTGTTGTGAACGCATGTGCGCCTCATGTTTCTGCGGTAAACCAACGTTCCAAGATGATGCAGGCCGCCGCCGCGTCGACATCGGCTTTTGCAACGCGGCGCCGGCGCAGGCCGGACTCGCGTGCCGCCTTCAGCCGTGCTTCGGCCTCCCTCGACGAATATCGCTCGTCTACCAGCACGACCTGCAGCCGAAAGCGCCGCGCGATCTCGGATGCGAAGCCGCGTGCATCGCGGGTCTGGGTGCTGTCGGATCCATCCACATTATACGGCAGGCCGACCACGATCAGTGCCGGCTGCCACGTGCGCAGCAGTGCATCGATCGCTTCCCAGCGGGGTCCGCGCGTGCCAACCGGTACGGCGTCGAGGGGCGCAGCCGTGCGGCTCACGGTGTCGCCGCAGGCGACGCCAATGCGCCTAGACCCAAAATCGAACGCCAGGACAACCCGCGGCGCGCCGCTCGCCGGCCCGTTGGACGCGGGCTGCCCGGAATCGGCCGGTTTGGGCGCGGCCGGCTCAGGCACGATAGGTCTTAAGCATTGCCGCTGATGGGGCTGATGCGCGACAACTCCACCCCCAGGAGACGTCCCGCGGCCAGCCAGCGGGATTCGAACGGTAGCTCGAAAATCAAGCCGGGATCGACCGGCGCGCTCAGCCATGCGTTTGCCCGGATCTCGTCTTCCAGCTGTCCGCCGTCCCAGCCGGCATACCCTAAGGCGACAACGGCTTCTTCCGGCCCCTTGCCGAGGGCCATGGCCGCCAATATGTCCCGCGACGTTGTGACATGGATGATATCGGACACTTTGAGCGTCGAGTCCCATTCGCCGCCGGCTCGGTGCACGACGAAACCGCGATCGGTCTGCATCGGGCCGCCGCGCAATACCTGACGCTCCCGCAAGGGTCCCGTGGCGAGCTCGATCTCCAGCTGTTCGAAAATCTCGCCCATGCGCATGGGCAGCGGTTTATTGACGATCAGGCCGAGCGCGCCGCGCGAACTGTGATCGCACACCAGCGCAACGGTCTGCGCGAAGTTAGGATCGCCCATCGCCGGCATGGCGATCAGTAACTGATTGGTCAGGTAACCCGATTCGCTAATTGTTCGGCTCCGAATAAAAGACGCCGGTGCCCTGCGAAGCGCCGCCCAGGAACTGCCATTCGTACGCGATGCGTATTTGATCGTGCTTGCTGGTCAACTCGCCCGGAAACGGATCAAAAGGCGCCGCGAGCTTCAGAATTCTCATGGCCGCCTCGTCGATTTCCGCATGCCCGCTGCTGCGCCGAATGACGGTTTGCAGGAGTCTGCCGTCGGAACCGATGGTCACTTCGATCACCGGGGTGCCGGACAGCTTCTGACGCCGCGCGACGTCGGGGAAATTCATCGTGCCCACGCGCTCGATCTTGCGGCGCCAGTTGTCCAGGTAAACGGCTACATCGGATTCCCGCGTGTCCGCGGCGATCCAGAGCTGCTGCATGGCCTCGCCGCGCATGCGCAGCTCGACTCCGTCGCTGTTGGCTGTCATGGCGAGGTCAGGCCGCTTCTCGAGCAGCAGGGGCAGCTGGGACGGCACCGAAGCGGCCGTGGGCGATGCGAAATACAAAATCTTTTGCGCCGGCATGTGCGTTGCGACGAGTTCCTCATCCCCCGCGTCGGTGCCGGCCTGAAGAGCCGCCAGTCCATCGCCGCTGGGGATGCCCGGCCGCTCGACCGGCATCAGGGATGACTTCGGAATCAAGGCGCGCTCGTGTTTCAAGGTGTTGCCGGATCCTTTCTGAGTGCGTTCGGAAAGGTACGGCGCGTTCGGGTTCTTCGCCACGGTCGGCGCTTGATCGTTGACCAGGACGACCTCCAAGGCCGGCGTCCCGTCGCCGTCCGCCTTGCTGCCCGGTGAACTGAATGTCACGCCCAGTATCACGATCCCATGGAACAACGCCGCCAAAAAGCACGTCGTCAGCATGCGGTCGTTCGCGGGCGGCAGCCCGGCCCGAAACACCTCGCCGGCTTGATACATGTCGGAAGTCACGCTGCGCTCAAATTCCTGTGGATGGCATCCACCAGCATCGCTCCAATGTCGACACCGTGCTTTTTGTTTAGTTCGCGGATGCCGGTCGGGCTGGTGACATTGATTTCAGTGACGTAATCGCCGATCACATCCAGTCCGACGAAGATCATGCCGGCCGCCTTGAGTTTGGGACCAATTTGCGCGCACAGCCATCGGTCACGCTCGTTGAGCGGGCGGCTCTCAGCCCGTGCGCCGGCGGCCAGATTGCCGCGGTTGTCGTCAGGCGTGGGTACCCGCACCAGGGCGAATGGCACCGGCTCTCCGTCCACCAGAATGACCCGGCAATCGCCGGCAGTCGCGATCTCCGGCAGGTAGCGCTGAACGATGGCGTACCGGCTGCCGTATTCGGTCAACGTTTCGAACACCACATTGCGGTTCTTGTCGCCCTGCTCCAGAACGAATATCGA
>Ga0137403_10010804_pt1 | contig 10097 bp, 5 predicted proteins | sample CZOMad2_1_16fung_FD_122057 | JGI IMG/M metagenome (GOLD analysis project Ga0137403, IMG submission 122057) | Vadose zone soil fungal communities from Angelo Coast Range Reserve, California, USA - CZOMad2_1_16fungal (Hybrid Assembly) | ecosystem: Environmental > Terrestrial > Soil > Vadose zone... | reverse complement strand
TGCCGCACAGCCAGCTTCAGTTGTTGGCTAGCCATTTAACGGTGGGCGAGACCTACCTTTTCCGGGAAAAGCGGAGTCTCGAGATATTAGAACAGCACATCGTACCGGAGCTGATTGCGGCAGACGCGGGCCCGGGTAGACCGATCCGAATCTGGAGTGCGGGTTGTGCCACCGGAGAAGAGCCGTATTCGGTCGCGATCCTGCTCAGCAAATTGCTTGTGGGCCCGAAACACCGGAATGTCGAAATTCTGGCGACCGACCTGAATATAAAATCGCTGCAAAAAGCGTCTGCCGGAATTTATGGCGATTGGTCTTTCCGCACCACCCCGCGCTGGGTTCGACAAGCATATTTCACTGAGGGCGAAGACGGCCGCCGGACTATCGTCCCCGCCATCCAGCGAATGGTGCGCTTCGAGCCTCTCAATCTGATGGAGGATGCCTATCCTCCGCTTGCGGGCTCGGCAAACGGCTTCGACGTGATCTTCTGCCGAAACGTGCTGATGTATTTCACCGCGGAGGGGATGAGGAAGGTCATCCGGCAGCTCTACCAGTCTTTGGCGGCGGATGGATGGTTGATCGTGAGTCCGACCGAAACCTCCCACGAACTGTTCTCGGAGTTCGCAACAGTGAGTTTTGGGGACGCCACGTTTTACCGGAAGTCAGTTGTGGAGATACCCACAAAGCGCGTTGTACCCGCGTTCGACGAAAGTAAGTCAGTCGTTCCTGAGTCAGTTGTTCCGATGAGTGAGCGGATTGCGCGAACACCGGACCCGAGGCGAATCCTATCTGACGAGATCGGACTGAAAGCCACGGACCACGGAGCTTGTCCGGAGAACGCAAATCCGTCGGCGATCCTCTACCGGCAGGCATTGGCTCTCTATGAACAGGCACGCTATGAGGAAATGAAACAGGTGATCGTCGCCCTTCCCGCGGAGGACAATCACCTCGCATTGGCCATGCTGCTGTTGGCGCGAGGTTACGCCAACGGCGGAAAATTGGCCGAGGCGCTGGGCTGGTGTGACAAGGCAGTTGCGGCCGACAAGGTTTCTGCTTCTGCCCACTATCTGCGGGCCACCATTCTAGAGGAACAAGGATCCCTGCCAGAGGCCGTCCGTGCCTTCAAACAAGTCCTGTATGTGGACCCCCAGTTCGTTCTGGGCCATTTCTCGCTGGGCAATTTGGCACTCAAGCAAGGACGCCGCCAGGAATCCGAAAAGCACTTCGAGAATGTCCTGCTTCTATTGGCGCGTTATGAACCGGAAGCCATCGTGCCGGAATCCGAGGGCCTCCCTGCCGGCTTGCTAAGAGAAATGATCCTTCGTCCAACGATTCAGGCAGCGCCGGCCACCCAGACCGGTCGGCCACCTATTCGCGTTCGCGAACGACTTGGAGATGTCGAATTGAGCGGAAAGTAGTCCATGCATATAAAGGACGCAAAACCGGAATCCCTGACAGCCATGGCTTGCAATGCAGGAGGCAAAGACGATCTGGTCTGGGCCAACCTCCACCGGCGTCTGGAGGAATCTCATTCCGCCTTGCAGCGAAGACTCAATCCCAGCCTGGAAGAGAAACAGAATGTCCTCCGCGCACGTGCCCGCGTGTTGGCGGCGGGGGGCAAAAGAGAGGCTGAGTCTCCCGACCTTTCTCTGGAGGTTGTGGAATTTGTCCTGGGACCCGAACACTACGGCATTGAATCGAGACGGATTCGCGAAATCCACGCGCTCAGCGACTTCACGCCGCTGCCCTGTACGCCGGCTTTTGTGCTGGGACTGGTGAATGTGCGGGGACGAATTCTTTCCATCATCAATATCAAGAGACTCTTTGATCTGCCGGAAAAGGGTCTGACCGATCTCAACAAGGTCATTGTGGTGCACGCAGGGCCCATGGAACTCGGAATTCTGGCCGACGTCATTCTCGGACTTCGGTCGATTTCAGCGAAAGAGATGCACCCGGGCCTTCCGACGCTGACCGGCATCCGCGCGGAATATTTGAAAGGAATTACGAAAGAATCTCTCGTGGTTCTCGACGTGGAGAAGATTCTTTCGGACGAGAAGATTCTGGTGAACGAACTTGTAAGCACCGCGACTTGAATACCACGGTTGCGAGAGGAGAAGTGACATGAGGTGGTCGATTGGGACAAAGATCGGCAGCGCTTTTGGACTCGCTCTGGTTGCGATGATCGTTGTCGGCGCGGTCTCCTATGACAGCACGACGAAGCTCATCGAATCCGCCGAGTGGGTTCGGCACACGCACGAGGTGCTCAACGGGCTCGATGAAGTACTCTCGGCGTTCAAAGACGCGGAGACCGGCCAGCGCGGTTACATCATTACCGGCGAAGCGCGCTACCTGGAGCCCTACGAGGGAGCGCGTGACGTGATCGATCAGAAACTGAAACGTCTTCGCGAGCTGACCTCCGACAATCCCAACCAGCAGCAGCGCCTCACTGCCTTGGAACCTTTGGTTTCCAGCAAATTCACTGAGCTGCAAGAAACCATTGATATCCGCAAGCAAGAAGGGTTCGGGCCAGCCGAGAAGGTCGTTGTGACGGACAAAGGAAAGAACGCAATGGATTCCATCCGCAAGGTGGTCGGAGTGATGGTCGAAGAAGAAACCGCGCTACTGGGCAAGCGATCCATGGAGGAAAGAGATCGCGCTCATAGGACGAATCTAACCATAATACTGGGGGCCGTGGGCTCGCTAATTCTGCTGGGCGTGGTTGGCGTCGCTCTCACGCGAAATATTGCCATTCCACTAGGCCAGCTTTCCACAGTAGCGCAGAAGATCGCTTCCGGGGATTTGTCGGTTGCCTTTGTTTCCAAATCCCGGCGTGACGAACTGGGCGTCTTGGCCGCGACCTTTACGGAGATGACGAATTCCCTCGGACAAATGGCTCGAGTGGCCGAACAGATCTCGGACGGCGATTTGACGGTCGAGGTGAAACCGAGGTCGGAGAAGGACGTTCTGGGGAAGGCCTTTTCTGTAATGGTGGAAAAGCTCCGGCGGGTCACGGGAGAAATGCAGGAGTCCATTGGCATTCTCTCTTCCTCCGCCCAACAGATTGTTGCTACCACCACGCAGGTAGCTTCCGCCGCCACAGAGACCGCCACTGCAGTCACAGAGACCACGACTACGGTCGAAGAGGTGAAACAAACGGCGCAGCTCGCTACACAGAAGGCGAAATTTGTGTCGGAGAGCGCGCAGAGAGCAACGCAGGTTTCCGAAAACGGGAGGAAATCCGCTACGGACTCGATCGAGGCCATGAAGAAAATTCGGGAACAAATGGAATCCATCGCCGAAAGCATCGTCCGCTTGAGCGAACAAAGCCAGAGCATCGGAGAAATTATGCTCTCGGTCAACGATTTGGCCGAACAGTCGAACTTGCTGGCAGTCAATGCCTCCATTGAGGCGGCCAAGGCGGGGGAGCAGGGCAAGGGTTTCGCAGTCGTTGCGCAAGAAGTGCGAAATCTCGCGGAACAATCGAAGCAAGCGACAATTCAAGTGCGAAGCATTCTAGCCGACATCCAGAAGGCCACGAACGCCGCCGTAATGGTGGCGGAGCAAGGCAGCAAAGCGGTGGAGGCCGGGATGAAACAGTCGATTCGGGCGGGGGAATCTGTCCAGCAACTCGGCGAGAGTATCGCGGAAGCGGCCCAAGCCGCGACCCAGATTGCCGCCTCGAGCCAGCAACAAATGGCAGGAATGGACCAAGTGGTACAGGCGATGGAGAGCATCAAGATGGCGAGCACGCAAAACGTGGCAAGCACCAAGCAAACGGAAACGGCGGCGAAAAACATTGCAGAGCTGGGACGAAAACTAACGGAACTCGTGGCCCTGTACAAAGTTCAAGAGCGGAGCATGGCTGCCCGAGCCTAGAACTGAGATGGCACATACGGACAAAGAGCTTCTCCAAAAACTTCTGGCGACGTTCAAGGTCGAGGCGGAGGAGCACGTCAGCGCCATTTCCGCAGGCTTGGTCGACTTGGAGACCGCGTCCTCACCCGAAAAGCAGATGGAGACGATCGAGACAGTGTTCCGGGAAGCACACAACCTCAAGGGTGCGGCTCGTGTGGTCAACTCGGTAAAGATCGAAGCCCTCTGCCAATTCCTGGAAAGTCTGTTTGCGCGGCTGAAGAGCCGGGAGACGGCCCTTTCACCGGAGATCTTCGATCAGCTTCATCAAACCGTGGACACCCTGGGCGCGCAGCTTTCGCCGGGAGGGAGTGAAACCGCAGCAGCCAATGAACTCGATTTGCGCCCGCCCGAAACTCGCGAGCCCGCAGAGGCGCCCGCTGAAAGACCACGTACCAGAGACGAAAAGCGGGGACTCTCGGAAACGGTGAGAGTGCCAGCCTCCAAACTCGACTCCCTTCTTCGCCAAGCGGAAGAGTTGGTTCCGGCCAAGGCAACAGCGGTGCAGCGGGTGGCGGAGCTTTGTGACATCCGTCAGGCGCTACTTTTGTGGGAGTCGGAGTGGAGGAGGGTACGGGCGCAAGCGCATTTACTGCCGTTATTGAGCGCGGACCATGACTCACTGGGACACGAACCGTCGTCAAACGGCCACGCGGCTACGCGGTCGCGGATCGCGAAGATCTCCTCCTTTCTCTCCCGGAATGAGAGTCACTTGGGTTCAATCAGCCAGCGGGTGTCGACGCTCGCGAAGCATCTCGAATACGACCACCGTGCACTCGATCGGAGAGTGGACGATCTTGTGGAAGAAATGAAACGAGTGTCGATGCTTCCATTTTCCGCGCTGCTCGAGTCTTTTCCCAAGCTCGTGCGGGATCTCAGTCGCGACTGCGGTAAGGATACGGACTTGACTATCGAGGGCGGGGAAATCGAAACCGACCGACGCATCCTGGAGGAAATGAAAGACCCGATCATTCATCTGATCCGCAACTGCATCGATCACGGGATCGAAAGTCCGAAGCAGCGGGATGAAACGGGGAAACCCGCCCGCGCGACGATTCGTATCGCCATCTCTCCCAAGAGTGCGGACAAAGTCGAAATCGTCGTTTCGGACGATGGCGCCGGCGTCGATATTCAGAAGGTGCGTGCTGCCGCGATCAGGCTTGCTCTCATATCTCGAGAGGATGCCGCGAAGATGGATCAACGGCAAACGGCCTCTCTCATCTTCAAGTCGGGGATCTCCACCAGTCCGATGATTACTGAGGTTTCAGGCCGTGGGCTGGGGCTGGCCATTGTTCGGGAAAAGGCGGAAAGAGTGGGTGGGACAGTGTCGCTCGAAACCAAACCAGGAAGGGGGACGACGTTTCGACTCATGTTGCCGCTTACGCTCGCCAGATTTCGCGGGATCTTCGTTCGGGTGGGTGAGAGTCTGTTCGTCCTTCCCACCCGCCATGTGCAGAGAGTCGTCCGGCTAAGCCGCGACGAAATCAAGAGCGCGGAAAACCGCGAGACAATTCAGATCGATGGACGCGCAGTTTCAGCAGTCCGGCTGGCCGACGTCCTAGAACTTGCTCAGCGAAGCGATGACGCCGATCCGAAACGCAAGGTGCCCGTGCTGGTGGTTGGCTGGGCGGGCGAGCAAATTGGGTTCCTGGTTGACGAGATTCTTGACGAACAGGAGGTCTTGGTGAAGAGCTTAGGGAAGCAGCTGCCGCGCGTGCGTAACGTTGCCGGCGCTACCGTCGTCGGAACCGGCAAAGTGTTACCCGTGCTCGAGGTTGCGGACCTCATGCAATCCGCAGTCAGAATGACGCCGGTGAATTCGGCGCGCGAGACGGTGGAGAGAGCTAAGTCCATCCTGGTGGCCGAGGACTCGATCACCGCACGAACCCTGTTGAAGAACATCTTGGAGTTTGCGGGATACAAGGTGAAGGCCGTAATCGACGGCACGGAAGCATTGACCGCGCTTGCGACCGGGGGCTTCGATTTAGTGGTCTCCGACGTCGAGATGCCGAGGATGGGCGGATTCGATCTTACGACCAGGATCCGAGCCGATGCGAGATTTTCCGAGTTGCCGGTGGTGCTCGTAACTGCGCTGGACTCCCGCGAAGACCGGGAGCGCGGGGTCGATGCCGGAGCCAATGCGTACATCGTGAAGAGCGGTTTTGATCAAGGCAACCTGCTGGAAGTTATAGGCAGGTTGATTTAAACGGTGATCAGGAGCTAGGAATGATTCGAGTTCTGGTGGTCGAGGATTCAGCCACGGTGCGGGAATTTTTGCTTGATATTCTCCGTTCCGATCCGGAAATCGCGGTGGTGGGCACGGCCGAGACCGGAGAAGAGGCACTCGAAGCCGTGGAACGTACCAGGCCGGACGTCATTACCATGGATGTCCACATGCCCAAGATGAACGGCTTCGATGCTACCCGGCGCATCATGGAGAGCCATCCCACGCCGATCGTGATCGTGAGCGCGGCGGACATGGCCGACGCAGCCAAGGCCTTCTGGGCTATCGAGGCTGGCGCCCTGGCGGTGCTGCAAAGGCCTTATGGAAAGGGTCATCCGGCGCACGACAAGACGGTTGCTGAATTGGTGCAGACCGTCAAGGTGATGTCGGAAGTCAAGGTGATTCGGCGCTGGCCGCGATTGAGGCCGGTGGAGGTGCAGCCGAATGTTTCGCCTTCTACAGAATTCCGGCTTCCGCCTTCGCAAACGCAGATCAGGGTTGTGGCCGTGGGAGCATCCACCGGCGGTCCGCCGGTGCTGCAGGGAATTCTTGCCGCGCTGCCCCGAGATTTCCCCGTTCCCGTTCTGCTTGTGCAACACATCGCGCCCGGGTTCACCCAAGGCTTTGCCGATTGGTTGGCACAATCCTCGAGCCTCCCGGTGCAAGTAGCTGTCCACGGACAACCGGCTCTGCCGGGGCACGTGTATGTAGCCCCGGACGGTTTTCACCTGGCAATTACGGCGCAGGGCCGAATCCGTCTCAACCCGGATGAACCCGAGAACGGCTTGCGCCCGTCTGTCTCACATTTGTTCCGCTCGGTCGCGCATGCATATGGCCCAAGGGCGATTGGTGTATTGCTCACCGGAATGGGCAAGGATGGAGCGCTGGAATTGAAGCTGATGAAAGAACAGGGCGCGGTGACCATTGCCCAGGACCGCGACACTTCCGTCGTGCACGGGATGCCGGGTGAAGCAATCAAACTAGGAGGAGCGACTTACGTTCTACCTCCCGAGAAGATTCGTATTGCTTTAACAAGTCTGGTAAGTCGAAACGGCTACGGGGGAGAGGCGGAAATCTCGGGCGCGGCGAACACAACAGAAATAGGCAAAATGCTGTTGCGCTGCGATCTCTCGGGAAAGTAATGGGGAAATCAGGAAGGCCATGAGCGAGTCCAGAGAAAATCACTCCGACGCAGCGATACTCATTGCCGAGGATAGCCCTACCCAAGCCGAGAAGCTGAGTCATTATCTAAGGGCGCGCGGACACGGCGTAACCGTCGCGCGAAACGGGAAGCAAGCATTGGCGGCGGCGCTCGAAAATAAGCCCGCCATGATCATTACGGATGTGGTCATGCCCGAGATGGATGGATATAGCTTGTGCACGCAGATCAAGTCTTCTCCTTCTCTCAAGGATGTTCCGGTTGTCCTTGTGACCTCTCTTTCCCGCCCGCAGGACATTGTCAAGGGCCTGGAATGCGGTGCCGACAGCTTTATCCGCAAGCCCTATGACGAAAAGTATCTCCTTTCTCGAGTTGACTACATTCTGACGAATCGCGAGTTGCGCAGGACTGAGCGATTGCACGTGGGGGTGCAGCTACAGTTTGGCGGTCAATCGTACTTCATCACGGCGGAGAAACAACAGATTCTCGATTTGTTGATTTCAACCTACGAAAGCGCTGTTCAAATCAACGATGAACTCGAACTCAAACAGCAGGAGCTCCAGCAGGCGAATGAGGCTCTGGAAGCGAGAGTCGCAAGCCGCACCGCCGATCTCGCCCGGGCCAACCAGCAATTAAAGACTGAGCTGGAAGAGCGCAAACGGGCTGAAGAAGAGGTTCAACGGTTGAACGACGATTTGGAACGTCGTGTGGCCGACCGCACCGCGCAGCTCGCGGCCACGAATGAAGAGCTCGCGGCCTTTTCGTACTCAGTTTCGCATGACCTTCGAGCACCTTTGCGGCATATCAGTGGCTTTGCGCACACATTGATGGAGGATTTCAGCCAGCAGTTGGACCTCGAGGCCCAACGACAGTTAAAGCGCATTCAAGAGGGTACCAGCAGAATGGCGCGAATGATCGATGACCTGCTGAACCTGTCCCGTTTGGATCGTCGCGAAATGGTTCTGAGGATGACCCCACTGGACTCGTTAGTCGAGAATGTCCTTCAGGAGGTCAAGTCTGAATCCGCCGGACGGGAGATCGAATGGCGGGTCGGGGCGCTCCCCGCGTTCGATTGCGACCCAGGATTGATGCAACAGGTATTCGTGAACCTTCTCTCCAACGCCGTGAAATATACTCGCCGTCTACAGCGAGCCGTGATCGAGATTGGCCAGATGACCGTCAATGACGAAGTCGTAATCTACGTTCGCGACAACGGTGCCGGTTTCGACTCGAAGTACGCGGGTAGGCTTTTCGGAGCTTTTCAGCGTCTTCATAGCGCCGATGAATTTGAAGGTACAGGGGTGGGACTTGCTACGGTGCAGCGCATCATCCGAAAACACGGCGGCCGTATCTGGGCCGAGGCGGAAGCGGGTAAGGGAGCGACGTTTTGCTTCACGCTCGCCGTATCGAGCGGGGCAATCCAAAACAACGACAATGACGGTCACCTGCGAGGCCAAGCTGCTTCCGCCGATAACTCGCCGACAAAGTAAGGCTCTGATTTTCGCTGGTTATTCGTCGGCGAAATCGGAATGCGACGGCCGCAAGGCGCAAAAATCGTCTGAATCCAAGCCAGATGTCCACAGGACGTTCAAAAGAAGTAGCAACCAAATTACCATTGTTTCCGGAACGTCGTCTCGAAGGAGAAGCCTCCGTTCTGATCGCGGATCGCATCGAAGGAAGTCTTCCGGTTCGCCTGGTATTCGAACTTGATCGCCTCACGTTGCGTCGACGTAACATCGGACGCAAACGTTATAAATATCTTGCTCGTAACCCTCTGTTGAATCGCAATTCGCGCTCCCGGGCTCTGCTGGCTGCTTCCCAGCACGGGGTCGATGGATAGCTGCGAAATACCTGCCAGCTTTTCAACGCGATTGGTAATCTGGCTGCTTGCCTGTGAGGCGAGCAAAGATTGGGCTCCCAAAGTACCAGGAGGCGTCGGATTCGCGGCTGCCGCTTCCGAGGTTTTTCCAAAGGCAATCAAATTGATGATGTCCGCAGGCGGCAAGGACGGGTCCGACGCATAGTTGGTATGCAGATGATCGGCAGGCCCCCAGAAATGCATCTGAATATCGTATTGACTGATGGTTGTGTTCATCGCCATGTCGACTACTGGCTGAGTGCGCGAGCGATTACTGAAGTCGATGGTTCCGCCCTGCAGCTGATAACGATTTCCCGAGAAAATCAGATCTCCGCCCGTAAGATTCAGACGTCCCAGAATCACTGGCTGAGTTGCGGTTCCCCGCACATGCAAATTGGCCGAGCCCGCCACGCTCAACGTCCTGCTTGTCAGATTCAGTCCGCCCGGAGTCTGTACCGCGATCTCGAGCCGCAAGTTCTGCCCGAAACCCTGCGTAGGTGGAGGCGGCACATCGCCGCTAAATTGCTGCATCAGATCGGATACGTCGAAGTCGGAAGTGAACGAAACCTGTTCCACTCCCAATTGTCCCGTCAGTAGTGCGTCCTCATAGGTTCCAGTAAGGGCCAGGTTGGAGTTCAGCGTCGTCCGCAGATTTTGATCGTAGAGCACGCGCACTCCCTGCGCTGCCATCGCTAAATCAAACTGCAGTTTCGGTCGATAGATCACCCCTCCGCTCGCAGTCACGTTACCGCCGCCCATGTTTCCCTGGAACTGAGTGACATTCAGGCGGTTCCGGGTAAGCGTTAGTACGCCGTTGCCGTTCCGCAAACCTAGCGGCGCGCCCGTCGTGGCGAAGCTCGCATTCACAATTTTGATTTGTCCCTGAAGGTTCGGATCGGAACGCTGACCGGTCGAGTCGATATCGAAGCGAAGTTCTCCTCCACTTG
>Ga0137403_10010803_pt1 | contig 10097 bp, 12 predicted proteins | sample CZOMad2_1_16fung_FD_122057 | JGI IMG/M metagenome (GOLD analysis project Ga0137403, IMG submission 122057) | Vadose zone soil fungal communities from Angelo Coast Range Reserve, California, USA - CZOMad2_1_16fungal (Hybrid Assembly) | ecosystem: Environmental > Terrestrial > Soil > Vadose zone... | reverse complement strand
TCACCTTTCCCTCGCTGACCCTGTCGCCCACCTTCACCTTGAGGTCCTTGACCGTGCCCGCCGCGGGAGAGGGCACGTCCATCGTCGCCTTGTCGGACTCGAGCGCGATCAGCGGGTCCTCCGGCTTCACCGCGTCGCCGGGTTTGACGAACACCTGGATGATCGGGACGTCCTTGAAATCGCCGATGTCCGGGACCTTGATCTCGAGCGTGCTCATCGCCTCTCCGGAATCAGACGGTCCACGGGGCCGGCCGATTCGCCTCGATCCCGTATTTCTGGATGGCCTCGGCCACCTTGGTGGCCGGCAGAGCGCCTTCGTCCGCCAGCGCCTTGAGCGCGGCGACCGCCACGTGGAAGCGGTCGACCTCGAAGAAGCGGCGCAGCTTCTCGCGAGTGTCGGAACGGCCGTATCCGTCGGTCCCGAGGACGACGTACCGCCGCGGCACGTACGCGCGGATCTGCTCGGCGAAGGTGCGCATGTAGTCGGTCGCGGCGATGATCGGACCCTCGGTCCCTTGCAATAGCTGCGCGACGTACGGCTGTTTCGGCGCCTCGGTGGGGTACTCGTCGAAGGTGCGCGCGAGAATGTCGGAAGTGCCTCCTTGCGCCGCCGCCGTGATGAAGCGGATCGGGCGGGTAGGGTAGTCCTGCGCCAGGGACGGAGAGGCGATGCCGAGACAGAACGGCGGGAGCAGTGCGCAAAAGAGTCGGGAAAAGGTCACTCGGCGTCCTTCTTGATCAAGCTCGAAAAACTGAATCCCTTGTCGATCTTGGCGATCTCCTCTATCACCTTGTTCGACAATGCCGCCGGGTCATCTTTCGAAAACAAGGCGTAGCGCATCAGGTTCTCGGTATAGGTTTGCTTGTCCTTGTACTCGCTGTAGAACGCGAAGGCGAGGGCGGCGATGCCGGTCACGGTGGTCTGCACCACCGCCGACTTCGCCCATTCCTTCTGGCCCAGCTTGTCCTTGAAGATCACCGCGATCGAGGGCCACAGCAGCACGGCGAGCGCGGAGAGGATCGACAGCCAGAAGAACACCTTGTCGAGTATGGCGTAGCCCCTGGCCTTGATGTACAGATCGTAGAGGATCACCAGGCGCTGCTCGGCCTGGGCCTTGTTCCTGGGGGACGCCTGGCTCGCGTTCAGCCGGGCGTACTGAATGAGGAGCGACGCGCTCATTTGATTCGGATCGAGGATCTCGTCGACGCTCGACGGATTCTTTTCGGCGCAGCCGATCAGCGACCACGACAGGGTCAGCGCGGCGAGCAAGGTTCTCAGGGTCACCGGAGTCCTCCCTTCAGCGGCTGCGGCCATCGAACTGAACGCGCTTCAAAGTCGGGAAATCGATTCCTTCGAGGCACCTGACGTTCACGGCCGCCGTGGGCGCGCCCGAAGGGCCGACGCCGAACCCGAAAGGCGCTGCGCCGCAGCTGGAGCAGAAGTGGTGCTTTATGACGTGCTTGTTGAACGTGTACGTCCCGAGCACACTCTCGGGCGTCGCGAGCCGGAGGTTCTCGCGCGGCACGAACCACAGCAGATAGCCCTTGCGGCTGCAATGGGAGCAATTGCACTCCATGACCTGCTGCAAGTCCCCTTCGATCTCGAAGGCGATGCGGCCGCAGTGGCAGCTACCCTTGTACGTCATGCCGTGGTTTGACGGTTATTCGAGCTTCAGATGGGTATTCTTGACGAGATTCTTCCACTTCTCGATGTCGGCGTGGAAGAATTTCGTGAAGCTCGCCTGATTGTCTTCGAAGAGCGCGACGCCGACTTTTCCTAGATTTGTCCGCGTCTCGGGTTCCTTGAGCACGGCCTCGACGTCGCGTGCAATGCGGGCTCCAAGCTCGGGCGAAATGGAAGCGGGGGCGAAGAAGCCCTGCCACAGCGTCGCCTCGTATTGCGGCAAACCCTGCTCGGCGATGGTCGGCACGTTCGGTGCGGCGGGGTAGCGCTGCTTGCTCGTCACCCCGAGTGCCCGCGCCCGCCCGGAATTCGCGAGCGGCAGGCCGACCGGCATCCCGGCGAAGTAGTAGGTAACCCGCCCTGGGATGACGTCCTGGACGGCGGGTGCTCCGCCCTTGTAGGGGACGTGGATCGCGCTGATGCCGGCCATCATGTTGAACAGCTCACCGCACAGGTGATCGGAATTACCGACGCCCGAGGAAGCGAAGGTCAGCTTGCCCGGCTCGGCCTTGGCGCGCGCGATCAACTCCTGCACGTTCTTCGCTGGAAAGTCCGGTCCCACGATCAGGATGTGTGGCGTCGCGGCGACCGGCGCGAGAGGCACGAGATCCCGCTCGGCGCTGTACGGCAGGTTCGGTACTGCGGCGGCACTTATCGCCAGGCCATTCTGCGCGAAAAGCAGCGTGTAGCCATCGCCCGGGGACTTTGCGGCCGCGTCCGCGGCGACGTTACCCGCTGCGCCGCCGCGGTTCTCCACGATGACGGTCTGCTTCCAATGCGCGCCCAGGCGATCCGCCATGACGCGCCCAACGATGTCGGTCGAGCTGCCCGCAGCGTATCCGATCAGCATTCGCACGGGTTTGGTCGGGTATTGCTGCGCTTGGGCCGCGAACGGAAATGCGAGGCAGGCTGCGAGGACGATCCGGAGAGGTTTCATGGACGACTCCTTATCGGTGCGCGAACATTTTCTTTCCCGGCACGGGCATCTCGGCCCTGACGATCTCGCCGTTGAGCGAGTCGGTGATGTAGAGCGTACTACGCTTCGCGCCGCCGAACGCGATGTTGGTCATGAGGCGGTGGCGCTTGCCGGCGTGGACGAGGTGAGTCGGAAGGCAGTTCGAATCGAAACGCCACACGCCCACCCCAAGGTGGCACACCGCCAGCCCGTCCTCGGCATCGGTCTCGATGCCGTCGGGGCCGGCGTGCCCGCCCGAGAGCTGGATCGCGACGCCGGTCTTGGACGGCGTGCCCCCGGCCATGAGGGGCAGGCGCCAGATCTGCTGCGAGCGCGTGATCGCGACGTAGACATGGGTGTTGGCGGTGTTGAGCGTGATACCGTTGGGGGAGGGCGCGTTTTCCACCAGGCGCTGCAGCTCGCCGTTCGGGCGCAGGCGGTAGACGCGGCCTGTCGGATCGGCGATTCCGGTCTGTCCCTGGTCGGTGAAGTAGAGATCGCCGTTGTCGGCGAAATGCAGGTCGTTCAGGCCCTTGAATCCCTCGCTGAACGCGGTAGCGAGGTAGGTCTCGATCTTCCCGGACTTCGGGTCGAGGAGCATCAGTCCGCGCTTGTAGTCGGCGATGAAGATCCCGCTGCTCTTGTGGATCTTGAGGCCGTTCGGCCAACCGTCGTACTGCACGGCGAGCTCCCAATTGCCTTTCGGGTCGATGCGGAATATGCGCCCGAATGGAATATCCACGCACCACAGGTTGCCTTCGCGGTCGAACGAGGGCCCTTCGAGGAAACTGTCCACCTGCGCGCCGCCCCGGTTGGGGTCGGACCAGGCGGTGCGCCCCTTTTTGCGGAACTTTGCCGGAAGCGAGGTGAACGCCCTCGCCTCGATGCGCTTGATCTTCTGGAAGGGGTTGAGCACGACGGCCTCGCGAAGCGGTGCCGAAGCATAACCCAGGGCGCGGCGAAGCGGCGACCCGCGATTCGGGCTCCTACCGCGACGAGGTTTCGCCTGCTTTGAGCCAGTTGATTGCGGAGGATTCGTCCTGGAAAGCGCGAAGCTTGACGCCGCGCATCCGTGCCATCGTCGCGATGTATTGATGGGCGATGCGCAGCTCCAGGCTGTCTCCCACCAGCGCGATCTTGTAGTTTGATTTGAAGGCGAGGTCCAGGTAGCGGGAAAACCCGTATCGCTCGACGGTGAAGATCGGAACGGAATTGCGCACGCGGATCAGGACCAGCGGCAGGCGGTGCTCGACGGCGGAGGCAAGCACGGCTTCGAGGAATTTCCTGGTCTCGTCCGCAGTTTTCCGGCTGAACAGCTCGGCGCGGAGGTAATCCTGCTCGACGCTGATGCGATGCCAGGCGCCGCTGCTGCGCGGGGCAGCGGCGGCGTTCCCCTGCGATGCGGTCGGCGCGCCCTGCGCCGGGTTCTGGACGCTCATATTGCCGCCTAGGATAGTCATAAATCCGCAAACAGTAAGTCGCTGGATCGCGGAGAACGTGTCGCGATCCCTCTACATTCACGCTCCTGGGCAGGACGCAGCCGGGGGCGGCACCTACTTCTTCATGCGTTCCTTGACCGGGTCCTTGACGTTCTCGATCTTGTCGATCTCGACGTTGAGCAGCTTGCCCTCGATCTTCTCGACCCGGCGGATGTAGACCGTCTGGATGATGTCGCGTGTTTCCGGATCGATCGCGACCGGCCCGCGCGGGCTTTCCCACTTCATGCCCTTGGCGGCGGCGATCAGCTCCTCGCCGCCCGCGTTCCCCCCGGTCTTCTTCAAGGACTCGTAAATGAGGTGCATGCCGTCCCAGCCGCCGATACTGAAGAAATCAGGGTTGCGGCCGAAAGACTTGTTATAGGCGGCGACGAACTTCGCATTTGCCGCCGACTTGTGATTGTGGTCGTAGTGAAAGGCCGTGATCAGTCCGAGCGCGACATCACCCATCACCTTCAGCGCGTTTTCCTCGGTGATCTCGCCCTGGCCCAGGATTTTGGTCTTTTTCGAATCGACGCCGAGGTCGACCAGCGCCTTCCCGAAGGCCGCCGGCTGCGCTCCGCCAGGTATGAAGACCACCATCGCCTCCGGGTTGGAGTCTTTCGCCCGCTGCACGAAGGGAAAGAAGTCGGGATTCGCAACCGGCATGCGCACGGAGCCCAGCAGGTTGCCGCCGGCGTCCTTGAACGCGCGCGTGAACGCGCCTTCGGCGTCGATTCCGGGCCCGTAGTCGGAAACCATCGTGTAGGCCTTGCGCACGCCGTTCTGGTAGGCCCACGTACCGAACGCTTCGAGCAGCTGCGGGACGGTCAGAGAGGTGCGCGCCATATAGGGCGAGCGGGTCGTGATGATCGCGGTCGCGGCGTTCATCACCACCATGAACTTCTTCGCCTCGGAAGACACGTCCGCGGCGGCGAGCGCGTTGGGCGTCAGCACGAACCCGGCGAGGATGTCGACGTGATCGCGCACCACCAGCTCCTGCGCGTGGCGCTTGGCGATATCGGGCGCGACCCCGCCCGTGTCCCTGCGGATGAACTCGAGCTTCCGCCCGGCGACCGTGTCGCCGTGCTCGCCGACGTAGAGCTTGATGGCGTTGTCCATCTGCGTCGCGGCGTCGGCGAACTGGCCCGAATAGGGCATGATCAGGCCGATCTTGACGGGCTGCTGCGCGAGGGCGGGGGACCCTGCAAACGCAAACGCGCCGAGAGCAGCTGCGAATCGTCGGTTCATGATTTCCTCCTCCGGGGCCGATACCTTAGCAAGGCGGGCCAGCCACGGCAACTTGGGCCGCGTCCCACATTGGGCGCGATTGTAGCCCTTATAATCCCGCGACCCTCATCGCCTCCCCATGCTGATTCTCGAACGCATCGTCTCGGTCATCGCGCCGGTCTTCCTGATCATCGCGATCGGCTACGGCTACGGGCGCCGCAACAAGCCTGATCTGAAAACATTCAACCACGTGTCCCTGCACGTGCTGGGGCCGTTGCTCGTTTTTACCTCGCTCGCCGGCGAGGATTTTTATCTGGAGGGCAACGTCGCCCTCGTCGCCGCCGGGGTCGCGGTGATCCTCGTGTCGGGCCTTGTCGCCTGGCCGATCGCGCGCCTGGCTCGCGTGAGTCCCAGCACCTTCGTGCCCCCGATGATGTTCAACAACTGCGGCAACATGGGATTGCCGCTGGCGGTGCTCGCCTTCGGCCGCCCGGGCCTCGCCGCGATGGTGCTGATGCTGGTGGTGAGCACGCTGCTGCAGTTTACGCTGGGGAGCCGCATCGTCAGCCGTCACGCCGACTGGAAGGTTCTCGCCACTTCGCCGATGATCATCGCGAGCGTGCTCGGCCTCGCTTTCAGCGCTTTCGCCTGGAAGGTGCCCGCGGCGTTGATGCCGGGGCTGAAGATGCTGGGCGATGCGACGCTGCCGATGATGCTGTTCGCGCTCGGCGCCCGGTTGATCGATCTGTCCAGTCGCGGCTGGCAGCTCGGCGTTCTCGGGGCGGTGGTTTGTCCCCTCGCCGGCTTCGCCGGAGCGTATCTTGCGCAGTTCGTGCTGCACCTCACGGCGGATCAGTTCGCGCAGCTGATGCTGTTCGCGAGCCTGCCGCCCGCGGCGCTCAACTACCTGCTCGCCGAGCGCTACAACCAGGAGCCCGAGCGCGTCGCTTCGCTGGTGCTGATCGGCAACGCCTTTGCCATCGTGTTCGTGCCGCTGGGACTCACGCTCGGGCTGCACCCCGTGTGAGGCAGGGCTAATTCTGGACAGCGGAGAGTTTGAGCGGGTTGGACGGTTTGCGGGTCTTCGCCGGGCGATAAATGATCAACCTTTGGCCGGTGGTCAGGACCCCCACATGGTTCCAGCGCAACAGGCTGTCGGTAGTGACGTGATAGCGCCTGGCGATGCCGTAGAGCGTCTCGCCTTTGCGCACGATGTGGACCGCTCCGCCGCCCCTGCGTGTCGGAGCCAGGATGGGCTGGCGGAACACCGCCGGGAGGGGTTCCGCCCCCGCGCTCGATCCCTTCAAGGGGAGCAGCAGCTCGAATCCCGGTCTGACCCTGGTCTTGGAGGTGATGCCGTTCGCGAGCTTGAGCTTGGACAGCGCAATGCCGTGCCTTGCCGCAAGCCTGTCCAGCGTGTCTCCCTGCCTCATGGTGTACGCCTGCCAGGACGTCAGCGGCTGGTCGTACGCGTCCAGGTTTCTCTGGAAATTGTCCACGCGGTCGGCGGGCAGCACCAGTGACTGTGTGTGCGGGCCCGAGATCATCGGGCGATTGATTGCAGGGTTGAGCGCGATCAGCTCTTCGACCGACATCTCCGCGAACCTCGCCGCGAGCCGGATGTCGATCGCAGTCGGCGTAGGCACGGTCGCGAAATAGGGCTCGTTCGGGATCGCCTCGAGCGATACGCCGAACGCATCCGGGTTGGTGATGATGTTCTTCAGGGCCTGCAGCTTGGGCACGTAACCGCGCGTCTCCAGCGGCATCTTCAGGTTCAGGTAATCGGTCGGCAGGCCTCTTGCGCGGTTTCTCTCGATCGAACGCGAAACCCCGTTTTCGCCGTAGTTGTACGAAGCGAGCGCCAGGTGCCAGTCTCCGTGCAGGTCATAGAGAGCTTGCAGGTAATCGAGGGCGGCGTTGGTCGAGGCGAGTACGTCGCGGCGCTCGTCGGTCCACCAACTCTGCGTCAGCTGGTGTCTCTTACCGGTCGAGGGAATGAACTGCCACAGGCCCGAAGCGTGCGAGCGCGAATAGGCCATGGGGTTGAATGCGCTCTCCACCATCGGCAGGAGCGCGATCTCAGTCGGCATGCCGCGTCGTTCTATTTCCTCGACGATGTAATACAGGTAGAGCTTGCTCCGCTCGACCATGCGCGCGAGATACTCGGGCTGGCTCGCATACCAGCGCTCGCGAACCCCCACCAGCGGGCTGTCGAGGTCGTTCATCGCGAAGCCCCGGCGGATCCGGTCCCACAGATCATCCGCGGGCCGCGCGAGGTCGACGGTGTGCGGCGGTTCGAGATTCTTCGCTTCTTCGGTCTTCGCAGCGGGTTGGGCAACGACGACCGGGCTGGGGTTCGAAACGGCCGGGGCGGCGGCGCGCAACGGCAGAACCGGCGGGGGGACGGGCAACCCCAGGATCAATGGAGCAGGCGATGATTCGCCGACTGTCGAATCCTCCACGGAAGGGATCTGGGAGCAGGCCGACATGAGGGCATGAGCCGCGGCAAGGAATATAGTTATATATTGTTTATTCAAATGCTTACCCTCAAGTGTTCACAAAGCACAAGAGCTGCGAATGGTACCATGCTTTCCATGCCGGTCAAGCAAGCAAGAAACGATTCAGGGGAGGTTTCAGACGATCATGGGCGTGCCGCAACGCCTTTAACGCGTGAGGGCACAAGGCGAGGACAGGCGAATGCTCAGAATTCGTTCTTCCACTGCCGCAACGCGGCGAACACCCCGGCCGGATCGCTCACCCGCTTGCCGAGATATTTGTTAGCAGAGGCGATCACTGCCGGCCGCGTCACCCGGAGGAAAGGGTTGGTCGCTTTCTCGCGCGCGATGGTCGAGGGCAGCGTCGGCCGGTCGTCGCGCCTCAGTCCGGCGTCGCTCGCCTCGCGCTCGAGCAGCGCCGCGTTGTCCGGCTCCACCGCTTTGGCGAAGCCGATGTTGGCCAGCGTGTACTCGTGTCCGCAGTAGACGAGGGTGTCGTCGGGCAGCGCCGTCAACTTCTCGAGCGACGCGTACAGCTGCTCCGGTGTCCCTTCGAATGCCCGGCCGCAGCCGCAGGCGAACAGCGTGTCGCCACAGAACAGCATGTTTGCCCCATAATAAGCGACGTGTGCGCGCGTGTGCCCGGGAATGTCGAGCACGTCGAACGACACGCCGAGTTGCTCGAGGGAGACCTTGTCTCCGCCGCCGACCGCTTGGGTGAGCGTTGCGATCGGCTCTCCGCGCGGCCCGTACACGGGGACTTTGTTGGTCCGAAGCAGCTCTTCGATCCCGCCGACGTGATCCTGGTGATGATGCGTGGCGAGAATCGCGATGAGCTGGAGCTTCTCGGCGGAAAGATACTCCAGCACCGGCTGGGCCTCGCCCGGATCGACCACGGCTGCGCAGCGGCCGTTGCGCAGGGTCCACATGTAGTTGTCCTTGAAGGCACGCAAGGGTACGACTTGAAACGTCTGCGGTGTGGTGGCCATTCCGCCGGGGAGCTCGTGAAGTGACGTTGCAAAACTCAATGCTAGCGGATTGGCTCGAAACCCCCAAGGGCGCGTATGCGCTGGCGTGGGAGCGAAAGCAGTTCGACGCCGCGGTCGAGGACGTCTTCGGCTACAACGCGGTTCAGGTCGGGCTTCCCGGTCTGGACTTTCTGCGAGAGTCGCGTATCCCGCTCAAGGTCCGGGTCGGACTGGAGCAGGGCTGCGGCCTGCGCTCCGATCCGGTTCAGTTGCCCCTCGCCCCGCAGAGCATCGACTTGATCGCCTTGCCCCACGTGCTCGAATTTTGCCCGCGCCCGCATGCGATCCTGCGCGAGGCTGAACGCGTGCTCATGCCCGAGGGCAGCGTGGTCATCTCCGGCTTCAATCCGCTGTCGCTGTGGGGCGCGGCGCGCGCGCTGGGATGGGGGCGCCGGCGCTATCCGGGGTGCGGAAGGTTCATCGGGCTGCAGCGCCTCAAGGACTGGCTGGCGCTGCTCGGCTTCGAGCTGAACGGCGGGCGCTTCGGGTGCTACGCTCCGCCGTTCAACCAAGGTCGCTGGCTCGAGCGCTTCGGCTTTATGGAAAAGGCGGGCGAGCGCTGGTGGCCGATCTGCGGCAGCGTGTACGTGGTGCGTGCGGTCAAGCGCGTCGCCGGCATGCGGTTGGTGACGCCGAACTGGCGCGACAAGCGCATGCCCAAGAAGGCCCTCGCTCCGGTCACGCAGAGGGAAAACGGGTTGCATGTCGAGAAGCGCGAGCGGAGCTGAAGGTGGTTCAGATCTACGCCGACGGCGCCTGCAAGGGCAATCCCGGCCCCGGGGGCTGGGGCGCGATCCTCAGAGACGGAGGACGCGAGAAGGAGATCTTCGGAGGAGAGCAGCACACCACCAACAACCGCATGGAGCTGACCGCGGTGATCCGGGCGCTGGAAACGCTCAAGCACCCCAGCACCGTAGAGGTCTACACCGACTCGCAGTACGTCCAGAAAGGTATCAGCGAATGGCTGCCCGACTGGAAGCGGCGCGGCTGGCGCACCGCCGACAAGAAGCCCGTGAAAAACGTCGACCTGTGGCAGGAGCTCGAGCGCGCAGCGGGCAGGCACCGCGTCAGCTGGCACTGGGTGAAGGGACACGCGGGGCACCCAGAGAACGAGCGCGCCGATGCGCTCGCGAATCGCGGCGTGGAGGAGCAGTCGCCCTGAGTTGGGGGTTGTCATCCCGAGGCCGTAGGCCGAGGGATCTCGCTACGCGCGGTGCCCGAGAGATCCTT
>Ga0137403_10010802_pt1 | contig 10098 bp, 8 predicted proteins | sample CZOMad2_1_16fung_FD_122057 | JGI IMG/M metagenome (GOLD analysis project Ga0137403, IMG submission 122057) | Vadose zone soil fungal communities from Angelo Coast Range Reserve, California, USA - CZOMad2_1_16fungal (Hybrid Assembly) | ecosystem: Environmental > Terrestrial > Soil > Vadose zone... | reverse complement strand
GCACGCGAACGATTCGCTCGCCCAGCGCAGAAAACTCTCTTCATCCTTATCGATCAACCGGACCGTTCCATAGATCATGTTGGCGTTTTGGTTTCTCAACGCAACGCGGGCGTCTTCCATGAAACTAATGAGCGAGTTCCTGGGGACATAAATCTCGGTGATCATCTCCGTAGCTTTCACCTTCGCGCCCAGCTTGCGATCGAGCTCTTCGTGATAGTTGTCCACGTAAGCGGCCGACAGTTGAGAATCGGACCAGTAGACCTGCCCCGATGTTGCGAGATACCGCTTCGTATAAACCTCGAACGCGCGGCGCTTGTACTTATGCGAATAGTACGTCAGCCGCGCCCAATCCTCCGGGTGAAACCGGGTAGGCTTTACGGTGAGCTGCGTCGCCGGATCAACCGGGCGATAACACGAGAAGACTCCGCGCCGCAGAAAGCTGTCGCGGCTGCTGTCGGTCGCGAACTGGAAGTCTCCGTACAAGTACCCATCCGCGATTCGCTGCTCGAAGGACTGAATGATGTCTTTCATGTCTCGAATCTCGACTATTCGCTGCACCTTCCTGCGTGCCCACAACCGCAGCCGCACTGACGTCACGATTCCGAACAGACCGTAGCCGCCAATGACCAGCCGAAACAGGCGCCGAGTTCTCGTCGCGGCTGCATCGCACGATTGCGCCGGTGTGATCCATCAGAGTGAAGGAATCAACCTGGTCGATGATCGGTTTGAACTTCAAGCCCCGGCCATGAACATTCGAGGCGAGCGCCCCGCCGATTGAGAGCCGGTCCGCGCCGGTCTGTTTCTGCACTATGCCCCACTGCTTCTGTCGGCCGGTTTGAACTCTCATCAAGTGGTCGAGTAACTGCGGCCATTCAATCCCTGCCTCGACCTCGACGATGCCTCGTTCCGCATCCAGGTTCAGCACGCGATTCATTTCCGTCATATCGACGAGGATTGTCCCAGTTCCGAACTGCTGCGCGCCCATCGAATGGCGGCCGCCGGAAATGCTGATGGCCTTGCCTTGGGCTCTGGCGGTGAGGATCGTGGCGCGCAGATCGCTTGAAGAGAGCGGCTTGATGACTCGACTGACGCGAGTCGCGTTGAGCTGAGAGTGAATGTCGTTGACAACGGCTTCTGAGCGGTCGTCTGTTAGCGGCAACTCAGCCAAAAACGTCTCTTGTGCGAATGACGTTCTGGTCAACGCGGTGGGCAGAGCGGCAACCGCGCAAGTGGCCTTCAGAAAATCGAGAAACTCTCTTCGGGACATCATCGTCGATCTCCTTTGCGAATCATTTGCTCGACGCGGTCGAGGCGCGCGCCTCTTTGATCTGCTTGATGAACATGTTGGCAATCTTCGATGGGACGGTGCCGAACAACGAATTGACCTGCCCACTCGCGACCACCGTCCGGTTCCTCGGGTCAACGATGACGTACGGAAACTCGGTGCTGAAGGTTATCCTGTCAACCTCCATTATCAGGTCAGCCGCGTTGCGATCCTTTGTTACTGTCAGACCCATCTGAGTGAACTCCGGCTTCTTGAGTAGCTGGCCCGCGAGGTCGTCGGGTTTGAAGTGCACCGTCCGCGTCATGATGAAGATCGTTCGCGCCGAGCGCAGTGCCTCAGTCGCACCGCCGGTCAAGATTCCCGCCGGCCTTGAAGGCAGTGCGACGCTGCTTCCGCTGGGCCGGAGTTGAACAGGGCTGGACGATGATGCCGGAGTCACCACCGCTCCTGGGGGAACGTAGTCGCCGAGCCGCAGCTCGCGCACAACGTCTCCGAACTGTCTGTCCCAGATGTCGCGTTTGATCCCGCCACCTGAGACAAGCAACTGGCCAAAGCCGAGTGATACCAGGCGCGGGCTGGCATTCAAGCGAGTTTGAAACTCGTCCGCCTCCAAACCGGCTTCTGCAGCAGCCTCTGTGACTGCCAGCTCGGCGTTGAACTTGCGCGACAGAGTGCTGATCGATTCGGTGTTTGCATTGAGCGGCGCGCGTGCACCTGCTTTATCAAGCGCTGCTTGGAAGCGCACGCTGTCCTTTCCGGTCAACTGGTCGAGCGTGTCCTGCGCGGCGTAGAGCGCAAGCACTCGGTCGTGATCCACATCGCCCAGGCGCATGCTGCCTGCGACAGGACGCACGTCATCCTTAAAAGGCCGCATTCCCGCGAAGTGACAGCTCATGCACGAGCGGCCGTTGTGAATGATCGGATCGTCCGGGTTGTTGCGATCGGCGACAATGTTTATCGGCGCGCTGTTGAGGCGATTGCCTCGAGCATCGGCCAGGAAGTACGCCTGAAGCCCGTTGGGAAGGCTGAAGATGATCTCGCTGCCGGCCGCTTTGAATCGTAGCGGGTCACGAAATATGTTCTGGTCGTCGAGATTGTTTCGAAAATCGAAGCTCTTCCAGTAAGCTCCGTGCTGCGATACGTGGCGTTCGAGGATGCGGTTGTTCTGGGACACACCGCTGGCTCGGATTCCCGCGCGAACCACATTCTTTTCTTCAACGAGATCACGGTCGGCGTCGACGCCCAACTGACGCTCGAGTTCCTGCACAGTCCTCGGCAGATTCAGGATGTCGTAATAGAGCGGTGGCGTGGAGGCGTTCGCGACGAACCAATCGCCTCGCAAGTAGGGCACCGGTGAGCCCGAGATGCGAGTGATCGAGTCACCGTCGGAGGTGCGAACGTTGTACGAGTACGCGGCGACCAGTGTGATCCAGATCATCGAAGTCCAGTCGTAATCGCGCAGGTCGAGTCGAAACACGGTCCGCGGCGGATCGATTGCAACGGGCGGCGTTACTTCCGGACGCCGCGACAGACTGTTGATGAGCTTCGACATCGCGCCGCGGTAGTCTTCGAGCTCGCTCTCCGGCACTCGCGCATTGTACAGATGCGCGATGCTCAGGTAGCGCAGATACGTGCGAGAACGCTCGGGCGCGGCGTTCAGGTCCGATCGAATCTGGGCGAGGATCGCGGATTCGGTGATGAACGTTCGCGGCACGGAGGCTTCTCCCCAATTCGGCGCGCCGATAAGCACCCAGCTTCGCAGCGCGGCTTTCTCTTCTTCTGAAAGCTCAGGCCCACCGAGAGGCATCGCTCCGCTTTCCACCATCTTCACCAGAAGCGAGCCGGGATCGCCCGGCACGACAGCTCTTGATGCGATTAGCTGCGTGCGATCGTTGACGAAGATATTCTTCGGCGCAACGCCATTGCGTCCGTGACACTGATAGCAACGCCGATTGAGGATGTCACGCGCGCGCTCCGCCAACTCGCGACCCTGTCGATCGGCTTCCGCAGCTCCTGGAAGCAATATTCCAATCGCAAGGAGCCAGGCTGCCAATATGATCGATCGATGCCTTCGAGTCATATTCGATTCCCGATAATTTTGGCCGAGGCGTAAGCGTCCAGCGGCGACAGCAGAATGATCATCAGCCAGATCGGAATTGCCATTAGCGCCAATAGCATTCTTTTGGAGAGGGGGCCTCTTCGTGAGCCCGATACGCTTGCTGGCACGCCGGCCGAGACCGCATTGACCAGCGGGCCCGATACAGGATGATAGAAGTTCTGCTGCGAAACGTGCGCGGTCGCGTACTGCTCGAGCGGTTCGGACCAGGAGTAGCCGACTGAGACTATCGTCGGGGAAGAAGGAGGCAGCGCGTGGCTCTGGGGCGCCCCGCATAAGCGACAGAACCTGCTTTCCTCGATTAGTCCGGCGCCGCAACTTCTGCACGGCTTGATTGCTACGGTAGTTGTCTGGTCCGATTCGTACATATTCGTGCCTCCTGATCTGAACCGATTGTATGGTCAAAGGCAGGCAGGCACTTGTAGATGTGTGACACTTCTTGAACCGTCACAAGTATCAGACGAGCGGTGTTGCGAGGAACTCTTTGAAGTTGCGCAGCTCGTCGAGCGATGAGTCGGCGATGATTCGGAACACGCGAGTCCGGCAACCCGCGGGAAGCTGTGTTGCAGTGAGCGCATCGGTTATCACCATCGCGCTCGACTTCAAGCCCTTCTGCCAGCCTGGTTCGCGTGCATCGCGAAAACTCATCGCGTCAGGGTCGAGCGCGGCAGCGACCAGGATCGTGCGCGCCCACTTCAAGAAATCAGGCCATCGCGAGACGACGGTCACAAGCGAATCAGCGGCGGGGCGCTCCTGACCCGCAATTGATCCGGGCACCGAACGCAATCGCAACAGCAGGCACGACGCATCGGGTGGGAGCGCCGCTCTCACCCCCTCTGCCTGACCGTACATTGCAACTGCCGCGGCGCCGGCGAGCACCTCAGGACGAGAGCATTCCTCGATCCCGACCCCCGCAACTCGAAAGCTGGTTGCTTGTTTGATTTCGGCGATCAGTATGCTGCGCATCTCTTCGTCCGGTTCGATGACCAGGAAGTGATCGGGCGGTTGAGTCTCGAGCCAGCGCTTGACCCGCCCTTGAATCTCGCCGAGAGAGTGACCTCTTTCACGCGCCACCTGAAGCAGCGTCGAGATCAACTGATCAAGCTCAAGCTTTGGATCGGTTGCGGCATCTGCGGTGAGCTCGCGAACGTAGACCCCGCTTCCTTTGCGGAACTCGACCCAGCCTCTTTTCTCCAGATCCTGAAAGGCCGCGCTCACTGTGTTCGAGTGAATGTCATAGCGGCGCGCGAGCTCGCGGGTGCTTGGGAGCTTCTGGCCGGGTTTCAGATCATTGCTTACTATGCCGAGGAGGATCTGTGTCGCGAGCTGCTCGCGCAGAGGGACTTCGCTGCTTTTTGAAAGCCAGATGCGCATGAGACTCACCAGTCTATCGGAAAGATCCGGCTTGTTCCTTCAGAACGAACATCCATCCCGTGCCTTTGCAGTACGGGCAGCGCATCGCAAGCAATCTGCCCGCTCCTCCGCAGTGACGACACTTCTGTGCGGGCTGTAGGACCAACACGAGAGCCTTGCCCCCGCAGACTACGCAATTCGGCGAGCCATCCGCGATTAATTGCGCGACGGACTCACCATGCCGAGCGCTGAGCGCCTTCGGATTGAACTGATACTTCCCAGTGCCGTGGCAGGAGGCGCAGGGCTCAGGCCAATAGTTGTCTGCCGGTGAATCCACTTGCGTTCTCGTCACCTCACTGCGCTGCCGGAAAGTGCTTCACGTACCAATTGATGCACCGGTCTATTGAGTCAACTACATGTTTCGATTCTCGAATGCCGTGACCTTCGCGCGGGTACCGAACCATGATCGCTTCCACGCCAACATCTCGAAGCCCGATGTAATACTGCTCCGCTTCGGCGATCGGCACGTCGTTATCATTCTCTCCGTGCATAAGCATCGTAGGTGTCCTGGCTTTGGCCACGTGTTTCAACGCCGAGCGCTCCCACAGCACGTCCATCATATTACCCTGATGCGGAAAGATTCCGAATTCCATCTGCTCATACTGATTGTAGTAAGTCATGTAGTTGTAGCTGATCAGATTTGATATTCCGGCGATGGGGATAGCCGCTTTGAAGATGCTCGTCTGGGTGATCAGCCAGTCGCTCAGTTGTCCGCCGTAGCTCACGCCCTCAACGCCCAATCGGTCGCGATCGATCCACAAGTAGCGTCGCATCGCCGCGCTCAGACCATAGAGCACGTCTTGCGCTTCGTTGCCGTTCTGATCTCCAAAGACAGCATCGGTGAACGCCTGGCCGTAGCCGGTCGAGCCTCGATAGTTCACCAGCAAGGTCGCCCACCCGCGCGCGGCATAGACTTGATGCTTGAAGTTGAAGGCTGGCCCTTGCTGGCCGTGCGGACCGCCGTGAATGTTGACGATCAGCGGGTGCTTCGACGACGCAGTCATCCCGAGAGGCTTGGTGAGAAACGCTTCGATCGTGTACTTGTTGTCGTTGCTGATGAAGGTGAATGATTCGACCTCAGCGATCTGCTTGCCTGCCAGGACGTCCGCGTTTAGATCGGTGACCTTCTTCGCGGCAGCGCTTCCGCTCTTTACAAAAAGCTGCGCTAAATCAGCCGGACTGGCGAACGAATAGGCGATCGAGTTGTCGTTCGCAACCGACCACGCTCCGACGGAGCCGCGATCATTAACAATGACTTCGGGCGTTCCGCCTGCGACAGGCAAACGATATAAGCGGACATTGCCTCGATCCTGCACGGTGAAGAAGACAGCCTTGCCGTCGGCGGACCATGCAGGCGCGCCCTGCCGGTTATCGATCATCGAGCTGATCTCGCGGCGGTCGCTACCATCCGCGTTGATCAACCAGACGTGAGTGTCTTCCATCGTGGTCTCGAGATCGGTCAGGCCGCGCTTTGTCGCTTGATAGACAATGGTCTTTCCGTCGGGCGACCATCGCGGACGATACTCAGCACTTTCAGTTGAGGTCAACCGCCGCATTGATCCGTCTGAGACTTTCAACGTGAAGATGTCGTAGTTGAAGAACTGGTCTTCGTTAGGCTCGCGGTTCGAAATGAAAACGATCTCTTCGCCGTTCGGCGACCAGTCAATCGAGTGCTCGTAGTGATCGCCAGTGGTCAACTGCCTGATCTGGCCGCTTGCAATATCGACCACAAAGATGTGCAGCCGGCGATTGTCGTTGAAGCGGGTGAAGCCTTCGCTGTCGTCCGGCTTATAAAGGTAGCGAGTGATCACGACTGGATCGCCGGTCGCGTCTTGAGTCTCGGGGCCGGGCACTGCGTTGACGAACGCGATGCGCTTGCCATCGGGCGACCAGGTGATGCTCTTGCCGGTTGAAGGCAGCGGGTTGTTGGTTCCCTGGATTGGTGAAAGGCATTTTGCGTTTGAACCGTCAGCGTTCGCTACGATGAGTCCGGGCTTATCGCCAATTCTTCCCTCATAGGCTATCGATCGCCCGTCGGGTGACCACTCGGGATTCGAGGACGGCTCTTTTTCGCCGCCGAGCCTGATCGACTTGTTGTCGGCGACGGTCATGCTCCAGAGCTGCGAGTAAGGCCGCCCGGGTCCGTCGTTGTTGATCACCGTGTAGGCGACTCGCGATCCATCGGGCGAGAATTTCACTTCGCCAACCGAGCGGAGCTTCAACAGGTCGCTGCTTTGAAGCCCGCGGGTCTGAGCGGCAGTCCCGCCGGCGATAGCTGCAATGAAAACCGCAGCCAGAATCAAGCGTCGATTGATAAACATAAACCAATAACCTTTCTCTTTCGAGACCAACCCCCCGACGTCAAGCCTCGTTAGGCTGCTCTAGTCTCGACTAACAAGTGGATAATGCCAGTCAAAGCAAAGATGAGCATACAGTTCGCGCTGCGAATCCCTGGGCCATCATCGCAGGCTCGTGGTCGGGAAGGGCGGCTTGCCCCCGCGTCTGGCGATTTTGACAACTCCAAACAGCGGGGGCAAGCCACCCTTCCCGACCACGAGCCTGCGATGACAAAGATGAGTTCGTGATGTTTCCACCTGCGATCAGAAACTCCGACTCTGAGAGACGGCGGCACTCGAAGGCCAACAGCGTCACAAACGCGCATCTAACGAGGTGGTATGCCCGAAGTCTGACGCGCACCCCATCGAGAGTGCAGGACGCCATCGATTCAGCTTTTGCGCTTACGTTTCTCGATGAGCATATTGAACGTGTAGGTTTTTTCCGTGATTTCCTTCTTGAGCCTGCTTTTCTGCTCTTCGTCGGAGCTGGCTTCGAGCCGCTTCTTCAGGGCGTCGATATCTTTGAGCATCTCCACTTCTTCCGGCACAAAGTTGTTGCTCTTCAAGATCGAATAGGCCATCCTCAGGTCTTCCGGTGTTTCGAAGTAAGCTCTGAGGTCGATGGGCTTGCCTTTGCCGGACAGGTCGTCAAACTCTCCGGCTTCAATGGCCTTTCTTATTTGCTCGTCCACGAACTTCTCCATAGACATGCCTGCTAGATGACAGTGCCATCCGGTATCACACCGGTCTTTGGGACGATCACTATCCCGTCGCGGATGAAGTAACCGTCGCCGTCGAGCTCCGTTTGGTGCGCTTCGTTGAGTATCTGAACTCCCGCTCCAATGCGTGCGTTCTTGTCGATAATGGCGCGGCGGATGAAACAGTTTGGTCCGATGCCGATGCGTGGATAACCTCGATTTATGTCCGCTTGGAGCTCGTCGAGATTCTGGTAGAAGTCAGCGCCCATCATCAGCACTCCGTCAAGTCGTGAGCCGTGCTCGATGCGGCTGCGAATTCCGATGATCGAGTCCGTTATCGTTGCGCCGTTGATGATGCAGCCTTCGGTGATGATCGAGCTCTGTATGTGACAATCAAGCAGCTTGGATCCGGGCAGGTAGCGCGGCCTCGTGTACATCGGCGCGTCCGAGTCAAAGACGTTAAACGGTGGCAGCGGCAAAGTCATCTCGATGTTAGCACGATAAAATGCCCCGATCGTCCCGATGTCCTCCCAATAGCCGTCGAATAGATGTGCCTGTACGTTGTAGCGCAACAGCGCTTCCGGAATAATCTCCTTTCCGAAGTCCGCGCCCTGGGGCATTTCTTCGAGCAGCAATCGCCTCAACACGTCTTTATGAAAGACATAGATACCCATCGATGCAAGGAAGGGCCGCCGCTCGGCTTGTTCAGGCGAAAGCCCGAGTCGAGTGGTGTCGACCCGCATGTGCTCGAGCGCTTCGCCTTTGGGCTTCTCGCTGAACTCAATAACACGGCCGGTGTCGTCGATCTTCACCAGCCCGAATTCCGAAGCTTCTTCCGCGCGCGCGGCTGTGACCGAAATAGTCACGTCGGCCCGAGTATCCCAGTGACGGGCGATGAATTCGCGATAGTCCATACGGTAAAGGTGGTCGCCTGACAGCACCAGGATCGTCTCGCCCTTGTAATCGTCAAGGTGATGCAGGCTCTGGCGCACGGCGTCGGCGGTGCCCTGAAACCAGTCGGGCCGTTCGGGGGTTATCTCAGCCGCGAGAATCTCAACGAACCCGTTGGTGAAACGGCTGAAGCGATACGTTCGCGCGATGTGCCGGTTGAGCGACGCCGAGTTGTATTGCGTCAGTATCAAGATCCGAAGTATGTCCGAGTTGATGCAGTTTGAAACGGGGATGTCGATCAAGCGGTACTTACCGCCCAGGGGAACAGCCGGCTTGGCTCTCTGCCTGGTGAGTGGATGCAGCCGCTTCCCCGCGCCTCCCCCCAGTATCAGTGCCAGCACCTTTTCCGCCGCCATCCGCGTTCCTCCCGAAGAGATGCCTCATGCTGCGTGCTGCGTGGAGCAAGAGTATAACCGTGGCGCACTTTGTGTGGAAGTGGCATAGTGACGGATTTTCCAATTTTCTATTGGTCATTTTCCATTTTCGATTTGTCATTGCACAAGAAGGTCACCTAATCAATGACAAATGACAAATGGAAAATGGAAAATGGAAAATAGAAAGCCCACGTTTCCTGGCCGCGAGCCTCAGGAGCACACTTGTTTCCATCGAGCAGGGTTGTATAGGATGGTCGGCGCACCATTGAGTCATATGAATCACACCTCACGAACTGATATTCGAATAGCAGAGCAAGTTAGTCGAGCAATCGAAGAAAAGACGCCTGTCGTTGCGCTCGAATCAACAGTCATAGCCCACGGTCTTCCTCACCCGCTCAACCTCGAGACGGCTTTGGCTTGCGAAGAAGTCATACGACAGCACGGCGCGACCCCCGCAACCATCGGCCTCGTCGACGGAGTTCCAACTATAGGATTGAGCGAAGACGAAATCAGCCGCTTCGCCACTGGCCAGACTGCGGACGGACGGCGAATTGAGAAGGTGGGACTGAACAACCTCGCAGGTGTAATGATGAAGCGCGGCTGGGGTGCGACAACCGTCGCGGCAACGATGCGGCTTGCGCAAGCAGCCGGCATCCGCATCTTTTCGAGCGGAGGAATCGGTGGCGTGCATAGAGGAGGCGCTGAATCCCTGGACATCTCCGCTGATCTGACAGCCCTCGGGAACACACCGCTCATCTGCGTGTGCTCGGGAGCTAAGGCCATCCTCGATCTGCCGAAGACGCTCGAGTATTTGGAAACGGTGGGCGTTCCGGTAGTCGGCTACCGTACCGAAGAGTTTCCGGCGTTTTATTCGCGTGGCAGCGGATTCGCGGTGGATGTAAGCGTCGAAACCAATGACGAAGCG
>Ga0137403_10010801_pt1 | contig 10098 bp, 8 predicted proteins | sample CZOMad2_1_16fung_FD_122057 | JGI IMG/M metagenome (GOLD analysis project Ga0137403, IMG submission 122057) | Vadose zone soil fungal communities from Angelo Coast Range Reserve, California, USA - CZOMad2_1_16fungal (Hybrid Assembly) | ecosystem: Environmental > Terrestrial > Soil > Vadose zone... | reverse complement strand
TGTGCTCCGGCGAGCCAGTAATGCGCCGGCGCAGCACGTCCAGCTGAATTTCGATGCTCAGCAGCGTTTGCAGAATGCCGTCATGCAGGTCGCGCGAAATGCGGCTGCGTTCGCCTTCGATGGCGCGCGCTCGCAAGTGCCGTAGCAAGAAGATGTTCTCCACCGAGGGGCCCACATGGCGCGCCACGCGTTCAAACCACATCAAGTCCTCGCGCCGGAAGGCTCGGCGCCCGTTTAACAAGAACAGCCTCCCTGCAGGTTTCCCCATTTGCTCAAAGGAAACAGACATGAAAGACCGCAGCGCCAGCACCTGCTGTGTGGCCGACGGCAGTCGCGGCAATGCCTTCAATGTGCGTCCATCGCGACGATCCCATCCGAACCCTGCTCCAGCCCCCGCCAGACTGTTCCAGCAAATCGTGGCGTCCAAATCGTCGAGCAGAAAGCCGTCCGCGCGGGTAAGCGCGAGATTTTCTGGAATCAGCCGCTCGCTCTCACCCGATCTCAATTGCCAGACGAATATCCGCTCCAGATCGGAGTCGCGATACACCAGCATTGCTCCATCGGTGTGAAAAGCCTGCGTCAGCTCTTCCAGCAGCAACCGCAGGGATTCAGAGAGCCCCTGGTCCACTTGCATTGTGGAACTGACCCGAGCCAACAATTCATTTTGGGCAGCAAAGCTGCGGCTCAGGTCACCCAGGAACGCACTGCCACCCCCCGCGGCCAACGTCGCACCCACCAAGCCTAGCCACGCCATCACTCGCATCCAGTGGACGTCGCCCTTTACAGCGGTAATCATGACGAGTAGCAGCGCGAGGCCGCCCGCCATCGGAAACGCCACTCGCAGGCCCCAACGGATGCCCGCTGCGTAACACACAAAGAGATATGGGAACCACGCCGGAACCGTGGTGGGGCTCAGATATATAAAAAGCCCGAGCGCGATCAGGTCACACGCGAGCGGTAAGTGCCATGTCAAGCCGCTTAGCATGCGCTCAAAGAGCAGCGCGACCACGGCCAGAAAGAGATAGGCGATTAAAAAGTAGATAGTGCGGTGAGCATTTCTGTAGGGGATTTGTTCCAATAGCGCAATAAGCGCAAGCAGTGCCACGATTGGGCGCGCGTAAGCGATCTGGCGCTCAATGTGCCGGCGATCCGATTCATGGGGGCTCATGCGCGGAGACGAGTTTCCTGTTTCAGTCTAGCAGCGCACAGGACGCCTGAATGGCATCTCGGTGGGACAGTTTTCCAGTTTGCAACGGCAGGGTTGTCTTGCGAGAGCTACAGCGCCCGGCGAGAGCCGGCGACCGCGCGCCCTGCGAAGACTGCAGATGGCAAGATCATTGGCGAAGACGATTCTTTCGAGGCGATTGGCTCAGTAATGCCACGACGCACGGCCGCCAGCGGCGCGTCCTCTGCCATATGAACACTCTTCCCCTGCGACGCGATTCCCAAGTCCTTCCACATTGAGGCTAAATCGACCTCTACAGCCCGGTCCTTCCACTTCGCGTATAGGTCAGTGAGCACAGTTGTTCCCGTCGACCGGTCCCCGATCCTCAAAGACTCGCTCAATTCCCAATCATGGGTAATATCGCCTCCGGCAGCGAGGATGCCGCGCAACGCATCTTGCAATCCTTTCTTATTGTGTGTCTGCTTGCGAATTTCTACCTCCGCGACAAAACAGAACAGCGCGCCTCCCCAGTAGGTGCGTCCCCACGTGTGAGTGTGGTCTAAACCCTTATCATCGGTTTGCGGTTGGCCCTTCGGCATATCGCGCACTAAATCGGCCCACATTTGCTCCGCATTCATTTGCTTCGCCTGGATGCGTGCGATCGGCTCCACGTACACCGCGATGCCCTCTTCGATCCAATGGTGTTCATCGGACATCGACGGGAACGACAGGTGCACCATCTCATGCGTCAGCATCCAATCGTTGGCCAGCTCAGCTGCCGGCGTCTGCGCCCCCACGCGAATCTTGATCAAGCCGCCTTCGTATCCAAACGTCTGCCCGTGGCGGATGCCGGAACCATCGACTGGAATGATTTGGATTCGCACATGGGGCACCGGATAGCGACCATAATAAGTTGCCACTGCTTCGGCCGCCGATTTTACCCACTGGATCAGCTCCGCCTGCGAGACCTTCATTTCCCCCGATTCGATGGTCACATCGATTTTCGAGCCGCTGATGAGGAGAGTGGAGGTCATGTCGCTTGCAGGAGCGGAGACACGGGCAAGAACGAGCAGCAGCGCACACAGGAAGCCAGATTTCGCAAGTTCGCACGCGCGTGCCGGGGGAATCATCGATCCAATCGATCTCCAAACGAAGAAGTTGCCTCGAACAGTCTCGCGGTCATCCCGTCAGCCGCAATTCTTTGACTTCTGGTGGCGCGAACATGCGCTTGAGAAGAGCGTCCAAGCTGATTTTTCCTGGGCCGAAAATCAAAACAATAAGTGAAGCGATCAGGAAGGTATAAGGCGCCGCCGCATAGAATTTATCGGGATCAGAGAAAATCGAGTGCAGCGCCTCACGATCGGCTGTGACGTAGGCCATGATCATGTTGACGGTCAGCGCCAAGGCGGTTAGCCGGGACAAAAGTCCTATAGCGAGAAAAATCCCGCCAAACAACTCCAAGCACGAGATCAGCACCGCCATGGTCCCGGGCGCCGGTAAATTTAAACTTGTGAAAAATTCGGTCACTTTGTCGAGGTGATGCAGCTTGCCCCAGCCGCTTTGCACCAATTGCCAGCCCCAGTACAACCGGACCGCCAGCAAAAAAGGCGATTGCAAGAAATCGACTGCCTCGAAAAACCGCTCGTACAGACGTTGCAGCGTAAAAAATAGATTTTTCATGGCGGCAGTGAGATTCGCGCCCTTCTAGGACTTTTCAGGAACAGCGGAGCCTTTTCCGCGGCAGAACCACCCCAGCGCTGCCCAATTCTGAAACCACTTCCGCACCGACTCGGCGCGTTCTGCAGACGGCACGCGGCTCTTTCGAAACGCGGCCTCGATCGCTTTCCCCAGGGACTTGCCATCCCCTAGCGCCCTTAAAATCACAAATTCTTCGCGCTCAATTCGCCGGAAATACACCGAATCGTCCAGCCGATGAACGGCCAGAAAAATCTTCGCAGGATTCAACTTAGCCACTGCCTGCACACGTTTGCGCTTGTGCTTCTCTTGGAACGCGTTGCTGGCGAAGTCCGTGCCCTCGTCTTCCTTACGCACTTCCAGCAGCAAATCATCGACCGGATATTTCAGGTCCAGCAAGCTTATGTATGGCTGCATTCTCAGAGTCAAATTAGCGCCCGCGTCCGCACCAAGCTGTTCCGCACGCAGCGGCGGCTCGGCTTTGCCATCAAACGCCTGAATGTCCGCCCACTCCAGCCGCGTGATGTCGATCGCCAATTCCTGCTTGGACCCCGCCCATTTCGGATGTTTGCGTAGCCACGCCTCAAGTCGCGACCCCAGATTTCTCAACGTAAACGACTGCGACGGGCAATCCATCAGGTACGCCTTGCTCATGGCTTCAAATTTCCGATCGCCCAACACCGCGCGCAAACCCGGAAAGTCCTCGACCATGCTTGAGAGCAGGCGAAACCAATATTGCCGGTTGTAAATTTCCAGCCGGTCAAACGAACTCAATCGATCATTAGGCTTGATAAAGCGCGAAGCATACGCGCGCATGGACTTGCCGTCGGGCGCCGTGTTTTGCATGCGTTCCGCCGCTGTCAGCGGCTGCATCACCGCCCGCGCCATCGTTCGTTGCAACGCCGCGAGTCTCATACCGCCGTCGCCAGCAAGGTGGAAGATAAAAACTTATTGGCCTTCAGCGCCTCGTCGTGCACTTCATCAAATGAGGGAATGCTGTCGTCCCATTCCAACAGAGTCGCGGTGTGCCCCACGCGTTGAATGGCCCGCTCGTAAAGCTTCCACACCGGATCAATCACCGGATGATCGTGCGTATCCAAAATGTATCGTCGGTATTTCGAATGCCCCGCGATGTGAATCTGCGCCACACGCTCCGCCGGAACGCTATTCACGTAATCGAAGGGATTAAAACTGTGATTCTGCGAGGAAACGTAAATATTGTTCACATCCAGCAAAATCCCGCAGTCCGCCTGCTCCACCACCTCGTTCAGGAATTCCCACTCGGTCATTTCCGAAACGTGAAACTCCGCGTAACTGCTCACATTTTCGACCGCCACCGGAATTTCCAGATAATCGCGCACCTCGCGCACTTTCTGCGCCGTCAACTTCGCCGCCTCAAACGTGTACGGCATGGGCAGCAAATCGTGCGTATATCGACCGTCCACGCTGCCCCAACAAAGATGATCCGACAGCCACGGCGTCTTCGTCCGCTTGACCAATTCCTTCAATCGCCGCAGATGTTCGCGGTTCGCTTTCTCCGCCGAGCCGAAGTACATCGAAACGCCGTGCTGCACCACCTTGTACTGCTCCAATATCTCATCGAGAATCCGCAGCGGCCGTCCGCCATCGATCATGAAATTCTCGGAAATAATCTCGAACCAGTCGCACACCGGCTTGCGCGTCAAAATGTGATTGTAGTGCGGCGCGCGCAGCCCAATCCCAATCCCATACTCCGTGAACCCGTTAAATCGATTTGCAGGCATTCCCGTGGACTCCAACCGAAGCAAGGATAAAAGGAGGCCAGCGATACTCACCAGCCCCCCAACAGGCGAGAATCATTCGTTCGAGGTTTTGGCTAAGCGGGTGGCTTTTCTTCCGGCATCTTGCTGCCGTCGGTTGCGCAGCCGCCCTTGCCCTTGCAAGAGTTCTTGCCTTTGCAACCATTGTCGCTCGCCTTGCAGCCGCCCTTGCCTTTGCAGGAGTTTTGGCCTTTACAGGCGTGCTTTTCTTTCACCTTCTTGTCAGACTTCTTCTCTGTGTCCTGAGCGGAAGCGGAAGCATTCCCCCCGGGGGCCAGATTGGAAGCCTGGATGCTGGCGCTGGTGCCCGCGAGCAAGCCCGCGACCGCCGCACCCGTTAGTAGGAACCGATTTGACTTTGTCATTTTCCCCAACGACCTCCTAATGAATTTTGCTGCTCTTCACTTCGGGCAAACTTCCTTGCCCAAAGACCGTTAATTCTCAAAACTTAATGATCGGGACGTAATCATTACACTGCACGTGGGTTAGCCAGGGTCAGGCCCTACGGGTTCAACGAAACCCCAACATACCCCCAACTCGCCGCCCTTGCCACTAAAACCTTTTTGACGCCCTTGTAAAATTTTTGTCACCCCGCCGGGCGTGGATTATCCGTTCTTCTGCGCTCGGCTCGGCAGCTATTGCTCTCGTCCTCACAGGGAACTACGTCGATTGCCGCTCTTTGGATTAGCCATCAGCAAGCGCACGCGCCGGCGTCTTGGCGCGGTGACCGCTTTTCCGCCCGCGCAAACTAGCGTAAACTTATTTCTCTGCGGTGGGAGTAGCTCAGCTGGTAGAGCGTCGGACTGTGGCTCCGAAAGTCGCGGGTTCAAATCCCGTCTCCCACCCCAATGCTTTCTTCGCAAAAGAAATTCCACTATCATTTCTGCGTCCATCGGAGACCCTTAGAACCATGCGATTTCTTCCCTGCTTAGTTTTTCTGTGCCTGGCCGCGCAATCTCAGGCGCAAACCCAGCCGGCGTCTCACGCGCAATCCTCAGATCCGCTGGTACAACTGCTGAAGGAACTTACCGAGGCGCCAGGCCCCCCGGGCTATGAGGAGCCCGTCCGCAAAATTATGGCCGAGCGCATGCGCGCCTTCACCGACAAAATCTCCTACGACGGCCTCGGCTCCATCATCGCCCAGCAAGGCGCTTCCGGTCCGCGCATCATGCTCGACGCCCACATGGACGAACTCGGCGGAATGGTGCGGCGCATTCGTCCCGACGGTTTCATTTCCATGCAGATGCTTGGCTACTGGCTCAACGCGGCGCTTCCCGATCAGCGCTGGGTCATAATTGGCTCAAAGGGGCCGGTCCTCGCGGTTACCGACATTTGGGATGCGCACATCGCTCCGCACGACGCGCAAGGTCACCCCCAGCAGCAGGAACTTTTTCTAGACACCGGAGCGCGCAACGCCGCCGATGTCGAAGCCTTGGGTATTTCTCCGGGCGATCCTGTCGCCCCAATCTCCAATTTTGAAATCCTCGCCAATAACCGCTATCTGGCAAAAGCCTGGGACGACCGCGTCGGCTGCGCTGTGATGCTGGAAGTGATGCGGCGGCTCCAGCACGTTGCTCACCCCAATCAAGTCTTCTATGTCGGCACAGTCCAGGAAGAAGGCAGCATCGAAATGCGCGGCGCTGCGACCTCTGCACACATAATTAATCCCGATATCGGTTTTGCTCTGGAAGTGGGCATTCCCAACGATGTGCCCGGCCCCGGCCCCGAAGCCGCTCAAGAGGTCCTCGGCGGCGGTCCCGGCATGATGCTTTATACATTCAGCGAATTGCCCAATCGAAAGCTGGTGGCCCACGTCAAACAGGTCGCCGCCACGCAGCACATCCCGCTGCAATTCGATTTTGTCCCTGGATTTGGCGACGATGCCGGCGCAATCAAGCTCAACAACAGCGGCGTTCCCGTGACCACCGTCCTTGTTCCCGCCCGCGCCACTCACGCGCACAACGGCATTATCGATCGCTCCGACTTCGACCGCACGGTCGACCTCATGGTCGCGCTTATTCAATCCTTGGATGCCGCCGCCGTCGCCCGCATCAAATCTTTCGCACCCTAAACGCCCCAAGCGACGCGTCGCGCCAACTCCATCAGCTTCACGCGCCGAGGCCGAACTCACCATGCGCCGTCAACAGCGCTTGCTTCATCGCGCTGTCTTCCACCACAAACGAAATATTCGTTTCCGAAGATCCCTGCGCGATAGCAATGATATTCACGTTGTCCCGGCCCATCGCCGCGAACGTGCGCCCCGCAACTCCTCGCGTCCCGCGCATATTCTCCCCGACCACCGCCACAATCGCGATTTTCGGATCGACCGTGATGTGCTCCACCACTTCATGCGACAGATCGCTCGCGAATTCCTTCCGCAGCGCCTCCACCGTCCGCTCCGCATCTGCCGCCGCCACAATAAAGCAAATATCGTTCTGTGACGACGACTGCGAAATCAGCAGCACATTGGCGCGCAACTCCGCGGTGGTCGAAAAGGTCCGCCCCACCACGTCCGGCACGCCCACAATCCCCGGGCCGCCCACGCTGATCAGCGCCACATCGCGGATCGCGGTCAGCGCCTTCACACCGCCTCCGATGCTCCGCCCTTCCTGCGAAATCCGCGTCCCGGCTCGCGCGGGCTCGAAGCTGTTGCGGATCCACACCGGAATCCCCGCCGGCATCACCGTGCGCAGGGTCTTCGGATGCAGCACCTTGGCCCCGAAATATGCCAACTCCGCCGCTTCCCGATAAGAAATCTCCGGAATCGTGCGCGCATCCGGCACCAGCCGCGGGTCCGCAGTCAGCACGCCATCCACATCCGTCCAGATAATGACTTCGTCGGCTCCCAGCGCCGCCCCCAGAATCGTCGCCGAATAATCCGACCCCCCGCGGCCCAACGTAGTCAACACGCCTTCCGCTGTAGCCCCGATGAAACCAGTAACTACTGGAACGCAAGAGTCATTCAGCAGCGGCCGCAACGTTTTCTCGCAGCGCGGGCTCGTCAAGTCCATCCGCGGTTCCGCGCCGCCGTGAAAAGTATCCGTCACAATCAGTTCCGTCGCGGCAATCGCACGGCTCTTCACGCCCAGCTCCGCAACTGCGCCCGCGAAGATCGGCGCGCACAAGCGCTCCCCCAAACTCGAAATCGCATCCAGCGCGCGAGCTGTCAACTCTCGCAGCAGCGCCGTTCCGTCCAGCAGCCGCTGCCCTTCCGCCAAAATCTCATTCATCGCCGCCGTCACCTCGATGCGGCGAGCCTGGTTCGAGACGATCGCGGCCAGCGCCTCGGCATGCTGCTTCCGCAATTCCCCAATTAATATCGAACCGCGCTCGCGATCTCCTCCGCCCGCGCGCTTCGCCGCCTCCACCAACCGATTGGTCACTCCGCTCATCGACACTTCTTAGGCTGCTGACGCAGGTTCAACAAACTTATGCTTTGACGTTTTCCTCCTCCTTCCGCGGAGATCCAACGTACAGATATCTCGAATCCAGCGGGATGCTGGAACGAGGATGGATTAGCGAAAAGCCGGTGCAAAAGGCTTTAGCACTTAAGCGCGCTATTCGGTTGATCAAGATGCCCAAAGCGTACCGCGATGCCCTAATGTTGGCTCTTGTTAGCGAGGTGGTTGGTAGCGCCTCGAATATCCGCTTTGGCCCCGAACCATATTGTGGAGTCCGTAGGACGGACGCTAATTTGCTGGAGACATTCTCGAATCGCGTAGAAAGAATGGCTCGCGATTTAAGAATTGTTCGCGGAACCACGTCGGCTATCGCAGATATCTATCAAGGGGACTCCCGCGACTGTCTGAAAGTTCTGGGATCGCGCTTCTTAGGCGTGTTTTCAGCCATCATTTGTTCTCCACCATATCCGGCTGAACACGACTACACTCGGCACTCGAGATTGGAGCTTTGTTTTCTCGAGGCAGTGGCCGATGTGGAAAGCTTGCAATCCATAAAAAGAAGGATGGTCCGATCCCACACTAAAGGAATTTACAAGGGCGATAACGACACTACCTACGTTGCGGCTTCGCGTACGGTGAATTCAAAAGTTCGCAAAATTTCGTCAAGGGCAGCGACTAAGCGTCATGGGTTTGCTCGCCTATATTCGAAAGTGGTTGAGGAATACTTCGGAGGAATGAAGCGTCATTTGGCGAACTTATATCCTCTACTTAAACCAGGTGCTAACTGTGCATATGTTGTCGGCGATCAGAGCTGCTATCTAAGGGTTCATATAGCGACTGCCCGCGTACTGCGTGAAATCGCTTGCGAACTAGGATTTGTTGACGCTCACATTGAGCACTGGCGCGTGCGACGATCGACAGTTACATCACGATTGATCGACGAGAACATACTGTTCTTCAGAAAGCCCTCAGCTGAATCGCGCCAATGCCGAAAATCAAGGTTCACGAGAAAGCGTTAGCCCATCTCAGCAGAGGGCTGTACCGCAGTCCGGCGAGCGCGCTTCGCGAGCTTGTAAGCAACGCATGGGATGCGAACGCCACCAGTGTCAGAATCGACACTAATTATCCAAATTTCTTTCAGGTCTCGGTTGAAGACAACGGTGATGGATTTACGGCTGATGATTTCAAAGAAATCATGGGTGGCGGCATCGGAAATAGCCAAAAACGCTCAGAGCATCCGCCGCTTAAATTTAGACGTCCTATTATTGGCCGCTTGGGCATCGGACTTCTCGGGATCGCACAGATCTGCGGTGCATTCACGATCACATCCAAAACGAAAAAGGGGGCTGGCTTCAGGGCCCGCGTGCGTCTCTACGATTTACTCAAGGAGAAATTGGATAAAGAAGACGAATCTGTGGTAAAAACGAGTGAAGTTGATGTTGGGGAGTACAACTTCGAGGAATTTTTGCCTGACCAAGCTCGTACCGGAACCCTCATCATTGCAGACGCTGTCCACCCGAGCTTCACAAGAGCATTCCAAAACTCTCTACATTTTGAAGAGTTTGAAGAGCCACCTACGGAGTGGATCGACGCGATTCAGATTTTTTCGAACGTTCACTCGCTGCAGCAATTAGGTGACTATTGGCGTCTTCTGTGGGAACTCGCCGCGTCCTGTCCTGTACCGTACGTCGACAAACACGCTTTGCCTGACGATCTGATCATAGAAGAACAGGCGAAGCTACTCGACTATCATTTCGAAGTGCGAGTGGATAGCCTCAAAATCTTTAAGCCCGTCTACTTAAAGGGAAATCCGGCTGGATACACAACGCTCAAAATCTCCGACGAGCATCTGAAAGTGTATGGGAACACAGTTGAATTTTCAGGCTATATCGTAGTCCAAGAAGGGGCGCAATTAAAACCGGACGAACTTCGCGGCATTATGGTTCGTATAAAGAATATCGGCATCGGTTACTACGATCCGAGCATGCTTGATTATCGATTCAATGAGGGCCCGCGCAGCAGGTGGAACTCGCGGAAC
>Ga0137403_10010800_pt1 | contig 10098 bp, 7 predicted proteins | sample CZOMad2_1_16fung_FD_122057 | JGI IMG/M metagenome (GOLD analysis project Ga0137403, IMG submission 122057) | Vadose zone soil fungal communities from Angelo Coast Range Reserve, California, USA - CZOMad2_1_16fungal (Hybrid Assembly) | ecosystem: Environmental > Terrestrial > Soil > Vadose zone... | reverse complement strand
CGAATACTTGAACTCGATAATACTTAGTGATTTGCGGATTCGAATATCAGCTTGATCGACCGTCGTTTGAGATGGCCCGGCCGCGTTGCCTATCTGGCGACCCGGTATTGCGATTCACTCACCGGGCCGTTGGCATGACCGACTCGTCTGAATTCCGAGATGACGTCAGACTGCACAGCGAGACGCCGAAGTTAGTAAACTCCATGTCTTTGTTCTCATCACGGTTGAGAGTTTGCCACTATTTCATTAGAGTATATTTAAGAAAGTCGAATCGAAAGCAGGATTTCTAGTTGCGCTGGACTCTCCATTGGCATGGCGGAGATCGATCGGATCAAAGGCAATAATATGAAACAAACGAAATGCATGGTTTGCGGGTCGGACCGACTCTCGAATTTTCTCGATTTGGGACTGCAGCCGAACGGAAATTCCTTTCCCGATGAGGTGAGCAAGACGAAAGAGATCAAGTACCCACTCTCCATGTCGGTGTGCGAGAGTTGCTGGCTCGTACAGCTGGACGACTACCCTCCGCCCGAGGTCGTCTTTACCGATCACCCATACGTCACCGGCTTGAATGCTCCCATTGTGCAGCATTTTCAGAATCTTTCGAAACACGTTGTGAAGAAATTCCAGATTCCGCCGCAGAGTCTGGTGGTGGATATCGGGGCGAACGACGGCACTCTGCTGAAGGCTTTCCGGGAACTAGGCATGCGCACCCTCGGAGTGGATCCCGGCCAACGTACCGGTAAGCTGGCGCGGGCCAATGGCATTACGGTTTGCGAATCCTTCTGGAATCAGGCGACCGGCAGAGCACTGCGGACTTTGAACCTGGCACCTAGTGTCGTAACTGCGACGGCCGTGTTTTACCACACTCCCGACCTACATGAGTTCGTAAGTGGATTGGCCGAAGTAATAAACGACCATACTGTTTTTGTAACCCAGTGTGTCTACATAAAAAAAGTTCTCGAGGAACTGCAATTCGATCATTTCTACCATGAGCACACTTGTATTTATTCGATTCGACCATTGCAAGAACTTTTTGCCCAGCACCGGATGAGGTTGCTGGATGTTGAGTTCTGGGATGTGCATGGCGGTTCCTTCATTCTCTATGTGGCAAAGGACTCCAGCCCGCTCCCGACCAGTCAAAGTGTCGCTGTCGCGATCGATGCGGAGGAGCGCGCCGGGCTTTTCCGGTTGGAGACCTATCTCGACTTCGCGCGAAATGTGAAACACAACTGCGAACGCCTCATGACTCTCCTCAGGGTTCTCAAAGAAGAAAAGAAAACGGTGTACGCCCTGGGAGCGCCAGTGAAGGGAAGCACTCTCATGAATTACTGCGGGATTGGCCCTGATCTGGTGTCGATGGCGGTCGAAGTGAATCAGTTCAAGATCGGCAGGTTGACCCCAGGCAACCATATTCCAATCGTGGGCGAGGAGCGCGTCAAGAAGCAGCCCGATTATTACTTGGTACTGGCGTGGAATTTCCTGGAGTATTTCATTCAGAAGCACGAGAAGTTCCTGCAAGCCGGCGGCAAGTTCATCGTGCCCCATCCACGCGTCGGGATTGTAGACATGGCAGGACTCAAAGAATGGCGGCCCGATGCATAGGGTGGGCTATATGGGCGAGCCGGCGACAGAACTGACGAAAGAATTTCACGTATGGCGATGAAGGATGTGATCGTAACCGGTGGCAGCGGCTTCATCGGGAGATCGCTTAGCGTTCACCTGAGCCCCTTGGTGGAGCGGGGAAGAAAGGTCTTGGCTCTGAGTTCACGAGATGTCGACCTGGCCAACCGTGAGGCGACGTTCCAGTGGTTTGAACGCAACCAATCAGCCCACGAGGTCAGCCATATATTCCACCTGGCCGCCGTATATAAGGCCGGCGGATGGCCGGCCACTCACCCCGGCACCCAGTTCCATGCAAATATGGCCATCAATGTGAATCTGCTGGAAGCATGGAAAAGATTCTTTCCGGGCGCGCGCCTCACGAATGTGGTCTCTTATTGCATGTACCCCGACCATGACCGGCCGCATCCGGAAACGGAGCTGTATGGAACTGAACCTGAGGAGTACCTCTTTGCGTACGCCTTTACCAAAAAAGCCCTCCTTATTGGCCAGCGGGCGTATTGCCAGGAGTTCGGATTGTCAGCAGTCAGCCTGGTGCTCCCCACCGTGTATGGTCCAGGGGACAGCTTCATGGAAGAGTCCCACGTCATGGGCGCTCTGATCGGGAAATTCTGTCGGGCGGCGAAAGAGGGCAGAGAATCGGTTGAGGTGTGGGGGGACGGGAATCAAGAGCGCGAATTTCTTTTCGTGGAGGACGCCGTTGACGGCATCATAACCGCCGCGACAAAAGCAACCTCGCCCGTCCTCAACCTGGGTACGGGACGTGGAGTGAAGGTGAGGGATATCGCGGAAATCATTCGAGACGAATCGAAATTCAGCGGAGTGACTCGCTACAATACCGATCGTTTTGTAGGCGCCAGGCGAAGAGTGCTGTGCACTGATCGAATAAAGCAAGAGATTGGGTGGACAGCTCAGACGACGCTGGAGGAGGGAATCCGGAGAACGATTGCGTTTTTTCGTGATTCCGAACAGCCGTGAAGCTTATGTTGGTGTCCACGTGAACCGGGTCCAGCCCATACCAAGGAGATTGTCGCGTATTTCGCGCGATCGTGATCGGCGAGATCGTGACCGACGTTTCGCTCGGCTTCCTTGCGGCTATAGAAGTACCTGACCTGTTTGCGACCCAATCAATCCGACAAACACCAATGAAGATCCTGAATCTTGGTTGTGGCACTAAGACAAGCCCCCACCCATCGGTCGTCAATATCGACTGGTCTGCGCTGCTGCGTATACGTTCCAATCCCATGCTCCGGGCACTGGTCCCCGTGTTATTGAACGGTGAGCGTCTGAGTCGCTTCCGGTCCTTACCAGACAACCTGATGGTGCATGATCTTTCGCGTGGCATCCCTTTTCCAGATGCCAGTGTGGATCTTGTCTATCACTCCCACGTTCTGGAGCATCTGGACAGGGGTGTGGCCCCAAGGTTCATCCAGGAGTGTGCACGGGTGTTGCGCATTGGTGGGCTAATCCGTGTAGTGGTGCCTGATTTCGAGCGTTATTGTCGTAACTATCTCGACCATGTCGGCCTCTGTGAAAAGGAGGGAGAGAGAGTTATTGGCGAGCACGATCGTATGTTCGAACCGATGTTGCTTCAGTCCGTGCGCCGCGAAGCAAGCGGCACAAGCCAGCAGCGCCCACTCCGGCGTTTCGTGGAAAATTTTGTGCTTGGGGACGCGCGCAAGCGGGGCCATACCCACCAGTGGATGTACGACCGCTTCAATCTCGCCGCCCTGCTGCAGACCTGCGGGTTCGCCAATCCCTGCGTGCGCCATTTTGATCAAAGCGGCATCGATAATTGGCACTTGCTCGGGCTTGACATGGATGAATCGCGCAATGAATACAAGCCGGAGTCTCTGTATATGGAAGCGACCAAGTTAGTAGGAGGCTAATCAAGTAGCGCGTTCTCGTAACCCACGGTTCTGGCTTTACTGGACCAAATTTGGTGGAGTGCTTTACTCCGCCCAATAGCTATATTGAGGTCCACCTTATCTCACCCGCTCTTGTGTCTATCAGACCGGGGAAATCGGGAAATGCGACAAATCTTCGCTGGAGGAAACGTGCCTAGCCGCCTTGTTATCCTGGATTTTACCGCGATTGATCAGTTAGGCGGTCATTCGTATGAGTACGATCGCAATGTGGTCACGGCATTTTTAGCAAGGGGCTGGGAATGCGTTGTATATGCTCACCACGCGTGCCGTTTGAAGTTCGTGGGCGGAGCGGAGATTAGACCACTCTTTACGTATGTTACGACGGACACCATTGTGCGTGCCAAGCTATTGCGGCCTTTCGTCAAATTGTTCGTGCATGCTACGCGAACCGCGAAGGAAATACGGTACGCGATATTGGCGGAAGATACGCCTGACACCGTGTTCTTTGCGCAGACAGTAGAGCCATATCACGTTTGGGCACTGTACCGCGCACTTTCCAAACCACTTTGCGGCAAGCTGGTCATCATGCTCAGGGCAACGTCACTTCGGACGGTAAGGGGCAATCCTAGACCGACTTTTCGAACCGCGCTCTATTGGTTTGGACTCCGCCGCATTCGCCGCTTGGGCGCAAAGGTCGTCCTAGTTGCCGATAGTGAATTACTACAAGAGGAGTACCAACCTTTAACTGCAGTTCCAATTCACCTGGTACCGCATCCGAACCCTGTGCCACTAGAAACCACAAAGAGAGCCCACAATGCGTCACTGTGCATTACCGCAGTAGGACGGCTTGCAGTAGATAAAGGATCTCAATATTTGCCCCAAATCATGGCAATCGTGCATCGTAAGTCGTTTTCGGCACGTTTCGCTATTCACATACACACGGATTCTCCGAATGCCTCACAGGTCTATGGGCCGCTCCAGGCCAGCATTCGAGCTAATGCTAGAACTGAAGACGTGCTTTTTGAAACGCCCCTTGGCACCGAGGATTACTGGCGGCAATTAGAGGCCGCGGACGTGGTCCTTCTGCTTTACGACCCTAGTCGTTACCACAACCAAATTTCGGGCGTCCTCATGGATGCCTTGGCGGCGGGCTGCTTCCCTATCGTGAGCGACGATACTTGGCTGGCGCGCGTCGTCCGCAGCGTCGGGTTCGGCGCGGTCGTGCGTCTCGACAGTAACCTTAGCGAGTCAGTTGCAGCGATTCTGAAAGCCGGTATTCCAAACGCGATTCCGGAAAAGGTGAGAAGTTTCGTGCAATTTCACACCAGAGATAATTTTCTCGCAGTGCTTACATCGATCCTGCAGAGAAATGCGGTGTAGAGCGGCTTTGCGATTTTCTCCTCTGATGAGGAAACAAAGCCGAAGGTAGCAGAAATGAGACCAAGCTACCCCTCGGGGACTTTTGTTACAGACTATCAAATAAATTTGGCTCGCCAACTATCGCTAACTACTTAGCAATGTCCCTCAAAGCAAACATCGTTGCCAACTACCTCGGTCAAGGATGGACAGCGCTGGTGCAGTTGGCTTTCATCCCGTTATACATCAAGTATCTGGGGATGGAGGCCTACGGCTTAATCGGTATTTTCGCCGTGCTTCAAGCCGCGCTCACGGTGCTGGATATGGGTATCATGCCGACCCTCAACCGCGAAATGGCGCGCTTTACCGCTGGGGCGCACTCCTCGCATTCGATCCGCGAGCTGTTAAAGAGTTTGGAAATCGTATCGGTTGGACTCGCATTTGTGATACTGACCGGTATATGGGTTGGCTCAGATTGGTTTGCGCAGCGTTGGTTGCACGCGGAACAATTACCGTTGGTCGTAGTGAGTAAAGCGATTGTGATTATGGGATTGCTTGCCGCGCTACGCTTTGTCGAAAGTATCTATCGCGGAGCCATACTTGGCTTGCAAGCTCAGGTCTGGCTCAATGCGGTCACCGCGATTGTTGCAACAGCGCGAGGCTTGGGGGCGGTGGGTGTTTTGGCCTGGGTATCACCATCCATAGTGGCATTTTTCTTTTGGCAGGTATTTATCTCGTTGGTCACGGTGATCGCTTTAGCGGTTCGGGTGCATCGAACATTGCCCGCCGCTGCGCAGCCGGTACACTTTTCGAAGCTGGCTCTGTCCAGGGTATGGAATTTTGCCTGGGGCATGATTGCCACGAGCTTCTTGTCTCTGTTACTGACGCAGACAGACAAAATTCTCCTATCTCGGCTGCTTAGTCTCGAGGCATTTGGTACGTATACGCTAGCAGCCACGGTCGGCAATGCACTGCTAGCGCTTCTCGTAGGCCCTCTTGGCCAAAGTTATGCGCCGTATTTTACGAAATTACTGACCCGTCAGGACGAGCCGGGGTTGATCGCGGCTTATCATCAGGGTTCCCAATTGATGACAGTAATGATTGTGCCAGCAGCGCTATTACTAATCTTTCACGGAGAAACCGTGGTTTATCTTTGGACCGGGAACCCCACGCTTGCCCACAATTCAGCAGCTTTGGTGACACTATTGGCGTTAGGGTCAACCTTTCTTGGGCTTATGTATATTCCCTATATGCTTCAACTGGCTTATGGGTGGTCCACTTTCGCCGCGAAGGTGAATGCCGTGCTTGTTGTAGTGCTGATTCCTGTACTCTTCTGGGCTACGCCGCGTTACGGCGCTATCGGTGCGGCATGGGTGTGGGTCGCTATTACTTCCAGTCATATTTTTATCGTAATTCACATCATGCATAGACGCCTACTGCCAAAGGAAAAATGGCGATGGTACTGGCGGGACAATGCTCTGCCCGCGGCTGCGGCGTTCTGCGTTGCTTTTGCGGGAATATGGATTCACCCTGAAGCTTCATCGAAACTAGGGCAACTTGGGTGGCTCATCGGTATAGGAGGCGCATCGTTCATCGCCGCGATGGTTTCCGCGCCAGATCTGACAAAGAGAATTGTCGCAATCGTCCAGGAGAGAAACAGAATCCATGTCTAACACGCTTCTTTGTGCGGCATAGTGGGCGCGAAAATGGATGGAATCTCTTCAATTGCCCTGACCGCTTTTGTATTTGTATTATCGATTTCGTGGGTCATGGCAAACAAGAAGCTGTACAACGACATTGTCTCCCCATTCAATATCCTATACTGGGCTTGGGTTTTCCCATTTTTACTTTCATATTTTCGTATTTCTGGATTTCAATCGCCCCCCGTTCTTTGGATGGAAGTCTTTGTTGTCTTCATAACATTGATTATGGTCGTGATCTCGTTAACGCCCGCGTTGGCTGGTTTGGAAAGAAATCATGCCAACATATCAACGGCGTTCAAAGCATTTTATGGAAGCGCAAGGTTTAGGCTCGTATTGTTTATATTTTTTTGCGTAACGCTCGGACTAAAAACCGTCGCGGAATTCGGCGATGGGGTAGTTCCACTTGTCGAATATATAAACGGTACGACGAGGGATTCGGCGCTTCATCTGGCGGGGAAAGATTCAAAACTACAGGTTATTGGTAACGGCTTGGTTGTTGCGGCGCTGTTCTATTGGTTTGGATTTCTGGCTTCGGAAAAGCGTACCGAAAAGATGATTTATCTCCTGCTTTGCGTCACTCCAATAGCATTTGGAATTGCCAAGGCATCAAAAGCAGATGTTTTCGAGGTCGCACTGTATTATTTTATTGCCTTGTATTACTGGCGCCGATTCAGTGCGAAAAAGTTCTTTTTTGCTAGGACATTCGTAATTCTTTCGATACTGGGAAGTGGTATGGCGCTGCTGACGACTATTCGACTGAATGTTGCCGAGATCAACCTAGCGACATTGATTTTCGATGTAAAGTGGCCGCAATTTGTAATTTATCCATTCGACGAGATTCTTTCTGTTTTGTATGGATACACGGTGCTGAACTTCGAAAATCTTTACCGGTTTCTTGCTGGATTCGATTCTGAGTATCACTTTGGTAGCTCCGTATTTCGACCCCTGTTTTCATTGTTGGTGAGTGGTGATATACCACGACGAATGACGGAGGGAGTCGATATGCATGGAGTTTTTGATACGGTAGTTGGTACGTTTTTGCGCGAGGTGTATTTTGAAGGAGGGGCAGGCTTATGCATTTTCGCCGCCATCCTTTACTCCACAATGATAAATTACGTTTACTATCGATTAAGAAGAGGGGGAGGGAGTACTTATCTTGTCACATATATGTTGCTGGCCTTCCCTTGGGCATGGTTGATCTTCAATAACGGCTTCGGATCGCTCTCCATTTATATAAACTGGTTTTATGCAATTGTGCTAATCAACATAGGATTGTGGTGCGTGAAACCTCGAAAAGGGGCGAACGGGCAGGCTCTTGCGCACGCGTGAATCGACGAGGTAGGGTGATGGACATTACACTCCGTGAGATGCAGTCAATTTATGCAGAAGTTATTGCAGAATACAATGCCACTCCCTTGGCGATAGAAGAAAAATACGTCTACGAATCCAGCGAAGGGAAATTTACCGAGCTTAGAGAGTGCGTGAAGTATATGCCGTCGAAGCAAGGGACATTTCTGGACATTGGTACTGGTATGGGTATTGCGCCTCGTTTTTTCAAAAAACTCGGATGTCAATCCATCACCATCGACAATCCTGTCACCGGGGGTGATTCGATGCAGAACACGGTGGCCGCCGGTGTCAAAGGAATGCTTTGTGACATCATGAATGCCCCTCTACCCTTAGCGGACAATTCGGTTGATTGCATATTGTTCGCTGACGTTATTGAACATCTACTTCACTCTCCCAAGTTTCCCTTGATGGAATTTCGGCGCGTCCTTAAGCCGGGCGGCGTTTGTGTTGCCACGACGCCGAATGCGATGCGACTGAGTGTCCGCATCAGAGTATTGTTGGGCATTTCCAATTGGCCGTATATCGGAGATTTTTTTGATTTGTCATATCATGGCGGTCATCATCACGAATATACTATAGAAGAATTCAAATCGGTTTTTACAAGGTCCGGGTTTGAACTCTTACGATTCGCCCTGGATGGCACTGTCGCATCGGTCAAGATAAGCTCTCTTGAAAATCTTCAACCGAGGAAACGATCCGGAAAGGTTGCCGCTTCGCGTACACATCCTTTGATCAGCCTCGCAAAAATCCCGATATATTTGCTTGAACGCGCGTTTCCAGCCTTTCGTCCGCAAATGCTTTTGGTCGCTCGTAAACCCTGACTGGACTTGCCGCGGTCTGGTCGTGATCAACGCAGATCAGTCAACCGCCAGCGTAGGTACCTACGCAAACTTTCCAGCCGAGAAGCTTGTTCAGGGTCGGCTCTCGCTCTAACCACCACTTCGAGGATAACGGCGAAAATGATCGATGCGAAAAGGGTGACTAGTGTGGATAGCAAGACAATCAGTGTCCGCTTTGGCTTTGACCTACGATCGGGCTCGATCGCCTTGTCCATGACCTGAACCACCGCCGCGTCCTTCGCTTCGTCTATCTTGGCAAGCTCGTACTGCTTGGCCAGCAGCTCGTACAGAAATTCGTAGTACTTTACATCACGCAAACGTCCAAGGTTGTCGAGACCTGCATTGCCGGCTTCGCCGCTCCTGCCGATGGCCGCAATCGGCGAAGAGCCTTCGATGCGGGAAAGTTCGCGCCTGAGAGCCTCGAGCTCCTGTTGGGCTCTCTGCAGCTCCGGATTTCCTTCCGCCGCAAACGTACGCATCGCGCCGATCTGAACCTCCTTGACCGAAACCTGGGCGCGCAGGCGTGCCGTCACCTCGATCATGCTGCGTCCCTGCGCATCCACCTGGGCGAGGCCGCCCTTCTGCAACCCCTGCCTGGCGGTGATTTCTGCCGCTGTCAGGCTGTCCTTGGCCTGCAGCAGCTGGCGCTCGAAAAACAATCGCCGCTGCGACGCTTCGGTCACCGCCAGCACCTTGGTGAGCTTCATTAGCTCGTCGACGTAGGCGTTGGCGAGATCTGCCGCGCGTTTCGGATCGCGGTCCTCGACTTCAATGGTGATGATCCCGTCCCGGCCGGCTGCGATTGTCGTTTCTTCTTCCAGACGCTTGCGGGTATCGGACAGGCGGTCCTCGTCATAGGACTTACCGAGTTCGAACCGGGAAATCAGGTTGTCGGCGACGGTCCGGCTCTTGAGCATGCCGACGTAAAGGTCAGTCGGATTCCTCCCTAGGGGCGATCCCCCCGCGCCGGCAAGAAGTCCTCCGAACGCGCCCCCGAGCTGGTTCAACAAGGCCGACGCCACCGAGGCGCTCTGCTGCGGCGGCAGTATCTTGGTGGTGCCCGTATATACGTTCGGCAGAAGGAAGCTGATTATTGCCGCGACAACTGCCGCGACAAGCGGAAGGCCGAGCACGAGGCGCTTGTGCTTGGCGAGCACGATCAGCAGATCGAGCAAGCTGATTTCGTCCTCTTCGGCGGCCGAACCCTCGGCCGTCTGAGCATCCAACAGCCTGTCGTGACCGGTTTGCTCGTTCATGGCGCCGCGTGCTTTCGTCCCTAGTCCGGGCGCTAGCGGGCAAGTTACCTCGTCCGGATAACCTGAATCGCCGCCGCGCCCAGCCCGAACTGGTAGAAGATCT
>Ga0137403_10010799_pt1 | contig 10099 bp, 10 predicted proteins | sample CZOMad2_1_16fung_FD_122057 | JGI IMG/M metagenome (GOLD analysis project Ga0137403, IMG submission 122057) | Vadose zone soil fungal communities from Angelo Coast Range Reserve, California, USA - CZOMad2_1_16fungal (Hybrid Assembly) | ecosystem: Environmental > Terrestrial > Soil > Vadose zone... | reverse complement strand
CGGCTGGGTGATCGCGCCCGTGCTCGTGGGTACCGTCACGCATCTCGCCAACTGGCGCATCGCGCTGCTGACGGCGGGCGGCGTGGCGCTGCTGGCGACGCTGGTGATCGCGCTCCAGACGCGCGGGCTGGGCGCGCCGATGCCGCCGCTGCCGCGCGCGCATGGAACGGGGCTGCGCGCCGATCTCCGCATGCTGATGGCGGTGCCGATCCTCATGGCGTTTGGCTACTTCGTGCTGCTGACCGCGTCGACCGGCGGCATCCAGACGTTCGCGGTGCCGGCGCTGGGCGCCATCTACCAGGCGCCGCTCGTGCTGGCGACCGGCGCGCTGACCGTCTACCTCTGCGGCAACGCGTCCGGCGTGCTGACCGGTGGCTTCCTCGCGGATCGTGCGACGCGCCACGACATCGTCGCCGCCGCCGGCGTGCTGTGCGCGGCGACGCTGATGGTGATGCTCGCCTCCGGCGCCCTGCCGCTCGGCGCCATCAGCGTGGTCATGGCCATGACCGGCTTTTCGATGGGCGTCACCGCGCCCTCCCGCGACATGCTCGTGCGCGCGGCCACGCCTCGCGGCTCATCCGGCAAGGTCTTCGGCTTCGTCTACTCCGGGCTGGACGTCGGTTCGCTGATCGCGCCCCCGGTCTACGGCTGGTTCCTCGACCGCGGCGAGCCACGCGCGATGTTCGTCGTGATCGCGGCCGTGATGCTCGTCATGATCGCGACCGTCGTGCAGGTGAGGCGCCGCGTGGTGACAGCGCAGCCGGCGCCGGCGGGCGGGGAGTGAGGGCCGGCTGAGTCACTCGGCCGGTGAGGCTCCAGGTGCCGGGTGGCGCCTGACGTTGGCGCGCTCAGCGGCCGGCGCAGCGACTGCGTATCATTCAGCGAACATCTCTTGTAGCCGCCGAAGGACTATGGTGACCGTTTGCGGTGTGAGCCGACCGAGCCGGCGGAGAAGGCGTTCGGCATCGACTGTCCGGAGTTGATCCAAAGCGACGAAGCCAGATCGGCGCTGAAAGCGACAGGCCACCCGCCATGGATATGCGCGCCCGCCTGTCGTCATCGGCGCGACGATCACCGTGCGCAGATGCTGGTTGAGTTCGTCCGGTGATACGAGGAGACAGGGGCGTGTTTTCTGAATTTCGCTGCCGAGCGTGGGGTCCAGACGAACCAGATGGACTTCGCCGCGGGCTCGAGACGCCCGCGTTACCGCCACTCCCATTCCTTACGATCAAAGCGGGTCGCCGTCGGCTCATCGAGCATGCCGTCATGGCCCTGCTCTGACATGGCCCGTGCTGCCTCCGCCCAGCCGGTCCGCGGCCGCCGCGTCGCTTGGACGACGAGGCGTCCTGGCTCAGCGTGCAACTCAACCTCATCGGGCAACTGCGCTTGATCCAGGAGAATCTTGGGAACGCGGATGCCCCGCGAGTTGCCGATTCGCACGATACGGGTCTTAGTCATCATGTGCTCACACTGTAGGCACAGCGCTGTCGGTCCGCAAGGGGCAATTCAGCAGGCGAACGCCGAGGCAGTAAGCTGCGGACGCCGAAGGTCCCCGGTCCGTTCCAATGTGAAGTTCGGCGGCCCTCGCAGCCGCGGCTCGGCGCCCGACCGTCACGGCCGATACGGCGCATCTGAGCGGGGCGCATCAGGCAGCTGTCTATCCAAAGACTCGCGATACTGCAGACAGCCCCGGAGAAACTCCGGCCACGTGGGCACCGTCGGCAGAGGGTCTGTCTGGTCAGGCAGGAGGCCCCACAGCGCCGGGTGATGCCAGCAGAGCGCGTGTCCGGTGGTGTCCCGGTGCTTACGAATTCCCGCGCGTAGCCGACGAGCCGCGGCGATCAGTTGCTCGCGCGTCATCGCTTCGAGGTCCTCGTCCACACTATCTCCCTGCCATGAGCAGCGGTCGGTGGTGCGTCTCGTCCCGCCGAACGACGGCGCTCAGCGGCCGGAGCGAGCAACGCGAGTTCCGGTCCGCTGAAGCGGCTTGTTCGACGAACGCCGTCGCTTGGCGAGGCCTCGATTCGCCGTCCAGGCACGCTTCGCCTTCTGCGGCAACTCGACGGAGACGAAATAGTCAGCCGGGTAGAGGTAGTCTTCACCGGACTCGTCGATGACTCGCGTGTAGCCGGTAGCGGCCGCGCCCTTGTCGTGCAGCACGCGGTAGACCTTGCGGATCTCAAGATCTTCGGCGCCGCGATTCTCAACGCAGAGAGCGTATCCCTTCTCCCGGGTCGCCATGGCTCAGTCTAGAAACCTCTTGATCTTGTGGCGAACGCGTCCGATTCCATGTGCCTCGTACCAGTGGAATTCGGCACGCCGCAGCTCGCCGCTGACGATGCGGACCGTGGCGATCCCCTTGAGTTTACGCCAACGACCCCGACCGTGCCGTCGCCGCAGCCGCGAGAGCTGGCGAATCGCCCTCCCGACGGCGATGATCTCGATGTCGGTGATCGGCCCGACGATCTCGAAGTACATGTGGCCTCATCGCTCGATCGGAGTCGGCGAACGAGGCGTATCAGCCGCGTTCTACGCCCGGACTGTTTCATCGCCCCAGATAGTAGCTCCACAGTTGCCGCAGCGGCCGGTGGCTCGAGCAACCACGATCAAACTACGACTATGAAGCGACGGCGCATGGCCCGCACCAGGCCCTGACGTGTCGTGGATCTTGACAGCGGAAGTCATATCAACGCTCGCGCTCAGCGGCTGGCGTAGCCGGCCCGCTGCAGCGGATCGTTAGGCGCCCGTCGATGTGTACCGACCCGTTACTGACACCCTTCGCTTTGCTTGAATGCATTGATAAGCTCCTCGGCGTCCCGATATTTAGTCAGGATTGGGAGCCTGACGCTCGGGTCCTTCTGCTTTGCCTTGTTGTAGAAGCCGAGAGCGTCATCATAGCTTACGCATGCCTTGTCTTTCTCCGCTCGCAGCGAGTACGCGTTGCCTAGGCCGATAAGACATTTCGTGACGCCGGCGTAATTCTCGTTCTTCTCGAACAGGGCCCTCGCAGTGCTGAAGTTGTCGATCGATCTCATGTATGTACCATCGTACGTGCCCAGGCTCTTGTAAAAGCGCGCGAACTTCGTATGGTAGATCTCATTCTTATAGAAGTTCCCAAACGTGTGATAGGCCTCTGCCATGCCGATCTCATTTCCTTGCTTCGTGTAGATATCGAGCGCTTCCTGGATTAGCCGCTCCGCCGGCACGAAACGCTCGATCGCCATGAGCTGGTAAGCCTGAGCCAGCTTCCTGTCTGGGTCTGAGGTTGCTGGAACTCCGATAGCCGCGCATCCGAGAAGACTCAACAGAACAACGCAGGCGAGCGCGGGCATGGGCAACCGCCTCGCGAACCTCACCCGTGTCGCCGGTGTCATGGCGATCGATGCGCCGATCGCCACAGAAGGCAGACTGAGCATATGTGCGTGCCTAACGTGCGGCATCAGGCGCGGCCGAAGGCCGTCGCCTGCATGCGGAAGTTAGACGCTTCGCGATCACGCTGGACGTTTCTAGCATTCCTCGGTCGGGATGTAGGATAGGCGACGTGGCAACCTTGGACGCAGTCGTTCACAGTGACCCAGAAATCTTGGGCGGGACACCTGTGTTCCGTGGGACAAGGGTTCCGCTAAAGAACCTTGTCGACTATTTGGCGGCAGGAGATACGCTCGACGAGTTCCTTGACCACTTCCCGTCTGTGAAGCGCGAGCAGGCGATGGCTGTACTCGAAATCGCCGCCAAGGAGGTGCTGCCGGCCTGTGCGCGTCCTGCTCGATGAGTCGTTGCCACGACCATTTGCCACGTTGCTGTCGGGGCACGAAGTACGAAGCAGAATCTGACCACCCTGCCCATCTCCGTCGTCGTTCTTGTTGCACCCACGAACCGAATCGAATCGCTGCAGGCCCTCGTGCCCGAATTGCTGGAGCTTCTCAAGGCGATACCACCGCGCCGATTGGTCCATATAGGCGTCTAGCGACAAGGCGCTCAGCCGCCGGCGAAGCCGGGCAGCTGAAGCGGCTGGTTGGCCAGCAGGTGTTCACGGCGCCAGCTGGCTTCCCATTACGTTCCATCCCACGGCGACGATGGATGATCGCTGATACTCGGCATCGGTCGCCCCCACGAAGAGTTCCGCAACACCAACGGCGTGGCGGGCAGTCTCCGGGTCTGGAAGCTGATAGTTGTGTTCGACAGCATTTCGGGGGTCGATGACTAGTTCGTGAACAACGTCCGGTATGCTGAGTCCCACCTGACGCAGGGCGGTGATCTTTTCGGGAAACCTCGAGCGAGAGAACGGGACGAGATGGTTGTACTGGAGAAGCACGTCGATGCGACAAGCAGCTGCCCGCTTCGCGTACGTGACAGCGTTGCTCAGGCCATAGCCGTCGGCTTCGGTGAGTCCCCGCCGTGCCCAGTCGAGGAAGATTGTAGCCGGGACCCAGTCTGACAGCCAGTCGCACGTCGCGATGTCCCCGGGGGGCATGGTCCGCGCGGCATCGAGGAGGTCTTCGGGCGCTGTCGATGTCGCGGCCAGGGTCTTCATCGTCTGTCGGTGAGGGAGAGACACTACGTCAGCCGGCGACGATGTGGTTCTTCTGCGCGCCGAGCTTGGTGATCCCCATCTCGACCACGTCGCCGGGCTGCAGATAGCGCGGCGGCTTCATGCCGTGGGCGACGCCGGCCGGGGTGCCGGTCGAGATCAGGTCGCCCGCGCGCAGCGACATGAACTGGCTGACGTACGCAATCAAGGTCCGCACGGAGAAGATCATGTCCTTGGTGTGGCCGCGCTGGCGCGGCTCGCCGTTGACCGTGGTCCACACCTCCAGCGCCTGCGGGTCGCCGACCTCGTCGGCGGTGACGAGCCACGGACCGATGGGCGCGAACGTGTCGGCGCTCTTGCCTTTGGTGGTCGTGCCGCCGCGCTCCATCTGGAACGCGCGCTCGGAGACGTCGTCGACGATGCAATAGCCGGCGACGTGCTTCAGCGCGTCGGCCTCGCTCACGTTGCGCGCGTCGCGGCCGATCACCGCGGCCAGCTCGACCTCGTAGTCGAGCTTGACGCCACCGCGCGGGCGCACGATCGAGTCGTACGGCCCGGCGATCGCGCTGTTGGCCTTGATGAAGAGCGTCGGCTCGTCGGGCGCGGGGCGGCCGACCTCGCGCGCGTGGTCGGTGTAGTTCAACCCGATGCAGACCATCTTGCCGATGCCGGCCAGCGGACAGCCCAGCCGCGGCCGGCCGCGCACGATCGGCAGCCGGTCGACCTTCACCGCGCGCAGGCGCTTGAGCCCGGCGGATGAGAGCGCCTCCGCGGTGATGTCTTTCACCACGCGCGAGAGATCGCGCAGCGCGCCGCTTGCGTCGATCACGCCCGGCTTCTCGGCGCCCGCGCGCCCGTAGCGGACGAGCTTCATATGGCCAGCGACGGTCGACGACGCCCCACGCCCGTCGCCTGCTCGAACGCGTGAGCGAGCTGCAGCACGCTCCACTCGTCCTGGTGCCGGCCGACGATCTGCAGCCCGACGGGCAGCCCCTCGGGGGTGAAGCCGCCCGGCACGGAGATCGCCGGATGGCCGGTGACGGTGATGTCCGAGCACGCGCGCATCCAGTCGATGTAGGTCGGCAGCCGCACGCCCTCGATCTCGGTGACGTAGGGCTGCGTGACGTCAAAGGGCGGCACCTGGGTGACGGGCAGCACCAGGAACTCGTGGCGCTCCATGAATTGGCGCACGCGGTGATAGAGCGCGGTGCGCTTGACCTCGGCCTCGCCCAGCTCGCGCGCGGTGAGCTTGAGCCCCTGCTCGGTGTTCCAGATGACGGTGTCCTTGATCTGGTGCCGGTGCTCGGCCAGCAGCGGGCCGAACTTGATCGCGAACGACAGCGCGCGCAGCGCCTGGAAGATCTCGCGCGCATCGTGCACGTCGGGCTCGGTGTCCTCGATCACGCAGCCGAGCGTCGCGAAGGCCTTGCGCTGCGGCTCGAGCGCGGCCGTGACCCGCCGGTCGATCGGCAGGCCGCCGAGATCGCGGCTCCAGGCGACGCGCACACCGCGAAAGTCGCGGTCGAGCGGGCGGCGGAACATCGCGCCGGCCTCCGTGATGGCGATCGGCGAGCGGGGATCGGGCCCGGCCATGGCGCTCAGCAGCAGCGCCGTGTCGGCGACCGTGCGGGCCATCGGCCCCTGCACGCTCAGCGAGGACCACGCGGCCTCGCGCGGCCACGCGGGCACGCGTCCGGGCGCGGTGCGCAGGCCGACGACGTTGCAGAAGGCGGCCGGGTTGCGCAGCGAGCCGCCGGTGTCGCTGCCGTCGGCGATCGGGACCATGCCGCATGCGAGCGCCACGGCGGCGCCGCCGCTGCTCCCGCCGCAGGTCTTCGTGACGTCGTAGGGATTGAGCGTGCGCCCGAAGACCTCGTTGAAGGTCTGCGAGCCGGCGCCGAACTCCGGGGTGTTGGTCTTGCCGAGCGTCACGGCGCCGGCGGCGCGCAGGCGCTCGATGATGAGGCCGTCGATGGCGGGAACGTTGTCCCGATAGATCGGCGAGCCGAACGTCGTGCGGATGCCCTTGGTCGGCACCAGGTCCTTGTGGGCGACCGGCAGGCCGAAGAGCGGCCCCGGCGCTTCGCCGCGCGCGAGGGCGGCGTCCTTCGCGCGCGCGTCGTCGAGCGCGCTATCGGCGGTGAGGGTGACGATGGCGTTGACCTTCGGGTTCACGCGCTCGATCTGGGCGAGATGCGCGCGGACGACCTCGGTGACGGAGACGTCGCGACGGCGGATGCGGTCGGCCAGCTCGACGGCGGTCAGGAAGCAGAGATCACTCATGGCGCTCGACGTTACGCCGAGGTGACGGTGGCGGTCAACCGCTGCTCAAACGCCGGGCGATCGCGCCGTCGTTGCCCTTTCTGACGGCGTATGTCCCTCTTCCTGTTTGTTTTTCTGACGCGCACGGCTGCTTCTCCGGCGCACTGCACCGCTCGTAAGTCGCCGTGGCACAACGCCGGTTTGGGTCGCCGCGCGCATGTGGCACGGAGCCTGCTACTTCACGCGGCGGGCGGCCTCGCGTCGGCCGCCCACAGAGAGCGCTGTGGCTTTCGTCACGGCGCTTTCTGCTTGTTCGGCGCGCGAACCCTCAAAGGAGGAGAGCTGCGTGAGTGAAATCTTGACGGTAATTTTCGGCACGGCGCCGGTCATCCTGGCGCTCGTGTGGCGAAACGCAACGGATCGACGACGCGATCGCGCCGAGACGGTGGGCGCGGGCGTGCGCTCCACTCTCGCGCGCGCGCTCGGCGGCGAATCGCTGATCGCCGTGGACGTCGAGCCCCCCACGCCGTGGACGCGCGGACGCGTGCACCTGTCCGCGCCCGACGGTTATCGACGGCTCGTGGACGAGGCCTGCCTGGACGTCGCGCAGCGGCTGCCGCTCGCGTACGACCTGGTGATCCATGGCTGCTGAGACGGGCGGCCGGACCCTGACGCGGATGTTGATCGCGATCTTCGAAGGTGACGAGGGCCGGGGGATCGTGCAGCTGCCACGGCTGATCGGGCTCGCGCGTCTTCAGAACTCGAGCGTGCGCGTCGCGTACTTCCGCCGGATTCCGCGGGACCGCACCGACCGCTACGACCGCATCGTCGCGGACCGCTACCGCGAGATGCTCCGCATCGAGGAGGCGATGCGGGAGGCGGTGGCCGGCGTGCTGCGCGCGGTGGGCCAGGGGCCGGTCGAGTGCGTCGTCCGCTTCGGCTCGCCCGTCGTCGAGGTCGAGCGCGAGGCCGAGGCGTTCGCGGCGGACACCGTCGCATTCGCGCCCGGCCCGGATCTGCCGGCGCGCTGGCGCGCCTGGCGCGTGCGCCGGCGCTTCGCCGCCTATCCCGGGCTGCGCATGCTCGTGCTCGAGGGTGACGCGCCCGGCCGCGGGCGCGGGGAGGTCGCGATGCGGCCCGCTTGACGCGTCCGGCGGCTTCGCCCATCCTTTCGTCGGCGGCGACGGTGAGTGTCGCCGGCGAAAGGAGCGGGCATGCGGGGAGCGCGGACGATCGCGATGGCGGCCGTGGTGGCCATGGCGCTGGCGGCGCCGTCGAGCTGGGCCCAGCCCAAGAAGCTCGTCTTCTGGACGCACTGGGAACAGAACCCCGAGTTCAACAAGTTCTACGAGACCCGGGGTAAGGACTTCGCGCAGAAGTCTGGATACGAAGTCCAGGTCGTCACCGTGCCGTACCAGGGCTACGAGGCGAAGTACCTCGCGGCGCTGATGGGCAAGAGCGGCGCCCCCGACATCTTCATGGGCATGACGCACCACTGGTGCGGCCAGTACGACTTCTGCGACAAGATGCCGGCGGATCTCGCCAGGATCTGGGACGAGAACCTGCCGAAGTACATGCTCAACGTCGGCAAGTGGAAGGGGTCGCGCTACGGCATCCCGATCGAGCACGGCAACTTCCAGCAGATGTACATCGACACCGAGCTCTTCAAGAAGGCCGGCCTCGATCCCGACAGGCCGCCGAAGACGCTCGACGACTGGCTGGCCGCGATGAAGAAGCTCACCGTGCTCGACGCCAAGGGCGAGCCGACCCAGGTCGGCTTCGCGCTCCGTCACAAGGGCCATCCCGTCGGCATCACCGACAAGTTCCTGCCGTTCGCCCACGCCTTCGGCGCACGGATGCTCGCGCCCAACCTCGAGAAGGCGACGGGCTTCGCCAACAGCGCGGAGATGGTCTCGGCGCTGCAGTTCTATTCCGATCTCGTGAACAAGCACAAGGTCGCGTCGATCGCGTTCCCGACGCCGGAGGACGCCTTCGGTCAGAAGCGCGCGGCCACCATCTTTCGCGAGTCGTGGTTCTTCGGCTGGGTGAAGAAGAACGCGCCCGACGTCGCCTTCAAGGTGTACGCGCTGCCGTGCGGCAAGACGTGCCCCGGCGCCGGCAACCTGTTCCCGTGGACGAACATGGTGTACAAGAGCAGCCCCAACAAGCAGGCCGCGTGGGACTTCCTCAAGTTCATCAGCAACGCCAAGGACGACCTGGACCAGCACCAGGCGCAGGGGATCCTGCCCGTGTGGACGGCGAATCTCGACTCGGCGTACGTGAAGAGCCGCCCGGACTACCAGTCCACCCAGGAGATGCTCAAGCAGCCGGTGCCGCCGGAGTACTACCACCCGAAGTCGAACGAGCTGGCGACGGCGTTCGGCGAGGCGGTGGTGGCCGCGCTCTACGGCAAGGGGCAACCCAAGCCGCTGCTGGATGAAGCAGCCGCGAAGATGGACCGCGTCCTGAAAGACTGATCTGCTGCTGCGGCTGATCGCGCCGCGCTCGTACATGGACCGCCAGCGGCGGGCGGGACTGCTGTTCGTCCTGCCCGCCGTCGTCTATTTCGGTGGCGTCTTCCTTCTCCCCCTCGTTGAGTCGGTGATCGGCTCCTTCTACCGCACGGTGCCCGGCGGCCTCAGCCAGTTCGTCGGCACGCGGCTCTACGTCAAGGTGTTGACCGATCCGACGTTCTGGCAGGCCGTCGGCAACACCGTGAGCCTGCTCGTGATGTCGGTGCCGGTGACGGTGGTGGTGGCGCTCGCGGTCGCGCTCGGCCTGCACCGGTTGAGGCGTCTCGAGGCGCGCAGCGCGTGGGCCGCGATGTACTTCCTGCCGTTTTCCGTCTCGCTGGTGGCGGCGGCGCTGGTGTGGCAGTGGATCTACGACCCGGTGTACGGCGTGCTCAACCATTTTCTCGGCGCGCTCGGCGTGCCGCCGCTGAAGTGGCTGCAGAGCCTCGACCTCGTCCGTCCGTCGCTGGCGGCCGTGAACGTATGGGCGCGGCTCGGCTTCGACACGATGATCTTCCTGGCCGCGCTCCAGGCCATCCCCGCGGAGTACTACGAGGCGGCCGCCATCGACGGCGCCAGCGTGTGGCAGGCCCTGTGGCGGATCACGCTGCCGCTGCTCAATCCGCAGATCGTGATGGTGGCGATTCTCGAGCTGATCTTCAACTTCAAGATCTTCGACACGGTGTACGCGACGACGCAGGGCGGGCCCGCGGGCTCCAGCCAGACGGTGATCATGCTGCTCTACGACACCGCCTTCAAGTACTTCCGGCTCGGCGACGCCTCGGTCATGGCG
>Ga0137403_10010797_pt1 | contig 10100 bp, 6 predicted proteins | sample CZOMad2_1_16fung_FD_122057 | JGI IMG/M metagenome (GOLD analysis project Ga0137403, IMG submission 122057) | Vadose zone soil fungal communities from Angelo Coast Range Reserve, California, USA - CZOMad2_1_16fungal (Hybrid Assembly) | ecosystem: Environmental > Terrestrial > Soil > Vadose zone... | reverse complement strand
TTGCTGCGCGTTTGGCGGCGGACGTCATGGGGGTGCCCACGCTGATCATGGCCCGCACCGACGCCGACAGCGCAGCACTGCTTACCAGCGACATCGACCCGCGAGATCGCGAATTCCTAACCGGGGAACGCACCGCCGAAGGTTTTTTCGGCATTCGCTCAGGACCGAAGTGCGCCATTGCGCGCGCTATCGCCTACGCCCCCTATGCCGATCTTCTCTGGTGCGAAACGTCCAAGCCGGATTTGCGTGAAGCCAAGGAATTCGCCGAAGGCGTACACGCAAAATTCCCCGGCAAACTGCTTGCGTATAATTGCTCACCATCCTTCAACTGGAAAAAGCATCTCTCGGATTCGACGATTGCCAGTTTCCAGCGCGAACTCGCGGCCATGGGATACAAATTTCAGTTCATCACGCTCGCCGGATTCCATTCCCTGAATTTATCGATGTTTGAACTCGCGCGCGGCTATAAAACGGAGGGTATGGCCGCCTATTCGCTGCTTCAGGAAAGAGAATTTCGCTGCGAGCAGAGCCAACAGTACGAAGCTGTCAAACATCAACGCTTCGTGGGCACCGGATATTTCGATGATGTACAGCATGTAATTACCAGTGGGACGACGTCCACCAAAGCGCTCGAAGGTTCGACCGAAAATAAGCAATTCGGCAAGCCGGAAGAAGCCTTAAACTCTGTCGTGGGAACCTCAGCCTCCCTCTAGACCGGGAGAATTCTTCATGGCCGTTACGCGGCAGAGCATCAAGGGCTTCCACACAAATAACGCTCCCACGGGCACAGCGGAACGCGAATTGCCTGCCGGATTGCTGCAATTTCTTACCCCGCTGCACCACAAGTTCGCTGCGCGTCACCGCGCGCTCGTGTCAGCAAGGCGTGCCGCTCTCGACCAGTCTTTGCGCGGCAGCAAGCCAAATCACCTTCCGGCGTCGGCCGCCACGCGCGAAGATTGGGGTATCGAAGTGCCCGCGTGGTGCGCCGATCAGCGTAATCAGATGACCGGACCGGCCGATGACGCCGAACTCGTCGTAAAAATGCTCAATTCCGGTGCGCCCGGCGTAATGCTCGATCTCGAGGATTCCACGGTGAATGAGTGGGAACATCAGCGCCTGGGTGTCGAAAATATTCTGCAGGCGCTTCGTGGCTCGCTGACCTACCACGACGCCAAGCGCAACCGTGATGTGGGTATTAAACCAAGCGATACCGTGATTTGGATTCGTGCGCGCGGCTTGCATATCCATCAAGGCGGGCTGATTGAAAGGGAATTGTGTTCCGCTTCACTATTCGACGTCGCGCGAATCGTCTTTGCCGTCGAACCTGCAGACCTGAAACATCCGCTGGCGTTTTACATTCCTAAATCAGAATCCGCCGAGGAAGCGCTTTTCTGGCGCGACATGTTTCAGAGCCTGGCACAAGCCCGCGGCTGGCCGAAAAATTACATCAAATGCATGGCCCTGGTCGAAGCGCATCCGCTCGCGTACCAGATGGAAGAATTTCTCTACAACTTGCGCGATCACATTTTGGGATTGAATCTCGGCCGCTGGGACTATATGGCCAGCCTGATTCATTTTAATTTGCATGATCCGCGCTGGTTGCTGCCGGACCGCAATACCATTCCGCACGATGTGCCGTTCTTCCAGAATTTGCGCCAGCTCCTGCCGGAAATTTGTCACCGACGCGGCGCGCTGGCGATCGGCGGCATGACCGCTCTCTATCCAAGCCGCCAGGATGCGGAATTGAACGCGCGCGCGCTAACGGTGCTGCAAAAAGACAAGAAGAATGAAGCCGATTCGTTGATGGATGGCGCCTGGACCGGGCATCCCGATCAGAATCAGATAGCGCTTGAACAATTTCCCGCACCAAATCAATTACACGCTCGAAGCGCTTCCGCCGAACGCCATCCGGATCTTCGACCAGTTCCTACGGGTGTCGGAAAACGCACCTTGGACGGAACGCGGGCGGCGATCCGCACCGTAATCCGTTATCGCAACGGGGTGTTGAACGGAAAAGGCGCCAGCCTGCTCGATGGATATATGGAAGACCTGGCAACCGATCGCATTTACAGGCTGATGCTGGCGCAAAGACTGCAACATTCGCGCGTCACGCCGATTGTTGATACTGCAGGCGACCCTGTCCATCACACTCCAGAACTGCTAAGCAGCCTTTTTGACGAAGAACTCGACACCATCATCGCTCAACCACCGCGCGGCGAGACTGGTACTCGCGAAACTTTGCAGGAAGCGCGCCGCATCGCCGAAGCGATGGTCCTCAACCACGAATTCGATCCGTCGTAGCCAAAAGATTCTCGTGCCATCCGGTAACCAAATCGTCAGGATTTCACAGCGCCGGGAAATCTCGCCATGGGGTTATCTTCATTTGTGAGATGTGATAGATTCCTCGGTGCCGCCCCTAAAGGACTGTTCCACGCTGAATTCACACTACGCAAGTCATCGATTCTGAAACCTATGCGACAGCCTGATCGCAGTGGCGGCAAGTTTGACCTGGTGTCGGCGGCGTGAAGTACGTTTGCAAATGTAAGGTCACTTTGCGTTCGCAGCGATGAAGCAACGAAGGAGGAAGTATGGCAACGATCACAACCAAGGATGGCACGCAGATTTATTACAAAGATTGGGGAACGGGTCAGCCGATCGTTTTCTCGCACGGCTGGCCACTTACCGCGGACGACTGGGACGGGCAGATGCTCTTCTTCGGCCAGCGGGGCTATCGGGTGATCGCGCATGACCGGCGGGGGCATGGGCGCTCCGAGCAGACCTGGGATGGCAATGAAATGGATACTTACGCCGACGATTTGGCGGCGCTAACTGAAAAACTGGACCTACAGGACGCAATTCATGTGGGGCACTCAACCGGCGGCGGGGAAGTCGCCCGCTACATCGGAAGACACGGCAGCAAACGTGTCGCCAAGGCGGTGCTGATCAGCGCAGTGCCGCCGCTCATGCTGAAAACCGAAAAGAATCCTAGCGGCCAGCCGATCACAGTCTTCGACGGCCTCCGGGCGGCATATACGGCCAACCGTCCGCAATTTTACAAGGACATCACATTGCCCTTTTACGGATACAACCGCTCAGGCGCAAAGATTTCCGAAGGCATTCGCGAGAAGTGGTGGTTGCAAGGCATGTTGGGAGGCGTTAAAGCACACTACGATTGCATCAAGGCGTTCTCGGAAACCGACTTCACGGAAGACTTGAAGAAGATCGACATCCCGGTTCTGGTGATGCATGGAGACGACGACCAGATTGTACCAATTGTCGCCGCGGGTCCGTTGTCCGCGAAGATACTGAAGAAAGCAACGCTGAAGGTCTATCCGGGTTTTCCGCACGGCATGCCCACGACCAATGCGGATCAGATCAATTCCGACCTGCTGGCGTTCTTGCAACAAAGCCAGCAGGCGTCCGCGTAAAGAACAGGATGCGCATCTGGCACCAACTACGGCCACATTGCTTTTTGGGGCGGACGAGATCAACGCCGAAATCAATCGACTACTGAGGAGAAACGATGAGTACGGCTTTGCCGGCATGTACCCTTTTTCACCTGGCGCTGAGTTTAGCCGGAATTCTCGCCGGCTTGGTTGTGGTGTTCGCGCTCATTTCCGGGAAGCAGTCGAGCTGGACTGCCACCTTTCTACTAACCACTGCGGCGACCAGCCTCACCGGATTCTTGTTCCCATTCCACAAGTTTTTGCCATCCCACGGCGTCGGCATCGTTTCTTTGCTGGCTTTGGCGCTGACAATTTCGGCGCTCTACGTCTTCCATTTTGCCGGGGCGCGGCGTCGCGTTTACGTAATCGGCTCGGTTATAGCGCTTTATCTGAACGTATTCGTTTTGATCGCACAGTTTTTCATGACCGCGCTCAAGGCACTGCGCCTACGGGGTCAGAACCGCCATTTCTCGTGACGCAAGTTGTCGTGATGTTGATTTTTATCGTGCTTGGGGGTTTTCGCGACCAAGCGATTTCCCGGTCAACCAGTTCACGCCGCTCAGCACTGAAGGCTGGACCAACATGCTTCGTGAGTTGCTGGCGCATTGATTCACGTTGTTCCATTGGAGTCGTCAGGCGATCCGCATTCTTGTAATACGGTTTCATCGTAGGAGGGGCACATGAACACCATTTCGAAACGCAAACTCTGGATAGCGGGTGCACTCTTCCTGCTTGTAATCGGCATCGTGATTGGTGCTACCCGCCCCAAACGCGCATCCGGAACTCCACCGGGCGGCTCACCCGACGTACAGGTTGTACTGGTCGAGCAGAAGGATGTTCCGATTTATGGCGAGTGGATCGGTACCCTCGACGGATTCACAAACGCCGATGTGAAGGCGCAGGTCACAGGCTACCTGATGCGGCAAGGCTATCAGGAAGGCGCATTCGTGAAGAAAGGGCAGCTGCTCTTCGAGATTGATCCGCGTCCTTTTCAAGCCGCGCTGGATCAAGCGCAAGGACAGTTGGCACAGGCGACAGCGGCCCTCGCCAACGCCGAGGCGGTTCAAGGCAGAACCGAGCTCGACGTGAACCGATATACTCCGTTGGCGAGAGAGCAAGCCGCAAGCCAGCAGGATCTAGACAACGCCGTTCAGAACAATTTGGCGGCCAAGGCTACGGTGGCGACCGCCAAGGCACAAATCAAGTCAGCCGAAGCAGCCGTTGAAACGGCAAAAATCAATTTGGATTTCACGCGGCTGGTCGCGCCCATCGAGGGCATCGCCGGACAGGCGCAACTTCAAGTAGGCGCCCTGGTGAATCTTAGCAGCCCGCCCGTGACGTCAGTTTCAACGGTTGACCCGATCAAGGTTTATTTCACTGTTGGTGAGCCGCAGTACCTCGAATGGAGAAGACGATTCCCGACGGAAACGACGCGGCAAGCGGCTGACAAGAATCTGCGCCTGGAACTGATTTTGGCCGACGGCTCAACGTATCCCCATGAAGGAACGTTCTACTTCGCGGACCGCCAAGTGAATGAGAGTACCGGGGCGATTCGCATCGCCGGGTTATTTGCCAATCCGGCGAATATTCTGCGTCCCGGCGGCTATGGCAAAGTTCGGGCGGTGATTCGAACTCAGCAGGGCGCTTTGCTGGTACCGCAGCGTGCAGTTTCAGAGCTGCAAGGCGGCTATCAAGTCGCAGTTGTGGACAGCGAAAACAAAGTGAGCATTAGGGCGGTCCAAGCCGGCGACCGCGTCGGCAACCAGTGGGTCATCGCCGAAGGTCTAAAGCCCGGCGAGCAGGTGATCGCCGAAGGCGTGCAGAAGGTGCGTCCGGGTATGCAAGTCAATCCCAAGCCATTCGCTCGGGACTCTCAGGGAAGGTGACGCGATGTCAAAATTTTTTATCAATCGTCCCATCGTCGCTATGGTCATCTCGATTGTCTTTGTGTTGGTCGGCACGATCACCGTACTGAATCTGCCTATCGCCCAATTTCCCAACATCGCTCCGCCAGAAATTCAAGTGCTGGCTACCTACGTAGGTGCCGACGCGCAAACGCTTGAACAGGCAGTGGCCACTCCCATCGAACAGCAGATGAGCGGTGTGGACAACATGAACTACATGTATTCGCTTAACGCCACCGGCAACTCCAACACCACGCTGATCGTGAACTTCGATGTAAAAACCGATCCGAATACCGACTTGATTCTCACTCAGGCGCGCGAAACACAAGCTGCCTCGCAACTACCCGCCGATGTCAACAACTACGGAATTACTGTTCGCAAGGCGGTGTCCGCTCCGCTGATGCTCATTGCGCTGTACTCACCGCATGGCACCTACGATGCCAACTTTCTCGCCAACTACGCGTACATCAATATCACCGACCCGATCACGCGCTCGCCGGGCATCGGCAACGTTCAGGTATTTGGAGCGGGCCAATACGCGATGCGGCTTTGGGTAAAGCCGGACCACTTGGCGAAACTGGGCATCACCGTTCCGGAAATCGTCAGCGCTATTCAAGCTCAGAATACGGTGAACCCCGCCGGGAAGGCGGGAGGCGAGCCCGCACCCAAGGGCCAGGAATTCACTTATTCCGTTCTCGCGCAAGGCCGGCTCGCGTCACCGGAAGAATTCGGACGGATCGTGGTGCGCGAAACGCCGGACGGCGGCATCGTGCGGGTTCGGGACGTTGCGCGGATCGAGCTGGGTTCCCAGGACTACAGTGTCTCCGGCCGCTTGAATGGGAAGCCGAGCGCTATCATTGCCACCTACCAATTGCCCGGTTCGAACGCAGTTGATGCTGCCGCAGGCGTCGATAAATTAATGGCCCAGATGAAGCAGCGCTTCCCGGAAGACATGGATTTCATCGTCGCTCTGGATACCACGCGCGCGGTCACCGAAGGCATAAAGGAAATCGTAGTCACGCTGTTGATTGCCCTGGCGCTGGTAATTCTGGTGGTCTATATTTTTTTGCAGGGTTGGCGCGCCACCCTGATTCCTCTCCTGGCCGTTCCGGTTTCCCTGGTCGGAACGTTTGTACTTTTTCCCGTGTTCGGATTTTCCATCAATACCCTTTCTCTCTTTGGTCTGGTGCTGGCCATCGGCCTCGTGGTTGACGACGCCATCGTGGTGGTTGAAGGAGTCGAAAGACACATCGAAGAGGGCCTGACGCCGAAGGCCGCGGCCTTGAAAGCAATGGAAGAGTTGTCCGGCCCGGTCGTTGGCATCGCTCTGGTTCTTTCCGCGGTGTTCGTGCCGACAGCTTTCATTCCGGGCATCACCGGCCGGCTGTACCAGCAATTCGCCGTTACCATCGCGATTTCAGTGCTGTTGTCTGCATTCAACGCACTTACGCTTAGCCCCGCGCTTGCGGCTCTGCTGCTGAAGCCGCGCACACCAAGCCAGGGATTGCTGCGGCGATTCTTCGATTGGTTTAATCGCTGGTTCGAACGCACAACCGAAGGTTACGTCCGTTGGAGCGGCGTACTCCTGCGAAAAACCGTGGTCTTGGTGGTGTTGTTAATTGCTTTCAGTATCGCGGCCGGTTTTTTCGCCAACCGGGTGCCATCGAGCTTCCTTCCGGACGAGGACCAGGGCTACGCCTTCATAAATCTTCAGCTTCCGAACGGAGCTTCTCTCGAACGCACGACGGCGGTGGCGGCCGACGTGGAAAAAATTCTGGCGAATACTCCTGGCGTTCAATATTCGACTAGCGTCGTCGGTTTCAGTTTGCTCAGCTATGTGCGCACGAGCTATAACGCGTTTTTCTTTGTGACTTTCAAGCCCTGGGATGAACGCAAGAGTCGCCCGGAACAATTCCAGGCAATCAAAGCGCACCTGAACAGGGAATTGAGCCGTTTGCCTGCGGCCATTGCCTTTAGTTTTTCGCCGCCCGCGATTCCTGGCGTCGGCACTTCTGGCGGCTTCACCTTTGTGCTCGAGGATCGAGCGGGCAACGATGTGCAGTTCCTGGCCAAAAATCTTGGCACTTTCCTGGAAGCAGCTCACAAGCGCCCGGAGATTGCGGGACTGAGCACTACCTTCCTGCCCAGCGTGCCACAGGAGTTTGTCGAAGTAGACCGCGACAAAGTGTTGAAGCAGGGCGTGCCCCTCAACGATGTGTACCGGACAATCCAAGCGTTCATGGGCGGATATTTCATCAACTATTTCAATCGTTTCGGACGGCAATGGCAGGTTTATATCGAGGCGGAAGGCGAGTATCGCTCTAAAGCAGAAAATGTCGGGCAATTTTATGTTCGCAACAACAAAGGCGAAAACGTTCCGCTGTCCACGCTAACCACCGTAAAGCCGCGACTCGGCCCGGAATTTACCATGCGCTTCAACGAGTTCCGTTCCGCGCAAATCAACGGCAGCGCGGCGCCAGGCTACAGCGCGGACCAGGCGACCGCAGCTCTCGAAGAGGTTTTCAAGCAGACCATGCCGCGCGAGATGGGCTTCGACTATTCGGGCATGTCTTTTCAGGAGCAGAAAGCGCGCGAGGGCGTACCTGCTTCTGTCATTTTCGGACTCTCGCTGCTGTTCGTCTTTCTTATTCTGGCGGCCCTGTATGAAAGCTGGTCCCTTCCCTTCAGCGTACTGCTGAGCACGCCGGTGGCGATCTTTGGAGCCTTTGGAATCCTTTGGTTGCGCCGCGTGCTGCTCGGACTTTTCCTGCCGCCGTACATGGTCCAGATTGAGAGCGATATTTATTCGCAAATCGGGCTGGTCATGCTTATCGGTTTGGCCGCCAAAAATGCGATTTTGATCGTCGAATTTGCCAAGGATGAATTCGAAAAAGGCAAACCGCTGGCGGATGCCGCTCTGGAAGGAGCCAGACTTCGTCTCCGGCCGATTCTGATGACATCGTTCGCGTTCATTCTCGGATGCGTGCCGCTTTGGGTAGCGACCGGTGCCGGTTCCGTCGCCCGGCAAATCATGGGGACTACGGTGATTGGTGGAATGTTGGCCGCCAGCATCATCGGGATTTTCTTCGTGCCGGGGGTCTTCTACCTGGTTGAGAAATTGTCGGGTGCCGGCAAAGAGCACGCTACCGGCGGTCTGCCGGCAACGCCTTCTCCGGCGCCGGGGGATTGAGGTGGACGCGGTAACGAAATGCACAGAGCGATTTCTGCGGAGCACTCTATGAAGAACTTAGCGCCACTCAAATGGGCCTCGATGTTTTCAGCATTGCTCGCCGGATGCAGCGTCGGTCCTAACTACCATCGGCCCGCGGTGCAAACTCCAACGGCTTTCCGCGAGCCTGCCGAAAATCCGCAGGTCCAGGCACAAGCGGCTTCCTATGCGGATCTTCCGTGGTGGCAAGTTTTCCAGGATCCGCAATTACAAGAACTCATCCGCACCGCCATAAAACAAAACTACGACTTGCAACTTGCCACGGAGCGAATCAATGGCGCTCGCGCACAACTTGCCGTAACTCGTGCCAGCCAATTTCCGCAGGTGCAGGGAAACGGCACTTTCAGCGGTGGAAAAGAATCTAACTTCCAAACCAAATTTAATTTTCTGACTCTGACCGCCGACGCCGCCTTCCAGTTGGACTTCTTCGGCAAGTTGCGTCGCGCGACGGAGGCATCACGTGCTCAGCTGCTGGCAACCGAGGATGCGCGGCAGACGGTCATTTTGACGCTGGTCAGCGACGTCGCTAGTGATTATTTCGCGCTGCTGCAGCTCGACTTACAGCTACAGATCACACGCAACACGGTCGCGGCGCAGGAAGCTTCGGTGAAGCTGACCAATCTTCGCCTGGACCACGGGGTTGCCACCAAGCTCGACGTTCTGCAATCTCAGCAAGTGCTCGATTCTGCGAATGCGCAGATTCCAGACTTGGAGCGGCAGATCGCTCAGGAAGAAAATGCCATCAGCATTCTCCTCGGCAATTATCCGCAAGCCGTTCCGCGCGGGCGTGCGCTGGTGGAGCAGCCGCTTCCTCCCGAAGTTCCGCCGGGCCTGCCGTCATCGCTGATCGAGCGGCGGCCGGATATTCGCGAAGCCGAACAAATCATGGTTGCGGCGAATGCAGAAATCGGCGTGGCCAAGGCGCAATTCTTTCCGCAAATCTCGTTGACTGGCTCCGGCGGCGGTGCTTTCGGGCGCAGCAGCGCGTTTTCCGGACTGATGAGTTCGCAGCTTGGCATCTGGTCCTATGGCGCGCAAGTAAGTCAGCCGATTTTCACGGCCGGAGCGCTTCGCGGAAATCTGCGACTGGCGGAATCTCAGCACCAGCAAGCTTTGATCGCTTACCGGCAGTCGATTCAGCGGGCGTTCGGAGACGTGTCCGACGCGCTGATCGGTTATCAGAAATTCCATGAGGTTCGCGTGCGCCAGGAAAGTACCGTGGCGGATTTGCAGGAATCCGTCCGGCTGTCCAACATGCGTTACAAAGGCGGCACCACGGCGTACCTGGAAGTCCTGGACGGACAACGTTCGCTCTTTGCCGCGGAACTTACTCTCGCTCAGGCTCGTGGCACTGAGTACCAGAGTCTGGTGCAACTTTACCGAGCCCTTGGCGGAGGCTGGAAAGAATAGCCGGTGAACAATTCGTTTTGCGCGGAAGTCCGTAGTCCGTGGCGTGCCTGACGACGATGTAATCGCGGAGCTGCTTCATAACATTCCACGCGCTTTGTTCGTCATCCCACC
>Ga0137403_10010796_pt1 | contig 10102 bp, 8 predicted proteins | sample CZOMad2_1_16fung_FD_122057 | JGI IMG/M metagenome (GOLD analysis project Ga0137403, IMG submission 122057) | Vadose zone soil fungal communities from Angelo Coast Range Reserve, California, USA - CZOMad2_1_16fungal (Hybrid Assembly) | ecosystem: Environmental > Terrestrial > Soil > Vadose zone... | reverse complement strand
CGATTATCCCGAGGACTCCTTCGAAAACATGCAGCGCGTTGCTCACGACTTCAAGTTCCCGTTTCCCTACCTCTTCGACGAGACCCAGGAGGTCGCGCACGCCTACGACGCCGTGTGCACGCCGGACTTTTTCGGTTTCGACAAGGACCTGGGACTTCAGTACCGGGGCAGGCTCGACGCCTCGCGCACCGCGCCGGTGGCAAACGCACGCCGCGAATTATTCGACGCCATGAAGGCGGTGGCGGAAACCGGGCGCGGTCCGGTGGATCAAATAGCCAGTATGGGTTGTTCGATCAAATGGAAACGGCGCTGAGGAAACCGTCACCCGGGATGCTCGAGCGCGTGATCGAGACGGTGAAAGACGTGGCGAAGGAAGAGGTGATGCCGCGTTACCTGAAGGTGGCGCATCAGCGCAAGTCGGACGGCAGCCTGTTCACCGAAGCCGATATCGCCGCCCAGGAGGCGCTGTCCCACCGGCTTCCGGAAATCTATTCCGGGCCGATCGTTGCCGAGGAAATGACCCCGGAGCAACAAGCAGAATACTGGCTGGCCGGTGCCGAGGGGCTGTGGTGCGTCGACCCGATAGACGGCACCTCGAATTTCGTCAACGGCCTGCCCTATTTCGCCGTGTCGGTGGCGCTGATGAAGAAGGGCAGGAGCGTGCTGGGCGTGGTCTACGACCCGGTCGCCGACGAGGTGTTCTACGCCGAGAAGGGTGGCGGCGCCTTCCTCAACGGCGAGCGCCTGCCGATCAAGGAGCACGCGCCGCACTTGCGCAGCGCCATGGCGCAAGTGGACTTCAAGCGCCTGCCCGAACGGCTCGCGCGCGAACTGGTTGCCTCACCGCCTTATTCCTCGCAGCGCAATTTCGGCGCCAGCACGCTGGAATGGTGCTACGTCGCCGCCGGGCGCTTCGACGTCTATCTCCACGGCGGGCAGAAGCTCTGGGATTACGCCGCCGGTTCGCTGATCCTGGAGGAAGCCGGAGGGCTGATGTCCAGCCTCACCCAGGATGACTTTTGGGCCGACACGCTGTGGCAGCGTTCCGCGATCGCGGCGCGCGATCCCGGACTGTTCGACGCCTGGAAGCGCTGGATCCGCGCGCGCCAGTAGTCCGCAAACCCGTCGCCGGCCCCGTCGGGGCGATTAGATTGCGGCCCCGTTGCGGCGCGGGGACCTATCCTTGACCGGCCTTCACGTTGCCGGTATCTTGGCAAGTTTTCGCAGCAATTTTCTCCACTTAGGGTATTTCGATGGAATTGACCGCCGGCGTTACCACCGAATTGTCCGGGGCCGAAATCACGATTCGCTGTCTTCAGGAAGAGGGCGTCGAGTTCATTTTCGGTTACCCGGGCGGTGCCGTCCTTCCCCTGTACGACGAGTTGTTCAAGCAGGAAAAGGTCAAGCACATTCTGGTACGCCACGAGCAGGCGGCGGTGCACGGAGCCGATGCCTATTCCCGCTCCACCGGGAAAGTGGGCGTGGTGCTGGTGACTTCGGGTCCGGGCGTGACCAACGCGGTGACCGGCATTGCCACTGCGCACATGGATTCCATCCCGATGGTGATCGTCACCGGCCAGGTGCCGACGCACGCCATCGGCCAGGACGCCTTCCAGGAAGTGGACACCGTCGGGATCACCCGGCCGTGCGTGAAGCACAACTTCCTGGTGAAGGACATCAAGGACCTCGCGGTCATCATGAAGAAGGCATTTTATCTCGCCGCCACCGGCCGTCCCGGCCCGGTGTTGGTTGACATCCCCAAGGACGTGCAGTCCACCAAAACTGCTTACTTTTATCCGCAGTCGGTGACGATGCGTTCCTACAATCCGGTGACCAAGGGACATAGCGGGCAGATCAAGAAGGCGATCCAGCTGCTCATGGAGGCCAAGCGGCCGATGATCTACACCGGCGGCGGCATAGTGCTCGGTAACGCGTCCGCCGAACTGACGCAACTGGTGCGCACGCTCGGTTTCCCCTGTACCAACACCCTCATGGGCCTGGGCGGTTATCCCGCCAGCGATCCGCAGTTCGTGGGCATGCTCGGCATGCACGGTACTTACGAAGCGAACATGGCGATGCAGAACTGCGACGTGCTGCTCGCGATCGGCGCGCGCTTCGACGACCGCGTGATCGGCAACCCGAAACACTTCTTCCAGGAAGACCGCCGGATCATCCACGTCGACATCGACCCCTCGTCGATCTCCAAGCGCGTGCGGGTGGACGTGCCGATCGTCGGCGACGTCAGGGAAGTGCTGCAGGAGATGAATCGCCAGCTCGCTGCCGCCAAGGAGCGCCCGGACCCGGCCGCGATCAAGTCCTGGTGGACGCAGATCGAGCAGTGGAGGAGCCGCGATTGCCTGAAATACGACCGCGCCTCGAAAATCATCAAACCGCAGTTCGTGATGGAAAAGCTCTACGAACTGACCAAGGACATGGATCTGTTCCTGACCTCGGACGTGGGTCAGCACCAGATGTGGGCGGCGCAGTTCTACAAGTTCGAGAAGCCGCGCCGCTGGATCAATTCCGGCGGCCTGGGCACGATGGGCGTGGGGCTGCCGTACGCGCTCGGCGTTCAGCTCGCGTATCCGGACGCGACCGTGGCCTGCGTGACCGGCGAGGCGAGCATCCAGATGTGCATCCAGGAACTATCCACCGCCAAGCAGTACCGGCTGCCGGTGAAGATCGTCAACCTCAACAATCGTTACATGGGCATGGTGCGACAGTGGCAGCAGTTCTTCCACGGCAACCGCTACGCCGAGTCCTACATGGACGCGCTGCCGGACTTCGTCAAGCTGACCGAATCCTACGGCCACGTGGGCATGCGCATCGACAAGCCGGAGGACGTCGAGCCGGCGCTCAAAGAGGCGTTCGGCCGCAAGAACGACCTCGTTTTCATGGACTTCATCACCGACCAGACCGAGAACGTGTTTCCGATGGTGCCCGGCGGCAAAGGCCTGTCGGAGATGATCCTGGTTTGATTCAAATGCGTCACATCATCTCCCTACTCATGGAAAACGAGCCGGGCGCGTTGTCTCGCGTGGCCGGCCTGTTCTCGGCGCGCGGCTACAACATCGAGTCGCTTACGGTCGCGCCCACCGAAGATCCGTCGCTGTCGCGCATGACCGTGGTTACCAGCGGTTCCGACGACGTCATCGAGCAGATCACCAAGCAGCTCAACAAGCTGGTCGATGTGGTCAAAGTGGTGGATCTGTCCGACGGCGATCACATCGAGCGCGAGCTGATGCTGGTCAAGGTGCGCGCCTCCGGCAAGGACCGCGAGGAGATGAAGCGCATGGCGGACATCTTCCGCGGCCGCATCGTCGATGTGACCGAGAAGGCTTACACCATTGAGCTCACCGGCACAGGGAGCAAGCTCGATGCCTTCCTCGAAGCGCTCGAACGGGGCGTAATTCTGGAAACGGTGCGCACCGGCGCTTCGGGTATCGGCCGTGGCGAGCGCATCCTGAAAGTTTCGTGAGGGGTGAGGGGCCAAGAATCGGTGATTAGGTGATTCAGTAATTAGGTGATTGAAACCAGTCACTCAATCACTCAATCGCTCAATTACTTAATCACTCCCCTGCCTTCACCCTTCACCCTTCACCCATTACCCATCACGCATCACCCGAATACAACAAGAGGCGAACATGAAAGTTTTTTACGATAAGGACGCGGACCTGCGTCTGATCAAGGGAAAGAAGGTCACCATCCTGGGTTACGGCTCGCAGGGCCATGCCCACGCATTGAACCTCAAGGACTCCGGCGTGAAGGTTGCCGTCGGCCTGCGCAAGGGCGGTGCTTCGTGGGACAAGGCCAAGAAGGCCGGTCTGGAAGTGAAGGACATCGCCGACGCGGTCAAGGCCGCAGATTTCGTCATGATCCTGTTGCCTGACGAGCACATCGCCGATGTCTATCGCAGCGAAGTCGAACCCCACATCAAGAAAGGCGCGGCACTGGCCTTTGCCCACGGCTTCAACATCCATTTCGGCCAGGTCGTGCCCCGGGGCGATCTGGACGTGGTGATGGTCGCGCCCAAGGCGCCCGGACATACCGTGCGCTCGACTTACGTGCAGGGTGGCGGAGTGCCGATGCTGATCGCGATCCACCAGAATCCGTCGAAGAAAGCGCGTGACCTGGCGCTCTCGTACGCGGCGGCGATCGGCGGCGGCAAGGCCGGCGTGATCGAGACCAATTTCCGCGAGGAAACCGAGACCGACCTGTTCGGCGAGCAGGTCGTGCTGTGCGGCGGTACCACCGCGCTGATCCAGGCCGGCTTCGAAACGTTGGTGGAGGCCGGCTACGCGCCGGAGATGGCCTACTTCGAGTGCCTGCACGAACTGAAATTGATCGTGGACCTGATCTACGAAGGCGGCATCGCCAACATGCGCTACTCGATCTCGAACAACGCCGAGTACGGCGACTTCACCCGCGGCCCGCGCATCATCACCGAGGAAACCCGCAACGAGATGCGCAGGATCCTCAAGGAAATCCAGACCGGCGCCTACGCCCAGGAATTCCTGCTGGAGAACAAGACCGGCGCAACCAAGCTCGGGGCGATGCGCCGCATCGGCCGAGCGCATCAGATCGAGGTCGTGGGCGAAAAGCTGCGCGACATGATGCCGTGGATCAAGGCCAACCGGCTGGTGGACAAGTCCAAGAACTAGTGAATGAGTGAATGTGTGAATGAGTGAAGGGGAAAGCCCGGAAGGACTTCCTGCCCTTACCCTTCACACCTTCACGCCTTCACTCCTTCACCCATGAGATCAACCTATCCCCATCCCATCATTGCCAGGGAAGGCTGGCCGTTCGTCGCCGCGGCGGTCGCCGTTGCGCTGATCGTCGGGTACTTCTGGGGATTGTGGTCGGTTCCGTTTTGGCTGGCGGCGCTGTTCATCCTGCAGTTCTTCCGCGACCCGCCGCGCAACGTTCCGAACGATCCCGACGCCGTGGTCTCGCCCGCCGACGGGCGCATCGTCGCGGTGGAAAAATCCCGCGACCCCTACGTCGATCGCGAAGCGCTGAAGATCAGCGTGTTCATGAACGTGTTCAACGTGCACTCCAACCGCAGCCCGGTGGATGGCGAGGTGAAGAAGGGCTGGTACTACCGCGGCACGTTCCTCAATGCCGCGCTCGACAAGGCTTCGCTCGAAAACGAACGCAATGCGCTGTGGATCCGTGCCGACCGCGGCGTGGACATCACCTGCGTGCAGGTGGCCGGACTGATCGCCCGCCGCATCCTGTGCTACGTAAAGCCGCATGAAAAACTCACACGCGGGCAGCGCTTCGGTTTCATCCGTTTCGGTTCGCGGGTGGACGTCTATCTGCCGCCCGGCGCAACCCCGCGAGCCGCGGTCGGCGACAAGGTGTATGCTGGGGAAACCATTCTGGCGTGGTTTCCGGCCAACTAATCGGATATGAATCACCCGGCACCCAAACCGCAGTGGCTCAGCCGCACCGGCATTCGCCGCAGGGGCATCTACTGGCTCCCCAACGCCATCACTACCTGTGCGCTATTCGCCGGCTTTTACGCCATCGTGCAGGCGATGAATCTGCGCTTCGAGCTGGCCGCGGCAGGGGTGTTTGCCGCCATGGTGTTCGACGCGCTCGATGGCCGCGTCGCGCGTCTCACCCGCACGCAAAGCGAATTCGGCGCCGAGTACGACAGTCTTTCGGACATGGTGTCCTTCGGTGCGGCGCCCGCGCTGGTGATCTATGAATGGTCGCTCAAGGGCATGGGCAGGCTCGGCTGGGTCGCGGCCTTCGTCTATTGCGCCTGCGCCGCTTTGCGGCTCGCGCGTTTCAACACCAACATCGACGTCGTGGACAAGCGCTACTTCCAGGGGCTGCCGAGTCCGGCAGCCGCAGGCTTGTTGGCGGGACTGGTGTGGGCGATGGAAGCCTACGACGTGGCTCGCGCCGACGTACCCTGGCTGGCGTGGGCACTCACCCTGTTCGCCGGTTTCACCATGGTGAGCAACGTCCGCTTCTACAGCGGCAAAGACATCAATCTGCGCAAGAGCGTTTCCTTCGGGGTGGTGGTGATGATCGCGCTCGCGGTGGTGGCGCTGATACAGGTCGCCAACAACCTGCCAGAGCTGCTGTTCAGCCTGTTCGCGATCTACGCCGCATCCGGCTATGCCATGTGGGCGTGGGAACGCCTGCGCAAGAAGCCGACCGCCCCACCGCCTGCGTCGTCCGGTTCGGATCTGTAAAAGCTTGCAGCGCCGGGAAAAACTCCTTATAGTCCGCCACATGCTTCCCCAACAGCTTGGCCAACTCGCTTCCCTTCTTCCCGGCATTCTGCTGGGCGGCCTGCTGCTGCGCCCCGGGCGCTAAAAACCTACTTCCCCAACAGTTTGTCGGGTTTCTGCAAAAAGCCCGAAGCAGGAAAAACAGGCACCAATACGCCCGCGTCCGGCAATCCGGCAGCGAGGCATCAGTCCGAAAGGAATTCGCAGCGGAGTAACGACCATGAAAGAACAATTGATCATTTTTGATACCACCATGCGCGACGGCGAACAGAGTCCGGGGGCCTCGATGACCCGCGAGGAGAAGCTGCGCATCGGCCGGCAACTGGAGCGCATGCGCGTGAACGTCATCGAGGCCGGCTTCCCCGCCGCGAGCAACGGCGACTTCGAGTCGGTGAAGGCGGTTGCGCAAGTCGTGAAAGACAGCATCGTGTGCGGCCTGGCGCGCGCCACCGACAACGACATCCGCCGCGCCGGCGAGGCAGTCAAGCCCGCCACTGCCCCGCGCATTCACACCTTCATCGCCACCTCGCCGATTCACATGCAGAAGAAGCTGCGCATGCGGCCCGAACAGGTGATCGAGCAGGCGGTGAAGTCGGTCAAGCTGGCGCGATCGTTGTGCGAGGACGTGGAGTTCTCACCTGAAGATGCCGGGCGCTCGGATATCGATTTCCTGTGCCGCATCCTGGAGAAGGCGATCGACGCCGGCGCCCGAACCATCAACATCCCGGACACGGTGGGCTACACCATGCCGGAGCAGTTCTCCGCCATGATCCGGCAGCTCCGCGAGCGCATTCCCAACGCCGACAAAGTGGTGTGGTCGGTGCACTGCCACAACGACCTCGGACTGGCGGTGGCGAACTCGCTGTCGGCGGTGATGGCGGGCGCGCGCCAGGTCGAGTGCACCATCAACGGCCTGGGCGAGCGTGCCGGCAACGCCTCGCTGGAAGAGGTGGTGATGGCGGTGCGAACCCGCCAGGATTTCTTCGACTGCGACACCCGGATCGACACCACCCAGATCGTGCCGGCCAGCAAGATGGTCGCGGCGATAACCGGCTTCGCGGTGCAGCCGAACAAGGCCATCGTCGGCGCGAACGCCTTTGCGCACGAATCCGGAATTCACCAGGACGGCGTCCTCAAAAGTCGCGAGACCTACGAAATCATGCGCGCGGAGGACGTTGGTTGGAGCACCAACAAGCTGGTGCTGGGCAAGCACTCCGGGCGCAACGCCTTCAAGAGCCGCCTGCAGCAACTGGGAATCGAACTCGAATCCGAAGAGGCGCTCAATGCCGCATTCATGCGCTTCAAGGAACTCGCCGACAAGAAGCATGAGATCTTCGATGACGACCTGCTGATGCTCGCTTCCGACGATGCCGTGACCCAGGAGCATTTCAAGCTGGTGTCGCTGCTGGCGCATTCCGAGACCGGCGAAAAACCGGTCGCCCGCATCGTGGTTTCCGAGGACGGCAGGGAAAAGCAGGCCGAATCGCGCGGCAGCGGTCCGGTGGATGCGACCTTCAAGGCGATCGAAACCATCGTCGCCAGCGGCGCGGATCTGCAACTGTTTTCGGTGAACAACATCACCAGCGGCACCGACTCGCAGGGCGAGGTCAGCGTGCGGCTGTCCAAGTCGGGCCGCATCGTGAACGGCCAGGGCGCGGACACCGATATCGTGGTGGCCTCGGCGAAGGCCTATCTGAATGCGCTCAACAAGCTGCATTCCAAGCTGGAGCGCCTGAACCCGCAAGTGTGACGTTCGCCACTGAAAACAAAGCCCGCTCATCGAGCGGGCTTGTTTTTGCGCCATCGGATTTTCTGTGGGTCTCGAATGATTCACCAACTGCGCATTCACCGCCAAGGACGCCAGGGACGCCAGGGAAAGGAAAGGGCAGGAAGGCGAGGGTGACCGTACGCGGCGCGGGCTAGTCGAAGCCCGGATACGTGCGCAAGCGTTTAAAACCCTCCTTCTTTTTGCATTTGCTTTTCCGTGGCGTCCTTGGCGTCCCTTGCGGTCGACGCCTGGCACTTTATTTTTTGACGTTCATTTAAGGCAGTCCGCGGAACATCCCGCTAAACTTCCGTCTGTCGAGGGACGGGCTCACATCAACCCGCGGACAATTTCCCGATGGTCGCAACGACAACCGAACAAATAAGAAGCGAAAGCGGGTCGCACAACATCGTCATCGTCGGCGGCGGTGCCGGCGGGCTGGAGTTGGCCACGGGTCTCGGCCGGACGCTGGGCAAGCGCAAGCAGGCGCTCATTACGCTCGTGGACCGCTCACGCACGCACCTGTGGAAGCCGCTCCTGCATCAGGTCGCCGCGGGCAGCATGGATCTGAACGATCACGAACTGGACTATCTCTACCAGGCGCGCTGGCACCATTTCCAGTTCCGGCTGGGGCGCATGGACGGACTGAACCGTGCGAAAAAGGAAATCCATCTGGCGCCGACCGTGGACGAGGACAGGCGGGAAGTCATCCCCGCCCTGTCCATTGCCTACGATACGCTGGTGATGGCGGTAGGCAGCACGACCAACGACTTCGGCACCCCCGGCGCCCGCGAACACGCGATCTCGCTCGACAACCCGCAGCAGGCTGCGCTGTTCCACTCGCGGCTGCTCAACGCCTGCCTGCGCGCCAATGCGCAGCAGGAACCGCTGCAACCGGGCCAACTGCATATCGCCATCATCGGGGCCGGCGCCACCGGCGTGGAGCTGGCCGCGGAACTACACAACAGCATCCGCGAATTCGTCTCCTTCGGCCTCGACCGCATCAATCCCGAACGCGACATCAACATCACCATCGTGGAAGCCGCCCCGAAGATCCTGCCGGCGCTGCCCGAACGCCTGTCGGTCGCGGTGCTCGGCCTGCTGAAAAAACTCAAGGTCGAGGTGCTGACGGGCGAAAAAGTCATCGAAGTGTCGGCGCAGGGGGTGAAGACCGCGAACGGCAGGGAAATACCGGCCGAGCTGGTGGTATGGGCTGCCGGCATCAAGGCGCCGGACTTTCTCAAGGACCTCGATGGGCTGGAGACCAACCGCATCAACCAGCTGATGGTGACGCAGATGCTCCAGACCACGCGCGATCCAAGTGCGTTCGCCTTCGGCGATTGCGCGAGCTGCCCGTGGCCGGAGAAGAACGGATGGATCCCGCCGCGTGCCCAGTCGGCGCACCAGCAGGCCTCGCACATGGTCGGGCAGATCAAGCGACGACTGGCCGGCAAGCCGCTCAAGCTCAGGTTCCGCGATGAAATCAGTCTTCATCGTTAAAGAGCGGGAGGTTGCTTTCAGACATCTGCGGGCCTCCGGAGAGGGGCTCTTCCTCGCTGGGCAGCCATAGCGCATCGTTTATGCCGACGCCGACTTCGAACGTCGCAAGCGTGCCAAACCGAAGAAGTGCATACTCCTGCGTGTACATATCCGCGGGACGAGTGAGATGGTCAGCCAACAGAAGCAGCTGACCGAGATTGAGCCGGGTGCGGTATTCACGCTCGAATGTCCGCAGTTGCTCCAGCCGGCCTTCCAGCACGGTGCGCTGCTGGTTGATGGTGCCCATGATCTCGGAATGCTTGCGCTCGGCGTCCGCCTGAAGGGCGTCGGCCTTCTCCTGGGCCTGGCGCAGCTGGGACTCCGACCGGGTCTGGGCATCGGCCAGCATGGCGTCGGCGCGCTGACGGGCCTCGGCCACCGTGGTCTCGGCGGTCTGCCGGGCCTCGCTGACCATGGCGTCGGCCTGGGCGCGAGCGTCGGCGAGCAGCTTGTCCGACTCGGCCTTGGCGGTGCCGGTCAGCCGGTCCGCGGTGTCCTGGGCCAGGCTGAGCACCTTGGCGGCCTTGATGTGGCTTTCCTCGGTGACCGG
>Ga0137403_10010794_pt1 | contig 10102 bp, 9 predicted proteins | sample CZOMad2_1_16fung_FD_122057 | JGI IMG/M metagenome (GOLD analysis project Ga0137403, IMG submission 122057) | Vadose zone soil fungal communities from Angelo Coast Range Reserve, California, USA - CZOMad2_1_16fungal (Hybrid Assembly) | ecosystem: Environmental > Terrestrial > Soil > Vadose zone... | reverse complement strand
GAGGAAGTGGTGCGGCTGTTAGGCAAGCCTTCAGCCATTACCGAGCGAAACGAGAAAGACGTCGTAGTGACGATTTATGAATTCCCGCGTAGCGAGGATCGTGTCCTGATTGCGGAATTTGTAAAAAATGCGCTGGTGCGCTTCACAATGGAGACGCGCGGACAGGTTGCGAAGGCAGATCGTTAAACCTGGCTATTTATTTCAGAGCGTTGCGTTCTCTGTTTGTCGGTTCCAATGCTGGCTCGAAAGACTTAGAATGCCGATTGCAGCGACAGGAATTGTTGAGGGAGTGAAGGTAGTTCGAGAATGCGAGGCAATATGATAAAGCCTCACTCGACCGTTACCGACTTCGCCAGGTTCCTTGGTTGATCGACATCGCAGCCGCGGCGCACGGCGATGTGATAAGCAAGAAGCTGAAGCGGAACGATGGAGAGGATTGGTGAGAGCAGATCGCTTGAGTCCGGAATGTTAATTATGTAGTCCGACATTGTGGACGACATAGTGTCGCCTTCAGTTAGAACCGAAATGACAATGCCTTCACGCGCTTTGACCTCGACAATGTTTGAATGCGTTTTTTCATAACGCAGCTCGGACAAGCGGTTGCCCACTTCGCGCGTGTTGATAAACATCACCGGCAGTCGTTCATCGATAAGCGCGTTGGGGCCGTGTTTCATCTCGCCCGCGGGGTAGCCTTCCGCGTGAATGTAGGAGATCTCTTTTAGTTTTAATGCGCCTTCGAGAGCTACCGGAAAGTTGATGCCGCGGCCGAGGTAGAGAAAGTCAGTGGCACGAAAGAATTCTTTGGAGAGCTCTTCAATATCATCCGACTCGCTAAGCAAGTGTTCCAGCTTGACCGGCAACTCTGCCAGTTGCTGCGCGTGATGTTTTGCCTCTTCGGCGGTTAAGGTTCCACGCAGGTTGCCAAGATACATACCAAGCAAATAGAGCGCGACCATTTGGGACGTGAAGGCCTTGGTGGAAGCAACCCCAATCTCGGGTCCCGCGTGCGTGAGAATAGTACCGTCAGCCTCGCGCGTAATCATCGAGCCCTGAACATTGCAAATCGCCAGCACTTTTGACCCGAGTTGTTGTGCCTCTCTGAGCGCTGCGATAGTGTCCGCTGTCTCGCCCGATTGCGTGATCACCAGCAGCAGAGTGTTTTCATCCATCACCGGTTCGCGGTAACGAAATTCCGACGCGTAATCAACATCAACTGGAATACGAGCAAGCTGCTCGATCATATACTTGCCCGCGAGGCCGGCGTGCCAGGACGTGCCGCAGGCGGCGATCTTGATTGAAGTAAACCGCTCGAAGTCAGCCTCGGTGATGTTTTTCATCTCGTCGAGAAAAACACGACCAGTGTCTAACGAGATGCGGCCCTGCATCGTGTCGCGCACGGAACGTGGCTGCTCGTAAATTTCTTTGAGCATGAAATGTTTGAAGCCGCCCTTTTCCGCCATGATCGGATCCCAGGTAATGCGCTGGATCGCCGGCTGCACCGGATTCGCTTCAAAGTCGGTTACGCGCACTGCCTCTTTGTTAATGATGGCCATTTCGCCATCGCCAAGAAAAAAGACGTCGCGCGTGTGTTGCAGAATCGGGGGAATGTCGGAAGCAACAAAAAACTCGCGGTCGCCCAACCCGATGACGACGGGCGGCCCCTGCCTTACGGCGACGATCATATCGGGCTCATCGGCGTTGATTATTGAGAGCGCGAAGATGCCTTTGAGATCCTGCATGGCGCGCCGCACGGCCTTTTCAAAGTTGTGATCCGCTTTTAGATACTCTTCGATCAGGTGGGCAATGATCTCGGTGTCTGTTTCAGTAACAAACTGATGGTCGGTCTGGCGTAATTGTTCTTTTAGTTGGAGGTAGTTTTCGATGATACCGTTGTGGACAACCACAATGCGCCCGGTGCAATCGCGGTGCGGATGCGCGTTTTCTTCAGTCGGCCGGCCGTGAGTCGCCCAGCGGGTGTGGCCAATTCCGTAGGTTCCATCGAGCGGACTGAGGCGGATGACTTCTTCGAGGTTACGAAGTTTCCCCTCGGCCCGTCGTATTTCGAGTTCGTGGCCTTCATTGACTACGGCGATGCCCGCAGAGTCGTAACCGCGATACTCCAGCTTGCGCAACCCGTCAATGATTAGCGGCACAACCTGCTTGTTTCCAACATAGCCAACAATTCCACACATAGATTTCCCCCGGACGACTAATGGTGAGTGATGAGTGATGAGTAATGAGTGATGAGTACTGAGTAAACAAGAACAGGTCGGGTCCGTTTCTCAGGACTCATGACTCATCACTCATGACTCATCACTCATGACTCATCACTCATGACTCATCACTGTTTCTGAGTTTCTTCTTAACTACAGCCGGTACGCCGGCGACGAGTGTGTTTGGCGGCACATCCTCCGTAACCACTGAGCCGGCCGCAGTGACCGAGCCTCTGCCTACTGTGACGGGCGCTACCAGCATTGTGTCTGAACCGATTCTCACGTCGTCTTCAATGATTGTTTGATGCTTGTCTTTGCCATCGTAGTTACACGTTACCGTGCCCGCGCCGATATTTGTTCTCTCTCCAATGGTCGCGTCGCCAAGATAGGTGAGATGCGATGCCTTTGAACCGCGGCCGAGCCGCGATTTTTTGACCTCCACAAAATTGCCAACTACTGAACCCTCTTCAAGCACCGTATTCATGCGCAAGTGCGCAAACGGGCCAACAGAACAATGCGCCTCGATTTCCGAGTCGATGATCACACAATGATCCTTTACGAGGACGTCATTTCCCAGACGGGAGTTTGTAATGCGCGTGCCAGAGCGAATCTCGCAATTTTCGCCGATCGTTGTTTTTCCTTCTATAGCAACGTCCGGATAGATGATGCAGTCCTTGCCGACCTGTGCCTCCGCGCTGATGTAAGCATGCGACGGATCCAGGAAAGTTACGCCAGCCTCGATCATAAGTTTGCGGATGGTGCCGCGCCGCAGCAAATTCTCAAATTCCGCCAGTTCAGCCCTGGTGTTAATACCGGAAACTTCCCGCGCGTCGCTGTGAAGGTGGACACTAACCTTTTCGCCGTCGGAAAGAAGTATTTGCGGCACGTCCGTTAGATAGTACTCGCCTTGTTTATTCCCGGGCTTAACGCGTTTGAGGGCGGCAAACAGTTTGCGCGCAGCGAAGCAATAGATTCCCGAGTTGATCTCCTTGACTTTTTGCTCCTCGGGCGTGGCGTCCCGCTGCTCGACAATGCGAACGAACTGATCGTTTTCATGACGCACAATCCGCCCGTAGCCCGTCGGGTTTTCCAATCGCACGCTGAGAATGGAACATGCGGCGCCACTGGCGCGGTGCGCATCTATGAAGCCTTCCAGGGTCGCAGCACGAATTAGCGGCACATCTCCAGAGAGGACGAGCACGAGAGAATCCTTGTTTTCGAGTTTCGCTCGCGCGGCGGTCACCGCGTCGCCTGTTCCGCGCTGCTCGGTTTGCGTAACGAATTCTGCTGTTTGCCCAACCTCAGTTTGCACCGCACGTTCGACCTCAGCAGCTTGATGCCCGACAACCACGTAGATCTTTCCCGGGTTGAGCAACCGCGCGGTTCGACAGACGTAAGTAATAAGGGGGAGCCCGCCTAGTTCATGGAGGACCTTGGCGCGACCGGATTTCATTCTTGTCCCTAATCCGGCTGCGAGAATTAGTATGTCAAGCGACTGGTTGGTTTGGCGGGGCTGCAAAAGCAGGCCTTTCTCGATAGCTCTGGGCTGCATGGGTTATGCGGGCACAGCGGGTTGTGAGCAGGCTTGTTGCTTGCATGCGAGCACGACGCGCGCCAAAAGCGCCGAGTCGTGCCTCACCTTTTCACCATCTTCGAGAAGATTGGCGCGAATTACTACGGTTGATTGGTCAAGCACGCTGGCGATGGAATCAACGGAGTCGTCGTTGTCCATTCCTATCTGGTGAGCGCCTTCCAATGCGTAACGCTCAGCTTGTTCTTTGGTGATGCGTCTGTCATTGACGATTACAAAATCGAAATGAATCTCCGGGGCGTAGGTCTTAATAGTTTCCAGGTGTTGCCGCGCCGAGTAGTTGTCCGTCTCGCCGGGCTGAGTCATTAAGTTGCAAATAAATATCCTGGTAGCGCGGCTTTCGCCGATAGCACCGGCAACGCGTGCCACGAGCAGGTTTGGCAGGATGCTGGTATAGAGCGAGCCCGGCCCCACGGTTATGACATCCGCTGCCCGAATCGCTTTCAACACGGCAGGGAGCGGCAGACATTGTTCCGGCTCCAGCCGCAGGCGGCGAATGGGGACGCGTGATGCAGAGATCTGAGTTTCACCGCGCACCACGTTTCCATTTGCGAGTTCGGCAACCAATCGCACGTCACTGATCGTGGCCGGATAGATGTGGCCTTTGCTTGCCAGAACTTCCGACGACAATCTGACCGCTTCTGTGAAATCACCGGTGACCTCGGTGAGCGCCGCTAAGAAGAGGTTGCCGAAGCTGTGGCCGCCAAGTTCGCCTTTGCCGCGAAACCGATAGCGAAACAGACGTGAAAGTAAACTCGAATCCTCGGAAAGGGCAATCATGCAATTGCGAATGTCCCCAGGCGGCAACATTTGCAACTCGTCTCTTAAACGCCCTGAACTTCCACCATCATCAGAGACGGTGACGATCGCAGATAGATTCCCAATCGAGAGATCATCCGAAGGCAGTTCACTGACAAGACACTTGAGGCCGGCGAGCAGCGTCGAAAGTCCAGTGCCTCCGCCCAGTGCGACGAGGTTTAGGCCATCTTTTTCTTGGGACAGATAATGCAAACTGCGATTCTCCCCTGGCTGCTCCCACGGTATGCGCTTGGCAGAATGATACCTAAAAGGCGAAGGCTTTGAAACTGCCTGGACAACAAACGTGGGCGAGAGCTTCTTGCAGTAAATGTTAGAGGCGGGGCTGAAACACCAACCTGTCAAAGTCTGGGTCGTTGCGTAGTGAAGTCAAATCTTGATCGTGTTGCGCTCGCACGCGCAGTGTGGGTTGAAGATCCAATGCACGCTGAAGCGACTGTAGCGCCAAATCAACGGAGCCCAGCCGGGCACGCGTTGCCGCCAGTCCATAGTGAATATGTGCGGCCTCGGGCTCGCGTTTCAGTGCGCGCTCAAACATCTCCTGTGCAGCGACGTATTCACCGCGGTTGAGCTCGATTACGCCACGATCATAAAGTGAGTCAGCATCGCGTGGGAGTATGCTTTCCGTGCGAAGACGCGCATCTGCAACCGCCAGATAGGTCCGGGCCCGCGCCGCTACTTCTGAAACCTGGAAGTACTTGTCGAGAAGTGCGCGAAACTGATTCCGTGCTTCGCCGAAGCGACCGCGCGTAAATTCTTTGCGTGCACGTTCGAAAGCCTTTAAAGCTGCCGACTCATCAACTGTTGGTTGCCGGGGTGGGGCTTGAACGATGGGTGCGGGTCGTGGCGCGCGTACCGCCGCGAGCTTCTGAGTCTTTTTGACTCTTGGAGCGATAGATTTTTTATGCGTTTCTACTGTGGTCTTGCGTGGAACGGCCTTGCGAGCAATCGCTTTCTTTGGTACGCGTTGTTTTGGAGCAGCTTTCTTTTTGGCAACGGTCTTTTTGGCAGCGGTCTTTCTGCTCGCCTTACCTTTCAAAGAGACTTTCGCTTTAGCGGTTCTGCGTGGTGAGGCCTTTTGCGCAATCGCTCTCTTTGCCTTGGGTCGAGCAGTCTTCGGCGCTGGCGCGCGCCGCTTGGCAGCGGACTTGGGCGAAGACCGCCGGGTGGTCGCGCTTGCTGTTGAACGTCTCAAACCTTTGGTGACTGCACTCATTTCGAAGCTAAGATTGAAAGGACTAATTGGACACAGGCGCTCTGGAAGTTGCGGTGGCAGAGTAACATAGCCTCGGTTCTAAATCAACGAAAACAGCGGTTGCCGCCAACAAAAAGACCCATCTTGACCGATTGGGACTCGATCCTGCTAAACAAAGGAAAACACTTGAAGCACGTTGTTGGCTGTGTTACAGTGCCTTACGGCCTCACGACAGGGGACACCCTGCCGCTGTGGGACGACAAGGCAGTCGAAAAAAGGCTTTCCCTTCAGCGGCTTGACTGGCAACGCCGCCCGTATCTCGAACCAGCGCCCGCCACTTGGCTTTGCCTCCCATATCTTCAAAAAGAAAGCTGTACTAATGGCAGACACGCCTCTTCTGCTCCGTGAGAAGCAGTATCACCAAATCAAGGCTGTACTGGCCCGGCTCCGCATGGACTCGGCTGCCAGGGTGGTCTTCCTGGTGGACAAAGATGGTCAGGAGATCGCCGCCCAGGGCGAAATAGGAAATCTTGACACAACTAGTCTGGCTTCATTGGCAGCGGGGAATGTCGCAGCCACCGGCGGCATGGCTCAACTAATCGGCGAAAAGGAGTTCCCCACGCTTTCCCATGAAGGCGAACGAGAAAGCATACATATCTCTGTAATCGGCCGCCTTCTCCTGATTGTCGTTTTCGACGAGCGTTCAAGCCTGGGTCTAGTGAAACTGAGAAGCAGGCAAGTCTCGCATCAGTTGTCGATGATGGTTGACGAGATTAGTAAAGCTGAATTTGACGACGAGGAACCTTTCGGAGAAATCACGGATGAAGACATCGATAGTCTATTCCAATAAACCACAGCAAGAGTAAGTGCCATATGACCTTCATCAACTACGCCTCCCGAGAAATCAACTGCAAGATTGTCTACTACGGGCCTGGTCTCTGCGGTAAGACGACAAATCTTCAGCATATTTTCGAGTCAACAGCGCCTCAGGCTCGAGGGAAACTGATTAGCCTCGCAACGGAAACCGATCGGACGCTATTCTTCGATTTTATGCCGCTCGAACTGGGAACGGTGCGAGGCTTCAAGACCCGCTTTCATCTGTATACGGTTCCCGGGCAGGTTTTTTATGACGCCTCGCGCAAACTTATCTTGAAGGGTGTTGACGGTGTTGTATTCGTCGCTGATTCGCAAGAAGAGCGAATGGATGCAAATGTGGAGTCGCTTTACAACCTCGAAGAGAACCTTCAGGCCCAGGGTTATGACCTGATGAAGCTTCCCTACGTTCTCCAACTAAATAAGCGCGACCTTCCCAACATTATTCCGGTTGAGGAGCTTGCCGCGGAGTTGCGTCGCAAAGAAGAGCCCGTCGTCGAGGCTGTTGCCTCCACCGGAGCCGGTGTCTTTGATACTTTGAAGGCTGTTGCGAAGCAGGTATTGACGGAACTGCGTAAAGGCTGAGTGTTTGGGATCCCCAGATCTCAGATTTCAGGTATCATTTTCGGACTAGTCAAGCGACTTCAGCATCAATAAGCCATCCCCGCCATTTGAATAGTATTTCGGGAGCCGCTGGGTGATTGCATATCCCAGGCTTTCATAGAGCTTTTGCGCTGCAATGTTGAGCGACCTCACTTCCAGCCGCACAATGCGCACATTGCATTGTCTAAAGCCTTTCTCGACTTCTGCCATAAGACGTTTTGCCAGGTGGCGCCGGCGGTGGTCGGGCGCCACGCCGACCGTCGTGATGTGTCCGGTATGATCAGGTTCAACCAGACCAATAACAAAGCCAACCATTGATCCTGCCGAGGTGGTAGCGCGATATGAAACCGCTTCGGCAGCAGTTAAGAGATACTCAAAAGTTTCCCGGCTGTATGCTTCGCCGTCAACGAAGCATCGCTGATCGAGTCGCCAACATTCTTCCAGGTGGGAAATAGTAAGGGGCCGAATGTCATAACGGATGCCAATCGTTGCCGGCACAGTCTGCTCCGGCTCGAGCGGGTAATCGTCAGTGGTCGGCGACCACCAGCGTGAACGAATTTTCTTGAGTACAGCCATTGGGATCAAGACCAACTTGTCATCTCGGGTTGTGGTACAGTTTAGCACCATCGTTTTCCGAATCACTAGATGACAAACATACAATCGCCGTAACTGTAGAACCTGAAACGTTCCGCGACCGCATAACGATAGGCGTCGAGCGTGAAATCCCGGCCGGCGAAGGCCGAAACCAGCAGCAGTAGAGACGAGCGGGGCAAGTGAAAATTCGTCAAGAGCGCATCGGTGACGCGAAAATGGTAGCCCGGCGTAATCGTTAGTTCCGTCTCCTTTTCTACCGGCTCGATTCTCCCGGCAGTATTTACAGCCGCTTCAAGCGCTCTTGTCGTCGTCGTGCCTACCGCGATAACTCGTCCACCCTGCGCCCGACTTTCGTTGATTATTTCGGCAGCGTCTGCACGAATTTGGCAGAACTCCGAGGCGACCCTGTGCTGCTCGATCTGGTCAACGCGGACCGGCTCAAAAGTTCCGTAGCCAACATGCAATGTGATTTCAACCACTTGTGCCTTGCGCGCGCGTAATGCCGAGATGACTTCAGGAGTGAAATGAAGTCCGGCGGTGGGTGCCGCAATAGCTCCTTTTTCGCTTGCGAAGACCGTTTGATAACGTTCCCGATCCTCGGCGGAAGTTCCTGTGGGGCGCCGAATATAAGGAGGCAGAGGTGTTTGTCCCCGCTCATTGATCAGAGTCTCCAGGGGCTGATCGCCTTCAAGTTTTAGAAGCCGAAGTCCCCTTGCTGAACCTTCCAGCACTTCAGCGCGTAACTCAGAGTCGCCAAAACGAAGCCGCGCGCCATCCTTCAGGCGGTGCGCCGGCCGCACCAGGGCTTCCCAAATCGAGTAAGCTACCGCGGCTTCAACCTCACGCACCAGCAAAACTTCGACGCGGCCGCCCGACGGATCGCGCTGGCCAATGAGTCGCGCCGGAAACACCCGGGTGTTGTTAACCACCACCACGTCGCCGGCGCGCACGTATTCCGGAAGAAGTTCAAATCTTGAGTCTTTTCGAGTTTGTGTTTCGCGCTCCAGGATCAACATACGCGACGCGTCGCGTTGCTCAAGGGGGTGCTGCGCGATCAATTCTTCGGGGAGCTCATAGTCAAAATCCGAGAGATGCATGTTACGAAGTGAGTGGTGACTGTGTGGGAGCCGGATAATGTGGGTGTTCTCGGTGAAACACAGCGGTAAGCTGGGCGCCAAACAAGAGAATCAAGCTCGATACGTAGCTCCAGGTCAAGACAGCCACCACAGCGCCCACTGACCCATAGATCTGATCGTAGTGAAAGTAGTTGAGGGTCCAGGCAAACACATACTTCGCAACTTCCCACAGCAGGCCCCCGATAATGGCTCCAGGCAGAGTGTCGCCCAAAGTGACTTCCGCTTTCGGCATAAAGCGATAGACGACGACAAAAAGTGTTACCGTTATCAAGAAGCTTGCGATTGCGAAAACGCCCTGCCAGAAGACACTGCCCACCGAAAGGAGCAGCGGATAGTGAGCCGCCTGACGCGGAGAAACTCTCCCTGCCATTTCCCGGAGCCCGACAACTAGTGACGTGACCAACACCGAAAACACCAGCAGCACGCCAACGATTCCAATCATTCCAATAGTCAGTGCGCGGCCATGCCAAAAGGTTCGTGAAGTTGTCTCCCAAATCCGGTTCAGCGCCCGCTCGATGACGGCAAAAACCCATGAGCCGGCCCAAATAGTAATGACGGCGCAGCTGATGATGACTCCAGTTCCGACCGAGGACATGGAGCTGATCGTGTCCCGCAAAAACTTGCCCGAGCCAGGATAAACATCCACGGCGTGGCTGAGCAACTCGGTCGCGGCGGTAATCCGATTGCTCATCGCCAGCATGAGCAGAAGCGCTGGAAAGAGCGCCATTAAGCCGAAATAACTCGTGGCCGCTGCTGAAGTAAACAGGTCGTTTTCGTGAAATTGATGCAGCGTGTGAATGATGATTGAGCGCCACGGTCCGCGATTGCGGACGCCGAACGTGTGACGCGAGAATGACGAGAGTCTTCTCATTGAGAACTCAGAAACCTAACGGCAACTTGAATAGATGAACACACCGTAACAAATTCTTCATTGAGAATCGAACAGGCCGGGCTTTAGTGAAGGGGAAGGGGGAATGCCGTAGTGTTCGTAGGCGAGGCGAGTGGCCATGCGCCCGCGGCGAGTGCGATCGAGAAACCCGATTTGAATCAGGTAAGGCTCGATGATCTCTTCAATTGAATC
>Ga0137403_10010793_pt1 | contig 10103 bp, 10 predicted proteins | sample CZOMad2_1_16fung_FD_122057 | JGI IMG/M metagenome (GOLD analysis project Ga0137403, IMG submission 122057) | Vadose zone soil fungal communities from Angelo Coast Range Reserve, California, USA - CZOMad2_1_16fungal (Hybrid Assembly) | ecosystem: Environmental > Terrestrial > Soil > Vadose zone... | reverse complement strand
TCCTAGAGTACATCCAGTCCATCCCGATCAAAAGTCAGTTTTCATCGGTCTATAGTGCGCGAAATCTTCGGGGGTAAGTAGGTCAGGATGGTGTTTCTTGTTCCAGATAGTCTTCCCTCTTATTCTTTTGAAGTTGGCGGCGGCAGCTTCCCGGTCTAGCTCCTTTTCGACGGCGAGTTTTACAAGCATGCTCCTTTTACCAGCCGGGAATTTCTTCAGTCGTCGGATTAGTTCTTCGGGTAAGTTGAAGGTAATTTTTCGCATTCTCATTGCCTCCGGCATCGGCCGTATTTATCCCAGCTATTTTAGGTCGGTCTGCGCGAAAGAGGAATAATCCGTTTCAGAGTCCCAACACATCCTGCATGCTGTAGAGGCTGGGCTTCCGCTTGGCCAGCCACTGGGCGGCGCGAATAGCGCCGCGGGCGAAGGCGTCGCGGCTGTGAGCGCGGTGAATGAATTCGAGTCGCTCGCCGATGCCGCCGAAGATGACGGTGTGCTCGCCGACGATGTCACCGGCGCGGACGGAAAGCAGCGCAATCTCTTTTTTGGACCGTTCACCGACGATGCCTTTGCGGCCGTTGATGCCGATTTTGTCCAAATCGCGATTCAGCGCGTTCGCCACCGAACGACCCAGCGCCAGCGCCGTACCGCTAGGCGCATCCTTTTTGAAGCGATGGTGGGCCTCGACAATCTCCACGTCGTAATCCTCGCCAAGCATTTTTGCGGCTCTGCCAATGAGAGAGAGGAGAACATTCAGGCCTAAGCTCGTATTCGCTGAAAGGAAAGTTGGAGAACGCGCGGAGAGTTTTTTGATTTCGGCCAATTGCTTTGGATTAAAGCCAGTCGTAGCAATGACGATGGGAGCGCTCTTCTTTGCCGCTGCTTGGAGATAGCCGAGAGAAGCGTCTGGATTGGTGAAGTCAATGATGACCCTGTCAGATTTCAGGTAAGGTTCGATCTGGTCACTCACTTCTATGCCAAGGTATCCGGCAGCGGCGATTTCGCCAGCGTCTTTTCCCAGCCGCGCACTTCCAGGCTTATCAATTGCCGCGGTCAACTTAACACCATCAGTCTGCTTTACTGCGCGGACGACGGCACCTCCCATTCGCCCGCCGACCCCGCAAACAATAAGCCCCAATGCCATTGGGATTAGAGCAGACCAAAGTCAGTCATCGTTTGTCTGAGCTTTTTCAGATTACCTTCTGACATGGGCGTCAGAGGTAGACGCAGGTCGCCCGTGCACTTGCCCATGAGCGAGAGCGCGGTTTTGATGGGAATCGGATTGGTCTCGAGAAAGACACTTCGAATCAACGGAATCAGTTTCAGTTGCTGTTTGCGCCCGCTCTCCCAATTCCCTTTCAAGCAGGCATCCGTCAACTGCGACATCTCCTTCGGAGCGATATTCGCGACCGTGGAGATAACACCTTTGCCGCCCAGGACCATCAGCGAGAACGTCAGAGAATCCTCCCCGGAATAGACCGCCAGATTGTCACCGCAAAGACGAATCACGTCGATGGCCTGATCGACGGAGCCTGTGGCCTCTTTGACCCCGGCAACGTTTTTGATCTCCGACAGGCGCGCCAAAGTTTCCGGCTCGATCTTTGATCCGGTACGACCGGGAATGTTGTAAATGATGATTGGAATTCCCACCGACTCGGCGACTTTCTTGTAGTGCTGATAAATGCCTTCCTGTGTCGGCCGGTTATAATACGGCGAGATCATCAGCGCGCCGTCGGCGCCGGCCTTCTCCGCTCCTTTTGTAAGCTCAACTCCCTCCGCAGTGGAGTTCGATCCGGTCCCGGCGATGACCGGGACTCGCTTGTTGACGGTCTTGATCACTCTTTCCACGACTTCGTGGTGCTCCTTGTGGTCAAGCGTCGCCGACTCGCCGGTCGTCCCGCACGGGACGATGCCGTTTGTGCCGTTCTTGATGTGGAACTCCACTAGGGCTTCGAGGCTTTGCCAATCGATCTTGTCGTCTTTGAAAGGCGTCACTAAAGCGACCAATGAACCAGCAAACATAGGCTCTCCTAATGAACCTTGACGGTGCCGTGAAAAACTTCCTCGGCTCCGCCCGTCATGTAGACGCGGTTATTATTATCCCGCCATTCGATAAAAAGATCTCCGCCCTTGACGTGGATCATCACTTCCCGCTCGGTCCGACCCGTTAGAACTCCGGCAACGCCCACTGCCGAGGCGCCCGTGCCGCAAGCCCAAGTCTCTCCAGCGCCTCGTTCCCACACCCGCATTCTTACCTCGTTAGGGCTCAATATTTTGATAAACTCCGTGTTCACCCGCTTAGGGAAAAAAGGATGATGCTCGAAACGGGGCCCGATTTTCTCTAGGTCCAGAGAATCAAAGTCATCCAAGTAAAGCACGCAATGGGGGTTGCCCATGGAGACGCACGTGACCTGATAATTTACGCCGTCGACCGTCAATTGATGATTGATGATCTGGCCATCGGCATCTACGGGAATCTTTCTCCCCTCCAGAATCGGCTCCCCCATGTCCACTTCGACCAATTCACCGACGATCTTCGGGCGAATGATGCCTGCTAGGGTCTCGACTTCCAACTCGCGCTTCTTCGTAATGCCATGGTCGTAAACATATTTCGCAAAGCAGCGAATGCCGTTGCCGCACATCTCTACCTGGCTGCCGTCGGCGTTGTAGATCCCCATCTTGAAGTCGGCGACTTTCGAAGGATGAATCGTAAGGAGCTGATCGGCACCGATGCCGAAGCGACGATCGCAGAGTTGTTTTGCAATCGACTCCAGGCCGTCGATGTTCTTCTTGAGACAATCGAGAAAAACGAAGTCGTTGCCGCAACCATGCATTTTGGTGAAGGCAATTTCCATCTTGCTTATTCTTTCGAGTTCCGAAATCCCCCGGCCTCCGGCCCGCCCCCTTTGCAAAGGGGGCTAATGGGGGATTTTGCCCCGCTGACCGCTGACTTCCGACTTCTTTACCTCTCGTTCATTGCAGCGCCGCGGGGATGACTTCACCTCTGATCAAATCATCGAAGTTTTCCCGCGCGCGTATCACATAGTATTGGTCGCCGTCCACCAGAACCTCCGGCGGCTTCGGATGGGAATTGTAGTTCGACGCCATGGTAAACCCGTAGGCGCCCGCGCTCATCACCGCCAGCAGATCACCGCGATCCGGCCGCGCAATCTCCCGGTCTTTGGCGAAGAAGTCCCCGCTCTCGCAGATCGGACCGACGACGTCCGCCACGATCTTCTCACCGTTGTTTTGCACCACCGGCTGAATCGCCTGATAAGAGCCGTAAAGCGCCGGGCGAATGAGGTCATTCATCCCGCCGTCGACGATGACGAACTTCTTTTCGTCGGTCTCCTTGAGGTACAGCACTTCCGTAAGGAGAATGCCCGCGTTACCCACGATGACCCGACCGGGCTCGAGGATCAGAGTCACATCGAGTCCTTCCACACCCTGTATAATCGCCCTGGCGTACTCCTCCGGGTGAGGAGGCATCTCATCTTTGTAACTAATTCCCAAGCCCCCACCCAAGTCGAGATAACGGATTCGGGCGCCTTCTTTTAGCAAGGAACCGACCAGAACACGATCCAGGTATTCACGCACTCGCGCCAGGGCATCGACGAAAGGGGAAACGGAAGTCAGCTGCGAACCAATATGGCAATCGACACCGACGACTTCCAGATGCGGCAGCGAAGCGGCTTTCCTGTAACTCTCGACGGAGCGTTTGATATCGACGCCGAACTTGGCCTTTTTCATGCCGGTGGAAATATAAGGATGGGTTTGCGGATCGACGTCCGGATTAATGCGCAAGCTGATAGGCGCCCTTTTGCCGACTCCGCCGGCGATTTCATTCAAAGCAACCATCTCATGTTCCGACTCAACATTGAACATCAGGATGCCGGAGTTAAGAGCGAATTCGATTTCTTCTTTCTTCTTGCCCACGCCGGAGAAGACAATCTTTTTCGGATCGGCCCCGGCTTTGAGCGCGCGAAACAACTCGCCGCCGGAAACGATGTCGAACCCGCCCCCCTCTTTAGCGAAAGTCCTCAAGAGCGCGATGTTGGAGTTTGCCTTTACGGAGAAACAGACGATGTGTGGAATCTTTGCGAAAGCCTCATCAAAAACGCGGAAGTGACGTTTCAACGTCGCGAGGCTGTAGACATAAGCGGGGGTCCCGACTTCTTTCGCAATCCGCTTTACGGGCACGTCCTCAGCAAACATTTCTCCGTTGCGGTATTCAAAATGATGCATCACGGACCTCGCGTAATTTCGACTTCATTGGATGGCTCGCTCAATGAACCGTCCTTCAACTGGGACGACACCCGATAGCGATAAGTCATTTTCTGCTGAGCCTCTTCATCCAAATACCGGTATTGCTTTTGTTTGACAAATTTTTCTCGATCTTCGATGTCCACCGTCGTCAATGGCCGATAGGGAGCCGGACAGTCTACACACGTCGGCGAAATCTCCTTCCGAAAAATCACGAAGCCTACCAGATCCTTTAGCTCCGTGCCGTCTACATATTGCGTCGGCCGGCCCCACGTGAGAGCCACGCCGTTTGGGTCTGATGCCGCCCTCAAATTTTCGATGACACGAGGCGTGGCTAACTCAGGCGCCCGCGGATCTCCCTTTTTGCCACAGCCCGAGAAGAACAGAACCGGCATTAGCACAAGAGCGACTAAGACTCTCATCTATGCCCTCAATTCCTTCAACCGCCGCATGACATTGCCCCGGGCCGTGCCTCCGAAAGCGCGTCGACGATTAACGACCGACTCCGTAGACAGAAAGTCATAGACGTCTTTCTCGATTTTCTTTGAAAAGCCTTTCAGCTCTTTCAACGAAAGCTCTTCGATCCGGCAATCCTTCGCGACACAGTGCCGAACGATTCTACCCGAGATCGCATGGGCATCGCGAAAAGGAATCCCGCGCTCCACGAGATAATCAGCCAGATCCGTGGCATTCATGAAGCCGTCCTGCGCCGCCGTCAGCATTCTGTCCTTGCGGACTTTCATACCGTGTATGACCTCAGCCATGATCCGCACACTCATCTTGACGGTATCTACTGTGTCGAAGAGAGGAATCTTGTCCTCTTGCAAATCCCGGTTATAGGCCAGCGGCAAGCCTTTCATGATCGTGAGCAGCGCCAGCAGGTGACCAAAGACCCGCCCTGCCTTGCCGCGGACCAACTCCGGCACGTCAGGGTTTTTCTTCTGCGGCATCATCGAGCTGCCGGTGCAGTAACGATCCGGCAACTCAATGAATCCAAATTCTTGACTAGACCACAAGACCAGCTCCTCCGCAAGGCGACTCAGATGCACAAACAGAATGGCCGCCGTTGAAACAAACTCCAGAATAAAGTCGCGATCGCTCACCGTGTCGATACTGTTTTTCGAAACCCGCGGAAAGTTGAGCAGCTGGGCGACGTAATTTCGATCGATAGGAAAGCTGGTTCCGGCCAAGGCGCCGGCGCCGAGCGGCAGCACGTTGATGCGATCGAGACCGCTCGAAAGCCGCTCCCGGTCACGCTCGAACATCTCGTAGTATGCAAGCAAATGATGGGCAAACCGCACCGGCTGAGCGCGCTGCAGGTGCGTATAGCCGGGCATAATGACGTCCAGATTCTTCCGGGCAGCGCCCGTCAACTCCCGCTGGAGCATCTCCAGCGTCTCGATGATAAGCGCGACCTCTTCGCGCAGAAAAAGACGCATATCCAGGGCGACTTGATCGTTGCGACTGCGCGCCGTGTGGAGCTTTCTTCCGGCGGCGCCGATCTTTTCGCTTAATCGCCGTTCGATGTTCATATGGATATCTTCGTCGGCCGAAGAGAAAACAAACTTGCCACGGTCGATTTCTTGCTCGATGCTCTTCAAGCCACGGACAATTTTCCGCGCATCCCGCGCCGGGATGATCCGCTGTCGCGCCAGCATTCTAGCATGGGCGATGCTGCCGGCGATGTCGTGACGGTAAAGCCGTGAATCGACATCGATGGAAGCCGTAAAGGCCTCCACCGAATCCGCAGTTCCGTCCGCAAACCGTCCGCCCCAGAGCTTTCTGCCCCTAACCACCCTTGCTTCCCTCTCGATTTTCGATTTTGGATTTTCGATTGAATCGTTGAACCTTCTAAACCAAATTCCTAACCCTTTAACTATTTCTCCTGCTGCCGCTAAGGCTGCGCAGTCTGAGCCGCAAGGCGTTCAGCCGAATAAAGCCGTCGGCATCGCCCTGGTTATAGACATCGTCTTCCTCGAAAGTCGCCACCTGGGGATCATAGAGCGATGAATCGGACTTACGTCCGGCGACGATGACGTTACCTTTATAAAGCTTGAGCCGAACGCGGCCGCTGACGTTAGCTTGCGCGGCATCGATGGTTTTTTGCAGAACCTCGCGCTCCGGCGCGAACCAATAGCCATAATAAATCATCTCCGCGTAGCGCGGGACCAGCGCATCCCTGAGTCGCAGCACTTCACGGTCCATGGTGATCGACTCCAGCGCGCGGTGCGCCGCATGAAGGATCGTTCCCCCGGGCGTTTCGTAGACACCCCGGGATTTCATTCCCACGTAGCGGTTCTCGACCATGTCCACCCGCCCAATCCCATGCCTCGCGCCGGTATCGTTAAGCTTGGCCAAAAGTTTAGCCGGCGAAAGCCGCCTGCCATTGAAGGCGACCGGATCACCCCGCATATAGTCGATCTCGACATACTCCGCCCGTTTCGGCGCCTTCTCCAACGGCCGACACCAGACGAACATATCGGCCGGCGGTTCCTTCCAAGGGTCTTCTAAGATGCCGCCCTCGTAACTGATATGAAAAATATTGCGATCGGTGCTGTACGGCCGTGCTTTCGTCACCGGTACCGCGATCCCATGTTTTCGCGCGTAGGCGATCAACGAAGTCCGCGAGTGCAAATTCCACAGACGCCACGGCGCGATGACTTTGATGCCGGGCTTCAGGGCGTAATACGTCAGCTCAAAGCGCACCTGATCGTTGCCCTTACCGGTGGCGCCATGGGAGACGGCGTCGGCACGCTCTTTGGCGGCGACATCGATCTGCGCCTTGGCAATCAGCGGCCGGGCGATTGAGGTGCCCAACAAATAGGATCCCTCGTAGACGGCATTGGCGCGCAGCATGGGGAAGACGTACTCCTTAACAAATTCTTCCCGCAGGTCGCCGACAACGGCTTTGCTCGCACCGGTTTTAATCGCTTTACGGCGAATCGCCTGCAGATCCTCGCCTTGACCGAGGTCGGCACAGAAAGCGATAACCTCACAGCCGTACTGTTCCATGAGCCAACGCAAAATAACCGAAGTGTCCAGTCCGCCTGAATAGGCCAAACAACCTTGTTCACTTTCATCTTGTCTTTCTAGTCCTCCAGCAGTGTGCTGAAAAACTCAGCTTACAGGTTGCTCAAAAAGATCTTAGGGGCGAGGCGCTCACATCGAACGATTTGAACTGCTTGAACCATTTGAACTTCTCGGGCAGCAGCCGGTTAGGTTGTAATCCACGGGTCATCGTCCAGATCTTTGAAGCTCCTTAGCAGCCAAACCATAATCGCCTTCTGCACATGGAGCCGGTTTTCAGCCTGATCGAAGGCAATGCATTGGGGTCCTTCCAACACTTCGTGGGTTATCTCCTGACCGCGATGGGCTGGGAGACAGTGCATAACCACTGCATCCTTTTTCGCCATTGCCACGATTCTCTCGTTCACCTGATAATCGCGAAAGGCCTTGATTCGTTTCGTGCTTTCTTCTTCTTGCCCCATACTAGCCCAAACATCCGTGTAAACCGCGTCAGCGCCCGTGACGGCTTCTTCGACGGAGTGCGTCACCGTGATTCGCGCCCCGTCTTTTCGTGCCTGCTCTTCGATTTCCCTGTTCGGCTCGTAACCTTTAGGACATGCCACGGCGAACGAAATCGGCAGCTTTTCCGCCGCCTCCATCCAAGAGTGAACCATATTATTGCCATCCCCGACGAAAGCGACCTTTAACCCTTTCAGTTCCCCTTTGTGCTCTATGAGCGTGAGACAATCGGCAAGCACCTGGCAGGGATGGGACAGATCCGTGAGCGCGTTGATCACCGGCACCGAGGCATACGCGGCCATTTCTTCCAGCGTGCTTTGCGAAAAGGTTCGCACTGTGATGAGGTCCACCCATCGACTGAGACTGCGGGCGCAGTCAGCGGGAGTCTCCCGCACCCCGAGTTGGACTTCATTGGGGCCCAGGAACACAGCATGACCGCCGAGTTGAACCATCCCCGCCTCGAAGGTTACGCGCGTGCGCAAGCTCGGTTTCTCGAAGATCATCGCCAGACATTTGCGGGCCAACAGCGGATGGGGAATCTCCTGTCTTTGCTTCCGTTTCAGTCCCGTAGCTAGCGCAAAGATCCTGACCATCTCCTCACGACTGAGATCCCTGAAATTCAATAGGTCGCGCTTGTTCATGGGCCAAACTGCGGTTACTGGCGTGCGAGCACTTTGTCTAAAATGGCAAGCCCGCGGTCGATTTCTTTTTGCGTGATGGTCAGCGGCGGAACAAAACGAAGAACCTTATTGGCCGTGCAATTAATCAGGAGTCCCTCTTCCATACAGGCATCGACGATCTTTGCCCCCTCTATCTCCAACTCCAGTCCGAGAATAAGTCCCCTGCCGCGAATGTTCTTAACGAAAGGAAAGCGATCTCTCAGCTTGCCCAGGCCGCGTACAAAAACCTTTTCCATCTTGGCACAGTTCTTAAGCACTCCGCCTTTGAGCAATGTTTGCATCACCGCCAAGCCAACGCTGCAAGCCAGCGGGTTGCCGCCAAAAGTGGAAGCATGGCTTCCAGGGACAAAACTTTGCGCCACTTCTTCCCGCGCCAGCATCGCGCCCAACGGCAACCCACCGCCTAAAGCCTTTGCCAGTGTCATGATATCCGGCGTCACGCCGAAGTGTTCATAGCCGAAACGTTTCCCGGTCCGTTCCATGCCTGTTTGTTCTTCGTCGAATATCAGGAGCAAGCCACGGCGGTCGCACAGCTCTCGGAGACCCTGCAGATAATCTTCATCAGGCACATTGATGCCACCCTCGCCCTGGATGGGTTCCACGAGAATGCCCACCGTTTTTTGCGTGTCGATGGCCTCCTCAGCGGCCCGCAGGTCATTAAAAGGGATCTGGCGAAAGCCCTCCGGCAACGGGTCGTACCCCGCCCTCACCTTTTCCTGGCCCGTCGCTGTTAACGTGGCGAGTGTGCGTCCATGAAAGGAATTGTGGGCGGAGAGGATCTCATATTTGCCGCCGAGATGCGCCGCGCCGTAGCGCCGCGCCAGTTTGATGGCGGCTTCGTTGGCTTCTGCGCCGCTGTTACAAAAAAAAACGCGGTCAGCAAATGAATGGCGGCAAAGCTCCCGCGCCAGCTCCGACTGCGGCAGAATATGATAGAGGTTGGAGACGTGCAGTAGTTTGCGCGATTGTTGCTGGATCGCGCGGACGACGGCCGGATGGCAGTGGCCCAGGCCGTTCACGGCGATGCCGGCTAAGAAGTCGAGATACTCTTTCCCGTCAGCGTCCCACACCCGGGCGCCTTTGCCGCGAACCAGGGCGATGGGATAGCGCGCGTAGGTCTGAGCGACGTATTTGTCGGTGAGCTTGGCGACATCGCGGTTCTTCATGTGCTACTTCCTCACTACCTCGGTTCCTACTCCCTCTTTCGTGAAAATCTCCAGGAGCACGGCATGCTTGACCCTGCCGTCGATAATGTGTGTTTTCTCCACGCCGCCTTTCAAGGCGTTGATGCAGCATTCTACTTTGGGGATCATTCCCGCGGCGACGACGCCGTCCTGGATCATTTTGCGCGCTTGATTCACCCTGAGCGTACTGAGCAGTTCGCCCCTCTTGTCTTTGACCGCTTCAACGTCGGTCATGAGAATGAGCTTCTCGGCGTGCAACGCCTCGGCCACTTCGCCGGCTACCAAGTCGGCGTTTATGTTATACGTCTCGCCCTTATCTCCACAGCCCACCGGGGCGATGACGGGAATGAACTTGTTTTCGTCCAGGGAATCGATTACCAACGGATTGATGCCCACGATCTCACCTACCATGCCGATATCGACGATCTCCGGCGGCTCGCCATTGGCGGAA
>Ga0137403_10010791_pt1 | contig 10104 bp, 7 predicted proteins | sample CZOMad2_1_16fung_FD_122057 | JGI IMG/M metagenome (GOLD analysis project Ga0137403, IMG submission 122057) | Vadose zone soil fungal communities from Angelo Coast Range Reserve, California, USA - CZOMad2_1_16fungal (Hybrid Assembly) | ecosystem: Environmental > Terrestrial > Soil > Vadose zone... | reverse complement strand
AGCCAGCTTACGTTCTGGCATGAAACGCCGGAACTCAATCCGCATTTGCGGACCGATTCTCTTGGCGAATACTACATGTTGTTTGCGGCGAAGGCGGACTACGCTGGGCACGACGATGCGAACGGGATTCCCATGCTCGATTATCACGGCAAGATCGGCCAGCAGTACAACCCGATTGCGGTGGCACAGTGGGGGTTGGGGAACTACAACCTGCTGCGTCAGACGGGGCATCCGACGCGGAGGGACAAGGTGGTGCGTTGCGCGGATTGGCTATTGACGGCGCTGGACCAGAATTCCAGTGGAGTTTGGGTTTGGAGTCATCATTTTGACTGGGAGTATCGCGATACCCTGCGCGCGCCATGGTACTCGGGGTTGGCGCAGGGGCAGGCGATTTCGTTGCTGCTGCGGGCACATCTGGAGACGGGGAATGCGAATTATCTGGGAGCAGCGCGGGATGCGTTTAAGGCCTTCGAGCGAGCAGTAGATGATGGCGGCGTCGCATTTACCGATGTGCGCGGGGATTGGTGGATTGAAGAGTATATTGTCCGGCCTCCGACCCATATTCTGAACGGGTTTATCTGGGCGTTGTGGGGTGTCTATGACATGTTTCTCGTGACAGGAGAGAATGCGCATCGGGTGCTCTACGAGCGGGGCGTGAAGACGTTGGAGCGCAATTTGCAGGCGTACGATACGGGATTTTGGTCGCTCTACGAGCAATCGGGCACACGGCTGAAAATGTTGGCCAGCCCTTTCTACCATCGGTTACATATCGTGCAGTTGCGCGTGATGCACCGGTTGACGGGGTTGGAGGTGTTTGGGAAAGTTGCGGATCGGTGGGAGCGGTATCGCGCCAGCCGACTGAATCGAACCCGCGCCATTCTTTACAAGGGAGCCTTCAAGCTTTTCTACTACTAAGCCGTGAAGATTCTCTACGTATCCCAATATTTTCCGCCGGAGATGGGCGCGCCAGCGGCGCGCGCGGCGGAGCTTGCACAGCACTGGGTTGACGCGGGCCACGACGTCACGGTGCTGACGGGGTTTCCCAATCATCCCACGGGCGTTGTGCCTCCCGAATATCGCAGTCAATTTTGGCGGTTCGTCAAACGGCGGATATGGAACGGCGTCAAGTTGATTCGCACCTGGCTGCTGCCGTTTCCGAATCGCAAGCCTTACGAACGCATGTTGAATTACGGGTCGTTCTTTGTTTCCTCGGCGATCACGGGGTTGTTTGTTTCGAAGCCGGACGTGCTGATCGCTACTTCTCCACAGTTGCTCGTGGCGTTGAGCGGATGGTGGCTAGCTTTCGTAAAGAGGGTGCCGTTTATTTTCGAGGTTCGCGATCTTTGGCCAGAGTCTCTGGCCGCGGTTGGCGTGGGGGACGGGAATTCACTGCTGGTTCGAGTCCTCGGCAAGATCGCGGGTTTTCTGTATCGACGAGCGACGTGCATTGTGGTGGTGACGGCCGCGTTCCGGGTTTTTCTAGTCGTCAATTGGAAAGTACCTGCGGAGAAGATCTTCGTGGTTGAGAACGGCGTGGAGACCGAAAAGTTTTGTCCGCAACCCGACAGGGATGTAAAGCGGAAAGAACTCGGCGCGGAAGGGAAGTTTTTAATCTGCTACACGGGTACGATGGGGTTGGCCCACGGGCTGGAAACTCTGATCGAGGCGGCGGCGATTCTGCAAAAGGAGAATCCCCGAGTGCAGTTCTTGCTGGTAGGGGAGGGGGCGGATAAGGAGCGGATTCTCCGTCTTGCGGAAGCTCGCAGCCTGAGCAACGTCACGTTTCTCGGTCAGCAGGCTCGCGAGACGGTGCCAGCGCTCATTTCGGCCTCGGACGCGTGCCTTGTAATTTTGAGGAAGGATCCCGTATTCAAGACGGTCATTCCAACCAAAATGCTGGAATTCATGTCGTGTGCGCGGCCGGTGGTTCTAGCCGTGGATGGGCAAGCACGAGAGATCCTAGACGCTGCGCAGGCGGGAGTCTTTGTAGCGCCAGAAGATGCGCGAGGGCTGGTGAAAGCAATCGAGGAACTCGCTGCCGATCCAACCCTGTGCGAAAAGCTCGGGGCGAACGGGCGAACCTACATCCTGCGGAATTTTTCGCGGAAGCGGACGGCGATGGACTATCTGGAGATACTGAACAATCTACTGCACCACTGAGCTCCAGGGCCTGCGCCCCTCAAACCCCGGTGATGACGGCCGCACGGGGAGAAATGGTTCGAGGGCTTCGTAAGATCGAGTGTGCGGGATCCCCTTCGGCAAGCTCATGGCAGTGCTCACCCGCTGGTTAGGATGACAACCTTTTTGAGGGGGCGTGCAGTTTACGGCCGGATGGCCACCAGAGTCAACGCCGTAGCCATCTGCGTGAGCGCTTCCGCGGAGCGTGCCGCCACGACTTTCCGCGTGCTGCTGGGCACGAACAGGATGTCTTCGGATTGCATGGGCATGTCCTTGACTTTGGCGCTCATGATCTTCTTGAGCGGCACCTTGATTTGCTGGGTGCCTTCCGGCGTTCTGCGCAGAATTGTGGTTCCGCCCATGGCTGCGGTCTTATTGGCTCCGCCCGCGAGGGCGATTGCCTTCAGAATGGTGAGATTTTCTGAGTCCGAAATAAACGCGCTGGGTTTGCCCACGTCGCCCACCACGTAAAACACGGGTCCACGCTTGACGACAATGGTATCACCGGGTTCGACCACGACGTTGCTAGGGTCGGAGGGCGTAAAGTCCGCCGGCAATTTCACGGTGACGGTGTGGCTCGAATCGGAACGGTGTGTGACCGTGATGGCGCGACTTGCTTTATCGGTGAAGCCGCCCGCTACGGAAATTAGATCCAAGATGTGGCGCTCTCCTGCGACGTTGTAGGGACCTGGGTGAGCCACCTCGCCGATGAGAGTCACGCTGGAGGTGGCCGACTCCGATACGAGCAGAATTACGTGCGGATTATTGACGAAGCCGCCATCGGAGAGCCGCTTCTCAATGACGCTTTGCGCCTCCTCGGGGGTCAAGCCGCCTACGTGCACATAGTCGATCAGAGGGAGATAGACGTCGCCGCTATTATTGATACGGGTTTTCTCCGAGAGTTCGGGAACGCCGTAAACGGAGATATCCAGTAAATCCGCCGGTCCCAGAAAAACGCTGGGCGAGGAGTTGGACGGCGGTGGAGCAGCGGGAGCTGTGTCCTGCGTCTTAGCGGGCTGAGGTACGGCGCTGGGAAAAGCATCTTGTGCCGAGACCGGTGTGACCTGGAGGGCTAACAAGAACACGGTGGCAAGCGAGGCAGGGAAAAGCCGACTCAGCCTCGTAGATTCAAGCATTTACGTCTCCGCATAACATTCTCGAGTGGGTTCAAGTGTAGCACGGTGAGGTGCGCCGTATGCCGTGTGATACGGCCCTTGGGGACCTCTGTGTCGTTGCCGAGGCGAGAGAGCAGATGGTATAGTTTGCGAATCGTTGCAAATCAAGCCAAGACCCCCGGGACCCCATGGCGATACCGCTGATTCTGTGTAGGTTTGCGCTAGGTTCGCGCTCGGTTTTCCTGGTTTGTTCGAGGGAACCGCGTTGACTGCACTTTATCTCGGGGCATTCACCTTCGCGCTGTTGCTCTCTTTCACCCTGACAAGATCGGTTCGGGATTTTGCGTTTCGGAGGGGATGGGTTTCCATTCCGTCGCCGGATCGTCACGTACATATTCATCCCCTACCGCGACTGGGCGGCGTGGCCATCTGCTTCGCCTTTCTTGCCACCGAAGCTGTCGTTACTCTCCTAGCGCCGTGGTTTCCCAAATGGGGACCGAGTGTTTCCGTGCGCCCCGCGACCACCATCCTAATTCCGGCCTGCGTCGTTTTTTTGTTGGGTGTATACGACGACTTGCGGGGTGCGCGGCCCTGGGTAAAGTTCGCCGTGCAAGGCGCTGCTGGAGCGATGTTGTTCTTTGGTGGCCTCCGCATTTTGTCACTACCAGTGATGTTTGGCGCGCGGCACTTCGGCAGCGCCGTTGGCTTGGTGCTCACCATTTTCTGGGTGATTGGGATCACCAATGCGTTTAACTTGATCGACGGGCTGGATGGGCTGGCGGCGGGGTCGGCGTTGTTCTCGACGTTGGTTGTGTTCATCGTGGCCTTGGTCAGCCACTCGCACTGGCTGGCGCTGGCGACGATTGTGCTTACGGGAGCGATTCTCGGGTTTCTGCGGTTTAACTTTAATCCCGCGACGATCTTTCTCGGCGACTCGGGCAGCCTATTTATAGGCTTCCTTCTGAGCGCGTTTGCGCTGCAGGGAGCCACCAAAGCGCCTACAGCCGTGGCCGTGGCAATTCCTGTGGTGTCGTTTGGCTTGCCGATCCTTGAGACGGGGATTTCAATTCTGAGACGCCTCATCAATGGGCGGCCGGTCTTTACTGGGGATCGGGAACATATTCATCACAAGCTGCTGGAGCGCGGGCTCTCCCACCGGCAGGTGGTGATTGTTTTGTATGCCGTGTCCGGCGTCTTCGCGATGCTCAGTCTCTTCCTGCTGTGGCCCGGTGGCACTACGCTTGGCTTGGTTTTGGCCGTGGTTGGATGTGGTATTTGGGTCGGTGTCCAGCATCTCGGATACATCGAGTTTGGTGAGCTACGCCGAGTAGCTGTCAGGACGATGGAACAACCGCAGGTTTTCGTCAACAACATGGCGATCCGGCGCGCGCTGGGAGAACTGAAGGTTGCGCGCGATTACGAGCAGGTTTGCCACATCGTGAAGGCGGCATTCGAGAGCAACGATTTCGACTCCGTGGAATGGAAACTCGAAAATAGCGCCTTGGGGAACCGGAGACTCCTCTTGTTGCCGCAGCGCTCCGAACGTCTGGAGTTCCGCTGGCAGCGCGCCCCGGAGGGAACCCGCAACGATTTGCTGCCATCTTGGAGGTTGCAATTGGATCTCCTCACGGGGAAGGGTGTTCTACTCGGACATATGATGCTCTTCCGCCGCTACTCCCCAAGGGCGTTGCAACTGGATATCAATCTGCTGACCACCGATTTCCCCGCCGCCTTAGCCGACGCGCTGGACCGCACCTTGCCGGTCTCGGTGCTCGCAGGGGTCGATAGTGACGCGCATCCCTCCTTGTTGCGAACCCAGGTCAATTGAGCACGCCAGTGAGTAGAATTATAGTTTGCTGGCGGTAACCGAGCTCGACTCTCTCTCATGCACATCCTTCATGTCGTAGGCGCCCGCCCGAATTTCATGAAGTGCGCCCCACTTCTTCGGGCGTTGGGCCAATTTCAGCACGTTCGCCAGATCCCGATCCGTCAGACACTGGTGCACACTGGGCAACACTACGACGCTGCCATGTCGGAAGTGTTTTTCCGACAACTCGAAATGCCCGAGCCGGATGTGAACCTCGCGGTAGGTTCCGCAACGCAGGCGCAGCAGACGGCGGAGGTGATGTTGCGTCTCGAGCCTGTATTGGTCGATCGGAAGCCGGACATGGTGGTGGTCTACGGCGACGTAAACTCGACCGTCGCCGCAGCGCTGGTCGCTTGCAAACTTGGCATCCGGGTTGCGCACGTCGAGGCCGGTCTCCGTTCTTGGGATCGCGCCATGCCGGAGGAGATCAACCGTGTCGTGACGGACCAAGTCTCCGATCTCCTATTCACGCCTTCGGCGGATGCGGATGACAATCTACGTCGCGAAGGCATCGAGGCGAACCGAATTCATCGGGTCGGCAACGTAATGATTGATACCCTCGTTCGGCTGCTCCCGCAGGCCGTCATGCCCGCCGAGTTAAAGAACCCAGGCCGCTTCGTGCTAGCGACTCTCCACCGCCCCTCCAACGTGGACGATCTTCCTTGGCTGAAGCAAATGCTCGCGGCCCTGATCGAGGTTAGCCGTACCGCCCAGGTGGTTTTTCCTTTGCATCCGCGTACCGCGAAAAGCTTGGCGCAGACCAACGCAGCACATCTGAAGACCAGACATCTGCGTTTTCTGCCGCCTTTGCCGTACTTGGAATTTCTCGCCCTGCAGCAGAACGCGCAGGTCGTTATCACGGACTCCGGTGGCATCCAGGAGGAGACCTCGTACCTGGGTGTGCCGTGCCTGACGGTTCGCGAGAATACCGAGCGGCCTGTCACTCTGACGGAGGGTACCAATACGCTTGTGGGACGCGACGTCCCGCGGCTGCGCCGGGAACTTGAACGCGTCCTCGCGCAGCCGCGGGGAAAGCCTCAACAAATTCCCTTGTGGGATGGCCATGCCGCGGAGCGGATCGCTCAGATTCTTACGCAGACCTCCTAGTCGAATGCCCCGCGCGACAAGGCGTTCCGCCGAATATCCGGCACGCGGTCGCGATCCGAGTTATCCACAGCGGAATCAATCCCGCTACTCCTGTGTTCGATAACACACGCATATTCTGACAAAGCTTTAGATTTGCAGGAGGAGCCTGGATGTACCGTTGGATGACCGCGCGGGACGTGAGTTTTATCAAGCTTCAGGCGGCCGTGTTCTGCGTGGAATGCGAGCTCATTAGCCAAAATAACACACTGAATTGCCTCTCTTGCGGCAGCAAAGCGCTGATGAATTTGTCTCGCTTGATGGGAGGATCGCTGCTGAATCAGTCGACCGCAAGTCTTATTCAAAATGCAGCGCTGGATCGCGTCGTTCGCGAATTGTTGCAGACGATACCCGAAAAAATGCCGCTACGCGATCTTCGGGAAGTGTCCAGAGACGAAGTCCCACAGGAATGGGTTCCAGGAGAGGAAGAATTCGTCGCTGCGAACCAAGGCCACAGGCCCAAGCAGGTCGCGAGAACCTTCCAGTTCCCGCAACCGAAGACCGAGGCAGCTCTGGAAGATATTTCCGCGTTCGACCTGAATCTTGCTCCTGCCATTGACATCATCACGGACAGGGCCCACGTGATGACGCGCGCCACGGGAGCCGCTATCGCGCTCAACCGGGGCCGGGACATCGTCTGCCGGGCCCGGGCTGGACGCACGGCACCGGACTTGGGTGTGCGCCTGCAAACGGAATCGGGAATCTCAGGGCATTGCGTGCGCACGGGCGAAATTCTGCTCTGTCACGATACGGAATCGAGCCCGCACGTGGATCCCACGGTGAGTCGGCGTCTTGGAGTGCGGTCGATTCTGGTCTCGCCGATTCGCTATTTCCAGCGCACTCTGGGGATTTTCGAAGTTCTGTCGGCTTCGCCCTATGCTTTTGATCAACGCGACGTAGCCACTCTGCAACTGCTTTCCGGAATGATGGTGGCGGCGATCAGCCGCGTCGTGGATTTGCCGGCCCGGATCGCTTAGTCGCCTAAACGACGCTGAATCCGTACTTTTGATCCACAAACGGGGCCCTTCTGGGCTGCTCTGGCGTCGACTTGGCGTGTATCATGGAAGCTACTTCCACATGAGCAGCCAGGACCCCCAGGCCGCGCGGGTTCAGCCTGTGCCCCCGCCGAATGACCGATCGGTGAATCAACGATCGGCGAATGAGCGAAGAGGGCGAACCAGGCACCCGATTTCCGTGCCGGCCACCGTTCGTCTGCGCGGACCCGGTATTGCCGGCGTATCCACCGAGCTTCTGGATCTCTCGGAAGATGGGATCGGCGTGCAAACCTCCGTTGCGCTTCAGCCCGATCGAACTCTGGCGCTCGATTTGGATCTGAGCACCGACCCGTACTTTGAGCCCAACCCCGAGTTGACCGCGCAACACCGTATTCGTCTGATTGGACAGGTGGCTTGGTCGCAACCCGACGGGCGTGCGGGCGTGCGTTTCTTCTCATTGGATCATGCCGCGCTACACGCCATTCAACAGTGGCTGTTTCTGAATGCCGTGGCTGGTGCAGCCGGGAGTTCGCGCTTGCCGGACCTGCTGGAGTTGACGGCGCCAATCGCGGACGGGTCCGAGGCCTCTGGGCATGTTGAGAAAATAGAACAATTTGTGGACGAGGAAGACGACCCTGAGCACAGCCTTTCGCCGCTCAATCGCGACATCAACGCCATCGTCAGCCGGGCCTTGGCGTTAACAGGTGCGAAGGGTGCGGCTTTGGCGCTATATGAGGGCGATCAGCTCATTTGCCGCGCTACCTGCGGCACGGACACGCCGGGGCTTGGGGCGCGAATTTCGGCCGATTCCGGAATCACCGGGGAATGCATTCGCTTCGCAAAGGTCATGTACTGCTCCAATGCCGCTGCGGATCCGCGGGTCAATCACGAGATTTGTGCGGACCTTGGGATTCGATCGATTCTGGCGTTGCCCTTATTTGCGGGACCGCGCGTGGTCGGGTTGTTGGAGGTACTCTCGCAACGAGCTGAGGCTTTTGATCCTGTGGATGCGGAGGCGTTGGACTTGATGGCCCGTCCGATCATCGGCCTGCTCTTTGCTGAGGGGGCGTCGGAATCCTTGCATCGGGGCGTCCGCGATGTTCCGGGCACGGCGGAGTCTGGCTCGCAGGAGTTGGACGTGGGTGCCATTGAACGCCGAAGGCAAGAGCTGGCTCGAAGCCTGGCCCCGAGAGCCCGGTTCTATCGGCGGGCAATTGAGGCCGTTGCGGGGTTTGCGGTCGTTGGGGCTGTAACTTGGCTGATCGGCTCGCAGACCAAAACGCTAGCTTCGTTGCGGCAGCCGGCTCCCGTCGCCACCACACAGATTCAGGCGGAAGTCCCGCACTTGGGCGCGTCGGCTGCGGAACCGGCGTCGATCGTAGTTGGGTCGGCGGCAACAAGGCCGAGCCCCGCAAGAATAGATGACGACAAGACCGAGCCCTCCTTGCAGGAACTAAAGGCAGCCGCGCAAGACGGTGAGCCCTCCGCGCAATACGCTATGGGTGCGCGCTTTGCGACCGGCGAGGGCGTGGCACAGGATTATGCAGCCGCCGCGCGCTGGTTCACGCTGGCGGCGAAGAAGGGATATGCCCCGGCCCAAGGCATGCTCGGCGCCTACTATTGGTCAGGCCGAGGCTTACACAAGGACTTGAAGCAAGCGTATTTCTGGTCCGTCCTCGCGCGGGACGGCAACGACGAGATCAGCAAAGACCGCGTGGATTCTCTGGTGGCCCAGCTCAACCGGGATGAAATGCTGCAAGTCCAGCAACTAGTGCGGGACTGGTATCGCAAGCACAGCCCTTCTTCGCCGGTAACGGCTGCTGCCACCGTCACACACTAAAGGCCTGGCCTCCTTCCCAATCACGCTGGACGGCAGGTAGACTAGCCAGTCCGCTGCTAATTTCTACTCAAGGCCCCTAGATTGATGAACGTTTGCTTGATCAGCTTCCGCGCGCGTTTCGCAGTAGTCCTGGGTTGGATTTGTTGGTTGGCCACGATCTCCAGCGTGGCGCAAAAACCCGCCGTTACCTTAGACGAGTTCTTCAACGCGGTGTCATTCGATGCCGTGCGTCTCTCGCCGGATGGTCACTCCGTCGTGATCGGCGTGGAGCGGGCTGATTGGGAGCAGAACATCTTTCGCCGCGACTTGTACCTGTATCGCGACGCGCCCCCAGGCGAAGGCAGGCTGCGTCAGCTCACCCAGTCTGGCCATGACGGCGATCCGCAGTGGTCGCCCGACGGGCGCTGGATCGCGTTTCTCTCCGAGCGCAAGGGCTCCTCGGGGAAATCGATGAGCGAGGGGAAAGCGAAGGAAGAGGATGCCGAGGGTAAAGCAAAGGAGAACACGCAGATGTATCTGATTTCGCCGGATGGCGGCGAAGCCTTTCCTGTGACTCTCGGCGAAGAGGAAGTTCACGCTTTTGCCTGGGCCGCGGATTCGAAGTCGCTGTACTACTCCACGCGCTCGCCTTGGACCAAGGCGAGTTCACGTGGAAAGACCCCGCACGCATCGCGCGGTCTCTGAAGCGCTCCGCCGAGCGTAGCGGGCAACGCAAAAGCGATCCGGACCGCTCGGCCATGTCGATGCTCAACTTCTACATCAACCGCGCCGGCGAGGGCCTGCCCAAGGGCCAGCAGTGCGTCCTGGAGAAAGCCAAAAACGAGCTGCGAAAGCAGCGTCGTCGGGGTTGAGCATCCATGACGGGCAAGGACAGCGAGCGCGGAGGGATCTCGTTCACCGCCGGCGGGGTCGAGTTGATCGAGCGAGTCGAGCCGCTGTGGCGGGAGCTGCGGGACTTCCACGTGC
>Ga0137403_10010788_pt1 | contig 10105 bp, 6 predicted proteins | sample CZOMad2_1_16fung_FD_122057 | JGI IMG/M metagenome (GOLD analysis project Ga0137403, IMG submission 122057) | Vadose zone soil fungal communities from Angelo Coast Range Reserve, California, USA - CZOMad2_1_16fungal (Hybrid Assembly) | ecosystem: Environmental > Terrestrial > Soil > Vadose zone... | reverse complement strand
CGCGCTCCCTCGCGGATCCTTGAAGCCGCCACCCGTCTGCTTGCAGGCGTCGATCAGGGAAAGCCGCAGGTTCTCCTGGATGTCAAGGTCTATGCCATTGACCACAGCTTCGTCCGCAAACTCGGTCTGACCATTCCGAATCAATTTCAGGTTTTCAATATTCCCGCATCGGCGCTCGCGGCGTTAGGCGGGCAGAATATTCAGGATCTGATTAATCAGTTGATCGCGAGCGGCGGAATCAACCAGGCCACGCAGACGGCCATTTCGGCGCTTCTGGCACAGCAGGCCAGCCAGCAGAATTCGGTTTTCTCGCAACCCGTCGCCACTTTTGGCGGCGGTAAAACCTTCTTTGGCGTTGCGCTCGGCACAGCAGGCGCTCAGCTCTCGCTTAATGAGTCCGATGTTACCAGCCTGGAACACGTAACCCTGCGCGCCAGCCAGGGCAACGAGGCGAAATTCCTGCTCGGATCGCGCATCCCCATTTTGAACGCGCAGTTTGCGCCAGTCTTTAACACGCCCGCCATCGCGCAGGTCATCGGCAACAGTTCCTTCCAGGCTCCCTTCCCTTCGTTCAATTACGAAGATATCGGTTTGGACGTGAAGGCCAAGCCCAGCATTCACACCAACGGCGACGTCAGTCTCGACTTGGATCTGAGCATCAAGGCCCTCGCGGGCACCAGCCTGAACGGTGTCCCGGTTCTCTCCAACCGCGCCTACAAAGGCCAAATCACAGTGCACGACGGCCAGGCGGCCGTGGTCGCAGGCTTCATTACGCTATCGGAACAAGGAACGCGCGCAGGAATCCCCGCCTTCGGCCAGATCCCTTTTCTGCAGAAAGCAACCTCCGCCAATGAGCGGAATGACACTCAGAACGAGCTACTCGTCGTAGTGACGCCCCACATCGTCAAGAACAGCGAGCGCGATTCCGCCGCCGAAATTTGGCTCTCACCAGCCCACTAGCCTTTGGGCGGCAGCTTTTGGCGGCAGCTTTTGGGCGGCGCAGCGCTTCCAGCGCTGCGATTTGCGCGAGCAGGAAAACCGCGACTTTAGTCGCCGAGGTCGCACCAACTCTACTTCCCTTCCTTCGCGTGAAAGTCCAGGATTTCGTTCATCACGTTGTCGGGAACGCCCGAGAGATTCCCGATCTTCCTCCCGTTGATGAAGAACGTCGGCGTGCTGCTGACCTCCGCCGAATTCCCCAGGTCGATCGACTTCTGCACATGTCCATCGGTCGCCGGCAACGCCGCACAGGTAGCTATGTCCGCGCCTTTCAAGCCTGCCCCGTCGGCAATTGCGGTCAACTTCTCGTCCGCGTTGGAGGCGGTAATCTGCGCCTGCGCTTCGAATACGTCCCCGGAAAACTTCCAAAAAGCATCGGGCTTGCCCGTCTGTGCAACGCAATCGGCATAAGTCGCAGCCTTCCTCGCCCAGTCGTGCAGAGCCAAGGGGAAGTTCTGGAACACAAACTTCACGTCAGGATGTGCCGCCAGGAGCTTCTCGATGGCCGGCTGAGCATCCTTGCAATGCGGACACTGGAAGTCACTAAATTCCACGATGGTCACCGGAGCCGTCTTGGAACCCTTGCTGGGACCTTTGGCTCCGTCATCCAGTAGCTTCCGCGCGGGCTCGTACGGCTTTTCGCCAAACGGAATCACATCTCCTACGATCACATGAGTGCCGTCAGGAGCAATCAGCAACCGGTAGAAATTCGGGGCTTGGTCCTTTTGCGCCACCGTCACGTCAGCCTCAGCCAAACCGTAAGCCGAGGTCTGAATCTTGACGATTTTCCAAGTAGTTCCCGGATCATAGCCAAACGTATACCGCATAAACCCATTGACAGTGGCCTCCGATGGAAGAAGGACCGGCCGAGTTTGTGCGACGGCAGGGCAGACGGCAGCGCCCAGCATAGCGGCTGCGAGCAAAATAAAAGAAGTGCGGTTCAACATGGAGACCTTTCCTGGAGCCATTTCAGTAGCCAAGTTAAGTGTATCCGATGCATTTCGATCAGAACCTACCGCCCAGAAGTCATGTAATCCCGAACCAACAGCAAGGATCTGCAGTTGATAAGCTCGTCATTCCGCTCACAGTGGAGGGACCTGAGCAAAAGAAGCCCGTCATCCCGACCGCAGTGCAGGGACCTGCTTTTGATTTAAGAGATCTGTCATCCCCACCACAGTGCAGGGACCTGCTTTTGATTTTTGATTTAAGAGATCTGTCATCCCCACCACAGTGCAGGGACCTGCTTTTGGGTGGAGCAGCGCTTCCAGCGCTGCATTAAGGCCTAGCAGAAAAGCGGCTTTAGCCGCTGCGGTGAAGCGTAAAACGATGGGTACTTGTTAGAACAAGCCAGATTGAGCTTTTGGGTGCGATTCAAGCTTCCAGTTTCGCGGCAATCGGCAACCGCCGCCCCACCCCGAACGCTTTCCCCGAAATCTTCAACCCCGGAGAAGCCTGCTGCCGCTTATACTCCGCGCCATCGACCATGCGCACCACCCGCCGCACAAGGCTCAAATCGAATCCGCGTTCAGCCGCAATCTGCTCGGAGGCCTTGCTGTCCTCGACGTAGTCCTCCAGAATCGCGTCCAGCACATCATAGGGAGGAAGGCTGTCCGTATCCTTCTGGTCCGCGCGTAACTCAGCCGAGGGCGGCTTCTCGAGCGTAGCCTGCGGAATCACCGGACGCCGCGAGTTCACGTAACGGCTCAAGCGGTATACCATCGTCTTCGGCACATCGGAGATCACGGCAAGCCCGCCCGCCATATCTCCGTACAACGTGCAATAACCAACCCCCAGCTCCGACTTGTTTCCCGTACTCAGAACGATCGCGCCGAGCTTATTGGACAGAGCCATCAACACCATGCCCCGAGCCCGCGACTGAATATTTTCTTCGGTAGCATCAGCCTGCCGCCCGGCAAATACATCCTTCAGAATCCCGCGGCAAGCTTCGTAGATTTCATTGATCGAGAGCAGCTCGAAGCGAATTCCCAGGTTCTTCGCCAACTCGCGGGCATCGTCAATGCTCCCTTGCGATGAGTACGGCCCCGGCATGCCTACGCCGATCACGTTCTCAGGCCCCAAGGCCTCCGTAGCAATGGCCGCCGTCAAGGCCGAATCAATGCCACCGCTAAGTCCAATGATTACCTGTTGGAATCCGCACTTCCGCACATAATCCCGCGTTCCAAGAACGAGAGCGCCGTAAGCGCTGGCGTCCTCACTCAGCTCCGTCCGCGAGTCGGTCGCGGAAGCATGGAGATCGCCCGTCAGGGTTTCCGTATCGAAAAGGATCAAATCCTCTTCGAACGAGAGCGCCTGCGCAATCACGCTCCCGTCCGGCCCCAACGCAAAACTAGCGCCGTCAAAAACCAGGCCGTCATTGCCCCCCACTTGATTGACCATTGCAACCGGAACTCGATATTTGCGGGCAATCGCCGCCAGCATGTCGTGCCGCAGCTCCCGTTTGCCAATCCAGAACGGAGACGCCGAGATATTCAGCATGATGTTGCCGCCAGCGGAAATCAGGTTTTCCACGGGATCGACGGCATAGAGTTGCTTCCGCCAGAATTGCTTGTCGTTCCAGGCATCCTCGCAAATCGTAAGTGCCAAATTCCTATCGCAGAACTCATACGTCTGCTGGCTGCGTGCCGGAGCGAAATTGCGCGCTTCATCAAACACGTCGTACGTCGGCAGCAGCATCTTCGATTGCAGGAACGCCACCTTGCCGTCCCGCAGGAGAGCCGCAGAGTTCAGTGCAGCCTTGCCACTACCCGATTCCGCAAGCGTGACCACCCCGCAGACCACAGCAATCCCGGTAGTCTGCTCCGCAATCAGGTTCAAGGCTTCCCGGTTGCGAAAAATAAACCACGGCCGCTCGACAAGATCGCGCGGCGGGTATCCGCAGATGGAGAGTTCAGGAAACAACACCAGGCTCGCACCCGCCTCCCGCGCCCGGCGCGCGTACTCAACAATTCTTGCCGCATTCCCGGCAAAGTCGTTAACGGTGGGGTTGATTTGGCCTAGAGCAATCTTCACGCACTTCTAGTGTAAAGGTCAGTAGGTAAGCAGCGCCAATTCGCAAAACACGCTCGTGTAGTTGCGGGCGCCCACGCCCGCATGGTCTTGGTCGACGCATTCGATCTTCAGGAATCGGAGGAAATCCCAGCTACGCTCCAGGCCGGAAGTTCGGCGGCCCGGATGGCGGTGGCGCGCCTGGAGGAGTCCTGGGTCGCGTGTTCGACTGACTTCCGTCCGTAGCCGGATCGATTTCCTCCTCGCCGGGTCGTTTGAGCGTAGGCCTGTGGGTCGGACCTGTGGGCGTCTTCTCCGCCTCAACCACTGCCGCCTGCGGCGCGCCGAGATCCACTTCTTTCTGCGTGCGAAGGATTCGCTCTCCATCGATCTTCATGATCTTCATCTGCACGACTTCGTCCCCAACCAGCCGGACAAACTCCACGTCTTTGGGAGGCTCGCCGTAAATCCACTCCTCGTATTCCGTTTCGCCGTCTTTCTCCCGAATCTTCTTCTCCGCCCGGCCCTTGGCGTAGGTCACCATCTCCCGGTTCATTCCCACCAGAACCTGATGTTTTTGAATCGCCTCTTTCACCTTGGGCGGCACCGTTTCCAAATAGGACTCAATGGCCGACTTGGCATCGAAATCAAACACCGGACGCAGCAGAGTCTTCAGCTCAGCGGGACTGAGGTCCGGAACACGACGATCGAACTGCAGCTCCACATAGGATCCACGCGCGTTGGCGTCCTGGTCTGACGGCGCCACCGGAACCTCCCCACCAGACCCGGAAACCGTGATCCGCTGGTACCACTTCGTCTTTTTTCGCGGACCGCCGTTGATCTCAAAAATAATGCTCTTGTCGCGGATGAGAACGTTGCTGATGCGGGCCTGATCCCCCGGCTTCACCGAAGGGCCAAACATCGCCAGCATCGACTGCAAGGCCTCGCCGCTCGGAGAGACCACGCCACCCCGCAATCGCAAACCCTTCTCCCCCATGGGAAACGGCGTGCGAATGTAGACCAGTTCCGCGTTCAGCGTCCGAATCACCGTCATCCGGGTTTCCTTGGTCATGGGTGCGGTAGGCAAAGGTCGCGGCGGCGTGTCCGCAAAGCTGAACGTGGCTGGGAGCGACAGTACGAAGAGCAAAACCGAGCAGGCGGCAGGAAAGCGTGGCGTCATGGGACACCTCAGGAAATGCGCTAGCTGAATTATAGACCTGATGCCAGCCCCAGAATGGGGCCAAAAGGCCGCTGACAGACGTCGGCGTGCCAGAAGTTAGGATGGACACCCGGGAGCGCTAAACACGGTCTCACGAATAGAAACGACCTCACGAATAGCGCGTTCTCATGGAACGGTTACGGTAGGTCCCGGCTTCAGCCGGGACACCCAGGCCCATAAAGGAAGGGGCTTTAGCCCCATGGTATAGATCAAAGCACAACAGAAAAGGCGTGCGGACAAAAGAACGCTAAGAAATAGGAAGGGCATGCCAAGGCGAACATCCACTTGCCCCCTTTTCGAGCCTTGGCGGACCTCAACGGCCGCAAAGTATTGATTTCGGAGAAGGTTGCAGGGCAAGGAGACGCTCCGGGTACCCTAATATGAACTTGGAGCCGATTTCGAAACGCTTAGAACCCGCCACATCCCGCGCCAGGCCTAGGGTTTTGATTGACAGTGCCGCTTGATTGTCGCAGACTCTCCTCACCAGGTTTTTCTCCGGTCGTTTCGCGCCGCCTCGTACTTAGTTTGGGAGTGACTATGCCGCAATCGAGCAACGTACTATCCTTCGTTCCTGTGCCGAATGTGGAACATGGGCAGCGGCGAAGTTCCGCCTCGCATCCCAGGCCCGCCGGAGTCGAGGACGAAGTCGTCCTCCGTAAAATCGCAGAAGCCGCTCTCAGCGCCACTGGCGCCGACGGCGCCGCCCTTGCGTTGCGCCGCGACGGAGAAGTGGTTTGTGTTGCGCGCGCCGGCGAGATGGCTCCTCCTCTTGACGCCCGTCTCGATGACAGCTCGGGAATCTCCGGAGAGTGCCTGCGCGAAGGGCAAGCTCTGCGCTGCGAGGACACCGAGACGGACGACCGCGTTGACGCCGAGGCCTGCCGCTCTCTCGGCCTCCGCTCCCTGGCCGTCGCCGCTGTGAAACAAGGCGATCAGGTCGTCGGTATCCTCGAGGTCTTCTCGCAAAACCCATCCACTTTTACCGATCGGCATCTGGAAGTCCTGCGGCAACTGTCCGAATTAGTGATCGCCGAAGCGGAAATTGATCAAGCAGAGGTGGAATCGCCGCCGGAGGTTTCCTCCGCGGCAACCGTCCCCCAACCCAGACTCCTTCCAACCAAGGCTCCGGAAGAGTCGCCCGTCGCAGCGGTAACGGTTGCGCCAGCCCCGGCGCTCGAGTCTGAAAAACTACCCCGAACCGCCCTTACCGCGACGCTACCCGCCGACGTCAACATTTCGGCCTATATGGCGGCTCATGAAAAGGCCCAGTCCCAGGGCCCTCCGCGCATTCCGAAAATTGTCCTCGTCGGCCTGGCCACCATCGTCCTTGCTTCTTTCGTCGGCTGGTACCTTGGGCATCGGAGTCCCTCCGCTACTGTCACGACAGCCGCTGCGACGCTTGCCAACGCTGCCCCATCCACCACGACACCGCCGCCCGCTGTTTCCGAAATCAAGCCGTCACCAGGCGTTTCCTCGACAACCAACGACAGCCAGGACCGATCGAGACCCGCCAGCGATTCTCTGACCAACGCAGCCTCCAAGAATCGCATCGCCAACAATTCCGTCAGCACTAACCCCATCAGTGTCGTGCCCAACCCGCCAGCCGTGGCTGCCGAGTCCGACACTGCGCCCGGATTGCCCGTCGCCCCGGCCGACGGTAAGGCGAACGATACCGTCACCGCCCTCCTCAATATTCCCACTGCTCTGCCCGCGCGGGCGGCCCCCGTCTCCCAGGGCGTTGAAGGCGGAGAAATAGAAAGTAAGGTCGCCGCAATTTACCCGGCCCAGGCCCGGGCCGTCGGTCAGCATGGAACAGTTGTGCTCGAAGTACTCGTCGCAGCCAACGGGTCAGTAAAAGACTTAAAGGTCGTCAGCGGTCCGCCGATGTTGCGTCAAGCAGCCGTGGATGCCGTGCGCCGCTGGAAATACCAACCTTTCAAGCTCAACGGCAAGGCCATCGCCGCCCAGACCCAGGTCCAGGTGGACTTCAAACTGCAGTAGCCCGAGTCATCCCCCAAAAAACTTTCAGCACAATCCGTCAGAGATCGCGTGAACGCTCGCGACCAGAATAAACTGTCATTCTTGAGCGGAGCGAAGAATCCCCGCACTCTTCACCCCGCCGCACCATCCAACCCTTTCTCCCTGGTACTGATGGAATCAAGGGCTTTTGGGTGGAGCAGCGCTTCAGCGCTGCATAACCGCCTTTCTCCCTATACCGGCGGAATCAAGCGCTTTTGGGCGGAGCAGCGCTTCAGCGCTGCATAACGGCCTTTCTCCCTATACTGGCGGAATCAAGCGCTTTTGGGTGGAGCAGCGCTTCAGCGCTGCATAACCGCCTTTGCAATGGGCGGCTTTAGCCGCTGAGGTAAGGTGGAGGTTGCAAATAAGCTGTAGCCCGAAGCCGGAGACCCAATCGTGCTCGAAGCCGCGAAAAGCCTTCTTCTAATCCTGAGCGCCCTGTTCCCAATCGTGAACCCTTTGGGAGGCAGCCCAGTCTTCTTCTCGCTCACTGCAGACTATTCCCACGAAACGCGGAAAGCATTAGCCTTACGAATCGCGAGAAACAGCTTCTTTCTCCTGGTCGGGTCGTACCTGATCGGTACCCACGTCCTCGCGTTCTTCGGAATCTCCATCCCCGTAGTCCAAGTGGGCGGCGGCCTAGTGGTCACGTCCACGGGCTGGGCAATGTTGAAGCAGAAAGACGACGAAGAGCGTAAAGAAGTCCGCAGCAATGCCCAGCCGCAGGATCCCTATCGCGAGGCGTTTTACCCTTTTACTCTCCCTTTGACGGTTGGTCCAGGATCGATCTCCATCGCCATTACGCTAGGCGCAAACGCGCACCACAACGGGTGGGATCCCTGGACACTATTGGCAGCGCTCGTCGGATCGGCCGTCATGGCCGCGACCATCTACATCTGCTACGGCTTCGCCGACCGCCTCGCCAAATTCCTGGGACCATCGGCGATGACGGTGATCATGCGCCTCTCGTCGTTCCTTCTAGTCTGCATCGGAGTACAGATTCTGTGGAATGGCGTGAGTGCGCTATTGGCTTCGGTACCAATTCACGTGCGCTGATCTGCTAACCGTTCGCCTTCGCCACCAGCAAAATCGCGAAACAATAAAAGACAAACATCAAGCCCAAATAAATCTTCGCCTTGCTGCCCGCGCCGTCGAATTCCTTCCACGCCAAGACGCCCCAAAGCGCCGCCACCATGGGCGCCGACTGGCCGATGGCATACGAAATCGCCACACCAGTAAAACTAGCCGCCACCAGATTGAACACCATCCCGGTTCCCCAGATCACGCCGCCCAGTAGTCCCAGCAGGTGGCCAGACATGGGGCCCCGGAAATACCCGCTGAAATCCACCGGCTCTCCCACCAGCGGCTTCTTCATGAAATAAACATTCCAAATTGAGCACGACAGCAGCGCACCAAGCGTCAGAAATACAGCGATGCTATAAGGCCCCAGCGTATTGCCGGTCGTCATCGCGTGAGCCACAAACGGCGCCCACAAGCCCATCAACACGCCCGAGACGACGCACGTGATAATGCTCTTCCGCGAGACCGACCGCCCCGCGCTGGCCAGACTCCCATAAGCCTTGCCGTCCATGATCACCGCGATCACAGCGCAAACAACTCCCGCCGCCAGCAACCCGACGTTCCCTCTCGACTGCAGCGCATAGCTCGATACCACGCCCACCACCAGCGCAATCCCAATCGACACCGGAAACGCCACCGCCAACCCAGCCATATCGATCGCCGCCACCAACAACAAATTCGCCAGATTAAAAATCGCCCCGCCAATCAAGGTCGACACAATATTCGACGTATCCGCCGAGTGCACATTATTGAGGAAACTATTCGCATCATTCCCCGTGCTCCCCATCGTCAGCGCCAGTATTAGCGAAATCAGAAAAATGCCAATCGCGTAGTCCCAATAGAAAAGCTCAAAGCGATAATTCTTCACGCCCTTAAAAGTATTCGCCCACGAACCCCAACATACAGCGCTCGTGATCATCATCAACAATGCAATTTCCAAACTGTGGGGCGTGAACATGCTTTCTCCTCGGCAACACTATTTTTTTGAACTGTCATCTTGAGCGCAGCATTCGCGCGCAAAGCGCGGGAATGCGCAGTCGAAAGACCCCTGCACACTCGCGCTCATTTCACTCTCTCAAGTTTTCTCACCGTGCAGCCTGCATCACTTACCCCGAATTCTCTCCACAAACATCTGCAACAACCGCTCCGCGTCCACATCCACACAAACCTTAGCATTCGGCGCAACCCGATCCACGCCCTCGATCACGTACCGATCTCCATGCAAAACATTCCGTTCAACATCTCCATGCCGATTCCCCACAGTCTCCCCCCGCGTGAATTCCCCACGCGTCTCGACATCCACATGCATCTCCTGCGTCTTCACGAGAGTAGGATCAACTGCCACAGCCACCGCCGATGGGTCATACATGGGCGATCCCGATGCTCCGAACTGTTCCGCCAACCCGATCAGAAATTTGTTCACTCCGTAAATGAAGTCATTCACCGGTCCATGCGTCTCGCCCAGCTCATCCAAATACTTGCGTGTAAACAGCGCCTTATCGCCAACCTCCAACCCAACCATCGTCAACGGCCACCCAGCCTGAAATACAATCTGCGCCGCCTCCGGATCGTTAAAAATATTGGCCTCGGCCGCAGCGTTCACATTGCCGCCTGTAATCGACCCGCCCATCAAAATCACTTCCTTCACCAGCGGAACAATCGAAGGATCCTTCTCCACCGCCAACGCAATATTCGTCAGCGGCCCCACCGGCACGAGCGTGATCTCATGCGGAGAAGCATGAATGAGCTGGATAATGAGATCAGGTCCATACCGCGCATCCA
>Ga0137403_10010787_pt1 | contig 10106 bp, 8 predicted proteins | sample CZOMad2_1_16fung_FD_122057 | JGI IMG/M metagenome (GOLD analysis project Ga0137403, IMG submission 122057) | Vadose zone soil fungal communities from Angelo Coast Range Reserve, California, USA - CZOMad2_1_16fungal (Hybrid Assembly) | ecosystem: Environmental > Terrestrial > Soil > Vadose zone... | reverse complement strand
CCGCTGCGAGCGCACGCTGTTCTTCTTCAGAGAGTTGATGCATTTCGTCGACGATATTCTCGATGCTTTGTGCTGTGTTTACTCTGGACATGATCCGCATTCCAATCCTGGTGAAGTCTTTACCGAAGTATACACATTAACCGCCTCTTGTGCCTTTTGTGGCTCAATGTCTCAACCCCACCTCAACCGGCTTCGCATCTTTTGAATCATACCCCTCGGGCCAGTTTGAGATGTTTACACCATAAAGCCAATCCGACTCCGGCGTGACGGCGAAGCGAATCGTCAGCGGCAGACCACGCATCGCGCGCAAACGAACCCAAAAACCAGCCACGCGCCATTCTTGAATCAACGGCTGTCCGGCGCGTTCTACGGGAATAAGCCGTGACCCACAGTCAGAACCGTTAACAAACAACGTAACGCGAGTCTTGATGAAACCAGCTGGTGCATCAACCGGTAACACCGGCTGGATGTGTGCTCGGACTACTATTTCACTAACACGACGACGGTCAGCTCGCTCGGGAACCACGTACTCAAGAAAACCGACACCGAAGCCCCAGATATATCCCGGCCCGCTTCCTATCTTCTCGAAACGCTCCCCAGCCGCCATCTGTGGCTTAAAACGATAGAGAACCGTCTTGTCTTCGCGCACGATCATCTGCGGAATCGTCCCAGGGTCGCCCAGCGAGCGCGACCATGCAAACTGGCGGGGCACGAGGTTACGTGATCCATCAGTCAGACGTGCCGGCGGCTCGGCCGACTCGAGCGTCGCAAACATCTGTGACGCGTGCCCAATTAGTCCCAGCAACTCCTTGTCCCTTGGCACCGTGTAAGTGACGCCATAGCCTCGGTTCGCATCCGGCGTCAATATCCAAAACATTGCGCCGCCACTTCCGGCCTGGGCATTGCCATCGAAGAAGGCTTTGAACCAGTCAAGCTGTGAAAATCCGTTATGGCCTTCTACTCCCATCCCAAATTCACCAAAGACAAGCGGCTTGCCAATCGAGAAAGCTGCGGCAGCACGATTATCGATAAACTCCTTTAGACGCTCCGGAGAATCGACGAAGCTGTCGTGATCGTCGCGGGGATAGTTATGCACATCGCAGTAGTCGATCGTGGAGATACTGTGGTCGGCTAACCATTCGCGGCGCTCGGCCGTTGTGCGATAACCCCAATCACCTGGTGCGATCATGTGGTTAGGATCCAATGATTTCAGATACGCACTCATCTCCGCGATCCAGTTGCGCCTTTCCTGCCAACGACCTGTGATTACCTGCGCTTCGTTCATCAGTTCCCAACCAAAAATTGTGGGATCGTCGCGATAAACGATTCCCGTTACCGTATTGCGGCGCAATGCGAGTTTCTCGAGATGCTCGCGATATAGACGCCGGGCCTCGGGGTTCGTATAAAAGAGGATGGCCCGTTCGTTATTTATGCCGAAGGGAAAACTATCGTCGGCCGCATCGTTTATTCCGGCCCAACGAAGGTATTGGGTCACGCCGCCCGTGTCACGCCACCAATTAGTCAGGCAAAGTTGTACGTGCAGATTAGTGCGGCCCGCTTCTGCAATCACCTTGTCGAGGTGTTCGAAGGCTTCTTCGTTCCAGTTGCCCGGAGACAGGCGAAAGGAGTGTGTGCGTGGCCAATCTGCGAAGTCGGCCATTGGCTTCACATCGTTTGGTCCGCCTTCGCCAAAGGCCCAGACCCGGATCACTTTTATTCCCGCAGCAGCTGCCTGCCTAACCGTTTCCGGCATGCGTTCACGATCTTCATCGCGATACATCACGGCCACGTTTGCACCAACAAAGCGAAATGGGCGTCCAGCGACCTCGAAACGGCTGCCAGCTCGCCGCATAAACCCGCCGCGTGCTGAACTGTTGCGGTTTTGATGGACCCCATAAAAAAGGACCGCCGCGCCCACAGCCAGTGCGAACGCGGCGATCACAAACAATTTCTTATTCATCAAAACAAGCGAATAGGAGCAGACCGGTAAGCGACTTAACGCGGACTCGTTAACTTTACAAAACCCATGATGGCACAGAACGCCCCGAGCACGACAAAGAGATTGAAAAAGGCCCCCACTCCAAGTGCCGTTGAAAGACTTTCAGGGTTTTGCGTTGTACCCATGAATACAAGAAACCCAAATAGCAAAAACTGGAGGTGATACAGAATGAGACAAATGGCCGCATAGGAAAACCAGCGGGCAGATGGTCCGAACGCCGGTGTTCTGGCGAATCCCAACACGGCGGCTACTAACCAACCTACCCCACCAGCTACGAGCAAGAGCAGAGTTACGATGAGAAAGTAGGCCGGCGGCGTGCCCTTAATGTTTTGAAAGAGAATCACAAGTGATAAGGACATTTGGTTGTCTGTTATTTCTCCTTGGGCTGCTAAAGCACAAAGCAAGCGCCGCCTGCGCACGTGAGCCGCTCGGTTGTGCACAAACGGCGTTGGAAGTTACCGTCGACAATAGCGCAATCCCGTCGCAGTCGAGGTTGACCCTTAAACGCTCAATCCCTTCTGCTTCGAATCGGCTCTATTGAGTAATGTGGATCTCCTCTTCTTTGTTGACGTGACCGAGGAAATAGACAAGGCCACAGACAAAGGCTACCGCGGCCAAGCCGAGCGCCAGCCATCCTTGACTATGACCGCCATCAGGGGCAGTTGAGGTCACAAACTTGTAGAAGTAAAAGATCGCACCTGCGGCCGCTGCCAATCCCACGAGCACGGCTAGTATGTCTTTCAGGCTTTTCATTTTGAACCTCCGGCCAGGTAATTAGTTATGAAGGTTAAGGAAAAAGCCAAACAGTTCTAATAATGAGCGCATGTTACCGCCACAGGGAAGGTTACGCAAGTGTTTCGGGCGAATCATTGCTCATTTGACCTTCGCAGATTTCTCATTCGTCATTTTGCATTATTTCGGCATATTAGTGGACGTTCTTGATTATGAATGATGGCTCAATGATTCGGCCCTCTCACTCTTCATCCCGTCTACTTAAGATGATTCTCTTGTCCCCGGCACGACGCGTCACCCGCTCTCGGTCAAGATATTCGAGCAAAGGAATCGCATATTTGCGGGTCACACCGGCCAACTCTTTAAAGGCGGCGACATCAATCAGACGTTCAGGTTCATGTGCCATGGCGTAGTGTTGCAGTTTCGTTCTCAGCTGTTCGATGGCGCGCGCATGCATAAAGGTCTCACCCTCCACACGCAAAATCATCCGGCTATCGATCAGTAGCTGCAGAATCTTTCGGCCATATGCTCGTTCCGACGCGGCAAGACCCACCCGCGTCATTGCCTCTTCTACCGACGGCGCTTCGAGAGCCGACTCTTCATACACCTGTTGCAGGCGATCTCGCAACTGCGTGTCTTTCTCCGATAAATCAACCCTGTGCTCTCGCGCGCGAATGGTATCCCTTTCCGAAACGACTGCCCCATCATTTTCAAGCCTGGTAATGACAGCTCGAAAAACTTCCGGCGCCGTATGGGCAAATATTTTCTCGCGCAAGGTTTCGCGGGGCAGCCCGCGCGATAAAGGTTCTCGCTTGTGGTGTGCAGCCAATTCGCCGAGCAGAGATCGGCAAAGCCGATCGAAGTCTTCTGTGGTCAGGAAAACTCCTTCGGCCGCGACCACTGATCGTTCTTCCTGTGCCTGTAATTCTACCCTTGCCAAAACGGCATCACTCCACCCCGTGCTTGCGGCAAGGTCGGCGCGTTTGAGACCAACCCCCGCGCAAGCCTCGACAAAAGCAGCAAGTTTTTCCGCTCGATCCTCGCTCATTAACGCATGAAGTCGCTTCCGAGTCTTCTGGACCTCTTTGCCACGATGCTTGACACCGAGAGGATCGACAACTATGCCTCCTGCGATTGTTGCCGGTGGGGAATAACTGCGAACGATAAAGTGATCGCCGTGAAGTGCGAGTACCGGCGCTTCCAATCTGAGTTGTGCAAGACCGCTCTTCCCTGGCGCAATCTCTGCGGAATCTTCGAGGAGACGCACGCGGCCCAGCACTTCTGCCGCCCCCAGATGAACCCGCACTCGCGCTCGCGTTCTGACTCCTCGGGATGCGGTTGGCAGCACGGCAATATTGACGTCGATAATTTGGGTGGGACGCAAACGTCCAAGCGGCGCGAGCACCATTCCCCGTTGGATTATCGCAACATCAACTCCAGCAAGGTTAACGGCAGTCCTTTGCCCGGCAAGTGCTTTCACTACTGGCTTGCCATGCACCTGAATGCCACGAACTCTCACACTCAGACGCGCGGGAAGCAATTCGAGCTCATCGCCTTCCGCAATCTCTCCGGAGATCAGCGTGCCAGTAACAACAGCACCAAAACCTTTTATTGAGAACGCACGATCAACGGGCAGCCGCATGATGAAATCCGTCGAACGAGGAGGAAGGCGTTGTGCGATTTCGCTTAACGCAGTTCTTAACTGCTCCAGTCCCTCGCCTGTCCGTGAACTGACGGCAATGACAGGCGCGTCTTCGAGAAAGGAACTTGTTACTAACTCACGTGCTTCCTCCTCGACCAATGGCAGCATCTCCTCGTCAACCAGATCTTTCTTTGTGATGACCACCAGTCCGTTTTGCACGCCGAGTAAACGGCAAATGTCGAAATGTTCGCGTGTCTGCGGCATCACACCTTCATCGGCGGCGATGACCAACGCCAGTACGTCGATGCCGTGTGCTCCTGCCAGCATGTTTTTGATGAAGCGCTCGTGGCCCGGCACATCGACGAACCCGAGGCGCACGTTACCGAGATCGAGATCGGCAAAACCCAGATCTATCGTGATTCCACGGCGTTTTTCTTCAGGGAGGCGATCAGGATCCTGGCCGGTAAGGGCGCGTACCAATGCGCTCTTGCCGTGATCAATGTGGCCTGCTGTGCCTACGATGATTGATTGCATAACCTACGAAGCATTGCCTTTGGCAAGTACTTGCTCGTAGAAATTAATATATTGGGGGATTACTACGTCAGTGCGGTAGCGGGAAATGGCTGACTCGCGAGCGCGCTTGCCCATGTCCGTGCGAAATGTATCATTCGCCAATAAGTTTGCAGCGTCAGCAGCCATCTTCTCTACGTCGCCAACTTCGCTCAGGAAGCCCGTTTCACCGTCAGTGACAACCTCAGGAATGCCGCCTACTCGGGATGCAATCACGCGTACCTCGCAAGCCATCGCTTCCAAAGCTGCCAGACCAAAAGACTCCTGTTCCGATGGCAACAGCAGAACATCTGAGACCGAGAGATAGTCAACGATTCGGGGTTGCTTACCTACAAACGAACACTGATCGTGAACGCCAAGGCAGCGTGCCCGGTGCTCGACATTGGTTCGTTCGCTACCGTCACCAACCATTACGAGGCGAGTCTTAATTCCCTTCTGCAGCACGCGAGCGAGTATTTCAACGCAGTCGACTGGCCTTTTGACCGGACGGAAATTTGAGACGTGTACGAGCAATGGCTCACCTTCCGGCGCCAGGGATTTCCGCAGCGCTGAATCTGGTTGACGTTGATAATCCGTCTGACAAACAAAGTTTGGAATGACCGTAATATCGTCAAAGTGAAATATTTCTTTGGTAGCTTGCTTCAAGTAATGTGAAATGGCTGTGACGCCGTCTGATTGCACAATACCGTAGCGAGTAATCGGCAAGTAGGATCTGTCAGCTCCCACCAGGGTTATGTCGGTTCCATGCAGGGTGGTAATCACCGGGAGGCGCCGCTGAGGTTTGAGAGACTCGCGCGCCAGGATCGCACTAATTGAGTGGGGAATAGCGTAGTGCACGTGAAGGAGATCAAGGTTCTCTTCCTCCGCCACCGTTGCCATCTTCGTCGCCAGGGCCAGCGTGTATGGTTGATGCTCAAAGAGCGGATACGACATCATTTCAACTTCATGAAAATGTACCCGCTCATTCAGTTCAGTGAGACGTGTAGGGAGGGCTGAAGCAATGAAATGAACGCTGTGTCCACGGGCAGCTAGTTCCTTACCAAGTTCAGAACCAACAATACCGCTGCCGCCGTAAGTAGGATATACCGTGATGCCGATGTTCATTCTTACTGAGCTTCGAGCTTTGTCCTTTGTACTTTGAAGTCTTAACTAATCCTAATCTTTCTAACGACTATCATCAAAGCTCTAACAGGAGAATTCAAAGTACAAAGCACTAAGTACAAAGTTCAATGGAAAAGAAGAGGCAGGCGACCCTCGCAAATCGCCTGCCTCTATCTCAACTTGACTCACCTTATGAAGGGGGGCACAAGTGAGGGCCGCAGTATATGCGCGGTCCGGGCTTTTAGCAACGCTCCTTGCTAGCGGTTTCAAGCTCTTTCATAAGCTCAAAAGTGACTTCAATTCGAGAGGTGAAGCCAGCACATTGGCTCGCCTGTGATTCCCGGAGAAAACAGTTATAATGCCCACAAGTAAAAGTAACGTCGGCGGTTGTTGGGCTACAAGTTGGACTACAACTGAGAGACGTTCAAGAGGGAAGATTAATAATGCCAAAGATCAGCGATATTGAAGAAACACCAAATCCCAATGCGGTCAAATTCATCCTTCGTGAAGCGGTAAGCAACGGGGTTGCGCGCTCATACGGTTCAGCCAATCAGGCGCTTGATGATCCTTTGGCGACTTCGCTGTTCGACTTGGAACATGTAGTTTCAGTGTTCTACATGGATCGCATGATCACAGTCGAAAAAGACGACGAAGGTGATTGGGATGATATGTTGCCGGCGTTGGCGGTTCCTATTAGGGCGGCTGAGGCCGTCAATTCATCATCAGCCATTGCGGCTGCGGTAGGAGGCTCGATAGCGGCCGTCACAAACGATGATCCGCGGCTGGCAAGAATAAACGAAATTCTCGATGACAAGGTCCGACCCGCTCTCATGGGGGACGGCGGATATCTCGAAGTGCTTGGTCTTGCTGACCACACGCTGAGCATTCGCTACCAGGGCGCCTGTGGCAGTTGCCCGAGTTCCCTCACCGGTACCCTCATGGCTATAGAAGGGATGCTAAAGCAAGAAGTCGATCCTGAACTGGAAGTGGTTGCTGTTTAGTCTTTGAAACAGAAGACCTTCCTTTCCAAGACCTAAGACCAAAAACCAAAGCCCAAAACGATCACAATCTCTTTCCCTCGGAGGTTGAAATGAATTACCCCGTCCGCTTTTTTCCAGTTGCTCTGCTCCTGCTAACGCTTTCCAACGTCGCTAACGCCCAATCAAATCAAACCAAGCCAGTAGCTCCTGGCAAGGATCGTTCGAGTAAATCGGCGAAGAATGCCGATGCCGACCGCACCATTAGAGAGCGACGCGCGCAAGCACGATCACTCTTAGTGTCACTCGCCGCCGATGCACGGAACTTTACCAGCCCGACACTTCGAGCTCGATCGTTGGCGCGAATCGCCGACGCCTTGTGGGAGGTCGACCCCGAACAAGGGCGCGCACTCTTCCGCAAAGGATGGGAGGCCGCTGAGGTTGCTGACGCGGAGAGCGATCTAAAACTCCAGGAAGAGATTCGCCAGCAGAAGGCAAAGACTGGCGGTGGATTCGCAGTGAACGTACCGCCTAACTTGCGACGCGAAGTCCTGCGACTTGCAGCCCGCCATGATCGGGCTCTTGGCGAAGAATTCTTAGAGAAGCTAAAAGCACAAAAGCAGGAGGCGGCTAACGCTGCCACCGCCAAACTCAATTCCTCGAATTTGCCCGAGGCGCTAAGCCAGCGGCTTAGCCTGGCACAGGCGCTGCTCGATGCCGGAGAGACTGAGCGCGCCATTCAGTTTGCCGAACCGGCCCTCGGCTTTATACGTACAAATACACTGAATTTTCTGTCAAACCTACGTGATAAGAATCCAACTGCTGCCGATCAGCGATATGCAGCCATGCTGGCAAACGCCCTGGTTGATTTGCAGTCAGATGCGAACACAGTATCGCTGCTTTCTTCTTATCTTTTCACGCCCCACTTCTTCGTGACCTTCACTGGCAGCGGCACTACAACGTCGCAGATGTCATCCGTCATTACGCCAGCACAGATTTCCCCCGAACTCCAGACAACTTTCTTCCGCACTGCCGCACAGATTCTGTCGCGGCCGCTTCCACCGCCAGAGCAGGATCAAGGCACCTCGGGTATTGACGGCAAGTATTTGATGATCAAACGACTACTTCCTCTTTTTGAGAAGTATGCGTCGCCCGAAATCACTGCATCCATCCGGGCTCAGTTAGATGCTTTGAACACTGTCGTTAGCGATAGCCTACGCCAGCGAGACGATGAAATGATGCGCAAAGGGATCCGCCCTGAGGAGAAGAGCGAGAATCGGGAGAAGTCGTTGCTCGAACAGATTGAACACGCTAAAACCTCCACCGAACGGGACGAACTCTATCTGCAATTGGCTTTCTATGCTGCTGGGAAAAATGACCTTCGCGCCCGCGACTTCGTGGAAAAAATCGTAGATAGCGAAGTCCGTCAAAAAGCTCGAGCATATATTGACCCCTCGTTGGCGATGCAGGCTGTCGATAAAAAACAGATTGAGCCGGCTCTGGAATTGGCTCGCACAGGAGAGTTAACTCACACTCAAAAAGCCTGGGTGTTCACTCGAGTTTCCAAATTACTAGCGAAAACCGATCGAGACACATGTTTGGCAGTACTAGAAGAGGGGGCAGCCGAAGCACGCCGAATTGATGGATCAGATTCCGATCGCCCGCGCGCCTTGTTGGCCGTGGCCAACGCTTTGTTGACCGTCGATCCTCCCCGTGCCTGGGAGGCGACCTTCGACGCCGTAAAAGCGGCGAACTCCGCCGACGGTTTTACGGGAGAAGACGGCGGCATCACTATTAGTTTCGTGAGCAAGGGTAGCTCTTCCAGGCGTGGTAATAGCGTTGATGATTTCGACGTGCCGGGAATCTTTCGCGCGCTCGCTGCTGATGATTTCGATCGGGCGGTCGAGTTGGCGCGCGGCTTTCAAGGTGAAACTCCGCGAGCTTTCGCAACTATCGCTATCGCCCGCTCTGTGCTCGATTCGAAACAGCCGAAAGCCAGCGGTCAAAATACGAAACCGGCAAACTGATCAGGAATAGATATTCATTGGGCGCGTAAGCAATGCAATTGGATCGTCGACGTTCAACGCCTCGCGTACGTAAAATGGTTCGCCGGCCGTTACGCCGATCAACGAACCAAAATAGCGCATCCGAACTTCAATCTGATCGAGAAAGCCCTGCTCGCTGATCCTGGTCGTGGGTTCCCGGGATTCGGCTTTGTAGAACTGCGATGCGTGGGCCCTGATAGACTTCATCTTCCCCTCGACAAAGTCAGAAACGTCCACGATGAACGAGGGCACTACGCGCCGGGAGAAAAGCGAGTGCATGATTGATGGCATCCGCATTGCCGGCTGTTTTGACTCTTCATCGTAGCGGAGCATTGTCGCGAGACGGGCCGCCTCGCGCGCAATGCGACAAGTATTGGCATGGTCAGGATGGGGATCGTCCCAGTGGGTTGTGAGTAGCACTTTCGGTCTGTGAGCGCGTATCAAACGTACTAGAGCAGTTCTGGCTTCTTCTGTGGGCCACACATGTCCGTCGGGTTGGTTTAGATTTAGGCGCGCATCGAGTTTCATGATGCGGGCAGCTGCCAGAGCTTCCGCGGCCCGAAGCTCGGGAGAACCGCGGGTGCCCATCTCTCCCCGCGTCATGTCGCATACGCCAGTGCGATAGCCCAGCGACTTGAGTTTGAGAAGTGTGCCCGAAACGGAGAGCTCGGCATCATCCGGGTGAGAAAAGACCGCTAACACGTCGAGTTCAATTGGCGAGTCGCTCATGTCTGGTCCTTAATACACGTTGAATTACGGAATTGAGGTTTAACCGAACCGCTCGATTTGGTCAAGTTAGGTGATGCTACGAACTTTAGACAGGATTTACAGGATCAACAAAATAACTGACTCAACCAGTAACGAAATTAGGCTTCTGTCCGTTCGCTTTCGGTTTGTCTGTCCTGTTGAAGTTGGCTACGTTTCGAGTGCGAAAATATTCGTCGTCTGTGGTAAATTAGGGCTGGTCCATGATAATTCCAACTAAGGTCAGGAGGTCCTGATTGCGGTGTCGCAATTGCGAAAGGCAAGCGGGATGGCTT
>Ga0137403_10010786_pt1 | contig 10106 bp, 7 predicted proteins | sample CZOMad2_1_16fung_FD_122057 | JGI IMG/M metagenome (GOLD analysis project Ga0137403, IMG submission 122057) | Vadose zone soil fungal communities from Angelo Coast Range Reserve, California, USA - CZOMad2_1_16fungal (Hybrid Assembly) | ecosystem: Environmental > Terrestrial > Soil > Vadose zone... | reverse complement strand
CGAGGGTTGCGCTCGTTGCGGGACTTAACCCAACATCTCACGACACGAGCTGACGACAGCCATGCAGCACCTGTGTCCCGGCCAGCCGAACTGAAGAAGAAGATCTCTCCTCCCCATACCGGGCATGTCAAGAGCTGGTAAGGTTCTTCGCGTTGCGTCGAATTAAACCACATGCTCCACCGCTTGTGCGGGCCCCCGTCAATTCCTTTGAGTTTTAACCTTGCGGCCGTACTCCCCAGGCGGTGTGCTTAAAGCGTTAGCTGCGACACCGAAGAGCTAGGCTCCCCAACGTCTAGCACACATCGTTTACAGCGTGGACTACCAGGGTATCTAATCCTGTTTGCTCCCCACGCTTTCGCGCCTCAGCGTCAGTATCGGTCCAGAGAGCCGCCTTCGCCACCGGTGTTCTTCCCAATATCTACGAATTTCACCTCTACACTGGGAATTCCACTCTCCTCTCCCGATCTCTAGCCATCCCGTATCAAGCGCAGTTCCCAGGTTAAGCCCGGGGCTTTCACGCCTGACAAAAATAGCCGCCTGCGCGCCCTTTACGCCCAGTAAATCCGAACAACGCTCGCCCCCTTCGTATTACCGCGGCTGCTGGCACGAAGTTAGCCGGGGCTTCTTCTCCCGCTACCGTCATCATCGTCGCGGGCGAAAGAGCTTTACAACCCTAAGGCCTTCATCACTCACGCGGCATTGCTGGATCAGGCTTGCGCCCATTGTCCAATATTCCCCACTGCTGCCTCCCGTAGGAGTCTGGGCCGTGTCTCAGTCCCAGTGTGGCCGATCACCCTCTCAGGCCGGCTACTGATCGTCGCCTTGGTGAGCCATTACCTCACCAACTAGCTAATCAGCCGCGGGCTCCTCTGGGAGTGCTAGCTTGCAAGCAGAGGCCAGCTTTCTTGCCGGAACCGTAGTCCCGGCGACGTATGCGGTATTAGCCCGAGTTTCCCCAGGTTATCCCCCGCTCCCAGGCAGATTACCCACGTGTTACTCACCCGTTCGCCGCTCTCCGGTGGCCGAAGCCACCTTCGCGCACGACTTGCATGTGTTAAGCACGCCGCCAGCGTTCATTCTGAGCCAGGATCAAACTCTCCAGTTTAGATCCTTCTCTGTCAGAGGCCCGGCTAAGGAGCTCTGACAGCTCTTTTCGTTTCGGAATTTCAAGCTCTGACTTCGCCGAAGCGAAGCCCAAGCGAGAAGTCAGTCGTTGACTCTTCCTCTATTCAGTTTTCAAAGAACCGACGCGCCACTGGCGCCCGCCCCGCTAAGGGCGAAACCCGACTCTACGACGGCCTGGGGGCCTTGTCAACCCCCAACTTCGACCATCTTGAAAGAACTTTGCTTCCGGCAGCCGACCCTGAAGCCTTGCGGGCTTCGAGAGACATCCACTTGTCGAGGAACCCTGCCGTGAGGCAGGAAGGCGGCTTCGTTTTCACGAAGCGCCGGGAGCTTGTCGCTACCGGTACAACCGGCCGGACCCTGGGGCTTATTCCACCCCGTCCGGCTTCCGTCGACCCGCTGGTAGCGGCTGCCTTCAAAGAATCCCCCGGTCCGCCCCGGCGTCGCCGCCGTTCGTCTCAGGGGAAGCGGAATATAGGGCACCCTCCCCCCCGTGTCAACCCCCCAGCGAAGTTTTCTTCAACTCGTCGTCATTTGGCCGTCGCTCCCCTGCCATTCATCCGCAGACCAGCGCCCGAAGACCAGCCGCCGCCCCACCACCTCCCAGGGCTCGGTCAGCAGGCGGCGGAGGGCCTCCGGATAGGCCCGGTGCTCCTCGACGAGAATGCGGGCGGCGAGGGTCTCCGCGGTGTCGTCGTCCGCCACCGGGACGGTCCGCTGGAGGACGATGGGGCCGCTGTCCAGCCCCTCGTCGACGAGGTGGACGGTGCAGCCGCTCACCTTGACCCCGTGCTCGATCGCCTGGCGCTGGGCGTCGGTGCCGGGGAAGGCGGGGAGGAGGCTGGGGTGGATGTTGACGATCCGCCGCGGGTAGGCGGCAAGGAACGGTGGGGAGAGGAGGCGCATGTAGCCGGCCAGGCAGATCCATTCGACCCTGGTCTCGACCAGGGCGTAGAGGACCCGCCGCTCGTGGCTCGACCGGTCGGGCTCGCCCTTGTGGGGGATCGCCGCGGCCGGCAGCCCGAGCTCGCGAGCGGCTTTCAGGCCCGGGGCGTCGGCGATGTTGCTCACCACGAGGGCGATCTCGGCTGGCAGCTCGCCCTGGGCGATGGCGGCCTGGAGGGCGAGGAAGTTGCTCCCCCGGCCGGAGAGGAGGACCCCCAGGCGGGCCGGGCTCACCCCGGTTCCCCGGTGCCGCCGATATCGCCGGTATCGCCGGCCTCGCCTTCAACCGCGTCGACCCCCAGGTCGTAGACGACGCCCTCGCCCCCCTTCTGGACGGTGCCCAGGAGGGAGGCCTTCTGCTTGCCCTGGCGCAGGAGCTTCAGAATCTCCGCCAAGCTCGCGGGATCGACCACCGCCACCATGCCGATCCCCATGTTGAAGACCCGGAACATCTCCTCGACCTCGACCTCCCCCTTCTCCTGCAGGAAGTGGAAGAGCTCGGGGATCTCCCAGCTGCCGACGCGGATCAGCGCGTGCGTCCCCTTGGGGAGGATGCGCGGCAGGTTGTCGGTCAGGCCGCCGCCGGTGATGTGGGCGAGCCCATGGAGCGCCGGGTGGCCGAGGAGGGGAGTCAGCGCCGCGAGGTACGAAAGGTGCGGGGCGAGCAGCACCTCGCCCACGGTCCGCCCCTTCTTCCCCGGCTCCCAGGGGGCACGGTCGGCGAGCCCCAGGCCCAGGCGGTCGAAGAGGATGCGGCGGGCGAGCGAGTAGCCGTTGGTATGGAGGCCGGCCGAGGGGAGGCCGACGAGGACGTCGCCGGCCCGGACCTTGGAGCCGTCGAGCAACCGCGGCCGGTCGACGATGCCGACGATGAAGCCGACCAGCTCATAGTCGCCCGGCTGGTAGAACCCCGGCATCTCCGCCGTCTCGCCACCCAGGAGGGCGCAGCCGGCGGCCTTGCAGCCGTCGGCCACCCCGCGCACCAGCTCGACCAGCCGCCCGGGCTCCAGAACCCCGGCACCCACATAGTCGAGGAAGAAGAGCGGCCGCGCCCCCTGCACCAGAATGTCGTTGACGCAGTGGTGGACCAGGTCGCGGCCGACCGTCGAGTAGTCCCCGGCGAGCTTGGCGACCGCGAGCTTGGTGCCCACCCCATCCGCCGAGGCGACGAGCACCGGCGCGGTCATCCCGGCAAGATCCGGCCGGAAGAGCCCGCCGAAGCTCCCGATCTCCGAGAGGACCCCCCTAGTGAAGGTCGCCTTGGCCAGCTTCTTGACCTGGGCGAGCCCCTTCTCCTGGGCGTCGATGTCGACCCCGGCTTGGGCGTAGGCGCTGGGTTTGGGTGGGCTGGACATGAGGGGGCCCTATATATAAGGACAGGGACTATAGCAGGGGGGCCGGGGGCGGTGGCCTGTGCCGGATCTCGTCACCGCTGGCCGGAGGCGGTAGAGACGTGCCCAGGCGTGAACGATATCGGCCAGCAGGCCACGGGGACCGCGGGCCGTCTCCGCCGGGGCAACGCCCCGGCCCGTTTGCCGGCCGAACCGCCAAGGACCGGTCAGGAACGCAAAGAGAGGACAACCCGAACGCCGAGAGTGGCCCGGCCGAGACCGCCGAGAAAGGAGATGGCGCGGGTAGGGGGCGACCACCCTATCCGGAGACGTCCCGCGGTCCCCGTGGCCTGCGAAGGATATCGTTCAGGACCTGGGACGTCTCTACCTCCTTCGTCGAACCTCTGGTGGTATGCGGCGGCGGCTTGCTCGGAAGTTCCTGTCGCGGTAGAGTTTTGCTTGAGGAACTTCACCATGGCCGAACGTCTGCACCGCACCGAGATCCTGCTCGAACCTGAGCAGCATCAGAAGCTCGCCGACCTCGCCGAGCGCGAGGGGCGGAGCCTTTCGGCTGTCGTCCGGGGCATCCTGAAGGAGGAGCTCAAGCGCCATGAGCCCGACCGGCGTAGCGGGCCGACCGAGCCGGTCGCAAGTCTCCTGCGATCCCACGCGGAGATGCGCGCCCGTCGTGGCGGCTTGCCGGTGGCGGTCGATGTCGAGGCGTTGATCCGGGACATGCGGGACGAGCGGGACGAGGAGATCCTTGCCGGCCTCCTCGTCCTTGACGCGAGCTTCAGCCAACTGACAATGACCGGTCAAGGGTTTCCGACCGCAGGTACCGACGAGACGTGGCGGCTCCTAAGAATCCGGAATCTCGGCATGCCTCCCCAACTCAGCATGACCTTGGAGGGCCCGTTCTGAGGAACGGGCCCTCGCAGGACGGCGGCGAAGATAGCTGAGCGCCAGCTTGGTTAAGCTAGGGGCACTGCCTCCCATTGCAGGCGAGGATCGGCCCCGTGCAGTGCTGCTCGCCACTGTCAGTATGGCAGGTCTCTGGCTCACACTGGATGCAGGACTTCGGTACGAGACTGGTAAAGCCGTCCGGCGACCAGCCCGGCGCGAAATTCGAGGTGCCGGCGAGTTTGGTGTCGGGGATCATATCGCCATCCGTGTCGACGACGATCGAGGCGATCCGCTTCGCGTCGAAGCTCGGGCCACCCGCGTGGCTCCAGGGAGTAGGACCGCCGGGCAGATCGAAGCTGCCGAGGAGCTCCAACTTGCGCGCGCCGCGCGCGCCTTTCACGGGAATGAAGGTCAGCCGTGCGTTGATCGCCAGAGGTGCCACGAAGCTCCCGCCGCTCTCGCTGGTGCGATAGATGTGCATCTTCGTCTGGCGCTGCGCGCCGGCCAGGGTCACATAGACATGGAAGGCGCCGCAGGAGGTCTTCAGGGGCGCGATGCTCACCAGCGACAGGGCGCGAAGCTGGATGCGCGTCACCGCGGCGCCACTGGAATTGAAGGTTGCATCGTCGAGCCGCTCAACGATCGTATCGGCGCCGTGGAGTTGGCCGTGGACCGTCGTCTCCAGGGGAAGACCGCGGAACGTCATGCGGCCGCTGAAGGCGGCCGAGCCCTTGCAGAAGAAATCTTCCGGGATGGGAGTCTGAGCGAAGTCGTAGAAGGTCTTGCCATTCGCCGTCGTGGTGAAGACGTCGATGCCGCGCTTGACCATGGAGTCGGCAGCAAGGGGACCGATACCGCACAGTAGCGCAACCGCGAACACTGCCAGAGTGGTCTTCCTCTTCATAGGAGCCTCCTTCCCGAGACATTCGGGAACAGCAGTGTATGCTCAAAGAAGATCCCAGTCAATCTACGGAAACCTGGATGCTCGCCAGTCGCCATCCTTCGGCTTTGGGAGGATCTGGCGATCGGCGATCCTCCCGTCGCCGTTCTCTGGCACCTGGAGACGGCGCGGCTCCTCTCCGTTCCGTCCCCACCCAGCACCTGCCGCAGGCCTCCGGCGCCCCTGGAAGGTCGGCTGGAGCCTCTCCGGGCGCTTTCCGACCCCTTCGGATGTTTCCGCAACGCCTCGGCGAGCCTCCGGAACGACCTCAAGGAGGTACGGAGGCGGTATGGAGCCTCTCAAAACGCCTCGAATTGCAATTCAAGTGACTCGAATTGCAATTCGAACGGCTTGAATTCGAACTCTTACGCCTCGATTCCGAATTCGAGCGGCTCCAATTGCAATTCTTACGCCTTGATTCCGAATTGGAGTGGCTCGAATTCAAACTCTTACGCCTTGATTCCGAATTCAAGTCGCTCGAATTCGAATTCTTACGCCTTGATTCCGAATTCGAGCCGCTCCAATGGTAATTCGAGCTGTTTTGCGCCGCCCTTCCCCCACCGCTCGTCCCCCTCGCCCCCCGTGCTACCATACGCCCGCCTGACGCACCCTTATCCTCTGGAACACTCTTTTCCGGGGTCTCTATGTCGAATGAAGCGCTGCTCTTCGCCCTCTATGTCTTCGTCCTGGCCGGCTTCCTGGGCTACCAGGTCATCTCGAAGGTCCCGCCGCTCCTCCATACCCCCTTGATGTCGGGGACCAACGCCATCTCGGGCATCTCGCTCGTCGGGTCGCTGGTCGCCGCCGGGGCACACTATGGGACCCTCTCGAACGTCCTGGGCTTCGTCGCGGTCATCGCGGCCACGATCAACACGGTCGGCGGGTTCCTCATCACCGACCGCATGCTGCGCATGTTCCGCCGGCGCCCGACGGACAAGCCATGAACCAGGCCTACATCCCGATCGCCTATCTCATCGCCTCGGTCTGCTTCATCCTGACCCTGCAGGGGCTGTCCTCGCCCAAGCACGCCCGGGCCGGCAACCTCCTCGGCTCGATCGGCATGCTGATCGCCGTCGTCGGCACGCTCCTCTTGAAGGACATCGAGAGCTTCCGGTGGATCGTGCCCGGCCTCATCATCGGCTCACTCATCGGCGCCGCGATGTCGATCTGGATCCCGATGACCAAGATGCCGGAGCGGATCGCGCTCTCGCACTCCTTCGGCGGCCTGGCGGCGGCCCTGGTAGGGGTCGTCGAGTACATCCACATCCAGGGGACCCCCGAGCTCACCCACTTCAAGATGGGGGCGCTGGCGCTCGAGGTCTTCCTCGGCTTCCTCACCTTCACCGGCAGCTTGATGGCCTTCGGCAAGCTCCAGGGGGTGATCACCGGCGCGCCGGTCACCTGGAAGGGTCAGAACGCGATCAACATCTCGATGTTCCTGGGCGCCCTGGTCCTCCTCGTCTTCGTCGTCCTCGATCCAACCCGGAGCTTCATCTTCTACTTCATGGGCGTGCTCGGCCTGACCGTCGGCGTCCTCGCCGTGCTGCCGATCGGCGGCGCCGACATGCCGGTCGTCATCTCGCTCTTGAATTCCTATGCCGGCCTGGCCTCGGCGTCGACCGGCTTCGCCCTCGGCAACCCGGTCCTCATCATCGCCGGCGCTCTCGACGGCACCTCCGGCTTCCTGCTCTCGATGAAGATGAGCAAGGCGATGAACCGCTCGTTCGCCAACGTCCTCTTCGGCGCCTTCGGCACCGGCGAGGGGACGGCGGCCGCTGCCGCGGGGGGAAGCGCGGGCGGCGCGGCCTACAACCTGGCCTCCCTGGAGGACGCCGTGGGGGTGCTCGACGCGGCGCAGTCGCTGATCATCGTCCCCGGCTACGGCATGGCGGTCTCCCAGGCGCAGCACGCGACCCGCGAGCTGGCCCAGATCCTGGAGGGGAAGGGAACGACGGTCAAGTACGCCGTCCACCCGGTCGCCGGCCGCATGCCCGGGCACATGAACGTGCTCCTCGCCGAGGCGAATGTCCCCTACGACCAGATTTTCGACCTCGACGACATCAACGACGAGTTCGCGCGCACCGACGCGGTCCTCGTGGTGGGGGCGAACGACGTCGTCAACCCGGCGGCCAAGGACAACCCGGGGAGCCCGATCTACGGCATGCCGGTGTTCAACGTCGACCAGGCGCGGGCGGTCATCGTCCTGAAGCGCAGCGTGAATACGGGCTTCGCGGGGATCGAGAACGAGCTCTTCGTGCGGCCCAACACCATGATGGTCCTGGGCGACGCCAAGAAGACTCTGCGCGAGCTGACCCAGGGATTGAAGGAGGAGGCGGCCTAGGCGGCCTCGGGCCGTCCCGCCTCCCCCACCGTGCCGATCCCGCCGATCGACTTCGGCGCCCGGCTCCCCGCCTGGAGCGCCCTGCCGTTTCTCGGCATCCTCCTCTCGATCGCCCTCTCCCCCATCGTCGCGCCGCGGCTCTGGCACCGCCACTATCCGACGGTCGCCCTCTTCTGGGGGGTGCTCCTCACCGGCCCCCTGCTGTGGGTCTTCGGCCGGGCGGCGGCGCACGAGCTGCTCCACACGGCGCTCGCCGAGTACCTGCCGTTCGTCATCCTGCTCGCGGCCCTGTTCACCATCGGCGGCGGGATTCACCTCCGCGGACGGCTGCCCGGAACCCCGCTCGCCAACGCGGGCCTCCTGGGGCTGGGCACCCTGCTCGCCTCGCTCCTCGGCACCACCGGCGCCGCCATGATCCTCATCCGCCCGCTCCTCGCCGCCAACGCCGGCCGCCGGCACCGGGCGCATACGGTCGTCTTTTTCATCTTCCTGGTGGGAAACCTCGGCGGCGCCCTCACCCCGCTCGGCGATCCGCCCCTCTTTCTCGGCTTCCTCGCCGGCGTTCCCTTCTTCTGGACTCTGAAGCTCCTCCCCGAGATGCTGTTCGTGGCCGGGTGGGTGCTCCTCGCCTACCTGGGGCTGGAGACTTTTCTCTACCGGCGCGAGCGCGGGCGGGTCCCTCCCCCCGGGGAGGGGGCGGTTGGGAACGGGGGGAGGCCAGGAGGGGGGAAGTTAATAATCGAAGGAGCCCGCAACTGCCTCTTTCTCTTGGGAGTCCTCGCCGCCGTCATCGTCTCCGGCACCTGGCACCCGGGGGAGATCGATCTCTGGGGGATCGAGCTGCCAATCGAGAACCTGACGCGCGACGCCGTCCTCGCCCTCCTCCTCCTCGCCTCCTGGTGGACGACGGCGCCGCGCATCCGGCAGGCGAACGGCTACTCCTGGGCTCCCATCAAAGAGGTGGCGATCCTCTTCGCGGCCATCTTCGCGACCATTCTGCCGCTCCTCGCCATCCTCCGGGCCGGCCAACGCGGGGCGCTGGCGCCGCTGCTCGGCGCCGTGCACACTCCCGGCCAGTTCTTCTGGGCCACCGGGGTGCTCTCCTCGCTCCTCGACAACGCCCCCACCTACCTCGCCTTCCTCTCGACCGCCCTCGGCCGCTTCTTCCCCGGGGTGACGGAGCGCACGGCGGTGCTCCGGCTGATCGCCGAGCAGCCGGCCTTCCTCCAGGCGATCGCGACCGGAGCGGTGTTCATGGGGGCCAACACCTACCTCGGCAACGCTCCCAACCTCATGGTCAAGGCGATCGCCGAGAAGGCCGGGGTGGAGATGCCCTCGTTCCTGGGGTACGTCGGGAGGTACGCTCTGCCGGTGCTGCTGCCGGTCTTCCTGCTGGCGGGGTGGATCTTCTTTTAACCCCGGTTCGCCCTGAAGTCGTCCTCTTCATGCCTATGAGGGGGTCCTCTTCTCGGTCACCTCGACCGCCCTCGGGGGGGAAGACACCCCCCGCCTCCCGGGGTTAGAATCCTCAGGAGGCGTCACCGCTCCGTCACGCGTACGCCGCTTCTCCGCCATCCTTCTCATAGGAGCTGCCGATGCGACCGCCCGATCCCGTGAGGTTGACCCCTGGCAAGCGGGTTCTCTTCTTGACCAAGGACCCGGAGCGGATCCGGCAGCAGCTCTCTGGCGAGCTCGACCTCCGCATGGCGGACCTCAAGGTCGAGGACCTCCTGGACGACATCAACACCGACGCCATGACCCCGGCCTGGGTCTGCTTCAGCCATCGGCCGGAGGACATCGCCCGCGACGCCTATGCCGGCCTGATCGTCGACGGCAAGCGCCTGTTCGAGCGCGACGCTTTGAAGAACGGCAACTTCGAGGTCATCGTCTCCGGCTACCGCAAGGGAGTCGGCAGCTCGCGCGAGACCGCCGTCCAGGCCGAGAAGTGGTCGGGCATCCGGATCGCCATCGCCGCCTCCTTCGCCCCCATCCATGCCAGCAACAACGTCAGCCAGGGCGTGCTGATGGGGAACCACGAGCAGCTCACGCGCCTCCAGGCCGGCGAGGGAATCGCGCTCGCAGAGCTCTATCGCGAGTACGATCCGATCACCCAGATCATCGTCCAGCACGGCGGGCTCTTCCCGTTCTCGAAGGCGGTGGCCCGGGGCGAGGTCGTCCTGCCGCGACCGGAGACCGGCCCGCGGCCCATGACCATGGCCGAGAAGATCCTCTCCCGTCATCTATTGGACAAGGGGCCGGGCATGGGCGAGGGGCCGAAGTACGTCAAGCCGGGCGACGCCGTCGTCGTCGAGGTGGACGGCGGCTACTCGCACGAGTTCACCACCGCCCAGGTCCACTACTTCCTCACCGAGGAGTACGGCCCCGACTACCAGGTCAGGAACCCCGCCAAGTTCGCCGTCTTCGAGGATCACTTGATCTATGCCGACGAGGTGCCGAAGATGCGCGCCTTTTTGGACAAGATCGAGACCCTGCGCCAGCTGCAGCGCGAATTCCAGCGCCA
>Ga0137403_10010785_pt1 | contig 10107 bp, 9 predicted proteins | sample CZOMad2_1_16fung_FD_122057 | JGI IMG/M metagenome (GOLD analysis project Ga0137403, IMG submission 122057) | Vadose zone soil fungal communities from Angelo Coast Range Reserve, California, USA - CZOMad2_1_16fungal (Hybrid Assembly) | ecosystem: Environmental > Terrestrial > Soil > Vadose zone... | reverse complement strand
TGCGCAACCCATTCGGCAGATTGACGAATCTGATCGGCCGTCAGCCCGGTAATGCGCGCGGCTTCTTCGAGACTGGTTTTGTTGGTTGCCGCCGCCTTGCCGAAATCCTTGGTCGACGCGGCTATGAAAGCTTTATCGGTCCAACCCTTGTCATTGATGTAAGTAAGCCACGCGTTGAACAGCGCGAGGTCCGTCCCTGAATTGATGGCAAGATGCATCACGCGATCCTTGCCGGCTTCGACCTCGCAGGCATTTACGGTGACGGTGCGACGCGGATCGACAATAACGACGCGGGCCTGCTCCACGGGCTCCGTGCCGAATTCGGCTTTCTTCTTGTCTACCGAGGTGCCGCGCAAATTCGGTACCCAGTGATTGAGGAAATAGTTGGTCTGGGTTTCCAGCGCGTTGGTACCAACGGCCACGATGGTGTCAGCAAGCTCAGCGTCCTCGTAACAGTTGTTGAGTTCGCCCACGCCCATGTCGCGCGTGGCATGGACTTCGGAGTTGTAGGCGGGCCGATTGTGGATACGGATGTTCTTGATCTTCATCGCCCCGAAATACAGCTTGCCCGTGCCCCAGGTATTTTCGTAGCCACCGCCGGCGCCGCCGTGGTCGAAAGCGGAGACGAAGATCCCGTCTTCACCCATGTTGTTCATCACCGCAACGGTCACGCGCGCGACCAGATCGAGCGCGTCGTCCCAGCTGGTCGGCTGCATCTGCCCGTAGCGCCAAACCATTGGGTCGGTGAGCCGTTGCAATTGCGTGTTGCGCTGTTGCGAATAACTCATCTCGGCTATGCGCGCCCCGCGTACCGAGCCAAGGCCTGAGTTCACGACGCAGTCCTTGTCGGGTTTGATCACGATATGCACGTCGCTGCCGTTCTGGCGCACGATGTTGTACATCGCGGGCGAGTACCACGCAGCCGTCTCGGCTGGTTGCTGCTTGCCGAGGTCGACACCGAACTTGTTCTGATCTGGCGCAGTGCCGCCCTGCTTGTTGGTCGGCCAAGTGTAGGCCTTGTAGCCGCAGCCGACGATGCAGTAGTGGCAGGTGACGTTGAATTCCTTGGCGTCCTTTGGGACGATCGGAAGACGGTCGATCTGACGCTTGTAAGCCATGACACTTCTCCCCGATTAGAGCACGTTCGATAAACGACCGTAGAGCAGCTCATCCACGCCTTCGGCGTAGATGTCGCCCTTGTCGTCAACGCGCAGCGCGTATTGCGGAAGATTTTGTGTGGCTTGTCCCCAGATTTGCTGGCCGCCGGACTCGCAGTCGAACCGCGAGTAATGCCCCGGGCAGTTCATTGTCCTGTCCGCGGCGATGTAGTTGAGCGGAAAGCCCTTGTGCGGACAGGTTGTCGAAAAGCCGACAATGTCGCCATCGGCGCCGACGCCGCCCGGGATGCGCTTGCCGAGCTTGAGCAACACGCCGGGCGCGTCTGTGTCTGGATAGGCGACCGCGAAGGGCTCGTTCGGCTTGAGATCGGAGATATTGGCGAGGCGGTTGGACGGGTAATCGACCCGGGCCGCTCCCGGCGCGGCCTTGGCCTGGGCCGGTACCATCGTGGCCACCGCGGCTCCGGCGGCGGCAAAGCCAGCGCCACCCAAGAACCGGCGACGGCCGGCATCAACCATCTTGTTGCAATGGCTCATTGACGTCCTCCCACGGCACGCCGGTACGCCTACCGGCGAAGTTTCCTCAGGGGATGGCCGGTACGCCTACCGGCCGAGCGTCTCTGTTTTTCAACGTCTGCGGGACGGGACCGGCACGGTCCGTGCGACGACATGTCGAGACGTCTCGACATGTCCATTAATGGAAATGTTCTAGCTTGTCACCTGCCTGTCATATAAAAGGTGTCGGAATTTTCGAAATGGAACACTAGGTAGGTGCAATGCGGAAGACGATGCTTGCAGTGGCGAGCCACGCGACGCAGGTCAATGCGGGCGATGCATTCTCCGAACCTCACGCCATTTCGGCACTCGCTGCGCTGGCTCAGCCCACGCGCCTTGCGATCTTCCGCCTCCTGATCAAACATGAACCCATCGGGATCACCGCAGGTGTAATCGCGGAGACGGTCGGCGCGCCGCACAACAGCCTATCGTCCCATCTCGCCATCCTTGTCCGCGCCGGGCTGTTACGCAGTTCGCGCGATGGTCGAACGATCATTTATCGCGCAGACGTCGAGGGTATGCGGTCACTGATTTCGTTTCTGATCGATGATTGCTGCAACGGGCATCCCGAACTCTGCGGCCTTTTGGGCATCGATCCCTCCGCCGGGTGTGGGTGTTCCCCAGCGACGAAGAAAGCCGCGTCAAAGAAGCGGGTTGCGCGGACAAGAAAACCGGTTCGCGCTCGATAGCCCGGTCGCAACGTCGTTCCTGCGGATCATCCCCCAAGCTGGCTGCTCGGCGCGCGAGGCGAGGTCGTCACGCCGGCGAGATCGCACAGGTAACCCAAACGGTGAGGTCGTATATTCGCCGTACTTGATGGGCCAACGCGCGCGACAATGCCTGTGCTTGACGCCCTGTTCGACCATTTCCAGCAGGTATCATCCAACGTTGAGATCACAGGAAGCCTGGTCCAGTGCTCGCCCGTTTCGCAAGCGATCACTGCACATCAAACCTCAACCATTGCTTGGCTCTTACCTGTTTGGCCCGCGTCTGATCGATATAGGGTCCGATCAGCTTGTTCAGCGCTTTGGTGACCTGCTCGTACTCGTCGGCACAACCCTCGGCTCTTTCTTTGGGCAGGTACCCTTTGTCTACGAGATCGGCGAATAGCTTCGAATCTGCCCCGTATGCCATGCACAGCACGTTGTAGAAGCGCTGCGCCGGAAGGCCGTGCTCGTCAGCGAAAGGATTCTTTTTGGTACTCGGTTTAGATGCGTCAACGTTATACGAGTAAGCTACTCCGTAAATCAGTCTCCGCGCGTCGCTCTCGGCGAACTGCAAGAGGATGTATGCGGCAAACTGATCTGCTGCGTCTTCCTCGCGTCCTAAAATCGGCACGGAGAGATAGTCAAACACCGCGTGGCCGGTCTCGTGCAGGAACACTTCGAGTGTCGGTCCCAATATAGCGTCCGCTCGTGTAACGCCCGCCGGCGTCGTTTCCTTGGGAGCATCCCGCAGGATGTCTTCAAGATACTCGTAGCAAACAGTGACGGCGTCATCTTCATACCAGGAGTTGGATTCTCCGTTGCATTCGTCAACCTTCAATAGGAGCGCACGCGGTAGACGCAATTGGCTTAACAGACCTTTTAATTTTTCGAGGGTCTGCCGCTCCTTCAGCAGTTGAAATATAGGTTCATGAGCTGAATTCTTGGGCGGTACATAAGAAATTTCAATCCGATCGGATCGCGAACTGGAGGATTTCTTGGCGGCTGCAGGCTCCGAATTCAGGCTCGCGCCAATCAAGATCAAGAGTGCGAAAAATACCTTCATCGGAGCTCCCGGAACCATGACAGATGACCTTCACATCGACAGCAACCTTTTGATCAATCTCAAAATGACCCTTTGGAGTGCGTCGATGTGACGGCAGCAGACCTATGCCGATGACGCCGCTGACAATCGTAGATGGGTCAAAGCCTGCCGCGGCGCCTCGCTTTGGCTACGTCCGGTCTACCCCCCAAAAGGGGACGTGCGGTGACCGCGCCCGGCAGGCCCGAAAAGTACCATAAGCAGCAGCGCGCGAAGACACGCAATGCGCGAGGGGCCACCCTTTGGTGGCCCATTAAACGCTCTGCCTACATCTTCGTAGAGTTGCGGCTACTTTTGTGGTTCTGCTGCTTTTTCCGGTCCTGCTTTCATTTTTTTCTTCTTGTTGCGCCGGTCAGCACGCCGAGCCACGCCAGCAACGCTCCCGGGGGAGAGTGGCTGACCAACGCGGGCCTCGGCATCCGTTGCGGTCATCAGCGTCGCCGGCACTGCGAGGCCCGACGCAATCGCTAGCCCGAGCAGGGAAAAAACCCTTCGACGCGAAATCACTTCCGATTTGATCATTTCAGTCATCACAGCCTCCTGTTGAGTTCTGAGCCCTAACTGACAAGGCCGCCGTGACCTTGACCTAGATCAAGCCAATCCCGAGCTTCGAGCTCCGCTCTAGCAAACATTCCCGGGCTCCGTCGGTGCCACCAGCAGACGTTCGGTGGCCTCGAAACGTTCGCGATGCCGGGTTATCTTTGCGAGGGCTGCGGAACGAAATCGGTCCAGCCGCAGGCAAACCGAAGGGGGCAGTCGGATGTCTCTCTGGTTGATTCCGATGATATACGCTGCTGCGAGTTTCCTCGGGGGGATTACGCTGCCGCGACTTGAGCAGGCATACTTTCCATACGACTCCGGCATTTCCGTTGCCTCGGCTCAGGCATTCCTTACGGCTGTCGCTTCCGGCATGATCGCACTCACTGGCATCGTGTTTACCGTCAGCCTGGTCATGGTGCAGTTCAGTGCCATTGCATACTCGCCGAGGCTCGTTCTCCTTTTGGCTCGCGACCCGAAGCTGTTTCATTCGCTGGGCGTGTTCATCGCCACGTTCACATATTCTCTTTCCGTTCTGCTCTATGTCGATCGCAATGGGTCCGGGATCGTGCCGCTGATTTCCGGGGTCGCGGTCGCTGGATTGCTTTTGCTCAGCATGCTGCTGTTTGCCGCGCTGATGAAGGGCTTGAGAGACCTCCAGATCACGTTCGTGCTTCACGTCATCGGCGACCAGGGCCGCGAAGTCATACGCGAGACGTTTCAGCGCCTCGATGAGAAGGCAAAAAATCAATCGAAACGCGGACAGGAGTTGCGCAATGTTTCTGAATTGGGTCCGGTTGTCCAAACGTTGAGGTATTTCGCCGCGCCGCGCACGATTGCCAAGTTCGATATCGACAACCTGGTTCGCCAGGCACAACAGGCAGGGGCCGTCATCGTGATGGCATGCGGGGTCGGCGATACTCTTGTCGAAAATACACTGCTGCTGCAGGTTCATGGGGCTAAAACTGCGCTGCCCGAAAGCAGCCTCGTGCGGGCCATTCACTTCGGGTTTGAACGGACGTCGGAGCAGGATCCGAAATATCCCGTTAGGCTGTTGGTCGACATCGCCATCAAGGCGCTGTCGCCGGCGATCAACGATCCAACTACGGCAGTCCAGGCTATCGACCAGATCGAGGATTTGTTGCGTCGGCTGGGAGGGCACGATTTGGACGCCGGCTATGCCCGCGATGCGGATGGCGATTTGCGTCTCATTTTTCCGATGCCTACATGGGAGGACTATCTGGTGTTGGCATTCGATGAGATTCGCCACTACGGCGGCCATTCGGTGCAGGTGATGCGCCGCCTGAGATCGGCGCTCGTCGGGTTGACCGATTCGGTGACGGCCGATACGCGGATCGGGGCGGTGGTGCGATATCTCAAGCAACTCGATGCGGCTGTCGATCGCTCGCATCTCACTGCGGATGATCAACAAACGGCGCGCCAGGAGGATCGGCAAGGCCTCGGCCTGTCGCGCCGACAAAGAACTTCGCCTTGATCAAAGATGTCAGCTCTGGATCAATCTCGTCGTTTTGCCCTTCGGCCAGCCACTTCCGGCCTACCCCCGGTCCGATATCGGGCGCGCATTTCAATCCGGCCGTTACCCTGGTGTTTGCGCTGAAGCGCGATCTGCAGACCTAAGGTTTCAAAACTTCAAACGCCTTCCAATCCCTGATAGCCGAGACGCAGCGATCTGTCATGGCCTTGGCCAGTGCGACGCCGCGCTCGTTGGCAGGGTCGCCAAGGCCGCCACCAATCACCGGGTAGCAAAGACAAAACATCAGGGTCCAACGATAATCGTCGATGCAGTCGCCGAAAGAATAATTTTTGACGCCAAGTTCGATGAGCCGATCGTGATAGGCGCGCAGAAGGTCCAATTCGATCTCGCGCCTGAGTGACGGGGGCACACTCTGGCTTACGAAGTAACCGACGTCGTAGGTGCCGGTAGATCGGGTTGCAATTTGCCAGTCGACGACGGTGAGGGCATCGTGTTCTGCTCGCTCCCCGAAGAAAAAATTGTCGAGTCGATAGTCGCCGTGGCAAAGGGTGCGCGGCCGGTCCTGGACACGATCGAGCATGCCGACGATTTGGTCGGAAAGCCGCTCTCCGATCCGCCGCATGTCATCCGGAAGGTCTGAGCCAAACTGTTGGAGATACAGCGGCCAAGCGATGGAATAAAGCGCAAGTCCGCCCTTGTTCAGGTCGCTTTCTCCCAGCGGCACCCAATCGATTGTCTCAAGTTTCGGACTGTCCCACCATTCGGCGTGAAATGACGCGAGCTGGCGGATCGCCGCGAAGGCGTCCTCAGCCGAGCAGCCCTTCAGCTGATCGCCAAGTCGACGGTCGCCCAGGTCTTCCAGCAACAGCAGGAAATCATCGCTTAACAGGTCGTGAGAGGCATGCAGGCATCGCGGACTTGGCAAGGAAACATCTTTGGCAAGGAGATTGTAGAAATTGACTTCACGTTCGTAGAACTTGAACTGCCGTGCCAGGCCGCGGGTTTGCTCAATGGCCGCAGGATATTTGGCGACCAGCGACTTTGGACCTCGCGCGTTTTCCCGGTAAGAGAATTTCACTCGCGCCAGTTGACAGAGAAATCCAACGCCCTGGCCGATTACCTCGGTTTCGACTGAGGCTATGCTTGACGGATCAAGAGAAAGCGCGGGGCCCAGATTGGAAGCAGTGAGATCTGTGGGACTTCGCGGATACATGTAATTCCCCCCTCAATCAAAAATTTGAAAATATCGTCGACCTCTTCTTGGGTTATGCCAGGCTTGTTGTTCGACACATCAAAGCATGGCGGTTACTGTCAGGCTATGTCTAATGTCTGAGTTGGGCCGATCCCGTCATTTTTCTCTTCGGCCAGCCACTTCCGGCCTGCTCCGATGGGCAGACATTCTCAGCGTCCCTCGGCATGTCTCAAAGGTGCCATGAACGCGCGGTTCACTCGATTACCTCGTCGGCCAACAGCAGGAGTTCGCGAGGGATTGCGAGCCCCAGCTCTTTGGCCGTTTTCAGATTGAAGACGAGCTCCAGCTTTGTCGGCTGCTCCACCGGGAGGTCGGCCGGGTTGGCGCCCTTGAGGATTTTGTCCACATAGGTGGCGGCGCGTCGGAACAGATCGGGCAAGCTTGCCCCGTAGGACATCAGGCCCCCATCTTCCACAAACTCCCTTGCAGCGTACATCGCCGGGAGCCGGCTCTTCGCGGCCAATTCCACAATGCGTTTGTGCTCGCCATACAGCATCGGGCTCGGTAACTGAATGACGGCATCGGCGCGCTCTCGGGTCATTGCGACGAAAGCGCCATCGAGGTCGCCCGGGACAAGGGCCGGCACTAATTGAAGCTGCAGTCCCAGCGACTGGGCCGCGGTCTCGGTCTCCCTCAACACGCCTTCCGCCGTTCGTTTGCCGTAGGCGGTAGGGTGCCAAAGCGCAGCGACGCGGGAGAGGCCGGAAATGGCGTCCTTGAGCAGTCCGAAGCGTTTGGCAATCAATTCCGGACCGAAAAGTCGTCCCGGTAATATTTCCGCCTGGTCGGGCGAGACTGACGACCAACTCATCGCCGACCGGATCGGCCATGCCGGCCACGACGATAGGAACTATGTTTGTTGCTTGCTTGGCTGCGCGGGCCGGTGTCGTGCTCATCACGACAATGACGTCAACCTTGAGCCGAACCAGATCGTCCGCGACTTCCCGGAATCGCTCTGTATTCCATTCCCCGAAGCGACGCTCGATAGCCAGGTTCGAACCCTCAGCATAACCAAGCTCCCGCAGCCCTTGGTAAAATCCAACGGCCCCGGGCGTATCCGTCGAGCCGGGATTTAATACGCCGATAAGCGGGAGCTTTCCCTTCGGCTGCGCACGCGCGGCCAGCGGCCACGCCGCTGCCGCGCCGCCGACCAGTGTGATGAACTCGCGCCGCTTCATTATCAGCCCCCGGGCCCAGGAGATGGCATCCTAGCGGTTCAAACAGGTGCGTTGATAGGGATAAAACCGGCATCAAGAGCACTGCCGCTGGGCGCCGATGTCGCAGTTGGATCATCCGCGTCGATTTTGCGCCGTCGGTCGATGTCCGATGCCGGATGGATTTTCGGTCGGGCTCTCAGGATGAGGTCATGGCCATCACACCGTCCGACCGATCCTGCGGCATCATCCTCCCAAGTCTTTCGTCGGGCATGATTACGCGGCATAATGGCTTATGGAGCTTGTGCCCCGACTGCACCTGATCAACTGGCTGGTTAGCCAGGGCCTGACCGGCCTGCCCGAGAACGATCTGATTCGCGGCTTTTGCGAGCGCTGCCGGGCGGGCGGTCTCGATCTGTCGCGCGGCCTCGTTTTCATCGACACGCTGCATCCGATCTTCGAGGGCCGCGGGTTTCGCTGGACCGACACGGAAACCAACGAGGCCGATAGCTTCGAATACGGATCGACCAGCACGGGCGACGCCGCGCAGAACTGGCGGCGCTCCACCTTCTACCACATGCTCGAAAACGGACATGACGAACTGCGGATCGATCTCGCTGATTGCGCCACGCTCGATTTTTCGATGATCGACGATCTTGCCGCAAAAGGTCATCGCCATTTCGTGGCCTTCGTGCATCGGTTCGGCGAAGCCGGAACCATCGGCGAGATGGACTGCGTCTATTCCTACTGGCTGACCCGGCGTGCGGACGGTTTTAGTGAGCACGGCCTGTCGGCGCTGCGCGACCTGGTGCCGGTGCTGGGGCTTGCGATCAAATCCGCTGCGCAAGTGGAGATCGCGAGAACGCTGGGAAGGGTCTATCTCGGGCGTGACGCTTCCGAGCAGGTGCTGCGCGGGCGCATCTCGCGGGGCGTGACCGAGCGCATCAACGCCGTGCTGTGGTTTTCAGATTTGCGCGGCTCGACCGCGATCAGCGAAAACCTCACGCCCGACGAGATCATTCCGTTTCTCAACGACTACGCCCAGGCCGCCATCAACGCCATCCACGATGAGGGCGGCGACGTGCTGAAGCTGATCGGCGACGGCGTGCTGGCGATGTTCACCAGGGGAGACATGACGTCAGCCAAGCGTGCCGGGCTGCGGGCCGAGCATCGTTTCAGGCGCAACATGGCTGCGCTCAACGCCCGCCGCGCCGCCGAGGACCGGCCGATCACGTCGGCCTATGTCGGGCTGCATGTCGGCGAGGTGTTTTATGGCAATATCGGCAGCGAGGACCGGCTCGATTTCACGGTCGTGGGGCCGGCCGTCAACGAGGTCAGCCGCATCGCCTCGATGTGCCGCTCGGTCGACCGGGAATTGCTGATGTCCTCGGCGTTCCGCGCCGGCCTCGATGCCGCCGGGCGAAACTATCTCGTGTCCACCGGCCGCTACGCGCTGCGCGGCATCGGCCGCGCGCAGGATCTTTACACGCTCGATCCGGACATCGCCGCGGACGAGGTGGTGGCGGGGAAGTACGAGCGGTATCTGGCGTCCTGAGGCGCCTCCACGCTGCGCCAATTCGCCCCCATCTTGACCAGGATCAAAGGCTTCGCGGGCATTTCCAGGCACAAGGCTTCGAACTGGAAAATCGGGAGCCGGGATGTCAGCCACGGAAATCGCCGAGCGTCACTTTTCTGCTGCCATGGCCGAGGCGGAGCGTGGCGGAACAGGCCATGACGCCGTCTGCCGCGCGATGCTCAGTCTTGTTGTCGCAAAATATCTCGAGAGCCGGCAGCTCGCCGACGTTCAGTCGGAACTTCGCTTTGTCGCCGACAATTGCGATCCTGACACCGATTTCATGTTCATGCGGCCCTAGCGGGCCTTTGCTCGCAGCGTGTAGAGCCCGACCGCCAGCAGCGAAAACACCGTCAGCACTACGCCGAGCGCGAACAGCGCCTCGTGCGAGATCGTCGCCGCAAGCCAGACGCCGATCGCGGCCGTCATCATCTGCCAGAAGCCGACCAGCGCGGAGGCCGCGCCCGCCTTTTCGCCGAACGGGGAAAGTGCCTGCGCCGTCCCCAGCGGATTGACGATGCCCATGCCGAGCAGGAACACGCTTAAGGCGCCGAGATAGGAAAGGAAATTCGGGCTGTAAAGCGAGACCAGCAGCATCGCGATGCTGCCGGTGACGG
>Ga0137403_10010784_pt1 | contig 10107 bp, 6 predicted proteins | sample CZOMad2_1_16fung_FD_122057 | JGI IMG/M metagenome (GOLD analysis project Ga0137403, IMG submission 122057) | Vadose zone soil fungal communities from Angelo Coast Range Reserve, California, USA - CZOMad2_1_16fungal (Hybrid Assembly) | ecosystem: Environmental > Terrestrial > Soil > Vadose zone... | reverse complement strand
GCGGGCAAACTTGCCACGCGGCAGACTGAGTTGTCGTGGGACACAGTGTTCAAGAACTCAGCGGAATTATTCTTCCGTCCAATCGAAGCTGTGAACGATGTCCTGACCGAGCCATTTCAGATTCGACCGGGTATTGTCATCCCTGTGGGCACATATGAATTCAACCGCCCCCAGATCTCGTTCACGAGTGACCTCAGCAAGCGCATCGTTTTTCACGGGAGAGAAAAATGGGGAGATTTTTATTCAGGTAAAAGATACGAGACTTCGGGCGGAATAACGTGGCGACCCAACTCACATCTGCTCGTCGATCTCGCAGAGAGTTACAATAAAGTGCGTCTGCGCGAAGGAAACTTTACCACCAGCTTGTTCTCAGGAAGATTGAACTACAACTTCTCGCGCAAGCTGCTCACGTCGGCGCTCATACAACTGAACTCTGCGGCTCGCCTCTCAGTCATTAACGTGCGGCTTCGTTACATCTATCGACCCAACAGCGATTTCTTTATCATCTACAATCAGAGCACGGGTGCAGGCCTTGAGCGACCATCGTACAGCCTGCAGATCAAATTGACTCGCGATTTCACTTTTTAGATTCGTTACTAAATTCAGAGAAGCGAAGATCCAAAGCTTCACCGGTGTGCAGGCGATAGTCCGTCTGGACTGTCATCCTTAGAGTCTGACAGTTGCACACAGAGAAGTTGCGGGTACGGTTCTAACGTTTCTTTAACATTTGAAAGAGTAGCCCCTCAGAATTACTTAGTGAATTGAAGCGGGCGGCGGGAATCGAACCCGTATTACCAGCTTGGGAATCAAAATCACCGCCCCTTTAATTTCACAACTTACAAAACCGCCTAGGAAAAATCAACGGGGCATGCGCTGCATACCCAGGGCGCAAGAACGAACACAGAGGATCAGGGGGCAGAGAAAAGTTCATAGAGGGTGGTGCCTCGTGGAAAAACGCGCGTTCGGCGCCAGTCTGAAGTTTTTCAGAAATGGAAAGTGAACGCGCCCACCACACGGCGACTGGTCATCAAATAATATTGCCCGTCACCGAGTTCGCTTTCGGCCACCGGGTCGCGACGATCGCCCAAATTGGTAGCGTCTACACGCAATTCCCATTTCGGGGTGCGATAGCCCGCGCTCAAGCCGATCGTGGCAAAGCCGTTCGCCGGCGCGGTGTTGCGCCTGTTCAGAAACCGCGCTCCGGTGTAATACACATTGACGCCGCCCAGAAACCCGCGCTCCGGCGCGTAGACGATGCCAAACGCCGCGAGATTGTGGGCGGACATTTCCAGCCGCTTGCCCGCAAGCTGCGTGGGCACTCCGCCGAAATCCTGCACGAAATCAGTAAAGCGCGCGTCGTGGTAGCTGTAGGTTGCTTTGGCCGTGACGTCATGGGCTAGGAACAGCGAAACGCCGGATTCAAACCCCTTGAAGCGCTCCTTTCCGGCATTGATAAGAGCGGGCAATCCGTTCACGCTGATCGGTGTGACCAGATTCTTGAAATCCATCAAAAATCCGGAGGCTTCCACTTCCACGCGGCGATCGAAGAAGCGCGCCTTCATCCCGCCTTCGACGCTGCGGGCGGTTTCCGGCTCCAGGATGAGCCGGTTATTGAACGTCTCGATGCCGAAATCAATCGCCGCAGGCTTAAACGTGTCGCGGTAGTTAGCGTACAAATTGACGGAATCCTGATTCTTCTTCCACGCGGTTACGATGAATCCGACGTTGCCGCCGGGCCTCACCTTCGTGCGGCGGTCAGAATCGCTTGTGCCCGCGCCCGGGTCGTCGTGCTTCTGCGTCTCATGAGTGACGTTCAGGCGAACGCCGGCGTCAAAGCGCAGGCGATCCGAAGGTCGCCATTCGATTGAGGTATAGCCGCCGAAAAAATTCCGTACGTCGCGCGTGGTGACGTCGAGTGGGCTGGGAACCGCGACTGTAACCGGAGGCACGCCGTTGAGCGGCACGGTGTATTCGAAATCCGCGCCCCGGGAATTACCGGTGCCGTGCAGGAAGTCCCCGCCGACTAACAGCGTCAACGAGCGCGCAACTTTCCACGATGCATGGGTGTCAGCATAGACATCGGTGAAGTGAATGTCCTGGCGGAACCCGCGTGCGTTGTCGGTCAGGGCGGTGATGTCTGTAAGGAATCCGCGCAGGCGGCTTTGGCGGCTGTGAGAGAGAGATACAGTTCCCGACCAAGTTCCGGAGCCTAAGCTGCGATCGAAGCCAGCCGCCCCGGTAAAGCGGCGGTCGTTCAGGAACGAGCCGTTGGGATTGTTATTGGCGTCCACAGGTACCAGCGGAGTCAGGGACTTTCCATCGCGGACGCGCGGGCTGGCAGGATCCTGGTTCAGCCAGTTCATGTCAAAATTGAACCACGCGCGATTCGCGCCGTTGCCCTTGCGGCCTACTCGCCACAATGCATGTCCCCGGCGATAGTTTGTGCGGTCATCTCTGAAGCCTTCGCGCTGCGCGTCCACAGAAAGGCGCGAAGACCATTTGCCCGAGAGGTGAATGGGCGCCGCAAAATTGAAGCCAAAGGTGCCGTAACTTCCTCCGCGAACGGTCAGAGATTTGTCCTTTGCAGCGGTATCCTTGTGCACGACATGGATGACGCCGACAAACGAAGTGGCGCCATAGGTGACCGGGGCCGGTCCGCGCACCACTTCAATACGTTCGATGTCATTCAAGTCGAGCGTCGTCAGGGCGGGATTGAAGGAGCCGCCCCAAGGCACGCCGTCCACCACAAGGAGGAATGCGTCAAGCTCTTTCAATCCCCAGAAATCCGGCACGGCGCTGGCTGGGCCGGCATCTCCACCGGGTGCGACCTCCACGCCAGTGGCAAAGGAAAGCGCGCTGCGCAAGTCGTGGTAGCCGCGATTTCGCAGCTCATCGCCGTTGAAGACTTCGACCGCCGAAGGGACATCCTGCGGGTCTTCAGGCAAGCGTGTGGTTGTTACCTCCACCGTTTCATGAATCACTGGTAACGGTTGCGCCGGAGGTGTGCTCTGCGGCGCAGGTGCAGAGGTGGTCTGTGCGCTGGCAGATGAAACCACGCAGCACAGAAAGAGCAATATTCGTTTGATCATAATCGGGAAGAGAGTACCTGATTCTGGCCACCTACTACCACAGGCAGTAGAGGAAATTCGCAGTCGTGTGGAGAATCAACGGATAATGTGTTCAAGCAACTGATGGAAGAAATTTTGGAATGATGAGGCGGGCTGGTCTAACTCCGAAAGCGGTAAGTTCGCTTTGGCGAAACCGGGACTTTCGCTTACTGTTCGGAGCCCAAATCATATCTCTGCTCGGTAGCGGCGTGACAACGGTCGGGCTGGCTCTGTTCGCCTATAAACTCACAGGCGGCGTGTCGGCAACGGCCGTCATCGGCAATGCTCTGACCCTTCGCATTCTTGCTTTTCTCTTGTTCTCTCAACCTGCGGGAGTTATTGCCGATCGCGTCAGCAAGAAAACAATACTGATTGCAGCAGATGTAATTCGGTTCGCGCTGCTTGCCCTCTTTCCCTTCATCACATCCGTCTGGCAGATCTATGTCTTGATCCTCGCCATCAACGCAGTGACTGCCTTTTTTACACCGACGTTCGAATCGAGCATCCCGGAAGTCGTCGGCGGAGAACAATACGTCAAAGCGCTTTCGCTTTCGCGGGTCGCGACTGACGTTGAAGCTGTAGCCGCGCCCGCCCTCGCTGGTTTGCTGGTAGCGCTCTTAGGTCTGCGATGGGTCTTCTGGTTTGATGCTTTCACTTACCTGGTCTCTGCTTCGTTTGTCACCGTGACAGTGATGCCATACGTGAAAAAGAAACTGCCGAGAATTTCTTTGCGCAACTTTCTAACCGAACTTACTACTGGAACGCGCATTCTTCTGCGCGAGCCATCGCTCCGGCAGGCGCTGACTCTGAGTATCGCGGAAGCCACCGCCGGCGCGGCAGCGATCGTGGCAACTATTTCTTATGTGCGTGACGTTTTGGGCAGGGGACAGACTGCTTTTGCCTTCGTTATGGCGGGAGTTGGTCTTGGATCGTCGCTGACGGCTATCGCTCTGAGCCGCGCGACAGGACGTTATGAGAAAGGCGCTCGCGACCGATCCGTACTTCATGGTCGACGTCACACGTGGGCTTCGCGCGCGCTACTGGCAGGCGGACTCGTTCTCGGTCTGCTGCTCCTACCAGATATCCTGAAGCCGCCGCTCATCGTCTTCGGTTTTCTGTGGATGCTAAACGGAGCGGGCCAGGCTCTAATCGCCATTCCTTCATCGACGCTGCTCGCTGAGCATACGAGCGAAACAGAACGCGGACGCGCGTACGCGGCGCATTTCGCTTTAACACATCTTTTCTGGCTGCTCAGTTACCCAGTAATGGGACACGCCTCCGCAAAGTGGGGTTCACCTTCGACTTTCACAGGAGCGGGAGCGATCTGCATTGTTGTGATTATTATTGCGATGTTTCTTGGATACGGAAAGCGCGATGCGCACACTCATCAAGCTTCTCGTTGATAAACAGCGGGAGGCTTTCACTGGTGAAGCCCAATCTCAACTAGCTCATCAAGTGTCTTTGACCCTGGCCTGCCAGCCAGATGAGGGAAAGATGAGGGGATCTGTACCTGTGGAGAGATGAGGGGAAGATGAGGGGGTTACGTGTCGATACCAAGCTGGACGTCAGTTGCTTTGACGGCTGAAACGTCGGTAAATACTACTTGGTAACGCGTAGTAGAATGAGGTAGGTGCCCCCGCAACGGGCTTAAAATCCGCTGCCCGGTAACAAGAGTTAGCCGCTTTGCCCAACAGCAAACGCGCGTCCATTAAGAGTCTAATATGCGTTCCCGCGAGTCTTTCATCCGCAGCTGGTTTCTTTGATCAGAGCCATTTCGCAAAAACTCTCAAGCAGTTGACGGGCATGACTCCCAGCAAGTACAGGGAAAGGGTCGAGATCCGTGTCTCAAAATTCTTGAGCCTGAAACTCTTAAATGTTATCTTTCATTGCCAGCGAGGCCGCGCGAACCATCCTGTTCATCGAGGTCTCTTAGTCAGCGACTTAACAAGGAGATCATGGATGTCAATATCGTCGCAGCAAAAGTTTTTCCGTAACTCTCTGGGCGCGCTGGTTACCATCCTGGCGCTGGCAATTGTCTCTGCGGCGCAGGGGACCGCTAGCCAGGAAGACCTTGATGCTAACATCAAGGACATCAGGATCAAGAATTTCGGCCGGATGGATGCACGGTTTTACCGGGGAGCGCAACCCGATGAGAGGGATTACAAAGATTTGGCGGCACTTGGCATCAAGACTGTTATCGATCTGCGGGATGATCCACAGTGGTCTGAGCGGACTTTGGTTGAATCCCTGGGAATGAAATATATCAGCATTCCCATGGCTGGTAAGAAGTACCCGACCCCGGAAGTGACTACGCTGTTTTTGAAAACCGTAAACGATCCTGCTACCGGCAGATTCTTTGTTCACTGTGCGGGTGGGCGACATCGCACCGGAGCAATGGCAGCGGTCTATCGCTTCCAGTTCTATCACTGGACCTTTGATCAGGCATACAAAGAGATGAAGCAATACGACTTCTATACCAGTTGGGGACATCAGGCCTTCAAGGATTTTGTGAAGGATTACTACGCGCGCATGCCGGCAAACAAAGTCCCGGAATTACCTGATTCAGTTAAGGGGCAGGACAAAAAGTAGCAAGTATTCCACTTCAAGTAGAAAAAGGCCGCTCTCACTATCGGGGCGGCCTTCCTCTTTCCCGCCCGGAACTCACCTAACGATAAATGTAAGTACTGCTTTCTTTCTGATCCCATTCGACGCTATCGATATTCTCTCGATCGGCCGAGAGTATCTCTTCGCTCAACTGGCTGGTGCTGACGACTGTGTTCAGGTTTACGAGGTAGACAATCTTGCCCATCGGATCCTGCTCGTCCTGGCGATTGAGTTCGCGAAGTTCAGTATCAAACTTGTGCTGACCGAAAACCTTCTTTAGCACTTCGTTAGTCTGGTCGACGTTGAGCGTCTCCACACAAACCTCCATCGAGCGAAAGACCTGCGACTGCTCGAAATATTCCAAAATTGCCAGAGAGACCAGAACAAACAGGGTCAGTATCACGGCCATGTCCCAGCGCCCGACGCCGGCGGCCAATCCGACCCCGAGGCAGATCAGGAGCACGGTGATCTCTTTTGGGTCGCGAATGTTCGTGCGAAAGCGCACCAGCGAGGCGGCAGCGAAGATGCCAAAAGCGCGGGCGGCACTGTCGCCAACAACCATCATCATTGCACCCGCCACCACCGCCATCAGTATCTGTGTTTGAGCTACGTATGGATTACGCCGGCTAAAAGAGACCCCGCGACGCGGACGGAACGCCAGGAGTGCAGCCAGAAACGCGGCCAGGGAAAACCGGAGCAAAATTCTGGCAGCAGTCGATTCCCAACTAGCGTAGGTGGTAGGCGAGAGCCCCGAGCTATCCGGCCCAAAAAGTTCCCAGAGCAGAGGATGCCCACTGCGTTTGCTTTGAGCCTCGGTGCCGGTCTGAGGCGTCGCTGCGGGGCCGGGTGAGCTGACGGAGGTTTCCGACTGCGTTCCCGGCCTTATGCCGCCGCCCGAGCGATCGCGCAGCACGTAAGCGAGCAGTCCGCTTCCGAGCAGGATGGCCACAAAAGTCGCCAGAAGCCCTAAGGTCAGCCTGTTCATCTAATCACCATTCTTTCTTTTCTACTCACGCAAGTTGGCTAACTGATCAATACGCGCCCGCACAGCCCCGGTCAATAGTTGAACCTCCTCCGGAGTGTAATTAGCCGCGCGAAATGCGTCGCCGATCTGCGTATCGTTCAGACGCGAGAGCCAGGCTCCGATCCACTTGGACTGTTCGACGGTTATATTGCTAAAAAGATCAGAGGCCTTGCCGCTATAAGCGAATCGCACTCTGCCTCCTTCGACTCCGTCGACAAATTTTGACTTGGCATAACTCTCGGGCCGGTTCCGGCTGCGACTGAGGAAGCCACCGGTTTTACCAAAAGTTGCGCCCAGGTCACTGATGATGTACCGGAGCTCCCGGCGCCGGCCCGCGCCGCCGGGCACGAAGATGATCCGGTTGTTATCATCCTTCAAATCCCAGTTGTTAATCAGCGACATGAGCACGATCAATCCCTGGAATTCCTTCGTCCCCTTGAAGACATTGTCAGCCCAGCGCCAGTTCTCCAGCCGCTTTACATGCTTAGGCCGCGCCTCAAACTTAACGTTGGCAAAGCCGTCTCCGCACTTCTTTAATTTCTGCGCGGACGGTGGCGTGCCCTCAATCTTGACGCACGGGATCAGATAATTGATCTCTGTCATATAGCCGACCGCCCAGACCAACCGCGTGGCTGCTGTTTCCGGCTGTGATTCATCGCGAAATTTCGCTACCCAGATCTTTCCCGCCCCGTCACGCACACGATAATTCACCGAGTAACCACCCCCGGCCTGATCCTTGATAAAAGTGACTCGGGACAGATCAGGCTTCATCGACTCGGCGCCCGGCCCATTAAGGAGATCCCGCGACTCTATGTCGGCAGGCTCGCTCCATAGATCAGGTGTGCCTTGTGGCCTCGGTTTGTTCTTTTTCGTCTTCTGAGCAAAACCGGCGTTTGATGCGCTGAGAAGGACGATCGCCAGGATTATTCTTTTGCCCATAGTCGTTTCTTCACTGAACGGGTGCGCACGGAAGGAGAGCTGTTTCCGCCTTCGAAATAGATCTGACTATTGAACTGCTCTTCGCCGGCGCCAATCTGTGGCTGCTTGTATGCGCCGTCGGCGGTCAGAATTCGTGCTTTCACGTTGTCTCGCAGGTAAGCAGCCAGCACAGTGTCTTTCAAATAGGCCTTGAGTAGCGAGTCAAGCACAGGCACGACGACTTCGACGCGACGATCAAGATTGCGCGCCATCCAATCAGCCGAGCCAATATAAACATCTTCATCGCCTCCATTCGTGAAATAGAAAATGCGGCTGTGCTCGAGAAAGCGGCCCACAATACTTCTGACATGGATGGTTTCGGAAAGCCCTGCGACTCCAGGTCGCAGCATGCAGGCGCCGCGCACGATCAGATCAATCTTGACGCCCGCCTGCGATGCCCGGTACAGCGCTTCAATGATATCCAGGTCGGTCAAGCGGTTGATTTTTGCGGCGATGCGGGCAGGACGACCCTTTCGTGCGTGGGTTGTTTCGCGCTCTATCAGCGCCAGCATGCGATCGCGAAGGTTCAGCGGTGCGACCATCAGCCGGCTGTATTCCTTCTGCATGGAAAAGCCGGTCAAAAAGTTGAACAGGTCAGTCGCATCATCGCCGATTTCCGGGTTACTGGTTAGTAGCCCGAGGTCGGTGTAAACCTTTGATGTCGTCGGGTTGTAGTTCCCGGTAGCGACATGAGTGTAAGTCTGAAGCCCATTCTCCTCGCGTCGGACCACCAGCGCTACTTTGCTGTGCGTCTTAAGATCCACCAGGCCGTAGACCACATGAACACCGGATTCGGCGAGGCGTTTGGCCCACTCAATGTTGTTCTCCTCGTCAAAACGCGCCTTGATTTCGACCACTGCCGTAACCTGTTTGCCACGCTCGCTGGCCTCAATCAGAGCCTGCGGAATCGGAGAGTTCTTACCCGTGCGGTAGAGGCATATCTTGATGGCCGCCACTTTGGGATCGTGCGCTGCCGCCTGGATGAAATCGGTAACAGTCGTATAAGAAGTGTATGGATGATGGAGCAACAGGTCCTGCTTCTTGATGACTTCGAAGGGAGAGACTTTCTTGCGCAGCGACGCAGGCACGGTCATCTGCAGAGGTTTGTCTCTTAGTTCGGGCCTGTCGAGATCATAGAGTTGCATTAAATCTGACGGGTCCAGCACGCCGTCGATCTCGTAAACGTCGTCCGGCTCAAGCCTCAGCGAGTTAGTCAGATAATCAACCATCTCGCGCGGCATTGTGGACGAGACTTCCAACCGAACCGGCAGGCCAAAACGACGCTCGCGCAGAGATTGCTTTATTAGCCCCAAAAGATCCGCCGCCTTGTCGTCTCTGATCTCTACGTCGGCGTCACGAGTGACCCGGAACAGGTGTCCTTTGCTGAGACGCATGCTCGCAAACAACGAGTGAATGTTGGCTTCGATCAATTCTTCCAGCAGAGTAAACTTCAACTCGCGTTCGTTTACCGGGACAAGCCGGGGCGTCAGGGGCGGGACCTTGATCCGGACAAATCTAACCGTATCTTCACCGTTTAGTTCTTCGCCGTTTGATGAGTCAGTTTGAGAATCCCCCGCATGACGCTCTACCGTGAGGCCGATGTTAAGGCTGAGGTTGGACATGTAAGGGAATGGATGCGCCGGATCGACAGCCTGGGGCGTGAGAATCAGAAAAACGTTCTTCTTAAAGTACTCAGCCAGCCGTCGCTTTTCGCTCTTGGAGAGCGAGTCGTGGGGCGCAATTATTACGCCTGCCTCGTTTAGTCCGGGTAACACTTCTTCACGCAGGCAGCGCGTGTGTTCTTCGACCAGCGGCAGGACACGTTCGCGAATGACCTTGAGCTGCTCTACCGGCGTCAGCTCGCCCGGCATCGGTCCAAGGTCTTCAATTTCCAACATTTCCTTTAGACCGGAGACGCGAACCATGAAGAACTCGTCAAGGTTGTCGGCGAATACCGACAGAAACTTGAGCCTTTCGAGTAGCGGTACTGATTTGTCAGTTGCCTCTTCAAGCAGGCGGCGAAAGAATTCCAACTGGCTCAAATCGCGGTTGAAGACAGACCAGGCAAGGAACCGGCTTCGCTTCTGCTTTTTGGCAGCCGAGGTTGGGCCGCCCGAACCAGATACGGGCTGACTCCCTGGTGCTGTCACAACAACTGTCTTTTTCTTAGCTTTCATTCCGAGAAACTGGTTTACGAGTGCGTGAAGACGCTACCGCTATCGCCGTCTGTGATCAAAGCGAGTGCTGTCGCCCCGCACTCTTTGAATTCAGAATCAAACGCTATTGGTGTCGTCGAATAATGAAAAAAATGATGAACGTCCCTTATGAGGGGTCGTATATGCGCCGCGCCGGGACGCTCTCTAACTTTCCTGTCTCAATTATATATGCGGTCAG
>Ga0137403_10010782_pt1 | contig 10108 bp, 9 predicted proteins | sample CZOMad2_1_16fung_FD_122057 | JGI IMG/M metagenome (GOLD analysis project Ga0137403, IMG submission 122057) | Vadose zone soil fungal communities from Angelo Coast Range Reserve, California, USA - CZOMad2_1_16fungal (Hybrid Assembly) | ecosystem: Environmental > Terrestrial > Soil > Vadose zone... | reverse complement strand
CGATGAATCTCGGCGATCAAGGCCGATTCATTTGATGGAATGCGGAACTGAGAGCGCAACCGCCATGAACTGAGCGCGTTCTCCAGTGCCTGCACGAGTTTGTCTACACCTTCGCCGGTGCGCGCCGAGATCGCGACGCTCCCGGGAAAGCGGGTCACGTAAGACTCAGCCAGTTCGCGATTCGGCAGATTATCGATCTTGTTGAACACAATCAGCGTTTGTTTTCCGAAAGCGTCGAGTTCTTTGATCACAGCGTCGACTGCTTCCATCTGCTCATCCACACGGGGATGACTAAGATCGACGATGTGAATGAGGAGATCGGCTTCGCCGACTTCTTCGAGCGTCGCCTTAAACGATTCGATCAATGTGTGAGGAAGTTTCCGCAGGAACCCAACTGTGTCGGTAAGCAGGACTCGCTGTTTGTTAGGCAAAACGAAACTGCGCGTCGTGGGGTCAAGCGTCGCAAAAAGCTTATCCTCGGCTACGAGATCGGCGCCGGTGAGCAGATTCAGCATCGTCGACTTGCCCGCGTTCGTGTAGCCGACAACCGCGGCGACGGGCCACTGATGCCGTTTTCGGCCCTGTCGCTGAACCGCCCGTGTTTTGCGGACAGCTTCCAGCTCTCGTTCGAGCCGGGCGATCCGTTCTTGCACGCGCCGGCGATCGACTTCCAACTGCGTCTCACCCGGGCCACGCGTGCCGATCCCGCCAGTCTGGCGTGACAAGTGATGCCACATCCGGGTCAGGCGCGGCAAAAGATATTGCAACTGGGCCAGCTCGATCTGCAAGCGGCCTTCCCGGCTGCGAGCGCGCTGCGCGAAAATGTCGAGGATCAGCTGCGTACGATCGAGAACTTTGCGCGCGAACAAATTCTCCAGGTTCCGGCCCTGTGCGGGTGAAAGTTCATCGTTAAAAATGACCGAGGTCACGTGTCGATCCTGACAAGAGTCTTTGATCGACTCCGCTTTGCCGCGGCCGATATAGTACGGAGCGGTCGGCTTTTGCAATTTTTGAGTAACCGTATCGACGACTTCTGCGCCGGCGGAATTCGCCAGCTCTCGCAATTCGTCAAGCGAATCCTGCAAATCCCATTTCGAAATGCCTTCCTTTTCAAGGCCGATCAAGAGCGCTCGCTCCTGCGTTTTGTGCGGGCGCGTCTCAATCATCCCTGTGCCCAGAAAGCTTTCGCGGCTCCGAATGCTTTCGGAGCAGAATCCATTTCACAGCTTCGTTGTGACTGAGAAGCGATAAGTTCAGCGGTTCAAAGTTAGTTTGTCGCCTAAACCAGGTCAATTGTCTTTTGGCATAACGCCGCGTCGCTTGTTGAATCGCTGCGACACATTGCAAGATCGACATTTTGCCCGCAAGGAGTTCGCGGATTTCGCGCAAACCGATCATCTGCAAGGCAGTCGAACTCAGCGCTCCAGCGGCCTGCACTTCTTCGATCACTCCATTTTCGAACATTGCTTCGACTCTGCGATTGATTCGTTCGTAAAGCTCCTCCCGGTCGCGAAAGACGAAGACGCCTGTAGCCGCTTCGCTCTGCGCGGCGGCCACAGCCCATTGCTTCCGCTGTGCAGAAGCAGGCCTTCCGCTTGTGAGACAAATCTCCAAAGCGCGAACAAGACGACGACGATTTTTTGCGTCAATCTTGCGCGCGGTTTCCGGGTCGCGATCGGCAAGTTGCGAGCGCACCGCATCAGTGCTCAACGCATTCAATTTCGCACGCAGCTTCGGATCGACCTTTGGCAGAAGTGCCAATCCATGTGTGAGGGCCCTGATATAAAGTCCGCTTCCACCAACAATGATCGCCGGTTTTTTGAGTGAATGGATTTGATCGATGGCGTTCGACGCGGCGCGGCGAAATTTTTCCGCGTTCATCTCTTGATGAAGCGGCGTTGTGCCAATCAAATGGTGGGGAGCTTTCGCAAGCGTTGCTGCATCGGGCTTCGCGGTCAGGAGATCGAGGCCACGATAAATTTGGAATGCGTCCGCGCTGACGACTTCGGCACGCATTTCGCGCGCGACATCGGCTGCCAACTCGGATTTGCCGGCAGCGGTCGGGCCGACAATAAAAAAGGTGCGCGGCATCAACCAATAATGCGACGCTCATAGAGCGCCGCTACAGAAAACAAATTCGGGAGACGCGCGCCCAAGTGCGCCACGTCTCCCGATTGAAGTCAGAAGCCCAGTTAGCTTCGCATTTGATGCTCGCTCGATTTTGCGCCGCTCACGACGAGTCGGCGGCCGAGGAATTCTTTGTCGTGCAATTCCTGAACGGCCCGTTTCGCTTCCTCGATGGTTTGCATTTGAACAAAGGCAAAACCTTTCGAGCGCTGGTTGTGCCGATAGCTTACTACCTCCGCATTTTGCACGTGCCCGACGCCGTTGAACAGTTCGAACAGATCGCTCTCGGTCGCGTCGAAAGACAGGTTGCCCACGTAAAGACGCGGCGAAGTGACTTCGACTGTTTCAGGTTTTCGTGGCGTCCGCGAAGGCTGCGCACCGTTGCGCGTGGCCGTTGCGGTTTTCTTTGCGCCTGTGCCGTCTCCGAAAAATGCGGCCACCCGCTGCCAGAATGTCTTTTTCTGAGGTTTCGCTTTCTCGTGCTGACCCCGAAAGCGTTCGTGGTTGTCCCTGCGGCGGGCCCCGCCGCGCGAACGGCGCGACCGCCTCCCAGATGAATAAGAGTTCATGTTGATTCCTAAGTTTGACCCAATTGTTAAATGGGCGGAGCGCATCGATCGATGCACAGTCCGCGGCGCGCGAATCACCCAAGGTCCATTCAAATAGTTTGCAAGCACTCTGCGACGCCGGCGGAAACTCCACCTCGTTAAGCCGGAAATGGACTTGTCTCGAATCGCAAGCCGGCGCCCTTAACCAACGAAGCAGTGAGGATGCAAAAGTTCGCATCCTGGTCTCAAAAAATCTGAATCGTCGTAGAAGACGGGGGCTCGGAAGATCAAAGAAGATTCCCGACATCTCGCGGGAGTATGGCTCGCCGCGTGCGCGATTGCAAGTGCGACGAAGAAACGCCCATTATGCGCATTAAAATGCGGTCATCCCGAACGGATGTGAGGCACCTCTCATTTTGCGGAGTGATCACACGAAAAATTGTGCGACGTGACTAGCAACTGTGAGATCCCTCGCCGTCTCCGCGACTCGGGATCACCCTTTATCGGCGGACCCAGTCGTCGCGCAATGAATAGAATCGCGATTTGAGATATTGCTTGGGACGCTCGTATCGAGTTGGTTTCATGAAGTGCCGCAACGAGCGTTCACCCAACTTAGGCTCGTAACCAAATTCCGGCATCAGATCGCGGCAATGCCACTCCACCCAACCGATTTCTTCCTCTGAAAGATCACTTTGCCAACGCGTCAACGGTTCGGTGCTGATCCGGGAAAACGCAGTCTCCGTGGCGGAATTTCCCTCCCAGAATTTCCCAGCCTTTGTCGGTGTCAGGACAATCGCCGGATCGTATTCGATCTCGAGAAACGCGCAGACTCTCTTCATCCATTCGTCCGGCTCAAGAACAAGCTTCTCGTACGGCACAAGGAACAATGTCATGTCCCCGTCCTCCCTTGCGCGAAGCACTACTTTCGCCACCTCACGCCAGTGACTGATGCAATAGTAGGTGGAGAACGTTCCCAGTTGGCGGGTTTTTTCCAAAGCGATCTGCGCGGCAAAAATCGCGCGCGGATCACGCATCGTTACAAGGATCTTGGCATCTGGAAACCGCGAATGGATCTCAGGCAGGTATTTGCGGTTGGCCGGCGTCTTTTCAATCCAACGCGTGATTGAATCGAGCGATCGGCTCAGTGTTGCGGCATACGCTTCCAGCATGATTACGAGCAAGTCTCTCTTAAGGTTCCTGGGATCAAACGCCATCTGCTCAAACGTCTGGAGAAAGCGCGAGGTCGGAAAATAAGAGTAGTCGCGCTTGCCCCATTTGCAGGGCCCGCCAAATAGCACGTTCGAGAGCGTCTCTTTTGTGATGTAATCAAACTGCGCGCGGCGGCCGCGCGGCGCATACTTTGTGAGGACAGTCGGAAAATACGCGGTTTCCTCCGGCAACACGAGCAGCTCAGGATGATTATCGAGCAATGCCACCAAAAGCGTGGTGCCGGATTTCGCCTGGCCCGCAATAAAACAGGCGCGTTGATCAAATGGCAGATTTTTCATCTTCATTTCCCGCGAGCCGATTGAAGGAACCATTCCATGAAACGCGGCAGCCCGTCGCTGAATCGAGTGGTTGGATTGTAACCGAGTAATTTGCTGGCTTTCGAAATATCGGCACAAGTTAGCGGCATATCGCCCGGCTGCTCAGGCATGCGATTGACCTTCGCCTTTTTCCCAAGCGCATTCTCGATTGCTGCGATCAAATCCCTGAGCTGAATCGTGTCACTCTCGCCGAGATTAAAGATGTCGAAGAGGGGGCCGTCATATTTGAGCGCGGCCATCGTCCCTTGAATCACATCATCGATGTAAGTGTAATCGCGGCGCGTTGTGCCGTCACCGAATTGCTCGATCGGTTGCCCGGCGTAAATGCGCCGCGTGAATTGATGAATCGCCAGATCTGGCCGCTGACGCGGACCGTAAACGGTAAAATACCGCAACGCGACCACACGCATTTGATAAAGATGCGAGTAACTCGAGCAAAGAAATTCAGCAGCTATTTTTGTCGCCGCATAAGGACTCAGCGTCTGAGTGAGATGTTGCTGTTCAGAAAATGGGACTGCCTTCGAAATGCCGTAAACGGATGAGCTGGACGCGAAAATGAATCGCTCCACTCTGGTTACACTCGCTGCATCAAGAAGATGTAACGTCCCGCTGACATTTGTATCGTAATAAAGTTGCGGATACTGAATCGAGGGGCGAACGCCCGCGCGGGCGGCCAGATGTGCAACCGTCTCAAATTTCTCGCGATGAAATAAATTTCGCACCGACGCGCCGTCGCGAAGATCGACGTGGTATATGGTCACGTCTTTGGCAACACCTGCAATGTTTGCGTGCTTTATCTGTGGATCATAAAAGTCATTGAAATCGTCGAGGATGGCGACTTCATGCCCGGCCGCGAGCAGCTTCTCGACAAGATGCGACCCAATGAAACCGGCGCCGCCTGTGACGAGGATTCTCATTCATCAGAAGTTCAACCACGAAGGACACGAAGTGCACGAAGAAATTTCTTAAAACTTTACGCCTCAGTGTATCTGCCGAGCAGATTTCGTGTTCTTCGCGATCTTCATGGTGAATCAATGACGAAATTCATCGCGTTAAGCGCAGTCGCATTTGCACTGGGACTCTTTGCGACACTCTGGTTTCGACTTTGGTCCGAATTGACGTGGCCGAAACATGTCGATCCTGCCTTTCGCATTCCCTCACCGCTCGACCTAGCGTCGCTTCCTAATGCCGCCCGCCTTGATTTCCCAGGCGCCTTACAATTGTCGCCAATGCAACAAGAGATACGCCCAATTTAGAGTGAGGGCGGTAATAACAATGATTCGCGCGTACTGCTTTTCCGCTTGTGTCCAAAACGCAATCCGCAAGCGCGGCGCCCGCGTAACCAAAACGATAAACGCGTATGCATTAAAGATGGACAACCCGCACAGAGCCGCAAAAACGAGTGGATTCCATTGGATGGCCCCGAGGAAATGTCCGTGAAAAAATTGAATCGCTGACCGCGTCATACCACATGTCATACAGGGTCGGCCGGTAAGGTCGTGAAACAAGCAGTGCGGCCACGGCAAGCCGAACGCAAACCAGGTCGCTGCGAGGCCGATCGATGTCACCGAAACACTGAGCCAGATCAGCTCATGATCGGTTTCTCCCGGATCAAGCTGACGAAGGCAAAGCTGCATTCGCTGCCCAACTAGTGGTGCGACCCGCTCCACGCGCCCAACGCGCCGAACATGAATAGAAATAGAAGCAACAATCCTCCACCGCAACAAACAATGACGGGCAACAACACGGCAAGAGTGGCGCGTCCGGTGGTGGTCTCATGCGCTCGAGCGAGGCCGATGCAATTTACGACCAGCGCCCAAACACCGGCAATCAGTCCGCCACAGACCGGAATGATTTGCAGCGGACCGGTGGAGCCTTGGGAAAACGCCAGGACGCGAAAAGTAGTCTCGAACGATTTGTTTGCGCCACCCACGATCATCAAACAAAGATGAACAATTGCCGCTCCGATAAACAACCCGATCACAATGAATACCGGGACAAGGACGATAAGCGCGATCGAGCCAACGCCGATTCCAGCCAGAGCGGCGAAAGTATCGCGCTGGCCGGCGAAAAGACCCATCGACTGAAGACCGAGCGACAGAAGAAGCGACACTATCCCGCCCACGCATCCGCCGATCAAAGCGTAGACGAGGGGTTCAGCCAGGCCACCCTCCGTCTTCATCGTTCTGAAGGCCAGATCGGGTTTGGTCAAGACCAAGGCGAGCGTCTCGATAAATGCGTTGGCAAATCCACGTTCGTGCCGGTGCTCCCAAGGCAATCCGCTGCGCGGCGCGGCCGTTTCGGATGTCGATGTTGCACCTATTTGTGCAGGCGGTGCAGTAGGCGCAGCGGCCGCAAACTCTGAAAATTGCGAGAGCGGCTTCCAGCTCGGCATTCCCTCGCGCCAGCCGAGATCGCTGGAAGCGAAGCGGCCGGTGCGCAGTCCCTCACGAACTTCTTCTTCAGGAAGTGCGCCCAGACTCGTTGCGCCCCGGTTAACGTGGATCATTGCCATAATGCTGGCGTTTTAGTGAGACTGGGCCACAAAGTCAATGGCGCGTTCGCGTCGGGGGAGCGCACGCTTCCAGCGCGCAGCAAGATGCGTGCGCTCCCCACTCTCAGACAGCTTGCGGCGCATCCAGCGCGCGCCAGAAATACCAAGCCGCGACCGAGCGGTACGGCCGCCATTTCTCACCGAACTTCATGAGCTGTTTCGGCGTGGGAAGTTTTCGTTTGCCAAAAGTCTTGGCGAAACCTTTGCGAACTCCGTAATCGTCCACCGGCCATACATCGGGCCGGCCGAGATCGAACAGGAGAAGCATCTCGACTGTCCATCGGCCAATGCCGCGCACGGTGGTGAGACGCGCAATGATCTCGTCATCGCTCATTCGGATGAGTGCGCGCCCCGACGGCACCGTGGCATCGATCGTTTTCGCTGCGAGATCCTTCAATGCTGCGGTCTTGGCGCGCGAAAGGCCAGCCGCGCGGAAAGTTTCGTCCGGGGTCGCGAGAATTTGATCCGGATCGAGCCATTTCCTTTTGGGATAGAGCGCACGAACGCGACCGAAGATGGTCGCGGCGGCTTTGCCGCTGAGTTGCTGATAAGCAATTGATTCGGCAAGCGCGTCGAATGGGCGGACTGAAACCGCTGGCTTGATTTCATAGCGCCGCGACCGGACGATGAGCGCGGCCAGACGCGGATCGCTCGCACTGAGATGTCGATGGGCGTGGTCGTGATTCACAGGCCCTCAATTAAAATGACGAATACCGAATGTCGAACGGCTTCGCCACGTTGAATCGTTAAACGGTTGAAGAGTTGAACCGGCCTTGCTCGAACAAGAGTTTTCGGTTTCGTCACTAGCATGGAAACGCAACTCACTTGGTATGGCCAATCGGCCTTTAAGATCGTTACCCCGGCTGGGGAAGTTCTTCTGATCGATCCCTGGCTCACGAACCCGGTCTACGATAAAGGCAAGGACGAACTTTCCTCGCTGAAAGATGTCGATCTTATTTTGGTCTCGCACGGGCATTCGGATCACGTAGGCAATGCGGTGGAAATTGGAAAGAAGACGCGGGCAAAGCTTGTCGCCACATTCGATTTATCCGCGGCGATGGTTGCTGGTCTGGGTTATCCGAGCGAACTCGCCGATAACGACACGATCGGCCATTTTGGCGGCACGCTCAATCTGTTGAATGGCGAGGTAGCCGTCACGTTCGTTCCGGCGTGGCACGGGGCAGGAGTCGAGACGGACGAAAGTTCGCCGCCCGTTTACGGTGGAACTCCAAGCGGACTTGTCATTGCCATTCGCAACGGACCGACAATTTATCACACGGGCGATACAGATTTATTTTCGGACATGGCGCTGGTGTCGCGATTTAACAAGATCGATATTATGCTCGTTTGCATTGGCGACCATTTTACGATGGGACCGGGGCGCGCGGCTGAAGCGGTGAAGCTGGTCGATCCGCGCATCGTAATTCCGATGCACTACGGGACATTTCCAGTGCTGACTGGCACACCGGAAGCATTTGATCACGAACTGAAGCAGCTAAATCTAAAAGCCGAACTGCGGGTGATGAACATCGGTAAAACAATCACTCTAGAAGGATCATGAATTGCTTTGAGATCACTCGCCACCGAGGCGAGCCAATACGGCCGTTTGCAGCAATGAAGCCGATTAGGGAGAGAAAATCCCAATTCGGGAGAAGGGACAACTTTTGGCAGCGCAATTCATACCTCAGGTTTTAGCCAACGCGGCAACGACCTTCGTCGACTCAATAAAGCTTAGCTCGGTCTCCGAGGAAGTCCGCCGTGGCCGGCAAATCGTGATTAAACGCCGTCAGGTCTACGGCGACCAATTGGCCGATCTCGCCAATTTGTATTTTCGTATGTCGAACATACCAATCCGTTTTTGGAGTAAAGCAGAAGACTGGAAGCGCTGGGAAGAGAAGTGTTTTCAAATGCTGAATGGCGATCGTTTTCGGGTTTATCCTTCGGGAGCAAAGACCGTCTGCACCGACAAACTACCCGGTGAAAGCCTTTGGGAGCACATGAACCGTCGCACCCTGACTCGGCAGATGCTGGAAACGGCAGGCCGCGAGTTTTTCCGCGCGCATCAATTCCGGAGCGATGAATTTGGCGGGCGTTGGTCTCACGGCGACGCGACAATGACTAACGTTATCTATGACGAGAAGACCGGCCGGGCGATGCTGATTGACTTTGAGATCGTGCACCACGAATCGCTCCCGGCGACGGTGCGGCATGCGGATGATTTGCTCGTTTTTCTGCTCGACATTCTGGCAGTCGCTCCCAGCGGGCAATGGCTGTCCTTCGCGCTTTGCTTCCTGAATGCCTACGACGATGCCGATGTAATCGCGCAGCTGGAAAATCAAGTCGCTGTTCCGAGCGGCCTCGCCTGGATTTGGTGGGGCGTTCGCACCAGCTTTGCGAAGCCGGCAAAGGTCAAACAGCGGCTGGCAAAGCTACGGAACGCGATCGACCAGCTCGCCCTTTATCGCGCGGTCCTGGCCCGCCGTGAAAGTTCGCAAGCAATGACGACAGGGCGCCGCGTCGCCGGCGATTTCTGCGTGCGCCGGGAAACCGTATCGCGGCGCGCGCATCGTTTCGCGCACCGCATTAGCAATTTCTGTTGGAATGGCCACTACGCGCATTGCAGTCATGATGTCTCTCTCCCGGTCTCGTTTCCGCATTTCGGCGTCTCTTGCTTTCTTCCTTGCAGAAATTTTGCAGCGGCATGCCATCGCGGTTCTATCCGCATTCGGCCTGCAAACTGAGAGATGATTTTCTCCTGGCGGAGTAGGGTACCTGCAGCACGCGCCACTTCGTGCGGCAATCTGCAAGGGCTGGGCGGCGGACGCGGGACTGTGGCATAGATAAAGGATGAGGAGCGGCGAATGGCCAAAGTCAGCGCAGGCCTGGTGATGTATCGGAAGCGAAATGCGGAGTTGCAAGTGCTATTGGTGCACCTCGGCGGGCCATTCTGGGCCAAGAAGGATGCCGGCGCGCGGTTCATTCCCAAGGGCGAAATTAATCCCGGCGAACAGGAATTGGCGGCCGCGCAGCGCGAATTTGAAGAAGAGACCGGCTTGCAAGCGGCGCCGCCGTTCCTTTCCCTCGGCGGCGTGAGACACAAGAGCGGGAAAAAAGTGAGCGCGTGGGCTTTCGAGGGCGATTGCGATCCGCGTGCGCTTCGCAGCAACACGTTTCAAATGGAGTGGCCGCCGCGATCGGGCATGACTCAGGAATTTCCGGAGATCGATCGCGCCGCGTTCTTCACGTTGGAAGCCGCGCACGAAAAAATGCATCCAATCGAGTTCGAGTTCCTGCCGCGACTGATGGCTGCAATCGCCGTGTAGCCGGTTAGG
>Ga0137403_10010781_pt1 | contig 10109 bp, 9 predicted proteins | sample CZOMad2_1_16fung_FD_122057 | JGI IMG/M metagenome (GOLD analysis project Ga0137403, IMG submission 122057) | Vadose zone soil fungal communities from Angelo Coast Range Reserve, California, USA - CZOMad2_1_16fungal (Hybrid Assembly) | ecosystem: Environmental > Terrestrial > Soil > Vadose zone... | reverse complement strand
GACAGCATGCCGGCGATCGCGCGCCGCATCCTGGCCGGCGCGCCGCAGCGTTTCGCGCTCGTGGGTTTGTCGATGGGCGGTTACATTGCCTTCGAGATCCTGCGCCAGGCGCCCGAGCGGGTCGTGAAGCTGGCGCTGCTCGACACCAGCGCCCGGGCGGACACGCCCGAGCAGAGCGCCGCGCGCCGCGAGCAGATGGCGCTCGCCTCGAGCGGGCGTTTCGAGGAAGTGGTGGAGGCGCAATTCATGCGTGCGGTGCATGCCACGCGGCGCGCCGACGCCGAGCTGCGCGCGCTCAACCGGCTGATGGCCGAAGACGTCGGCAGCGCGGCTTTCCTGCGGCAGCAGACCGCGATCATGGGACGCAGCGACTCGCGGCCGACGCTCGGCAGCATCCGCGCGCCGACCCTGGTGCTGGTGGGGGAGGGCGATGAGCTCACCCCGCCGGCGCGCGCCGCCGAGATCGCGCAAGGTATCGCCGCGGCGCATCTGGTGAGCGTGCCGCTGTGCGGACACCTGTCCACTCTCGAGCGGCCGCGCGAGGTGACGACCGCGCTGCTGGCCTGGTTGCAGGCCTGATCAGCGCCTGCCATGAGACCCACCGATGCGCATTGGACGGTGCTGGTCGCCCATCCTGACACCTCGCATCACCCGGTGTCCGGCATCGCAGTCGAGGTGCGCCTGGCGAGCGCCGCGACGCTGGTGTGCAACTACTCGCTGCACGGGGATGTCGGACGCGTGCGGGTGTCCGGCGCAGGTGCCGGCCACCGCTCCGATGGCCTGTGGCAGCACACCTGTTTCGAGGCGTTCGTCGCCGCGCCGGGTGCGGCGGACTACTACGAGTTCAACTTCTCCCCGACACTCGACTGGGCCGCGTATCAGTTCACGGAGTACCGCGACGGCATGGCGCCGGCGAACCTCACCCAGGCCCCGGGCCTGCAGGTGCGCCGCTCTCCCGAGCAGCTCGAGCTGATGGCGACCATGCATCTCGCCGGCCTCGCGTCGCTGCGCGACGCGCCGGTGCTGCACCTCGCGCTGGCCGCGGTCATCGAGGACCAGCGCGGGCAGCTGTCCTATTGGGCGCTGGAGCATCCGGTGGGCAAGCCCGATTTTCACCATCCGGAAGGCTTCACCATCGAGCTGCGTGCCCCATGAAGTTTGGTATCGAGCGCCTCATCGACGAGCCCGCCTTGCGCAAGCCGCTGGCCGGGCGGCGCGTGGCGCTGCTTGCGCATCCCGCCTCGGTGACGCGCGACCTGACGCATTCACTGGATGCCCTGGCCGCCCTGAGCGACGTGCGCCTGAGCGCGGCGCTCGGCCCGCAGCACGGCCTGCGCGGCGACAAGCAGGACAACATGATCGAATCGCCGGACTACCTCGACCCGGTGCACCACATCCCGGTCTTCAGCCTGTACGGCGCGGTGCGCCGTCCGACCGCGACCATGATGGACAGCTTCGATGTGCTGTTGGTCGATCTGCAGGACCTCGGCTGCCGCATCTACACCTTCATCACGACGCTGCGCTACGTGCTGGAGGAGGCCGCCAGGGAGCACAAGGCGGTGTGGGTTCTCGATCGGCCCAATCCGGCCGGCCGGCCGGTGGAGGGTCTGAGACTGCGGCCGGGCCAGGAGAGCTTCGTGGGCGCCGGCCCGCTGCCCATGCGTCACGGCCTCACCATGGGGGAGCTGGCGCGCTGGTTCGTCACCACACTGCGCCTCGACGTCGACTGTCAGGTGGTGCCGATGCAGGGCTGGCAGCCGCAGGCCGCCCCCGGTTACGGCTGGCCGCTGCGCGAGCGCACCTGGGTGAATCCGAGTCCCAACGCTCCGAGTCTTTGGATGGCGCGCTGTTATGCCGGTTCGGTGATGGTGGAAGGCACGACGCTGTCCGAGGGCCGCGGCACCACGCGGCCGCTGGAGCTGCTGGGCGCGCCCGATGTCGACGCCGCGGCGCTGTTGGCGCAGATGCGGGCACTGGCGCCCGCCTGGCTGCAGGGTTGCCGGCTGCGCCCCTGTTGGTTTGAGCCCACTTTCCACAAGCACGCCGGCCAGCTGTGCACCGGGTTCCAGGTGCACGTCGAGGACGCGGCCTACTACGACCACGAGGCGTTCCGGCCGTGGCGGCTGTTCGCGCTCGCCTTCAAGGCGCTGCGGCGGCTGCGGCCCGACTATCCACTGTGGCGGGATTTTCCCTACGAGTACGAGCACGGGCGTCTCGCCATCGACGTGATCAACGGCGGCGAGCTGCTGCGGCGCTGGGTGGATGACCCGGCGGCGACGCCCGCCGACCTGGACGCGCTGGCGGATGCGGATGAGGCCGCATGGCGCGCCGAGCGCCAGCAGGTGCTGCTGTACTGACGGGCTCGCCCGATCCGCGCCGCGCTCACGGGGCGCAATCCGGCAGCAGAAAAGTGCGTCGCGCGGCGTCGCTCGCCAGGCGCTCCGGCCGGTACCAGCGCGCCAGCGCGTTCTTTTCGAACAGCTCGGCGTTGTCGCGCTGGAACGCGGCGAAATCGGCCGGGTGGCCGTGCACCAGGCGTTCGGCGATCAGGGACAGGAACGCGATCGTGACGGTCTGATTGAAGGCCTGCGGCTTGCCGGCCTTGGTCGCCATGGCGCGCAGGGTCCGCGAGAAATGCCACACGGTCTCGGCGAAGTCATGCCGCCGCAGCATCTCGAACGCCATGCGCACGTGCTCGCGGTGCGGGAACGCGGCCGCATCGATCTCGCCACGCACGAAGCGCTCGAGCTCGGGGCAGTCAGGGTGCATCCGCGGCCTCGCGCAGCTGGTGAGAGTCCCGGGCGGTGAGGTCGAGGCCGTAGACCGCTTTCAGCGCGCGGATCTTTTTCACCGTGGCCGCCGAGAACGGCGCCTTGCCTTCGAAGGCGTGCAGGACGATGCCCTCGAGCAGGTCGCCGAGCGACAGATCGAGCTCGGTCGCGAGCGCCTTGAGCACCTTGAGCAGGCGGCTCTCGAGGCGCACCCCGGTCTGCGTGCGGGTGACTTCTTTCATGGACTCATGGTACCAAGTTACCAAGGTACCATCAAGCCAGGTTGTGTGCGGCGCACCGCCACGCCCGAGGCTGCGCCTAGGGCGGGGGCGCGCAGGAAATGACGCTGGCGGGTCGGTTCTGTTCTAATTCTCAGTTCCATGCAAACCGCACGCGACATCGCCGGCTATCGCAAGCACTGGGCCGAGCGCTTCGGCACCGCACCGTTCCTGCCCATGTCGCGCGCCGAGATGGACATCCTCGGCTGGGACAGCTGCGACGTCATCATCGTCACCGGCGACGCCTACGTCGATCACCCGAGCTTCGGCATGGCCATCATAGGGCGGGTGCTCGAGGCGCAGGGCTTCCGGGTCGGCATCATCGCGCAGCCCGACTGGCACAGCGCGGACGCGTTCGCCGCCCTCGGGCCGCCGAACCTGTTCTTCGGCATTACCGCCGGCAACATGGATTCGATGGTCAACCGCTACACCGCCGATCGCCGCGTGCGCAGCGACGACGCGTATACCCCGGGCGGTGCCGCGGGTAAGCGGCCGGACCGCTCGGTGATCGTGTACGCGCAGCGCGCGCGCGAGGCATTCCGCGACGTGCCGATCATCATCGGCGGCATCGAGGCGTCGCTGCGCCGCATTGCGCATTTCGACTACTGGTCGGAGAAGGTGCGCCGCTCAGTGCTCCTGGATGCCAAGGCCGACCTGCTGGTGTACGGCAACGGCGAGCGGCAGATCTGCGAACTCGCCCACCGCCTGGCGGGCGGTGAATCGATTCGCGACATCACCGACCTGCGCGGTACGGTGTTCGCGCGCCGCGGCACACCCGCGGACTGGATCGAGATCGATTCCACCCACCTGGATGCGCCCGGGCCGCTGAACGCTCCGGTCGACCCGTATGCGATGGAGGCCACAGGAGCTGCCGCGCCGGACGCGCCAAATGCGCCGTGCGCAGGTGCGCCAGCCGCACCGGGCGGCGAGAAAATCGTGCGCTTCGTGCGCCGCGTGAAGAACGCCGATCGCGAGCGCAGCGTGATCCGTATGCCCGCCTGGGAGGCGGTCGCCGCGGATCCGGTGTTGTATGCGCACGCCTCGCGCATCCTGCACCTGGAGTCCAATCCGGGTAATGCGCGCGCCCTGGTGCAGCGCCACGGCGACACCGAAGTGTGGCTGAACCCGCCGCCCATTCCACTCACCACCCAGGAGATGGACTGGGTGTACGAGCGCCCCTACAGCCGTGCCCCGCACCCGGGCTACGGCAAGGCGAACATTCCCGCGTACAAGATGATCCGCTTCTCGGTCGCGATCCAGCGCGGCTGCTTCGGCGGCTGCACCTTCTGCTCCATCACCGAGCACGAGGGCCGCATCATCCAGAGTCGCTCGGAAGATTCCGTACTGCGCGAGATCGGGGAGGTGCGTGACAAGGTGCCGGGCTTCACCGGCGTCATTTCCGATCTCGGCGGACCGACCGCCAACATGTACCGGCTCGCCTGCAAGAGCCGCGAGATCGAGAGCGCCTGCCGCCGGCCCTCCTGCGTGTACCCGGGCATCTGCCCCAATCTCAACACCGATCACGCGCCGCTCATCAGCCTCTACCGCCGCGCACGCGCGCTCCCGGGCATCAAGAAGGTGCTGATCGCCTCGGGCGTGCGCTACGACCTGGCGATCGAGTCGCCCGAGTACGTGAAGGAGCTCGCCCAACATCACACCGGCGGGTACCTGAAGATCGCGCCCGAAGCCCTCGCCGAGGGACCCCTGTCGAAGATGATGAAGCCCGGGGTGGCCGCCTACGACCGCTTCAAGGAGCTGTTCGACCGCTACTCGAAGCAGGCCGGCAAGGAGCAGTACCTGATTCCTTATTTCATAGCGGCCCATCCGGGTACCCGTGACCAGGACATGCTGGAGCTCGCACTGTGGCTGAAGAAGAACGGCTTGCGCGCCGATCAGGTGCAGGCGTTTCTGCCCGGACCCATGGCGACCGCAACCGCCATGTATCACTCCGGCAAGAACCCGCTGCGCCGCATCACGCGCAGCAGCGAAGCAGTGCTGATCCCGAAGGGTCTGAAAGTGCGCCGGCTCCACAAGGCGTTCCTGCGCTATCACGACGCCAACAACTGGCCGCTGCTGCGCGAGGCGTTGCGGCGCATGGGACGCGCGGATCTGATCGGCAGCGGCCGCCGGCAGCTGGTGCCCGCGTATCAGCCGGCCGGCACCGCTGAGGCGCAGGCAGGCCGGCGCGGCGCCCCGCCGCGGCCGTTCCGCACGCAGCACACCGGACTGCCGCCGCAACACGGCACGCGTGGCCGGCGGCCGGCGCGCGGGTGATCGGCATGTGCAGCACCGCGCACTGCTGGCGCGCCGCGCTCGTGCTGCTGGCGATACTGGCCGTGCGCGCCGCACCCGCTGTCGCCGCGGCCGCACCGCCCGCCGCCGACTCGGGCGCCGGGACGGCCGCGGTGCTGGAAATCAACGGACCCATCGGACCTGCGACCTCGCGCTACGTGGTGCACGGCATCGAAGCGGCGCACGCGAACGGCAGCCGCGTGCTGGTGCTGGAACTGGACACCCCCGGGGGACTCGACAGCGCGATGCGCGACATCATCCGCGCGATCCTCGCCTCCCCGGTCCCGGTGGTGAGTTACGTCACTCCCTCCGGAGCGCGCGCGGCGAGCGCCGGGACCTACATTCTGTACGCGAGCCATGTTGCGGCGATGGCGCCGGCCACCAACCTGGGGGCCGCCACACCGGTTTCCATCGGCGGTGAGCCCGAGCAGCCGTCCCCGCCGCTACCCACGCCGGGGAGCAACCCGGCGCAGGACCGCAATGCCAAGCCCCCCGCTGCGCCCGCTCCTGATGGCGGCGCAGTGCCGCCCCTGCCGGGCAGCGCCATGGAGCGCAAAGTCGTCAACGACGCCGTGGCCTACATCCGCGGCCTGGCGGAAGAGCGCGGCCGCAATGCCGACTGGGCCGAAGAGGCGGTGCGCGGCGCCGCCAGCCTCTCCGCCACGGCTGCGCTGCAACAGAAGGTCATCGACATCATCGCCCGTGACCTGCCGGAGCTGTTGACGCGCATCGACGGGCGCGAGGTGCGCATCGGCGAGCGCACCGTGAAGCTTGCCACCCGCGACCTGACCGTGGTGCGCATGAAGCCCGACTGGCGCACCCAGCTGCTGGCGGTCATCACCAACCCCACGGTGGCGTACGGACTGATGCTCATCGGCATCTGGGGACTGCTGCTCGAGGGGTACAATCCGGGCGCAGTGCTGCCGGGTGTGGCCGGCTCGGTGTGCCTGCTGATCGCGCTGTTCGCGTTCCAGATCCTGTCGGTGAACTACGCGGGGCTGGCGCTGGTGGTGCTCGGCACGGCGATGATCATCTCGGAGTTTTTCTTCCCGACCTACGGCTCGCTCGGGGTGGGGGGTCTGATTGCATTCGTCGTCGGCTCGCTCATTCTCTTCGACACCGATGTGCCGGGCATGAGCGTGGGCCGGCCGCTGATCGGCGCCTTCGCTACCATGGGCGGGCTCGTGATTGCCGGCATCGTGTACCTCGCGAGCCACTCCATGCGCCGTCCGGTCGCCACCGGAACCCAGGGCATGATCGGCGAATCCGCCGAAGTGGTCGCGGACTTCACCGGCAAGGGCCGGGTGCGCTACGGCGGGGAGCTGTGGAACGCGCGCAGCGAGGCCGCGCTGCACGCCGGCGACCTGGCGCGCATCGTCAGGGTGGAAGGTCTGACACTGTGGGTCGAGCCGCGTTGAGCGCCGCTCGCGACTGGAGACACTCATGTCGTTCGTGATCGCAATCGCCATATTCTTCATCGTGCTGGTTTTCAGCGCCATCAACGTGCTGAACGAATACGAGCGTGTCGTCGTGTTCACCCTCGGGCGCTTCACCGGCATCAAGGGTCCGGGGCTGGTGCTGATCTGGCCCGGCATACAGAGGACCCGCCGAGTGGACCTGCGCGTCATCGTGCTCAACGTGCCGAAGCAGGATGTGATCACGCGCGATAACGTCTCGGTGAAGGTAAACGCGGTCGTCTACTTCCGCATCGTCGATCCCGGCAAGGCCATCATCCAGGTGGCGAACGCCTTCGATGCCACCAGCCAGGTGGCGCAGACCACGCTGCGCTCGGTGGTGGGCCAGCACGAGATGGACGACCTGCTCGCGCAGCGCGACAAGCTGAACGTCGACCTGCAGCGCATCCTCGATCAGGCCACCGAGAACTGGGGCATCAAGGTCTCGAACGTCGAGATCAAGGACGTGGATCTCGATGAGAGCATGATCCGCGCCATGGCCAAGCAGGCCGAGGCCGAGCGCACCCGGCGTGCCAAGATCATCCATGCCGAGGGCGAGGCCCAGGCGGCGCAGCAGCTGGTCGAGGCGGCAAAGTCGCTGGCGATGCAGCCGAGCGCCCTGCAGCTGCGTTACCTGCAGACCCTCGCCGACATCTCGCACGAGCGGACCCAGATCATCGTCTTCCCGCTGCCGCTGGATCTGATCAAGCCGTTTCTCGGCCCGCACGGTGAGTAGCGCGCGCACGCTCGCCATCGCGGGCCTGCTGCTGGCGCTCGCCACTGCCTGCGGTGCCTTCGGCGCCCACGCGCTTAAGGCTCACCTGGCCCCCGAGCGGCTGCAGCTGTGGGACACGGCGGTGCGCTATCAGTTCTTTCAGGCGCTCGGACTCATCGGCGTGGGGCTCACGCTGCGCACTCACGACGCTGGGCCGCTGCGCCTCGCTGCGCTGCTGCTCGTCGCGGGTGTCGTGTTGTTCTCGGGCAGCCTGTACTCACTCAGCCTCGGCGCGCCGCGCGTGCTCGGCGTGCTGACACCGGTGGGCGGACTGGCGTGGATCGGCGCCTGGCTGCTGTTCGCGTACGCCACCTGGCGAGGGAAAGGTACATGTTGAACGCAAGGCTCCTTAACGTTGCCGTGCTGGCGGCCGCTGCGGCCGCTGCCGGAGGCGCGCGTGCGGCGGGCGGCGCTGCAGCCCCGGACACGGCCAGCCATGGCGGCGCGCCGTCGGCGCACCACGCGCAGATCGGTGCCTTCGGGCTCGATCTGTCGGGCGGGGATCCCGGCGTGAAGCCGGGCGATGACTTCGAGCGTTATGGCAACGGCCACTGGGACGACACCGCGCAGATCCCGCCGGATCGGGCCAGCTGGGGCTCGTTCGCGCTGCTGCGCGAGCGCTCGCTGCAGCAGGTGCGCGAGATTCTGGAGGCCCTGCCGCCGCAGGCCCCCGCCGGCGGCACCCCCCGCAAGCTCGGCGACTTCTACCGCGCTTATCTCGACAGCGACGCGATCGAGAAGGGCGGGCTGACGCCCGCGCGGCCGGTGTTGGATCAGATCGCCGCCGCCCGCAGCGGGGAGGACGTCGCGCGCCTCATGGGCCGTCCCGAGCTGCGGCTCACAGCGCCGGTCGAGCTCGGCATGCTCCCGGACGACAAGGATCCCGGCCATTACATGGTGACGATCCGCCAGAGCGGCCTGGGGATGCCCGACCGCGACTACTATCTGAAGGACGAGCCCGTCTACACGGACCTGCGTGCCAAGTACGCGGCGCACATCGAACGGCTGCTGAAGTTAGCCGGCGACGCCGACGCGGCGCAGCAGGCGCGCGCGATCCTCGAGCTGGAGACGCAGATTGCCACCGCGCACTGGCCGCGCGCCAAGCGCCGCGAGCGCGACCTCACCTACAACCCGCACACACGCGAGGATCTGCCGGTGTTCGCGCCGGGCCTGCCGTGGCCGGCGCTGCTCGCCGGGGCCGCGCTCGAGCAGCAGCCGCGCTTCGTGGTGCGCGAAGCGGATGCGGTGCAGGCGCTCAGTGCGCTGTTCGCGCAAGTCCCGGTGCCGCGCTGGCAGGCGTATCTGCGGTATCACTACCTGGCGGGCAACGCGGACGTGCTGCCGAGGGCCTTCGACGACGAGGTGTTCGACTTCTACGGCCGCGCGCTGCACGGCAGGCAGGAGCAGCAGCCGCGCTGGAAGCGCGCGGTGGCCGCCGTGGACGACGGGCTCGGCGAGGCGGCGGGCGAGCTGTATGTGCAGCGCTACTTCCCGCCCGCCTCGAAGCAGCAGATGCTCGCGCTGGTCGAGAACCTGCGCGCCACCTACCGCCAGCGCATCGAGCGTCTGCCGTGGATGAGCCCGGCGACGCGCCAGGTGGCGCTGCAGAAGCTCGCCGCCTTTCACCCCAAGATCGGTTATCCCGATAAATGGCGTGATTACTCGGCACTCGAGGTGAAGCCCGGGGATGCCTTCGGCAACGTGGCGCGCGCCGCGGCCTTCGACTGGCAGCGCCAGCTCAAGCGGCTCGGCGGCCCGACCGACCGCGGCGAGTGGGGCATGACGCCGCAGACCATCAACGCCTACTACAACCCGACGTTCAACGAAGTGGTGTTCCCGGCGGCGATCCTGCAGCCGCCGTTTTTTGATCCGCAGGCCGACCCCGCGGTCAATTACGGCGCTATCGGCGGGGTCATCGGGCACGAGATGGGCCATGGCTTCGACGACCAGGGCTCGAAGTCCGATGCGCGCGGCGTGCTGCACACCTGGTGGCAGCCGGAGGATACCGAGGCGTTCCACAAGCGCGTCGATCACCTCGCCGCGCAGTACGACACCTACACAGCGCTGCCCGGACTCAACATCAACGGCCGCCTCACCCTCGGCGAGAACATCGGCGATCTCGGCGGCTTGTCGGTCGCCAACGCTGCCTATCACCGCTCGCTGCACGGCGCGCAGGCGCCGGTGCTCGCCGGCCTCACGGGCGATCAGCGCTTCTTCCTGTCGTGGGCACAGGTGTGGCGCACCAAGCAGCGCGACGAGGATCTGCGCTCACAGGTCACGAGCGATCCGCACAGCCCGGCGAAGTATCGCGTGAACGGCGTGGTGCGCGACGTCGACGCCTGGTACCCGGCGTTCAACGTTCAACCGGGCGACAAGCTGTACCTGCCGTCCGCGGAGCGCGTGCGGATCTGGTGAAGTCGGGACTGCCCGTTGACGAAGCGCTGGCGCCGCTGCGCGCAGCGCTCGACACGCGGGGCGCGGCCGTGATGCAGGCGCCGCCCGGCGCCGGCAAGAGTACGGTGGTGCCGCTCGCGCTGCT
>Ga0137403_10010780_pt1 | contig 10109 bp, 12 predicted proteins | sample CZOMad2_1_16fung_FD_122057 | JGI IMG/M metagenome (GOLD analysis project Ga0137403, IMG submission 122057) | Vadose zone soil fungal communities from Angelo Coast Range Reserve, California, USA - CZOMad2_1_16fungal (Hybrid Assembly) | ecosystem: Environmental > Terrestrial > Soil > Vadose zone... | reverse complement strand
GGCGCGAAGGCCGAACGGGCGCAACCCGGGCTGGGCGAGCCAGCTCCAGTACTCATGGACCACGCCGTCCTCGATCCTAAGGAGGATGATGCGACCTTCCGAGGCGCCACCGCCCCTTTGGGTCACGTACCCGATGACGCGGTCGCCCTGAGTCACGACATCGTCCACCGTGAGCTTGAGGTCGGGCGCGATGGTGCGGAGATCCTTCACCATCGCCTTGAAGCCATCGCGGCCAAGGGGCGCGCCGTCGTTGGTGACGTCCTTGGCCATAACGTCGTCCACCAAGGCGAGGTTGCCCTGATTGAAGATCTGGTGCACTACCACGGCGAACACGAGCCTGTTCTTTTGCGCGTCCGCATTCTGGGCCGACGCCGTCGTGCGCCAGCCGCTCCCCGCGCAGATCAGCGCCAGTGTCATGGGAGCCAGCCAACCCTTGCTCACGAGGCTACCCTCTTCCATCTGATGGGGTTGGTGCTGCAAGCCGTCTCGGCTCCGCCGGCGACGGGTTGTTCGGACCGATGGGCCGAGGGAGGTCTGACGCGCTCGATCCGGGCGCGGGCGACTCGACGTCCGCTAAGTCGCCAATCTCGTGCAGGCTCTTCTTGAACTCGCGAATCCCCTGACCGAGGGAGGCACCCATCTCCGGCAGGCGCTTGGCGCCGAAGAGGAGCAACCCCGCGATCAAGGCGACCAGAAGACCAGGCAAGCTAGGAAAGTGCATCGTGCTCCTCCGAGGCAGTGGTGGGTCAGCCAACACCATACGAGACTGCAGAGACACGCCGTCTATTCCCGAGGTCTTCCGGGATCAGCTGGACGGCGGTGTCGGCAGGATTGAGCGGGAAGGAGCGGTGCAGGCTTACGGCTGGGCGGTGCTATGGCTGAGGTCGGCTGCCACCAGGTGGGCAAACTGTGAGAGCTCGGCCTCGTTGAGATCCGAGATGGCCCAATACGCCATGCCGCCGGCAGCACCGTGCACCGCGTGGTACCCTCGGCGCGATACCGGGCTCGGCGCCGCGCCCGCATCGCGGCTCGGCCAGACGAAGAGGTTGATCACGTGCTGCCGCCGCCCGTAGACCAGCACCGCGACCTGCCTCTCGCGCAGATAGTCGAGCCGCCCGCCGATCAGGGGGAACCCCTCGGTGGTGAAGTCCGCCACCGGGGGCGAGAAGTCGAGCTTCCCCGCGAACCATGGCTTCACCGTGTGATGCTCGGACGAGGCGATGTCCGTCAGGTGCGCGCCCTGAAGCGAGCGCACGTGGCTGGCTACCACCTGGGCCGCCAGGTCCGATTCGTCGCCCTGCGAGGCGCGCCACGTGGCCAGCTGCCACCCGCCGGCCACGCCGAGGATGAGCGCCGCCGCGGTCGCGGCCCAGGTGGGGAGCCAGGTCTGCCGACGCCGCGCCCGCTTGGCCTGCGCCCGGACCATCGCGCGCACATTGCTCCGCAACCGTTCCGGCGCCCGCAACGGCGGCACGTGCGCCTGCACCGCCGCGCGGAGTCTCCGTTCCTGCTCCAAGCGGGCGGAGCAGGTGACACATTGGCGCAAGTGCGCCTCGACCTCGGCCGCGGCCCGCTCGTCGAGCTCGCCGTCCAGATAGCCGCTCAGCTTGTCACTCAGCGTTTCGCAAGACACGGTCAGTTCCTCCCGTAGTCCTCGACCGGCAGGGTGCGCTGGAGCCGCTCGCGGGCGCGCGACAGCCGCGACATCACGGTTCCCACCGGAATCCCTACCACCTCGGCAATCTCGCCATAGGACAACCCCTGCACATCGCGCAGGATCACGACTTCGCGGAACGCGACCGGCAGCGCCTCGATCGCCTGGTCCAGCGCTTCCCGTAAGGCGCCGCGCAGCATTTGCGCCTCCGGGTCGTCCGCTATTCGAAGGTCTCCATGCACCGTCTCATCGAACTCGGTCGAGCGCGCGTCCACCTTGTGTCGCCGGAGCCAGCTATAGCACGTGTGCCGCACGATCATGAGCAGCCAGGAGCGCACGTTTCCACCCCGGTACCCACCGAAATGGCGAACGGCCCGTAAGTAGGCGTCCTGGACCACGTCTTCGGCATCATGCTCGTTCCTCAGGAGATGGCGCGCCAGGGTATACGCCGCGTCCAGGTGGGGAAGGACCGTTTCTTCGAATCGTACCAGCGCGGTTGAATCCACCCCTGTCTCCCGAACGTGTAGTGGGTGCTGCCATTAGTGAGAAGACTCAGGTAGCGGGCCGGATATTCCCGGGAATTTGGTGGGCAGACGAGCGGTCTAGGACCCTGAAGCGCCAAACCGCGCGCCCAAGATACCGCTCGACCGGGAGAGGGACCATGACCGACACGATTCTGCACGACCATAACGATGACGGAGTAGACCGCCGGGGATTTCTCAAGTGCATGGCCTGGGCCGGCACTGGGATGCTCTGGGCCGTGAACGGCGGCGTCCTGTCGTCGGTGAGCCTGAGCTCCCTTGGGCGGTTGAGCCCGGCTGCGCTCAAAGCCGAGCTCTTCTTTGCCCAGATCAGTGACAGCCACATCGGGTTCAGCAAGGAAGCCAACCCGGACGTGACGGCCACGCTCCAGGCGGCGGTGCAACGGGTCAACGGCTTGCCCCAGCGCCCGGCCTTCGTCCTCCACACCGGCGACATCAGCCAGCTCTCGAAGCCGAGTGAGTTCGACACCGCCGACCAGGTCATCAAGGGGATCAAGACCGAGCGGGTGTTCTACGTCCCGGGCGAGCACGACGTCCTGACCGACAACGGGCAGGGCTACCTGCAGCGCTACGGCAAAGGCACCAAGGGCGGCGGGTGGTACAGCTTCGACCACGCCGGGGCGCACTTCATCGGGCTGGTCAACGTGCTGAACCTCAAGGCGGGCGGCCTTGGCAGCCTGGGACCGGAGCAGCTCGACTGGCTGAAGAACGATGTGCGGGGGCTCTCAGCCAGCACCCCGATCGTCGTGTTCGCACACATCCCGCTCTGGAGCGTCTATCCCGAGTGGGGGTGGGGCACCGACGACAGCGAGCAGGCCCTCGGGCTGCTCAAGCGGTTCGGCTCGGTCAGCGTTCTGAACGGCCACATCCACCAGATCCTGCAGAAGGTCGAGGGGAACGTCCGGTTCCACACCGCCATGTCCACCGCCTTCCCCCAGCCGGCTCCGGGTACCGCACCCTCGCCTGGGCCCATGAAGGTCGAGGCGGAGCGGCTGCGGAAGGTGCTTGGGATCACGAGTGTCGAGTTTCTCCGGGGCCACCAAGCGCTCGCCGTGGTGGACTCGCCGCTCGATAACAGTCCGGCAAGCGCCGGCGCCGCCGCGGCCGCAGGATCAGTGGCCCCGCGCGCTACGGCCGCTGCGTCACCCGACTCGGCCGCGTCGGCGACGGCGACGACCATCAAGATCGACAACTTCAGCTTCAGTCCGCCGAGCACGACCGTTCCAGCCGGGAGCACGATTACGTGGGTCAACGCGGACGACGTGCCCCACAAGATCGTGAGCAGCGACGGGAAGTTCACGGCTTCGCCGCCGGTCGACACCAACGACCGATACGCGTTCCGGTTCGCCCAACCCGGCCGCTACGAGTACTTCTGTGCGCTCCACCCCAAGATGACCGGCGTGATCGTCGTCCAATAAGTCACTGGATTATTAGAGGTACGGAGGAACGATGCGTCGCTTCACCGATGTCCCCCCCGGCAGATCCGCCCTGATCCTCGGCGGCGCCATCGCCACCCTGCTGGTTGGCGCGGCGGCCGTTCGGGCCGGGGCGCCGCCGGCGACGGTCGGCGTTCGACTGAGCGAGTGGAAGGTGGAGGTCGCGACTGCCACCGTCCCGGCCGGACCCGTGGTCTTCCACGTGGTCAACGGAGGGCGGATCGAGCACGCACTCGAGGTCGAAGGTAAGGGGCTCGAGCGCCGCACTGCGCCGATCGTCTCAGGCGCCGAGGGGACGCTCAACGTGACGCTCAAGCCGGGACGGTACGAGCTCTACTGCCCGCTGGGCGGTGGCGCCCACAAGCAGGCAGGCATGAAGACGATGGTCACGGTGACCGAGGACTCGGCACCGTCTTCCCAATACTGACACGAGGAGCACCCATGCGGATTCAAGCACTTCTTGGGGCGGCCCTGATGGTCGCTTTGGCGGCCTGCTCGGGCGACAACGGCACGAGCCTGACCAGCCCCGGCTCGGGCGGTGGCAGTGGTAGCGGTTCCGGTGGCGGCTACGGCGGTGGTGGCGGCGGCACGGGCGGCGGCACGGGCGGCAACACCAGCGGGGGGACGCCCACGAGCGGAGACGTCGCCGTGATCGTGGGCAACATTTTCATGAAGAGTCCGCGTAACGGGTCGGTCAACCCGGCGGTGGACACGGTAGCCACAGGCGGGAGCGTTACCTGGACCTGGACCAGCACGGGCAACGTGCCGCACGGCATCCAGTCGCTCGGGAGCCCCTCGTTTCCCACCGGATCCGTGCTCACCGGGGACGGCAACACCTACCGGGTGACGTTCAACACCGCCGGTACCTATCAGTACGACTGCCTGGTCCACGGCACCATGATGCCGGGAACGATCGTGGTGCGGTAAGCGCGTGACCTACCTGCTGGGTTCGCCATCGTCGTGGCCACCCGAGCGCGGTGCAATGCCGGTCCTCGATCACCTCGAGGAGCTTCGCTGGCGCATCATCCGGTCGCTCATCGCCCTCGTCGTTGGGGTCGGCGCGGCCTTCGGGATCCTGCTCGACGTCAACGTCATCGGGTGGCTCGAGCAACCGATTCTACCGTTGTTGGGCGGTCGGAAGCTCGTCTTTACGCACCCTGGAGATCCCTTCCAGATCGTGCTGCAGGCCTCGGTGAGCCTCGGTATCCTGCTGGCGCTGCCGGTCATTCTGTACCAGCTCTGGGCGTTCGTTGGCCCGGCGCTGTATCGGCATGAAAGGCGTGTCGCCGCCGGCCTTGTGAGTGGCGCCGTGCTCCTCTTCACCTGCGGTGTGAGTCTGGGTTGGTTCGGGGTTCTCCCGCTCGCGTTGCCTTGGCTCCTGAGCTTCGGCTCGCCGGCGCTCGAGCCGATGATCACGGCGGGCGAATATTTCAGTTTCGCGTTCAGTTTGGCGCTCGCCTTTGGCGTCGCGTTCGAGCTGCCAGTGGTCTTGCTCGGCCTGGCGACGCTGGGGATCGTGACGCCGCAACTCTTGAGCAGGTACCGGCGCCACGCGATCGTGGCGGCCGTGATCATCGGCGCGTTCCTCACCCCCGGCGATCTGGTCTGGACCACCATTGCCATGGCGGTGCCCCTGTATCTCCTCTACGAGCTCAGCATCGTGCTCTCCTACCCGGTTTATCGACGCCGCGCGCGCCGCCGATCAGGCTCAGCGTGACGGTCCAGTGGCTTGCTTGAAGTGCCCGGGTAGCGTGCGCGATCCGGCGGTGTCGATCGCGCTCCTCCGAATCGCGGTCGGCCTCTACTTCGCCAAGGCGCTGGTCACGAAGCTCACCATCGGCTTGGTAGGAGGCTTCGTGCCGCTACCCCAAGCCTCGGCGCGCTGGGTCGCCGCCATGCCGCACATCGTGGCCAAGCAGGCGTCGGCGAATCCTCTTCTCTTCTACCAGCGGTTTCTCGCCGGCGTCGTGCTTCCGCACGCCACGCTGTTCGCTTATCTGACCGCCTTGGGCGAAGCGGCGGTCGGCGTGGGGCTGACCCTGGGACTGCTGACGCCGGTCGCGGCGGGGCTGGGACTGTTCCTGGTAACCAGCTACGGGTTGGCCACGCAATGGATGTCGCCGGAGCAGCGAGGGTTTCACCTCCTGCTGGCTGCAACGATGGTCACGTTCGTCCTGGCGCGGGCGGGCCGCACCTGGGGGCTCGACAGTTGGATCGGTAGCAGGCGAGCAGGTAGACAGCAAGCAAGATCCGACGCCCCTGGTTAGCGCCGGGTGCGCCCGCGCTCAAACAGCCGTCGGGTTTGCGCTCGCCGGCCCCAGGCAATGGCGCTGTGCGCGCACAGGCACGCCGTCGCCGCCGCGGGCGGGCGGTGCAGCACGAACAGCTCGATCCCCGTGGCCACCACCATGACGGACATAAGGAGGAGCGCAGACGCGCCGGCCAATGCCGGAATAAGGAGCAATAGCGCCCCGGTTACCTCGACCACGCCCGTCACGTACCGGAACCATTGCCCCCAGCCGATGTCGCGGAAGAGCCGCACCGCCGCCGGCGTTCCCAACAGCTTTGCGCCCCCTAGATAGAGAAAGAGCGCACCCATCGCGAATTCCAGCCCGCGGAGCGCCAACGCGTGGCGGCGGCGTGCAGCCGGCACAACGGGCGAACATGAGGACGGGTCTTGGGAAGCGAGGGTCATGAGTCGTCCGGCCCGAGACGGTGGGTCAAGAATCGGTCAACCACAAAACCGGCGACCTCGCGGCCCAGCCGCTGACCCGCCGTGAGGTCGAACCGGAAGTGCTGTCCGGCGAAAATCCGGCTCAAGGTCGCCTCCTGCGCGGCATCGCCGAACGTGCTGAACGAACGCGCGACTCCGGGGAGGACCTCGGACGTAACGCTGAAGTTGGAATGATCCTCCCCGAAGAAGGCCGTAAGCACGCCCGCTCCGGCAGCGCTGAGAACGGCGTGCGCGCCGGGATAGGAGGGGTCCGGCGCGGTCTTGCCGGCCTGCGGAAGCCAATTCGGATCGGCGACCGTCGCGGGGTTCTTATCCGTATCAGCCGCCCGGATCGCGGTCACCGGCCGCCAGAAGTTGTAGGTGTACTTCGCATCGTAGAAGGCGATTACCCCATCCGCGAGCGCCAGGTTCAGCAGGGCGAACAGGCGAGCGTTCTGTGCCGTCGTCAGGTGGTGAGCGAGCGACGCCGTCTGGGCGATCTCATTCCAATAGTTCTGAATGGCCCCGTTCCAGAAGCGGCCGGTCAGCGCCTGGTCGGCGGAGGCCGTCGCACTGTTTTCGATTCCCAGTGATTTGATCTCATTCACCCCATCGCTGTACCCATTACTCGTCAGCGCTGGAGGAGGGCCGGGGCGAAACTGATTGGCGCGCTCCAGCGCGAATGGGGTAACGTGCGACCAATGGGTGAATTGAGGTTGCGGGGGAAAATTCGGCGGTGTCGACTGGTAGTCCCCGGGGGCGTTTCCGAAGACAAATGGAATGGGTTGAGCAGCGGACCCGTCATTGGTTCGCCGAGCCAGGATGCTATCAGCGACGTCATGACCGATGCGGACCCCCTCCGTCTTCTTTGGTCCGTCCGGAACCTGCGCTAACGACTGTTGCAGTTGACCATCGAGCTGGGCGCTGAATAGCGGGTACAGGGTAACGAGGACCTCGTGCCCCGCGGCTGCGGCCGCAGCATCTTGCGAAGCGGTTCGCGTTACACCCGACAGGCGAACCAGGTAAGGCTGGTGGGTCCGGTCGATAGCGTTGACCGCGTCATAGATCGCCGCATGAAGCATTGCGAAGCTGCGGGTGGGGTGGACCGTCGCTGGCTGGGCGCCCACCGTGCGGACGATTTGCAGGAGTGTTCTGTTCCACTGCACAACCGGGCTCACCGATGGAGCGTTGGCCGCGGACGCGGGGAGTTGACGCTCGTTCACCCCCGGGGCCCCGCTGGCGAGAGGGTCGCCGCACGCGGCAACGAGAACGCCGAGGCTGATCGGCAGAAGGAGAGCACGCTTCATGTCGCACACCTCATGGACTCGGGAGGGTCGAATCATGCCGGGCGGCATTGGTGCCGGACCGCGGCGCCATCACAGGGGAGACTGCATCGACGGCACCGATATTCCCGCCTAACAGGATTCTCTTTACTTGCGAGCCGCCTCGACGACACTGAGGGGGGACAGGGTCGGCATGATCCTGGTCAGTCGGAGACCAGCAGCATCAAACAAGTCGCGCAACTCTGTTTTGGTCCTTTCCCGGCCGCCATTCATCACCAGCATGTTCAGGTCCAGCAATTTGCTGAATGAGCTGTCAGGTCCGTCCGGCACCACGCATTCGATCACCAACACTCTGCTATGCTGGGCCATCGAGCCCTGGCAGTTCCTGAGAATTCTTACGGCGTGGTCCTCATCCCAATCATGAATCACTCCGCTCATCAGATAGACATCTGCACCTGGCGGCACGGCCTCTAGAAAGCTCCCGGGAAGGAGAGTGCAGCGGTCGCGACTCGGGTCCGATGCGAGACGTTTTTCTGCGGCTGTGATCACGGCAGGCGTATCCAACACAGTTCCTCGCATTGCAGGGTACACGCGCAAGATGCGCGTCAAGAGCTCCCCGCATCCGCCCCCGACATCCACCGTCCACTTGACGTCCGAAAAATCGTAGGCCAGGAGAACGGCGTACGCCGCTAGCGCCGAGAAATCCGTCATCGCCTCGTTGAACGTATTGCCGGCCTCCGGGTTGCGTCCGAGATACTCGAACAGCGGGGCTTCGAAAGTGTATTCGAAGGCTGGCGTGCCCGTCTTCACGCTGTGGAATAGGTGCCCCCAGGCTTGGTAGTGAATTTCCCCCAGCGTCAGCACCATGGCACGCAACGACCCGGGAACCCCAGACCGCAGAGCTTGGCCGAGCGGCGCGAGAGCGAACCTGTCGGCTGCTGGAGTCCGGAATACGCCCATCGTGCAGAGCGCCCGCAACAATCGGTAGAGCGACTGTCGATCCGCCCCGGTCGCAACCGCGAGCTCCTGCCCCGACTTCGGACCGTCGGCCAGGACGTCTGCAATGCCTAGCCTCGCCGCTACATAGATCGCTTGGGATACCCAGTATCCCGTAGCCATCTGGAACAGCCGTGTCGGCTCAAACGGCGGTCCCAAGTTGTGCCAGCGACCTCTTCGTATGCTGCTCCGGAGGATGCGAAGCACCTGAGGGACGAGTCTCAGAATGCGGCGTTCTACCACTGAAGTAGCGCGACTTCGCCCGCCATCCCGGGCCCGAGCGCCATCATCGCGCCCCAATCGCCGGGCTGTGGCTCGCCATGCCGAGTCACTTCATCCAGCACGAACAGCACGGTCGGCGATGACATGTTGCCGTAGTTCCGAAGGACTGTCTTGGCACAATGCAGTGCGGAGTCGGTCAGGCCCAGCCGCTGCGCCAGGTTGACAAGCACTTTGCTCCCACCCGGATGCGTCACCCAGAAGCGGATATCCGATTGGCAGAGACCGTGTCGCTTGAGAAGCGGAGTGAGCGCGCCTTGGATGAGAGAGAAGGCCACCTCGGGGACCTCGGCGCCCAGAACTATGCGGAGCTTGCCGTTTCGGTGCTCGAGTCCAACAAGATCGAGATGCTCGGGATCAAGAAATGATGCGAAGTCCACAATCGTGGGGTAAGGACCCTTCGGCGATGAACCGCTGGTGAGGAGCACCGCCGCTGCGCCGTCCGCGCAGAGGGCGTTTCCGACCACGGTTTCGAGTGTGTCATCGACGTAGTAGCAGGCCGAGCAAATCTCCACAGCCAGCATCAACGCGATCCGTCCGGGATGCGCCTCGGCGAAATCGCAGGCGCGCTGCAGGCTCGGGATCGCACCCGCGCAGCCCAATCCAACCATGGACGCGCGCTGAACATCAGGGCGAAAACCCAGATGCCCGATGAGACGACTGCCGATGTCCGGGCAGACATATCCCGTCGAGGTGCACACAACGAAGAGATCCACGTCCCGTGGTGACAGGCCGCCGGCCGCGAGGCACGCACGAGCCGCCTTGTAGCCAGTCTCCATGGCACCGTGCAGGTAGCGCCGATTCAATTCGTCCGAGGTCTCATTGAGCCGCAACGCATCCTCGAAGTAGAAATGGCGGAACTCGATCCCGGTGTTCAGGAAGAGTCTGCGAATGCTGGTGCTGTGATAGCCGGAGTAGTGAAAACTCTGCTCTTGAGTAACCCGAAGACTGGGAGTCGCCCGGCCGATCGACAGGATGCCCGTCGGAATAACCCCTCCTCACGATGCGGTTGCCGCTGCTATCTGACCGACCACGCGTGCTGTTCAGGCGGAACACCGCATTCAACACCGAGCTGTGCGGGTGCCAGATACCGATCCGCCCCGGGCGGGTGTGGCCCGTCCCCTCAGTGTCAAGACTGCGGCTCGGCTGGATCTATTCCAGCATGCGGCGGGTGCGGGCCAGCAGGGCCGGCCAACGGCCGATCGT
>Ga0137403_10010779_pt1 | contig 10110 bp, 6 predicted proteins | sample CZOMad2_1_16fung_FD_122057 | JGI IMG/M metagenome (GOLD analysis project Ga0137403, IMG submission 122057) | Vadose zone soil fungal communities from Angelo Coast Range Reserve, California, USA - CZOMad2_1_16fungal (Hybrid Assembly) | ecosystem: Environmental > Terrestrial > Soil > Vadose zone... | reverse complement strand
CTCCTTGTTTGAAACAGGTAAAGAAAGTTTCTTCCGCGGCCGACATATCGCGGGAAGTGATCATCAGATCGATATCCGTGGCCGTGCAAGCCTGCTGTATCGTAACATCCTTAACGACCCCTTTCAGCAGGTCGCGGTATTTTTCTTTCGTGAAGGCGGGCGGATTTACAAAACGGTTGCCCAGTGTGCGTTTGTCGAATACCTGTGTGACCAGGTTCTCATACAAGGTCTCGATCTCGGTGGCATTATGTCCGGTCGTTATCAGCCCTGCAATGATGCCTCCGGTGGAAGTTCCGGCTACCATATCGAATAATTGGTAACAGGGGATGCCCGCAGTTTCTTCCAGCTTCTTCAGCAGCTGGATGGTCAGGATACCCCGCATCCCTCCCCCATCGAGACAGAGGATCGCGCGGCGCTGGGGATCGATAGCCAAATTTTGAAATGCCTGCAGTCTTGCGGCATCCATCTGATTTCCGTTGGGTTTTGCCATTTAATTTCCTTTTTTTAAAAAGTCTTTCCGGCCGGGCATATGCCCCATTTTGCCCGGGACCAAAGGTTCTTAAATAAAATGAGATGGCAATACCTTAAACCGGGGATTTTTCCCCGGATGGCTCATGGCTTATTCCGCTTTTAAACTCTTCACCGGATTAGCGAGCGCCGCGCTCACCGCACGGCTGCTGATCGTCACCAGCGTGATAAAGATCGCCACACCCGCCGCAAACACAAAGACCCACCCCCCGATAGGAACACGATAGGCGAAGTCCTGCAGCCATTTATTCATCACCCACCAGGCAACAGGCCCTGCGATCACAAAGGCGATCACGACCAGTTTCAAAAAATCTTTGGCCAACAGGGACACGATTCCCGATACCGAAGCACCCAGCACTTTCCGGATCCCGATCTCCTTGGTCCGCTGCTCCGCTGTAAAGGTAGCCAACCCGAACAGGCCCAGACAGGCGACGAAGATCGTGAGCCCCGCGAAGATGCCGAGGATCATCCCCGTCTTTTGCTCTGCGCGGTATTCATCCTCGAATCGCTGGTCGAGGAACGAATAGGAAAAAGGCTCTTCAGCCCTGAGCTCCTTCCATTTATTTTTGATCGTGGAGAGCAGTCCCGGGATATCTTTCGTCTTCGCCTTTACGATCAGGTTGCCATTGCCGCCGCCCAATACCATCACCAGCGGAGAGATCCGTTCGTGGAGGGAACGGAAATAAAAATCCTTCACCACGCCGATCACATGATAGCTGATGGCATGACCACTGTTGTCCGGGTTTGTGATCGTCTGGCCCAGGACGTCCTTCTTCCACCCCAAGGCAGCCGCGGCCGCTTCATTCAGGATTGCCGCTGAAGAGTCCGTTCTAAAATCCTTTGAGAAATTCCGGCCGGCCGCCATCTGCATCCCCAGGGTCGGTATATAACGGTCATCCACCTCGTACCTTATACTTTTTATGATCTGTGCCGAGTTGCCATTCGGATATAAAAAGAAGTTATTGTTATCGCTGCGTCCTGCAGGCAGATATTCGGAACTGCTCACATTCGCCACCCGGGGATCCTGCAGGAGTTCCTGGCGGAAGGCTTCTGCGTTGTTATGGAGCCACCAGGTCTCCTGTACGATCAGTACCTGCTCCTTATCGTATCCTAATTTTGCATGCTGGATATACGAGAGCTGCCGGTAGACCACAGCGGTGGCGATGATGAGTGTGATCGAGATAAAGAACTGGAAAACGACCAGCCCGCTTCTGAATCCGGCGCTTTTCCCGCTCCGGGTGAGCTTTCCCTTCAGCACCCTGATGGGGTTAAAGGAAGAAAGGAAAAAAGCGGGATAGCTCCCTGCCAACACGCCCGTTAACAGCCCGAACAGCAACAATCCCGGGATCAGCCATGGATTGACCGTCAGGGAAAGGACCAGGCTTTTTCCGGACAGATCGTTGAATACCGGCAACGCCATCCTGGCAATAATAAGGGCCAGCAACAAAGCGATCACGGTCAGCAGGATCGATTCCAGCAGGAACTGCCGCACCAGGTCGGACTTCCCCGACCCCAATACTTTCCGGACGCCCACTTCCCGGGCCCGTTTGGAAGCGCTAGCCGTGGAGAGGTTCATAAAATTGATACAGGCGATCAGTATCATGAACACCGCGATCGCTCCAAAGATAAAGAGGTAACGGATATCCCCAGCCGGCGCCAGATCCACGGCAAAATCCGAATGTAGATGGATATCGGTAAGCGGCTGAAGATAGAATCCAAGATCATTGCCCTTCTGCCGGAACTCGGTAAGGTTCATATGCATCGCCTCCTGCAACTGCGGGCCCATATATTTTACGATTACCTGGGGGAGCTTTGCCTCCAGTTTCCGGTAATCATCACCGGCTGTCAACACCAGGTAGGTATAATAACCGGAGGTCAGCCAGGCAGGCTCGGAAGACACCGGCGCCGTAGCCATGGACACGAAAATGTCGAAATGAAAATGGGAGTTATCGGGCACCTTATCGAAAACGCCTGTTACCTTGCAGGTAGCCTTCGCGTCTGCAAAGAACAAGGTCTTGCCAATGGGATCGTCCATTCCGAAATACTTCCGGGCCATGGCCCGGGAAATAACGACGCTGTTTGGCTGCAAGAGGACCGTCGCCGCATCACCTTTCAACAAGGGGATGCTGAACACCTGGAAGAAATTGGAATCCACAAAAGCCTGCCTGTCATCCCGGAAGGTTTTATCGCCGGAACGCACCCTGGGAAATCCAAAATCACGCAGACGGGTGGCTTCCTGCACTTCCGGGTAATCCGACTTCAGCGCCTGGGCGACGGGACCCATCACATTCGCCTCATTCAGCTTCTCCCCCTGGAACTTGCCCCGGAACACGACCCTCACCATCCGGCCGGCCTTTCTGTTATACCGGTCATAGCTCCATTCGTTCTGGACGAACAACCAGATGACGAGGCAGGTGGCAATACCTATTGCGAGACCCGTTATATTCAGGATGGAGAAAACTTTATTCCTCCGGAGATTGCGAAACGCTGTAGTAAAATAATTTTTCAGCATAGTGTAATAGTCGCGGCCAATAAAATGCCAAGCTGCCATTTTATTGACAATCAATTATTTGACTTGGAATCGCTGGCGAAGACTGTACGATTTTGATATACCGGATGTGCGGTTCTGCAATCTCTTCTGCGGTGGTGCGGGGCCCAGACAGGTGGACGCAACAAAAAGGCCGGCGGGAACCGGCCTCAAAAATATGTGATCTTCCTGCTTATTTATTCATCATCTGCTTAGCCTCGATGCTCAGAGTGGCATGGGGCACGGCTCTCAGCCTGGCCTTATCGATCAGTTTGCCAGTCACCCGGCAAATTCCGTAAGTCTTATTCTCGATGCGCATGATGGCTTTTTCCAGGTGATCGATAAACGTGATCTGGCGGCTGGCCATCTGGCTTAGTTGCTCCCTTTCCATGCTCATACTTCCATCCTCCATGGTCATGTACCTGGCATCATCATTATCACCTCCCATTTCATCTTTGCGTGTGATCAGTCCCTGCAGGTAAGCCAGTTCTTTTTTAGCCGCATCCAATTTCCGGTTGATCAGTTCTCTGAATTCTCCAAGTTCTGCGTCGCTATATCTCATAGTGGGTCCAGTTTGTTCTTCGTGTACTGTATCTAATACAGATTTAGTAAATTCCGGTTCATATTTACGAACCGTTTTTGTTTTTATTTCCGGAATAACTACTTTAGTGGGTTTGGCCTGAGTAACGATTTTCTTAGATTCAGGCTTTGTACTAACGGGTTCACCCCCTTTAGTGGCGGCCTTTTTGGGCTCTTCCTTACTAACGGCCGCGGCTGCTGCGGCGGCGGCTGCCTTAGCGGCGGCAGCGCCAGGAACCGGGTGAGCGGAAGGCTTGAACGGTGGAGTAGAAGGAGGCGCGGGCTGCTGCTTAATGGGTTTAGATGGTACTGGCACTGGTATGGATTTAGTAAGCAAAGGTACGGGTTTTCCAACAGTGCTGACCGGTCTTGTATTAGAAGGCAGTGCCTTTACAGGCACGGGCTTTTTAACAGGGGCAACCGGCTTCCTGGCCGGAGCTGCAGGGGCAACCTTTTTCGCTACAGGTTTGGCGCTGCCCTTGGCCTGCGGTGCAGCCGCCTTCTTTGTAGGCTTGCTACCTGACGAATGGGCAGGCTTTGCAGGCGCTTTCTTCGCCGGCCCAGCTTTTTTCACGGTAGTAGGTTTCTTAGCGGGCTTTGCCGCTTTCTTCTTGGTTGCCATACTGTTAGGCTTTTTTAATAACAAACACCTTTAAATGAATATCATTAACTTCAATTTCAGTGCCATTCGCTATTTCCGATACCAATTCTACAGAATCTGCCAAAATTTCGGTACAAATGTAATCATGGAATTGGGCTAAGGAATCCGTAAGGGTAGGAGTTGCTGTTATTTGTACTTGTATTCTGTCCGTCAGATCGTATCCGTTGTCTTTGCGTATTTTTTGGATACGGTTGACGAGTTCACGGGCATTCCCTTCGTTGGCTAGTTCCGGGGTTACAGTTACGTCCAGGGCAACGGTAAGCGAGTCCTTATTTGCCACTACCCAACCGGGAATATCTTCACTGACAATCTCCACTTCATTAACCTGTAATATTAAGGGTTCGTTATCAATTAACAAAGTATAATTGCCCTCTTTTTCCAATTTTGAAATATCGTCCTGGGAAAAAATGGCCAGGGCGGCGCTGACGGCCTTCATTTTGGCCCCCAATTTTTTTCCAAGGGCTACAAAATTCGGCCTGATCCTTTTCCGGATGAAGCCATCCGTAGCCAGCAGGTACTGCACTTCCTTGATATTCACCTCTGTCTTAACGAGGTCTTCCACTTTCTCCAGCTGTTGCTGCATGGCCTGGTTCAGTACGGGGATAAGCACCTTCTGTAAAGGCTGGCGAACCCGGATATTGACTTTTTTCCTTAGAGAAAGGATTAGGGAAGAGGCATCCTGGGCAAGCTGCATCCTTTCTTCCAGCGAAGTATCGATCCTGGCTGGGTCGGGCAGAGGGAAATCCGCATGGTGCACGGAATTTAGCCCGATCCGGCCGGTGACCTCATCGAGATTGCTGAAAAGCCAGTCCGCGAAAAAGGGCGAGACCGGGGCCATCAGCCGGGCCACTGTCTCCAGACACTCATAGAGGGTCTGGTACGCACAGATCTTATCGTGCTCATATTCGCCCTTCCAGAACCGGCGGCGGCAAAGCCGGACATACCAGTTGCTGAGATGTTCGTCCACAAAATCCTCGATCAGACGGCCAGCCAGGGTAGGCTCATAATCATCGAATCCGGCATTCACCTTTCCGACCAGGGTATTGAGGGAAGACAGGATCCAGCGGTCGATCTCCGGCCTTTGTTCCAGGGGAATGGGGGGTTCCGTAAAAGCAAAACCATCCACATTGGCATACAGAGCAAAGAACTGATAGGTATTATATAATGTACCAAAGAATTTGCGCTGGGCCTCACGGATACCGTCGATATCGAATTTCATGCTTTCCCAGGGAGAGGCATTGGTGATCAGGTACCAGCGGGTGGCGTCGGCGCCGAATTTTTCGATGGTCTCGAAGGGATTGACGACATTCCCCTTGCTCTTGCTCATCTTATTACCCGTCTTGTCCAGTACGAGGCCGTTGGAGACGCAGGTCTTATAGGCTACGCTGTCAAAGAGCATGGCGGCCAGGGCGTGCAGGGTATAGAACCATCCCCGGGTCTGATCGACTCCTTCGGCGATAAAGTCGGCAGGGAAGTTCTTTTCAAAAGTCTCTTTATTTTCAAAAGGAAAATGCCACTGGGCATAGGGCATGGCCCCCGAATCAAACCATACATCCACCAGGTCGGCGATGCGCCGCATAGGCTTGCCGCTGTCACTGACCAGGATGATCTCGTCCACATAGGGTTTGTGAAGATCTGACGTGAGACGCTCTTCGTCCCCGGGCTTCATATAACCGGCGGCCACGGATCTTTTTATTTCTTCCTTCAGCTGAGCGATGCTCGAGATGCATTTCTCCTCCCGGGCCTCCGCAGCTGTGGCGCCTTCTTCCTCGCCCTCTGTCCTCCAGATCGGCAGTGGAGTACCCCAGTAACGGCTCCGGCTAAGGTTCCAGTCCACCATATTTTCCAGCCAGTTGCCGAATCGTCCTTCGCCCGTTGAGCGGGGTTTCCAGTTGATGGTCTTATTCAGCTCAACCATTTTGTCCTTGACGGCAGTCGTCCTGATGAACCAGGCATCGAGCGGATAGTACAGGATTGGCTTGTCGGTTCGCCAGCAATGAGGATAATTATGTTCGTATTTTTCTATTTTGAAGGCACGTCCTTCTTTCTTCAGTTTTACACAGATATCTACGTTGACATCCTGGTAATTGGGATCATCCTTATAGTTCTTGACATAGCGGTTGCTGAACTCACCCAGCCCATCCATGAATTTCCCCTGCTTGTCGACCATGATGAGGATGCCGATATTATATTTCCTGCCGACCTTATAGTCATCTGCGCCGAAAGCCGGGGAGGTGTGCACGATCCCGGTACCGTCCTCTGTAGTCACAAAATCGCCCGGGATCACCCGGAAGGGGTCCGCTCCATTACCTGCCTTATCCGGGCTGTTGGCCTCGAATGGGAGAAGCTGTTCGTAACGGCATTCTTCCAGGCGACTGCCTGTAAATTCCGCCAGTATTTTCCAGGGCTGGTGAGTAGGGGCGTCAGTAAAATACTTGCCCAGCAATGCCTTGGCCAATATTACATTGGCGGGCTCCTTGGTATAAGGGTTAGAGGTACGGACCAACACATAGTCGATGCGAGGGCCAACGGTCAGCCCAAGATTGGAAGGCAGGGTCCAGGGGGTTGTCGTCCATGCCATGAAAAAGATATCTCCGGAGACGGGTGGCTCTGCGATGGCAGGGTCCGCATCGGCGGAAGGTCGGCCAGTCGGAGATGCGGCAGCATCAAATAGGAATTCGCTCCGCTGGTCCCGGATCGCCTTGAACATGGCAACACAGCTCGTATCCTTTACATCTTTATAGGTACCCGGCTGATTGAGCTCATGCGAGCTAAGGCCCGTGCCCGCTGCGGGCGAATAAGGCTGAATGCTCACGCTCTCATATAGAAGCCCCTTATTATATAATTCCCCCAGTATCCACCAGAGTGTTTCGATATATTTATTTTCAAAGGTGATATAAGGATCTTTCAGATCCACCCAGTAGCCCATCTTATGGGTCAGGTCATCCCATTTGTCTTTGTATTTCAAGACTTCCCGCCGGCAGGTCTCGTTATATTCACTGACGGAGATCTTACGCCCGATATCTTCCTTTGTGATACCCAGCATTTTTTCCACCCCCAGCTCTACAGGAAGGCCATGTGTATCCCAGCCGCCTTTACGCTTGACCTGGTAACCCTTCATTGTTTTGTAACGACATACCAGGTCCTTGAGGGTGCGGCTGATGACGTGGTGAATACCGGGCAAACCGTTGGCGCTCGGGGGGCCTTCGTAGAAGACGAAGGGGGGGGCGCCCTCCCTCCTTTCCACGCTTTTCTCAAAAGCCCGACCCGCCTCCCATTTAGCCAATATTTCCTGGCTGATGGCCGGTAGGTTCAGCTGCTGATATTCTTTATACTTGCCTGACATATGTTATATTATATATACCCCAGTTAAAATGACGGCATTTCTGTTCAAAATCCCTTATAAATCCGTGTAATCGGGGGTGCAAAGTTACGGAATTATAGGCAAGAATGGTCAGTAAACACCCTGTCGGGGCCTATAAGGTTAAATGTTAAGGTTCTGCAAAAGGGGGATCGGAAAGGGGAGAGAAAAGATCGTAGTTATCCACATTGCCGGGCTTTGGCATAATTTATGGATAATGTATCGAGAAGTCTGAAACACAAGGATGGCGACATCCTCTAGCTCATATAAATAATTTCCAAGAACACAATAGCGTGCAAATCAATGATTTACATGTGTATTTTTGGAAGAACTCTTTCTACGGTTTAGGGTTTAGGGGTTAAAAAGGGGGGTATTCCTACTCCCCTTCCTTTCTCACTCCGTGGTAAACCTACCTACTGATTTTACCCTATTTACGTTCTATCCTTATTCATGGGATCCGTCACCACCCGTTTTTAATCTCTGATTTACCTTTAGAAGAACCTGAGCAAGCAATCACCACCAGACCAAATTATTCCAATCCTGAATTACCCAATTTTTCCAGTCCTGGACGACCGTTATCTTCCAATCCTGAATTACCAGCAAATTCAAAATCGGTTTCCTGAAAGGCCACCTTTTTGCCCCGGAATAGAAAAAGAGCCCTCCCGGCATGTGCCGGGAGGGTTTATGTTTTTAATGACCTGGGGGAGCATGCACCATTTATTTGTCTGCAGGGGGCTTCGTCCGCAAGAGCTTATAGATCCGGATCGCACTCATCAGCAGGATCACGAAAAGGACAAGGCCGGTCAATCCCCAGGCCCAGCTCATCGTCTCCTTCACCGTCGCCAGCATTACGATCGCTACCAGGAAAATAGTGGCCACTTCATTCCAGATGCGCAGTTGCTGCGACGAATAACGGAAGATCCCCTTCATTTGCTGCCTGAAGATATGTTGCAGCGAAAAATGGTATAAATAAAGCAAGAATACAAAGCCGATCTTCACCCGGAGCCAACCCGGCACGGAGCCCATCAGGATCATCATCCAGGGACCAAAGATCAGGGTCAGGATGGCTGACGGCCAGGTGATCCCTAGCCAGAGCCGCCGGATCATGATCCGGAATTGCTGCTGCAGAAGGGTTTTTTCCGCCGTGGACCGCTCTTCCGCCTCCGCATTGTAGACGAAGAGCCGAACGATATAAAAAAGGCCGCTAAACCAGGTAACGACAAAAATGATATGCAGCGCCTTTATATAATTATACATTATAAGGTATTTGAGATTGCCGATGCCTGGATAGCCGAATTATCTTCCACTCCACCAACCCAGCCCGCGATCGCCTCCACCCATAAAGGATGCGTATTCAGGCAGGGGATCATCGTATATTCCTCTCCGCCGGCCGCCATGAAAGTCTCCTTTCCCCTGATGGCGATCTCTTCGAGCGTTTCCAGGCAGTCGCTTACGAATGCCGGACAGATGATCAGTAATTTTTTAAACCCTTCACCAGGCATCTGCTCCAGCCGAATATCGGTGAAAGGCTCCAGCCAGCCCTTGCCCAGGCGGGACTGGAAGGAAATGCTGAATTTTTCGGGAGGAATACCCAGGAGACGGGTCATTTCCCAGGTAGTGGTAAAACACTGATGCCGATAACAATGCCCATGGGCTGGAGAAGCCACATCACAGCAATCCGGGGAACGAAGGCAATGCGCGCCGGTGATATCGCTCTTCCGGATATGCCGGCCTGGAACGCCATGGTAGCTGAAAAGGATATGGTCGTATTCCTTTGCAAGATAAGGACGCATGTTCTCGACCATGGCCCGGACATAATGTGGCTCTTTATAGAAAGGAGGAATAAAGCTCAGCCGGAAGGGATATTTATTGCGGCGATGCACCTCTTTTGCATTCTCCACTGCCGTCTCATACGAAGACATGGCATAATGGGGGTAGAGAGGGACGGCAATCACTTCGTCCAATCCCGGCGCCCTTCGCAGCAATCCTTCATAGGCAGACTTTGGGCTTGCGCGTAGGCCGCAAGCCACGGGAAGAATCTCTCGTGAATATAGACGTGGCCGAGTCGAGAATCGGCATAGACCAAAGCGTGAAAGGGGATATCGGGTTCTGGATTGTCTTTGGATTCCGGGATGATGAAAATGTTGTCTTCGTCGAGGCGTTTCGGGAAAAAGAGACCTTTAGCCAAATACGTTTGTAGGGCATTTTTTAAATCTAAAGCCCATAAGGGGTTTTCATATTTCCGCAAAGGAATCGGCGCGCCGTGTTTGGTACGAGTCAATAAATCGTTTATTTCGTGGACCAGATATCTCTTCTCAGGCAACTTGAACAATCGAAGCAGTTCTTTGTCGAGCAGTGAGATAATGTCTCTTTTCGCGGTGGTCGGCGCGGCATCGATAAGAAGCATGGGCGCGGGGAGAGTAATTTCAGCGAGAGGGCTTGGCACGCGCACAT
>Ga0137403_10010778_pt1 | contig 10110 bp, 9 predicted proteins | sample CZOMad2_1_16fung_FD_122057 | JGI IMG/M metagenome (GOLD analysis project Ga0137403, IMG submission 122057) | Vadose zone soil fungal communities from Angelo Coast Range Reserve, California, USA - CZOMad2_1_16fungal (Hybrid Assembly) | ecosystem: Environmental > Terrestrial > Soil > Vadose zone... | reverse complement strand
GCATGAAGATGGTGCTGACACGAGCCTGTTCTATCTTGGCGATAGCATGGATGACGCCATCTTCAGCGTGGGCGGCAGCGTGGGCGGCGGCTCCCATCGCGGCCCGTACCCAAGTCTCTGCCACCTCGGCGGGCACGGTCAAGATCACGCCCCTGTACCACGGGAGCGCGCGGATTGAGGCCGGGCGCGAGGTCCTCTACATCGACCCAGCCAAGCCTTTCGATTTCAGGAAAGCTCCCAAAGCCGACTTGATCCTCATTACTGATATCGACGAGTACCACATGGACCCGGATGCGGAGGCAGCCCTGCACAAGCCTGGCACGGAGATTGTTTCACCCGCTGCGGCGGCAAGGACTTTTGCTGAAGCCTGGCCGATCAACAACGGAGAAAACAAGACCTGGCACGGCTGGACCATCGAAGCCATTCCCAACTACAACCTCAAAAGCAATCACCCGCGGGCGAAGTACGTGCAAGAGAAAGGTCTGCACGAGAAAGGAGTCGCCAACGGCTACGTGCTGACCTACGGCGACAAGCGTTTTTACTTCTCGGGCGCCAGCGACGATGTCCCGGAAATACGGGCGCTGAAGAATATTGATGTTGCTTTTGTCCGTATGAGGATTGGCCCCTACCCTGACCCGGCCGGCGCCGCGGAAGCAGCCCTCATCTTTCTACCGAAGATCGTGATTCCCTACCAGTACTTCGACTCTGATCTTGCCCAGTTCCGAAAAAAGCTGGACGGCACGGGGGTTGAAGTTCGTGTTCTTGAGGGGTATTCGCAGTAGCCGGCTGCGCGGGCGCGGCCTTGACCTTCACTTGAAACCGGCTCTTTTCAATACCGGGGAAACTCCGGTCGGCCGGCGTGACAGGCCGGGAATATGGCTCATCGCCTTGGTGTTTTCTTCCTGCGTGGTTTCTTGCCGAAGACGCGGGCAAAAATCTTGTCTACGTTCTTGAGTTGGCGGGTTAGGTCGAAGGCGCGGTCCAGCTGCGCTTTTGGAACGCGGGTGGTGATGGCTTTGTCGGACAGGATTTCCTGGCGGAAGTTGAGGCCTTCTTTCCAGGAGCGCATGGCGTGGGTTTGGACCATGCGGTAGGCGTCTTCGCGGGAGATGCCGCTTTCGACCAGATCCAGGAGCAGTTGGCCACTGTAGATTAAGCCACCGGTGCTTTCTAAGTTTTGCAGCATGCGGTCGGGGTAGACGAACATGGTTTCGATTAGCTGGGTGGTTTTGGCGAGCAGGTAATCCGACAGGATGGTGGAGTCGGGGAAGATTACGCGCTCGACGGAGGAGTGGGAAATGTCGCGTTCGTGCCAGAGGGCTACATTTTCGAAACCGGCTTGAGCATTGGCGCGGATTACGCGGGCGAGGCCGCTGATTTGTTCGCAGGTGATGGGGTTCCTCTTGTGCGGCATGGCGGAGGAGCCTTTTTGTTTTTCGGAAAAGAATTCCTCGGCTTCGCGGACTTCGGTGCGCTGCAGGTGCCGGATTTCGGTGGCGATTTTGTCGAGTGTGGAAGCGATGACGGCGAGCACGGCGAGATAAGCGGCGTGGCGGTCGCGTTGAATGACCTGGCTGCTGATGGCGGCGGTGTTGAGGCCCAGGCGGGCGCAGATTTTTTCTTCCAACTCCGGAGTTAGATGAGCCAGGGTACCGACCGCGCCGGAGAGTTTGCCTACGCGCATGTCTTCGGCTGCGTGGCGGAAACGCGTGAGATTGCGCTGAGTTTCGGAATACCAGTTCGCGAGCTTGAGGCCGAAGGTGATGGGTTCGGCGTGGACGCCGTGGGTGCGTCCGATTTGGGGCGTGTCTTTGAACTCCCAGGCGCGCTTCTCGAGAGCTTGGGCTAGGCGGACGATTCCGGCGTCGATGATTTCGGACGCTTGCTTCACCAGCAGGGCTTGGGCGGTATCGACTACATCGTTCGAGGTTAGGCCGTAGTGGAACCAGCGCGAGTCGGGGCCGACGAACTCGGCGACGGCGGTGTTGAAGGCGATGACGTCGTGGCGGACTTCGGCTTCGATTTCCTGGATGCGTTCGAGCTTGAAGTTGGCGCGATCACGGATGGTTTTGGCGGCATTTTTGGGCACCCATCCAGCTTCGGCGAGGGTTTCGGTGGCGGCGAGTTCGACCTGGAGCCAGGTGCGGAAGCGGTTCTCTTCACTCCAGATGCGGCCAATTTCTGGGCGGGTGTAGCGCTGGATCAAAGGGGGCTCCTGGGATTTGAAGGGAACTAAAGATTCTAACTGGGGCGGGCAAGGGAAGGCTAGTTGGGTGCAGATTCTGGTGGTCATGCCCTAGGCTTGTTCCACATCGATGTTCCGTGTTTATGCCGTCATTTCGGGGCGTGACTTTTTTCGGAGCTTTGTATTAGGAAGGATCAGCGGGAGTTGACCTTACACACTGACCTGCCAGAGAGGTTCCGGGGTGTCTGTTTGGGTAGTGCAGGAAACATAGGCCGGAGATACAAATTCCGCGGCAGGCAACTTTCGGAGGGAAGAGGGACTCTATTCTTATGGCGCCCGCTCACCCGTTCTGAAGGAGATTCTATGTACACGAAAATTGGCATGGTCGCAATGCTCGCACTGGGTCTGACGCTGGCCGGATGCGGCTATAGCTCCCACTCCGGCAACGTCAACGGAAACTGGACTGCTACATTAATCAGTCCACCAGGTGCGACCCCTGTCTTCGCATTCAGCACGATGGTGACGCAGGCCAGTGGCGGCACGCTCACCTTCACCAATTTCACATTTACCACGGCAGGCACTTGCTTCGCCACGGGGCCATTCTCGGAAACCGGTTCGGTAAGCCTCAGCGGGAACTACAACGGTAACGTGACGGGGTCCTTTGGTACGACAATTAGCACCATGTTTCCCGTAGCGACCAACAACACGCTTGCGCTGATGGGCACCGTGAACGGCAATACGATTACTGGAACCTGGACTCTCACAGGCGACACCGGATGCAGCGGGAATGGAACTTTCACCGCTACTCGCATGTAGAGCACCAACCCATTCTTTGGGTGCCCCGTCCTTGTCGCGTCAGCGACAGAGCCTGCCCTGAGCGACGCCGAAGGGGCGGGGTTTTAATAGGCGACCTGTACCCTCAAAGACTCCAACTCTACCCCTCGCCCTCACCCTCCAGAGCCGTCAAAACTTCCTCGTCCACATCCCACTTCTTCAAAATTCCGAAAATCGTCTTCGCTCCAAAACCCGCTCGCATTAAAGCCCGAAATATCCTGGCGGCTTGCTTCTGGTCTTCGGGCTTCTTCAAGCGCTTCCGTCGCAAATACTCGCGCGCCTGTTTCTCTTCGCTGACTTCATCGAAGACTTCGCCCACCGTCTTGGTGATGACATCGCCGTGCACGCCGCGGATTTTGAGGTCGGTTTCGACGCGACGGCGGCCGAACTTTTCGTTGTCGCGCCGATACGACGAAAATGCCGTGGCATATTTTGCGTCATTTAAGTAGCCGGCGTCCTTGAGACGCACCACGACCAGGTCGATTAGCGCCGGACCGAGCTCGGTATCGATCTCCACGCGGTTGCGCAGCAAGCGGCGCATTTCGGCGACCGAGCGCATCCGGCGGCCCAGGGCCCCTACGGCATACTCGTAGAGCGCCGTCTCGGACATCAGTTTTGTTTTGGCGCGGGCAAAGGCCACGAACCCATTGTCGCACTTGCAGAGGGCGGGTGAAGTCCGGAATCCGGGCACCCAATTCCAGCGCAAGATCCGGATAGCCGCCCTGCCGCGGGCCTCCTAGACTCCATCCATGAGCACACACATCACAACCAATGCGATACTCGTTGCGGACGAATCGAATATGACTACGAAAGCCATTCCCGCTGCCACCGCGCCAAAGCTCAACGATGCCGAAAAATGGCAAGCTGTTCTCGACCGCGACGCGGCCCACGACGGCCGCTTCGTCTACGCGGTGACGACAACCGGCGTCTATTGCAGGCCCTCATGCCCGTCGCGGCGCGCTCTGCCCGGAAACGTTCAGTTTTTCGAACAGACGGCGGCTGCCGAGCAGGCCGGTTTCCGCGCTTGCCTTCGCTGTCGCCCGCAGGCTGCATCCGATGCTCGCACCATGAATGTTCGCGCGATCTGCCGCTATATCGAGCGCCATCTTGACGAGCCTATCTCCCTCAACGCTCTTGGTGACGCCTTCGGTATGAGCCCCTTCCACCTCCAGCGCACCTTCAAGGCAGCGCTCGGCATTACGCCGAAGGAATATGCCGATTCCTGCCGGATGGACCAGCTCAAGCGCAACCTGCAGTCGGGGAAGACGGTGACGCATTCACTGTATGACGCCGGATACAGCTCCAGCAGCCGCTTGTACGAGCGCGCCTCGCAGCATCTGGGCATGACGCCGGATAAATACCGCCGCGGCGCTATCGGCGTAGCCATCCGCTACACCACCAGCCCATCGCCCCTCGGACGCCTCTTGATTGCAGCCACCGAGCGCGGAATCTGCGCGATCCGCTTCGGAGACTCCGATTCAGATCTCGAACTTGGCCTCCGGCGCGAGTACCCCTTCGCGGCACGCAAACGGCAGGATGACGACCTGCAGGGCTGGAATCAACAGGTGTTGCAGCACCTCGATGGGCACAAGCTCAACGCCACACTGCCGCTGGATATTCAAGCCACGGCCTTCCAGCGTAAGGTCTGGAGTTACCTCCAAACCATCCCCCGCGGCGTGACCAAATCTTACAGCCAGGTTGCCCGCGCCATCGGGCGGCCCACGGCTACGCGCGCCGTGGCTCGCGCCTGCGCAACGAATTCGGTGGCCCTCGAGATCCCCTGCCACCGTGTGGTGCGCGAGGACGGCGGCCTCGGGGGGTACCGTTGGGGCGTGCGGCGAAAGAAGAAGCTGCTGGAGCTGGAAAAGGTGAATTAATTCCCCGGGGAGTCCGACTTTCGGGCTCCCCGAAGCACGAAAGGCTCATGGCGGCAAACTCCGCGCCTGTGCATCGCGCGACACCTCGCACTCGTTACAATTTGTTTACAAACTTATTGCGGCGGAGCAAAGCCCCGCTCGCCTGATCCCTCTACTGTGAAGCCTGATGTATGCCGTGCGCCGGTCCCAGCCGCCGCCACCGGCCCCATCCCACGGAAGGGTAGGCAATCCATGAAGAACTTCGCCGTAGTTCTCCTCGTTTTGGCAATGGCTCTGGCAACGGCCAGCAGCACCGTTGCGCAAACTCGCGTTTCCCGCGCCGGTTTTCGCGCTGAGGTCCCTTTTGATTTCACCATCGGAACGCAGACGTTCCATGCGGGTACTTATCAGTTCCAGCGCCCGCTGGGCAAGCCTTCCGCCAGCGCCGGGGTCGGTATGATCGCCGTGCGCAGCGTGGATGGATCTTCCTATAAGGCGGTCATGACCGCTCTGGCTCGGCCGAGTGTCCAGCAGCAAGGGGACACCAAGATCGTGTTCAAGAAGCGTGCTGGGCAGTGGCAGCTCTTCCAGGTGTGGATGGGTGGTGACGCTCAGGCGCAGCAACTGCCGAACGTTGCTCAGGATGCGAGTGCTGTCCTGGCATCGAACGAGCAGGAAGTCGCGATTGCCGAACTGCGGTAGCGTTTAGAAACACAGCGCAACATTCGAGTTGGTAGTGGCCACGCAGGGGGTGCCCCCAAAACTGAGGGCGCCCCCTGTTTTTCTGCGTCTCGAAGTACCGCGCTAAAGCTATCTCCTTCCTGGTCCGATGGGTTCCTTAGCACCACCATCCATCCAGAAGGAGAACGAAAATGCGCAAGGTACTCCCCCTGTTGTCCTTGACGGCGTTTCTTGCCGTCGGCGCGCTGGCCCAGTCCGGCAGCTATGTTTTCAACAACGGCCCCAGTGGGCCGTGTTCCACGAGCTACAACGGCTCCACCTATTGCACCGCGGCCCAGACGTTCGACACTACCGGTAGATTCACCGGCTATATTGGCTTCTACTTTACCGTGAAGCCGGACGGCACTTTTTCCGGTGGTCATGTGTACATTAACGACGCGGGGGGTAGTGTCGTATTGACCGCTGACAACTTCTCCGGCACCAAAAATGGAACGATTCTTTCCGGCACGTTCTCGGCGTCGAACTTTAGTGGCAGCGTAAACGAAACCATGGGTTCGAAGCTTGGGCACTGCTACAAGGGCACGTGTCGGATGGTTACTTACATCTCCTCCGGCAGCGGCGCCTATATTCAGAACTGAGCGGGACTAAAGTGAGACTGTGGTCCGGGAAGTAGGAATCCGAGTGGGAGCGGGGTTCATCCGCTCCCACTCCCAACTACAACCGTCAGGTCCCGTCTAAGGTGCGGGCGGAGGAGGCGCGGTCGCAGGCTTGACGAATTTGTCATCGCTCACCGGCTCGTTCTGCCGGATTTCTTTCGCCTCAATTGTGAATTGCCCCGACGGCCTCGCTATGGTCCAGCGATGCGGCACTTGCACTCCGTCCACGGCGCTGTAGTCCTCATAATCAATCCTGGTGGGATTCAGCCCCAGCGGTGAATCTGCGTAGCGCACCAAGCGCAGCAGCAGGCCTGACTCCTTATCGAAGTAAAGCCGCAAGGGCGGTTGATTTGGATTCGAAGCCACCAATTGATAGGCATCATGCCCGGCTATCTTCTCCGCCTGATCCGGCTTCAGCTCGCTGTAGTTTTGTTTCAAATGGAGAGCAAACTGTAAATCGGCATCCATGCGCGCGGCATCGAGTTCCCCGCCATGCATTGCCATCAGTGGCCGCCCGGGAGAGGCGAGCCAGCCCTCATGACCATCGAAAGCCGTGACGCTGTCACCGTTTGGAGTGTGCATGAATGAGATGCGCTGGCCGGCTTTATCCTGGCCGACTCTATTGAAGATCTCTAGCGCAACGTCGTGACCAAAAAACGTCGCCGTGCCTTCAATGACGCGAGACGAGACAGCGCTGATCGCCTTCTCGCCACCCAGAGCCTGAACGTACTTGTCGAGGAGTTGGTCGGCCGTGGACAGGTTCGCGGGAGACGCAGCCTCGCGCATTGACGGTTTTGGTCCGGAATCGCCGATGACAGGAATCGAAACCGGGTTCACGGCTCCGTTGTGGCAGGTATTGCAAGTGACCTCACGATGCCCGTCAAAGTTGGATTGGTTGATGGCGGCCATCATCTGCATCATCTTGCGCGCTGTAAGTTTGGTTTTCTTGTCGTCCTGGTCGAATTTCCCCTGCACATGGCAAAAATCGCAACCGACGCCCAACGATGCGGAAACGAACTGCATGGCTGGAACGAGTTGGTCTTCCGGCAGGTTCTTGAGTACCTGGATATTCTTGAAAGCTTGTTCGGTAGTTTTCGGGGGAACTGAAGGCGATTGTCCAAGAACGAGCCCTCCGCTTGCGACTAATACAGCCGCGAACGCAAGAAAACGTGGCTGAGAGACCAGCGGCATGCGGCATTGTCCTCCGTGAGATTGCAAAGAGTTTACCCGAGTCTCCGAATCCATGGAGGCGCAGCGCGAGCTTCCCGTATCCGGCGCGTTGAGGTTCCATTGCCGATTCTATTCAGCTCGAACGAGTCTGGTAAACTAAGCGAAATTGCTGTGTAGATCGGGCTACCGGGACAATCGAGTTCTAAGCGCCGAAGCGACACAACTCACACAACTGCCAGGAACCCGGGGCGTTGCTTCATTTTGTTGTGGGCGAAGAGTTGTGGCGACGAGGACGGCCATCCCTGAAGACAGCCGAACGCGACGGGAAAATGCTAGTCGAACTCTGACACGCGTCTGGTTGTGCCTCTTTCTTTTCCCCGTCTTCGCATCTGCGCAATCCACTCCCACAAGATTCGACGATCTGGCTGTGCAGGCTTCCTCCGCTCGCGAACGAAACGACATCCCCACCGCCATCAAGCTGTATGGGGATTCGGTGCAGCTCCAACCGGACTGGCCGGAGGGTTGGTGGTACCTCGGAGTATTGCAGTATGGAACCGCCGCATATCCGCAGGCACGCGACGCCCTCACCCACTACATTGAACTAACGCCGACTGCCGGTCCGGCGTTTGCCGTACGAGGACTGTGTGAGTTCGAGATCGGCGAATATTCGCAATCCCTACACGATATCGAGCAAGGTTTGTCGCTCGGCGCAGCGAACCAGTCTCGCAACGAAAGCACTCTTCGCTACCACCGGGCGCTCCTGCTGACCACGGACGGCGACTTCGAAGGCGCGCTGCGTGACTTCGCTTTCGTCGCCAAAGATGGGGTGACGGATCCCCAGATGAACCTGGGCATTGGATTGGCGGGTCTGCGGAAGCCGATGCTCCCAAAAGACGTGCCTCGCGACCAGCGGGATCTCGTCCTCGCGGTAGGCAATGCCGCCTTCCGCTTCATGACAAGCGACGACCAGAAGGGTCAGCAAGAATTTCAGGACCTCTTCCACCGCTTTCCAGCCACCGCCAATGCTCACTATTTCCTGGGCTACCTCTTGTTTACAAAAGACAAGGACCAAGCCGTGATAGAGTTCAGGCGCGAGTTGGAAACGACGCCCAACAATGCAGCGGCGCAGACGATGTTGGCGTGGGATTTGCTCTTGCGAAACGATGCCGCGGGAGCGCTTCCGTATGCCGAAAAGGCTGCTGCTGCCGTACCGGCGTCGCCCAGCGCGCAGCTCGTCCTCGGACGGTCGCTGGTCGAAACGGGTCGGGTGAACGATGGAATGGGACATCTGGAGACGGCGTTGCAGCTCGACCCCGGCAACATCGAAGTCCATTTCGCGCTGGTTCGGGGTTACTCAGAGTTAGGCCGCAAAGAGGACGCCCAGCGCGAGCGCCTGCGCTGTGTCGAGATGACGAAAAGTGAATCGACGGCAGTTGTCCATCCCTAGTTCCTTCGCGGCCGCGGTTCTCTGGCTTGCCAGTGTGTCCCTGGTGGGACAGGTGCCTCGACCTAACTCTGCTGCCGCATGTGCAGGTTGCCATCACAGTCAGGCCTCCCAGCCGGGAACGCCAATGGGCCGCGCGATCGTGCTGCCCGACTCCAATCGAACCCTCGACGCGAATCCCAAGATGACGTTTCGCAAGGCGCCATATACCTACACTATCGAGACCCACGATCATAAGAGCGTCTATTCCGTCACCGATGGCACGCGGACGATTTCCTCGCCGGTTTACTGGAGTTTTGGGGCAGGCGTGCAGGCGTGGCTATTTGAACGCGATGGAAAATTCTATGAAAGTCTGGTGAGTTACTATCCCGCCATCAACGGTCTCGATGTAACAGTCGGCGACGAGGGTTTGACGGTACACGGCCTAGAAGAGGCATTCGGCCGGGAGCTGACGGAACCGGTCGTCAAGGACTGCTTCGGATGTCACGCAACCAACGCGGTATCGAATGGCAAGCTGAATCTGCAAGCCGCGGAGCCTGGCGTCGGTTGCGAACACTGTCACGCTGGCTCGACCGCGCATCTTGCGGCCGCTTTTGAGGGATCTTTCGACGTCGCACCTCCGGACCTGCGCAAGCTGTCGTCGGAAGACATTTCCAGTTTCTGTGGCCGCTGTCATCGTACCTGGGAAACGGTGGTCAGGAACCGCTGGCGGGGCGAGCCCAACGTGCGTTTCGCCCCCTATCGCCTAGCTAAAAGCAAGTGCTTCGATGGATCGGATCCTCGCATCAGCTGCCTTGCTTGCCACAATCCCCATCAGGACGTTGTCCGTCAGGCAGCCGATTACGATTCGAAATGCCTGGCCTGCCACGCCTCTGCGCCTTCTGTCCAATCCACTTCGGCCAGCGCTCCTGGGATGGCAAAGTCGTGCCCGGTTGCCAGGGCGGATTGCGTGAGCTGTCACATGCCAAAAGTGAAGCTGCCCGATGAACACTTGATTTTTACCGATCATTGGATTCGCATCGCTCATGCGGGCGACCCATATCCTGACTAACCCATGTCTTGACTAACCCATGTCCTGACTAACGATAGGACGGGCATCCTTCTAAGGTGCGATGTTCAGTGGAATGTTGACGCCCGGGTACGTGCGGTTGCAGAGGTAATATCCGCCGTCAATTTGGAGGACGAAGAGGTCCTCGGCCGGGAGCCAGTTGACGGGCCACTCGTCAACGAATCCGAAGGAATAGCCGCCGTATTGGAAACGCCGATCCTTACCGTAAGCGGATT
>Ga0137403_10010776_pt1 | contig 10111 bp, 7 predicted proteins | sample CZOMad2_1_16fung_FD_122057 | JGI IMG/M metagenome (GOLD analysis project Ga0137403, IMG submission 122057) | Vadose zone soil fungal communities from Angelo Coast Range Reserve, California, USA - CZOMad2_1_16fungal (Hybrid Assembly) | ecosystem: Environmental > Terrestrial > Soil > Vadose zone... | reverse complement strand
TACGATTTCTGGTGGCACCTTGGCCACGATGTCGCGATTACCAGTGAGTGGGGGCCACCGGAGCTGTTCGAGAATGGCCTGAACCTCGCAGACGTGGTCAATCGCCGTTTTGGGCATAGTATCCATATGTGGGACCTGCGTCGTCGCAAGCATCTCCAGCAGCTCGACCTGGGGGATGACAACCAGATGGTGCTGGAGCTCCGACCAGCGCATGACCCTACGCAAACGTATGGTTTCGTCGGCGTGGTGGTCAACTTGCAAAATCTCTCCAGCGCTGTCTGGATCTGGCATAAAGAGGGAGAGCAGTGGGCCATCCGTAAGGTGATCGAGGTGCCGGCCGAGCCCGCGGACCCCACCATCTTACCGCCTATGCTGAAGGACCTGGGCGCTGTGCCACCTTTGGTGACGGACATCAACCTGTCGCTGGACGATCGGTTCCTATACGTGTCCTGCTGGGGGACTGGTGAGTTGCGCCAGTATGACGTCTCTGACCCCTTTAACCCAACACTCACGGGCTCCGTACGGATTGGCGGGCTGGTCAATCCCACCCCGCATCCCAAAGGCGGGGCGGTGCAGGGGGGGCCGCAGATGGTGGAAGTGAGCCGCGATGGACGGCGTATCTACTTCACCAATTCGCTCTACAGTAGCTGGGATGACCAATTTTACCCCGAGATGCGTGGCTGGATGGTGCGGGTGGATGCCAACCCGGCAGGGGGGATGGCTTTGGATCCGAATTTCTTTGTGGACTTTGGGGAGCTGCGGGCACATCAAGTGCGGCTCCAGGGCGGGGATAGTTCGTCGGATTCGTTCTGCTATCCATGAAAGCGCTGTGGCCATGGCTCGTGCTGGCGTCTCTGGGTGCATTCCATGGCATCAATCCGGGTATGGGGTGGTTGTTTGCCGTGGCCCTGGGACTCCAGGAGAAGAGTCAGCAGGCGGTCCGGCGTGCATTGCTCCCCATTGCTTTGGGGCATGCGGCGTCGATTGGTGTGGTGGTCCTGGCGGTGGGCCTGCTGCAGGCAGTGCTCCCGGAGTCTGTGGTACGCTACCTCTGTGCTGTGGTCCTGGGCGTGTTTGGTCTCATGCGGCTGGTGCGGGCGCGGCACCCACGCTGGGTCGGGATGCGGGTGGGTTTTCGGGATCTCACGCTGTGGTCGTTTCTGATGGCCTCAGCGCATGGGGCGGGGTTGATGTTGGTGCCCTTACTGTTGCAGTGGCCGGCAGAAGACGCGTCGCACTACCGCCTCATGGCGGCTTTATGGCCGCCGTCGGCGATGACCTCTGCGGCACGTGTACTCGCCGCTGTGGGTGTGCATACCCTCAGCCTCTTTCTGGTGACCAGTGCTGTGGCCTTGCTGGTGTATGAAAAACTAGGTGTGGCGTTTCTCCGCTCTGCCTGGTTGAACCTGGATGTCCTGTGGGCTGCGGCGCTCTTCATCGCCGGGGTGATGGCGCTGATGTGAGGCTGGGCAGTGGCTGGGTGGGCCTCTATCCTATGCGTATGGGGTCATGTATAATATGGATAGGCCAAACTACGCTTAGAAGGGGTCGTGCATGAAATCTGGCTGTTCGTTGATCGTCCGCGGCAAGCACACCACCCAAGAAAACTTGCGGACTATGGCGAAGCAGGCGGAAACCTGGGGTTTCGACTCCCTCTGGGCCAGTGATCACTTGATTCTCCCACCCCTGACGACCTCATGCTATCCCGGGACCCCGGAGAGCTTACGGCATGTGATGCCCCAGTGCCACGCTGCCGTCCGCGAGGCGGGACGTGCGCTAGAAGAGAGTGAGAACTCGCTCAAAGTCCGGCTACGCTTTGGCGAGGGGGAGGTGCGTCCGGCAGTCGCGTAACCTTGCGGCACGGGTAGGAGGGAGCGTCGCTATGCAGACGAGAAGTGGACGGGCACCCGCAGTGCTCAGAGGGATGTGGTTGCATCCGGGACCAGTCACCACGCCTATTGAGCCACTGTTACTCCACATGCTGGAACTCACCCATCCTGATCTCGTGTTGCGTCAGGCGGTGCTCGAGGAGTTGCAGCGCCGCACCAAGTTTAAAGATGTGATCCTCCGCGCCCTGGGGTTGCAGGAGCACAGCGTCGACCGTGGGGGGCCCTGTCCCTTATGGGTCGTGGCGTTGGCTCAGGATGTGCAGCATCCTTGGCAGGATGCCTTGCTCATGCCTGGTGGGGACTGTCCTATCGGTTTTGTGGTGAATACGTATGATTACGGCAAGATCGTCCTCGTGCACGAAGTGTTCTATGCGTTAACTGTGGAGCAACAGGCCCTGATCCGGCGCTATGCTGCCTTGACCATGCGTGGCAGGAATCACGCTAGAATTCTGGCGACACTCAATAAGGACGGGGCGCAGCCTGGCCAGGCTCTGACCCTGCTGCGGGATGCGCGTCGGCGCGTGCAAATTCTGGACCCATCGGTGCTCTTTAGTCCGGATGGCGGTCTGCGCGTGGAATTGGGGAGCCTGTCGCAGACCACCAAAAACCTGCTGCGTGAAGGGGTTACCGGCGAATACCTGTTCATCCTGCCGAAACATCTCTTTGAGAGCAAGACGAACTATGCGGATGTTGAATTCCTGGTCTATCTTAACTTTTTTGTGCGCTATGGCACGCGCACGCGCATTGTGGGTACTGCCCGACAGCGCGAGGTGCTAGAACACCTGCTGCGGCTGACGATCTTTGGGCTGTTTGATCCCCATGCCGCTGCACAACTGTCTTTTGAGACCGCGCGCGGCCGCTATAGCGTCCCCGACCGTGAGACGTATACGCTGTTTCACATGCTGTATGAGAAGTATGGTGTCCGCCAAAATTGTTGTGCCACCGGGGCCATTCTCGAGCTGGACGCCTATATTGACTTTGTGGTGCTTGACGACACGGCCCGGCCACTCTTCATTACCTCATCCCAGAGTGGGACAGCCCCACACCAGGCTGTTCCCGTGCTCTATAGCATCCAGATTGCCCCGTTGCCGCACGGCTCATTCGAGGTGTCCATCGTGCAGACAGACGGGCGCACCGCCACGAAAACGCTTGAGATCCATCGCCCTACCAAGAGGCAGAAAAGCATCCCCGAAGACCTCTGCCGCGCCATCCGCTTTGCCACGGATCGGCCGCGTCTGGGTGTGACGCCTCTGGGGACGAGTCACGGCTTCGATCCCTCCGGGGACCTCACATGCTTTGTGATCTGGGTGAATGGTTTGGGGATTCTGGTTGACCCCTCCCCAGAAGCCTTAGACTGTTTGGAGCAGATTGGGGTAGCGGCTGCTGATTTGCCCTATGTGTTTCTCACCCATATCCATTCGGATCACGATGGTGGGCTCATCAGCAAACTCCTGAGTGGGCGTCGGACGACCATTATCGCCTCCGACGTGGTGTTTCGCCTCTTTGTCGAAAAGGCCAGGTTGGTGACGGGCCAGGATTTCCAACAGGCCAAGCTGGTCGAACATGTGGCGGCCGACCCAGGACAGCCAGTAGTGCTCAACATCGCCGGTGAACGTGTCACCATCCGGACACGTTGGAACATGCACACCATCCCGACGAATGGTTTCACGGTGACGGTCGAGAACAAAACATTTGGCTATGCGGGGGATACCCAATATGAACCCACGATGCTCCGTGAGTTGCTGGACACGCAGCAACTCACGCCGACGCAGTACCAGGACTTGATGTATTTCTTTTGGACTGAAGACGGTACCCCGCAGGTCGACTTGTTGTACCACGAAGCAGGTATCCCGCCAATTCACACCGAAAAGCATACCCTGACCACGCTGTCGGAGGCGATGCGCTCCCGGACGTTTCTCGTCCATGTCGCCGATCAGGATGTGCCACCTGATTTCGTCCCCTCCAAGCCGCCGCTCTTTGCCACGCAGGTGTTGTCCCCCGCCGTGACCTGGTCACGCAACCAGACCTTGCTGTATACCATAGGGCTGGTGAGCTATCTGTACGATGCGCCGGTGGAAATCCTGGAAGAACTGCTGCGTCGGTGTACCCTGCGTGTGTTCGAGCCCGAGGAGATCATTATTCGGGCTGGCCAGGTCGAGTACACCGATCCACTGGCCTTTTATGTCGTAGCAGATGGACAAATCGATGTCATTGACAATGACCGGTTGGTGTCCAAGTTGTTCAAGGGCGATAGCGTCGGGGAATGGGGGATTAGTCACCAGCGGGGTTTCCGGATTACCGATGTGATTGCCCGCCGCCCCACCCAGGTCATGGAGTTTGATGAGGAGACGTATCGTTGGCTGGTGGAAAAACACCCCATCATTCAGCCGCGCATTGGAAAAATCCGCGAATTATTGCCCAAGTTGCAGGCGATACGCGCCAGAGCGCGCCAAAAATCGGCGCATGACCCGGCGCGGATGCCCAGTGTGATCGAGGAGATGAATTCTGGGCAGCTCTCGGCTTTTGCGGTGTTCAGTGAGATCAAGCGGTATCAGCGTTGGGACACCGTGGTGGTCGAGGGGGAGGAAGCAGACGGCTTGTATATTCTCCTCTCTGGCCACTTGCATGTGGCCACTGCTGGGAAGGCCATCGGCGAGTTGACGGAGGCCGATGTCTTTGGGGAATTGGGACTTCTGCAAGCACAGCAGCGGATGGCGACCGTCCGCGTCGCGTCAGCCGATGCCGAACTGCTGTTTATGAGTCGACAGCACTTTAACACCCTGCTGCAGAAGGTGCCGGCATTCTCTTTTGGGGTCCGGACCGTGGCAGCGCAACGCCAGGAGAGCACCAGGAATACACGGCGAAGGGTCCCTAGGAGACTCGTACAGCACGACCAGGAGGAATGAGGGGAGCCCCAACACCTCCTCTCGTCTCATGCATGCCGCGGCTAGCTTTGCTGCTTTTTTCCCTTCCGAGGACTCTCCATCCCCGCAAGCCCTAGTGAAACTGCACAAATTTTTTTGGTTGTGGCGGCATGTCAGATACATTGCAGCGATGCACCAGGCAGCGATGCACCAGGTGAGAGAGCTGCCTGTATCTTGCTTTTTCTGTATTCTATCTGGCGACATAGTAAATGTACCCTTGACTTTTATTAAGATGTGCTATTAAATTCTGTTACAAGATTAGTGTAATTACCTTTCTGGTAAGAAATTTTTGCAGAGGGTGGAGGCGATGCCACAGACGATTCTTGAGATGGCTAAAGATTTAGTGATGGCGCAGATTCAGGCAGGTGCTTTGCCGCCAGACGAGATGCATAGAGAATTGCAGAAGACCTACGCAAATCTGGCAGATCTGCGGGTCAAAGAAGACCTGGGAGAAAGCGGCGGAGGGCTCATTACACGCGGGGGAGAAGACCTCTCTTCAGAGGGGGATGTGGTACCAACTACGTCGCATTGGAAGAGAAGCATTAAGAAGTATACGATTGAGTGCTTGGTATGTGGCGCAGCGTTTAAGCAGCTCTCTGTGCGGCATCTGAAAGAGCATGGGCTCGATGCGCGTTCCTACCGGGTACGCTTTGGGATTCCCCGCACGCAACCCCTTTCTGCCAAAGACACCACCGCGATGCGCAAAAAGATCGTCCAACAGAGCCGCCCCTGGGAAAAAGCCCCGACCTACATCAAAGCCCAGGGCCGCAAGATGGCTGAGAGTGGGGCTGCCAAAGCAGCCAGTAAGACGCGGAAGCCGGCAACGTCCACAGGTGTCTAATCCTGCATGCCACACCCTGTGCTCCCGTATGGTCATCATGTCCCATAGTGGCAGGGACTGACAATTTGTTTGAGCATGGCCAGAGCTGAAAGATAGGAGAGCTTGCCCGTACGCGGGTTGTCTGTTGGGATGTTCTCAACATGCGTGGTCAGACGACCAAATTCTCCTTCGACCTCGACGTCATGCATATTGCGCGTAGTGCCAGGTGCCACCAGAATACGGATGCGTGTACAGTCAGGACCGATGCCCGCCAGGCTCAGAGCGGCGGCGACATTGACATTTGCCGGGAACCCTTGGCATGCTTCCCGAGCGCTCCCTTCGAAAATCACGGTTTCCGTGGTAAATGCATAGACATCGATGCCGTGTGCCTCCACATATGGCGCTCCAGCGAGACCCTGTGGTGGTTTGCGCGTCGTGATGGTCACCGCATCGACGCGTCCCATACAGGCCCCCTTGAGGCCATCCAAACCAACAATGGCCCCTGACGGTACATAGAGCCGGCACCCGTGGTGTGCCGCCAGGGCCGGCCACTCCGGATGGTCCAGCATGGCGCCGACGCTGAGGACCATCAAGTCTTTGCCGGCCTTGAGAATGGCAGGAGCTATGGCGCTCAGGGCCTCTTGTGTCGCTGCTTCAATCACCAGGTCACAGTGAGCAATAACCCCTGTCAGATCGACCACCTCTGGGGCGCGGCCCAGCGTATGGGCAAATGCCTGCGCTTGTACCATATTGCGGCTGTGCACCGCGGTCAGTTGAGCGGCAACCTCTCCCCGGTCAAGGGCTTTGGCCAACGCTTGCCCGATTGTGCCCAAGCCAACAATCCCAATCCGCATCACCCTGCCCCCCATAGCACGAAAAGATTACACATATCCCTCTGGATCGATCAGGACGTCGATCACCCATGGCTCGCCTGAAACCACGGCCTGTTGCAGGGTGTCTTGGAGGACGGCCTCACTGTCGGCACGCACGGCATGAAAACCAAAGCCGGTCGACACGTGCGCGTAATCCACCGGGGCAAACTGCGACCCTAACACCGCATAGCCCTGGTGCTCCTGTTTGATCTTGATGAGGTTCAGATACCCGTCGTTAAAAATGACAATGATGATCGGCAATCCCTCACGTCGAGCCGTTTCGAGCTCGGAGACCCGCATGAGAAACCCCCCGTCTCCGGTCAACGCCACCACGGGACGGTGCCGTCGTACTAACTTTGTGGCAATAGCAATGGGAATGGCCACACCCATGGTCCCCAGGCCAGATGAGGTGAGATAGTCGAGGGGCTGATAACATTCCCACAGGCGACTGGCATACACTTTGTGTTGTCCAGCGTCGGTAGTGAGTATGGTGTCACGCGGCAGGACCTGACGCATAATGCGCAAGGCGGCTGCCGGGGACAGCCGTACCCCACTCGCAGTCCCCGCCGGCTGCTGGCGCTGACGGAAGGTCGCCAGGTCTGCAGGGCGCCAGCCCTCACACGGTTTGAGCAGAGGCGTCAGCGCTTGCAGCGCCGCGCCGATGTCCCCTACCAGCTCCTGGGCTGGGTGAAATAGTCCGTCTTGATGCGGCACACTGTCAAGGTTGAGCACACGTTGATGATACGGCCAACGCCCAGGCTCGAACAGCTCCACCACATCAAGGCCAATTGTGAGAATGAGGTCACTCTGGGCTACCAAGCCATGATTGGCCTCTGAGCCCATGAAGGTACCGCCGCACCAGGGGTGATCGTCAGCCAGGGAGCCTTTCGTGGAGACAGTGCAGACGACCGGGGCCTGTAACGTCTCTACCAGGGTTTGGAGCCGGGCTTCACAGCCGCTGCGGTTTACGCCAAGGCCAGCTATGATAATGGGGCGGGTCGCGCCACTGATGGTCGCAGCCAGGCTCTGGACAGCAGGATGGTCAGCGCTGACCGCGCCATACCAGCGCTGCGCCGGCTGCGGCTCTGGTAACCCAGCGGCTTCGTGCTGCATGACGTCGTCGGGGAGGTCGAGATGCACCGGACCAGGACGGCCTTCCATCGCGAGGTGCAAGGCGCGGGATACCGACCGCGCCGCACTGTCATCAGCAATCGGGAAACTGCCCTTGGTGATGGGACGGAAGAGCTGTTCCTGATCGACGCGTTGGCGCGGCAGATGGCGATACAGGTCGTCCGGATAACGGTCGGTAAACATTAAGAGAGGGGCGCGTTCAAGCAGGGCGTGCGCCACACCATTGACCGCGTTGGTGGCGCCTGGCCCGACCCCAACAGAGCAGACCCCTGGACGCCGCTGCAGCACGCCGTACGTGGCTGCCATGACTGCTGCAGCCGATTCATTGTTGCTCAGCACATAGTGGATGCCCTGCTTCCGCGCTGCCTCAATCAACTCCACAGAGGCGCGGGAACCAGGCATCCCAAAAATGTATTCGATACCAGTGTCAGCTAATAGTTTCGCGATCACATCGGCATAGGTGACCATGATAAGCTCGTCTCCTGCTCCTACCTCAGGGAGGCAGTATGTACAAACGCATGTCGCTCTATGGGGGCGTTGTAACGCGTTTCGCTGGAGCTGTCAAGTTGGCGCACCGCATGACCGGCACGATGCTTGACGCTTCACGCTCGCAATGCTACTGTGCGCGTTCTTGGTTATACTCAGGTCTCTCGCTTCCTGTCCCTAGGCAAAGAAAGGTGGAGGTTCCGTGAGGAGAGTAGTCTTGCAATGCGTCACCCTGACACTCATCGTCCTGTGGATGGTATGCTGCAGTGGCGTATGGCAGGTCGCAGCTGCGTCTAATCCATTTCCCGCACCCTATGGCCCGTTGCGCCTGGTGAACCAGCAACCCGTGCAGTTGTTGTTTCTCCAGCCATTTCCCGATCAGGCAGACGTGACGCCAGTCGGACATCTTGGGGTGCACCTCAATACCGCGTTAACCAATACATTAGTTGGAGATATGCAGGATTTTACGGCAAACCTTGACCTCGAAATGGTCCGTACAGTCATTGATCTCCGCTATGGGATGTATCCAAACCTCGAAGTGGGATTGGCGCTCCCAATTATGTATACCTATGGTGGCATCCTGGATGGTTTCATCCTGGGGGTCGAGCGCCTCCTGACGCCCGGGCGCGAACGCCCCTTGCGGAAGAACCAGGTCGCAGGGGCGTTTACGTATCAAGTGTCCAGGGGCGATCGCGTGTTCATTCAAGGTCACGACAATACCACAGGGATTGGTGATGTGGTGCTCCAAGCAAAAGCCCATCTCCTCCCTGAGCAGGAATGGCTCCCAGCCCTGAGCCTGCGAGCCGCGGTGAAGTTCCCAAGTGGAGATACAGACCGGGCGTTTGGCAGTGGCAAGGTGGATGGCAGCCTGGGCTTCATACTGCAAAAGAGCTTGTGGCGTTTTACCTTGTATGTCAATGGTGATGTGACCTTTCCTGGACAGGCCTTCAACGATGTGGGCGTCTCCTTACACCCCTTTTTCCTTGGCGTGTTCGCCATCGAATTCCGCCTGTCTCGTCCCATCAGCCTGGTCCTGCAATTGCGCGGTGATACCCGACCTTTTCACGACACTATCTCCATTCTCGATAAGCGTATTCTTGAGACTGATCTGGGAATAAATTGGGCGCTCAGTCGCTCTCTTGTCCTCCAGGCCGGTCTCGCTGAGGATCAGTTTAATTCCGCCTGTTGTTCGGCTGACGTAAGTTTCTTCTTGAACCTCACTGGTCGATTCTAATAGATCCTCTGGATAGGGAAACGAGGGGGCAAGTAGAATATAGATGAGTCCGATAGCATGCTGCAAAACAATATGGTCTAGCACTGGCAGACTGACGTTACTGCATCAGCTCTGTCGCGTTACAACTCGTGAAGCACAAGGAAGAGGACGCACCGTGAGTACGATACAAACCACAGCAGATACCAATCCCCTGCTGCAGCCCGCCATTTTCCCACACTTTGACCTCATCCAGCCAGAGCATGTAGGGCCGGCGATGCAGCAGCTTTTAGCAGGGCTCGAAGCTGCACTGCAACAACTTGAAGCCACGGTCGAGCCAACGTGGGCAGGGCTCGTAGAGCCCCTTGAACGGCTGACAGATCAGCTCAATGTGACCTGGGGTATTGTTGGGCACCTCATGGGAGTCAAGAATAGTGCCGAGCTGCGTCAGGCGCACCAAACCGTACAACCAGACGTCGTACAATTCTCTATGCGCCTGGGGCAGAGCCCGACGATCTACCAGAGGCTCAAAGCCCTCAAGGCAGGTCCAGCGTGGTCAGAATGTGACCCGGCGCAGCGGCGCATCGTCGACTTGCTCATACGCGACGCCGAGTTGTCCGGTGTGGGCTTGCAAGGTCAAGAGCGCGAGCGTTTTAACGAGATCCAGCAAGGACTTGCCAGGCTCAGCACCGAGTTTAGCAATCATGTCCTGGATGCCACGAAGGCCTTCGCGCTGACCCTCGACCAGCCTGAAGATGTCGAGGGCTTACCTCCCAGCC